>Ga0310691_10004949_pt1 | contig 14789 bp, 7 predicted proteins | sample 176DNAGHGlowgp2_FD_203887 | JGI IMG/M metagenome (GOLD analysis project Ga0310691, IMG submission 203887) | Sheep rumen microbial communities from Palmerston North, Manawatu-Wanganui, New Zealand - 1766 DNA GHGlow gp2 (v2) (version 2) | ecosystem: Host-associated > Mammals > Digestive system >... | reverse complement strand
CACAGCATATTATTCAGTTTGTTATATAATAAATACATGCAAATCTTCTGGATCTGTGCTTTGTTGTCCTATTATTGGACTTTTGTGAATAGTACAATGAAGTCAGGCTTAGCGAGATATACGTAGAAAGAGGGGGATCAAGTGACAGATTTTGCATTTTTGGACAACAATGTAATGTTTTCCAGTTCTTATGCCCTCTGTACTAAGGCGGAAGTCTCTACGGCTCATGATAGTCGGGCTGAGATTTGCCGAGATGCCCTTGTTGAATTGATTAAAGCAGTTTATGCTTCTCAGAAGATCGATTATTCGTCAAGCGCCACTCTGGTTGAGATTATAAATGGACCTGTTATCAGCGCTTTTGTTCCGGATGAGACGATGCGTATGGCCTTGCACTTCATTAGGAAGATGGGCAATAATGTCAAACACAGTATTCCGGTTAAGAAGAGAGAGGCTGATCTTGCCTATTCCAACCTTAAGACTTTTGCCGAATATGTATATAACCGGATCCTGAATCCGGATAAGCCTGTAATTCAGCTTGATTATGGTCATTTCAATGAAGCTCAAACCAGAAAAGTCTATATTGATGCTTACCTAGAAGAGGCGGGCTGGAAGGTGATTGAGCCTCAGGGGACAACAACTCTCCCAGACGGAACTGTTGTTAAGTCAGGAACTTCCATTGCGGGATGTGCTTGCTGTGAAATTCCTGTTACTGGCATGAACAATCCTTCAGGAATTGGGTTCTGCGACTACGTGCTTTATGGCAGAGATGGTAAGCCCTTGGCGATAGTTGAGGCGAAGAGTGTACAGCATCAAGCTCTGGTTGGACAGAAGCAGGTGAAGGATTATGGCGAGTGTATGCGTAAGCAGTACGGATATGTACCGATCCTTTACTATACTAATGGCTATGAAATCTACGTAATCGATGGAATTTACCCGGCAAGAAAGCTGGCTGCATTCCATACTCTCGGAGATCTTGAATATATGATGCAGAAGCGCAACCGCATAGCCATGGATGATTTGGTCATTAGAGATGATATCTCCGGCCGCCCTTACCAAAAGATGGCGGTAACTGGTGTCTGCGAACGCTTTAACAAAAATTACCGTCGGAGCCTGTTGGTTATGGCCACAGGAACTGGTAAGACGCGCGTATCTATATCCATCGTAGAAGTCATGATGCGCAATAAATGGATTAAGAACGTTTTGTTCCTAGCAGATCGCACCAGCTTGGTAGATCAGGCATTCCGCAACTTTAAGAAGATTCTTCCGGATCTGACATATTGTGTTTATTCAGATACTTCCAAGGCGAATGACCAGAATGCCAGAATGTGCTTTTCTACACATCAGACTATGATCAACTTCATTGATGCTGAAACCAAGGAACTCTCCATAGGCCACTTTGATTTGATCATTATCGATGAGGCGCATCGCTCGATCTTTAAGAAATATGGAACGATCTTTGACTATTTTGATTCACTCCTCGTAGGTTTAACAGCCACTCCGAAGGATGAGGTAGATGCCAATACATATCAGCTGTTTGATTGTGAGAATGGGGAACCGAACTTCGCTTATTCTCTGGAAGATGCTGTTAAAGAGAGATATCTCGTTCCTTACAAAGTTGAAAGCCGTACTACTAAACTCCTTGAGTCGGGAGTGAAATACGCTGAAATGTCAGATGAAGATAGGGAAAACGTTGAAGCGAGTTATGCAACCGAGCTTGATGGTGGAGAATTCCCGCTGGACTATGTTTTTGGCAAAGAAGAACTCTTTACACGTCTGATGAATATTGATACTTGCGGGAAAGTCCTTGAGGACTTAATGAATAATGGTATCCGTGTGGATGACGGCCAGCTGATCGGCAAAACGATCATATTCGCATATAATCACATGCACGCGGAGCTAATCGTCGATACATTCCGAAAGAATTACCCACATCTGGCGAAGAATGATGATTTCTGCCAGTTGATCGATAACAGAGTAAAGAATGCAAAGCAGCTGATTCTGGATTTCGAATCAAAGAAAGATTTCAGAATAGCCGTTTCAGTCGATATGCTTGATACGGGTATCGATGTTCCAAGTGTGTTGAATCTGGTGTTCTTTAAACCGGTTCGTTCCAAGATCAAGTTTGTTCAGATGATCGGCCGAGGTACACGTTTATGTGAGGGACTTCTTGATGGAAAGGATAAGGATCATTTCCTGATCTTCGATTATTGCAGCAATTTCGAGTTCTTTGATATGAATCCGGACTACTCCAGCAATAGTAACGGAAAATCTCTGTCTCAGAGGCTCTTTGATCTGAAACTGGATATAATGTGTGAGCTTCAGGCATACCATTATCAATCTTCTCCTATGCATAAGGCATATTATGAGCGATTGAAAGCGGAGCTGTATAATGCGGTGACCGGCATTAAGAAGAATTCTTCACAGATAGCGGTCCGTCAACAGATGATGTACGTGGACAAGTATATTGATGAAGCGGCTTGGACATCGATAGCTCCTATTGCGAAAAAAGAGATTCAGCTTCACATATCCGGGCTTATTGCAAATGATGTCGATGAGGATGTCAATTCTCTTCGTTTTGATTCCAGTATGCTTTCAATAGAACTGGCAGTTCTAGCGGAAGGCGGACTTAAGTCTGCTGCGAGAAAGATTCGAATGGTCAGATATATTTCTCATACGCTTCTTCAGTATGCTGGAACACAACAAGCGGTTCAGCAGAGCGCAGAGGCTTTGAATGCTTTGTCGGGAGAAGATTTCTGGTCAGATCCTAAGATCGATCGCCTCGAGAAGTACAGGGAAGCAGTTCGTGATCTGATGATGTATCTCCCGGCCAAAGGTGCTCCTGTTACTATCGATGTGGAGGACGAAATCCAGGATAAAGAGAATCCGCCGGATATTATGATTGATATCCGCACATACAAAGAACGTGTGGTGGATTATCTTTTGGCGCATGGCGATAATGAAACAGTCCGGAAGATCAAGAATATTGATCCGATCGATGCAAGTGATCTGAAGGAACTGGAGCGTATCCTTTGGGAAGAACTCGGAACGAAAGAGGATTACACCAAAGCAACAGATATAACGAATCTGGCTGCGTTTATCCGTTCTATAGTCGGTGTAGATCAACACGCCATAAATGAGAAATTCGGTGCTTTCTTAAATGATAATGTAATGAATTCCCAGCAACAGGAGTTTGTTAAGGCTATTATTGATTATGTTCGGGAGAATGGTGACATTGAGGCGAGCGACCTTATCGAACGTTCTCCGTTCGATAATTACGATATTCTGACCCTCTTTGGCCCGAATATTCAATATGTGACAAAGTTAGTCAATCAAATACATAGCTGTATTGTGGCAGCGTAATGGAGGTAGTAAGTGATTACAGGTGAATTGAAATCAAAAATGGATCGTGTTTGGGATGCTCTTTGGACAGGAGGTATTACTTCCCCATCAACGACTATTGAACAGATTACATATCTTGTTTTTATGAAGCTTCTGGATGATAGTGAGCTTCGAAAAGAAGCAAATGCACAGGCTTTGGGAGTCCCGTATAAGAGTAAAATCTTCCCGGATGGTCAGTTCAAACCTGAGAATTCTGAAAAAAGTGTCTCCTATGAGGAACTCCGTTGGAATAAGTTTCATTCTTATGAGCCGACAGTTATGTTTGATCTGGTGGTAACTTTTGTATTCCCTTTCATTAAGAGCGTGAATGGGAGCGGTAAAGATACTGCTTTCTCCAAGTTTATCAGTGATGCTGTTTTCCTTGTTCCGACACCGAAAGTACTGGCGCTTTGTGTCAGTGAACTCGACTCAATCGATATGACGAATAAGGATATCATGGGTGATGTCTATGAGTACTGCCTTGGAAAGATGGCGGCTTCGGGCACGCTTGGCCAGTTCCGTACACCTCGTCATATTATCAACATGATGGTTGAATTGGTTGAGCCGAAGGTGGATGATCTTGTTCTTGATCCGGCCATGGGTACAGCGGGATTCCTGCTGGCTACAGCCAGATATCTCACGGATAACTATAAGACGGAACTGTTGAATAAAAAGAATCTCCAGCACTTTAACAGCAAAATGTTCCATGGATATGACACAGACCCGTCCATGCTTCGTATCGGAGCGATGAACATGTTGCTCCATGGAGTAGAGGAGCCGGATATTGATCGAAAAGACTCTCTTTCTGACGATAATCCTGTTCGCGATTACTATTCCCTGATTCTAGCCAATCCACCGTTTAAAGGTAGTGTGTTTACGGAAGATATCAGTAAGGATATTCTTGGTATCAGTAATACTAAGAAGACAGAACTTCTTTTCCTTTCTCTGTTTATCTGTTCTCTTCGTATTGGTGGGCGCTGCGCTTGTATCGTTCCGGATGGCGTTCTGTTCGGTTCTTCCAAGGCTCATAAAGATGTTCGAAAAGAACTTATCAAGAACAATCGCCTGCATGCTGTTATTTCGATGCCTTCCGGTGTGTTCAAGCCATATGCCGGTGTTTCTACCGCCATCCTTATTTTCTCGAAGGATCCTGCAGGAACTGACAAAGTCTGGTTCTATGATATGACAGCAGACGGTTTCTCTTTGGATGATAAGAGATCACCGGTATCGGATTGCGATATTCCGGATATTATAGCTCGATATAAGAACCTGCAGGGTGAAGAAGACAGAAAACGGACAGACAAGTCCTTTATCGTTCCGGTAAAGGAAATCGAAGATAATGACTTTGATCTGTCCATCAACAAGTACAAGCAAACAGAGTATGTTCCGGTTGAGTATCCTCCGACGAGTGAGATTCTCGACGAACTAGATCGACTTGAAGAACAGATTGCCAAAGAAATGAAAGAACTGCGCAATCTGTTAAAAGATGAATAAGACAAATTGAGATTTGTAGGGATGAAAGATGACAGCTAAAGACTTAATAGCATCTATTCAATTGGAAAAAAAGCAAGCGGTAGAAGCCGGTATTCAGAGAGAAGAAAAACCTCTTGGAGCGGTTACTGATAATGAGGCACCTTATAAATTGCCCCAAGATTGGGAATGGTGTCATTTAGGTGATTACGCCATGAAAGTAACAGATTACGTTGCTAGCGGAAGCTTTGCTTCACTGAAAGAGAATGTTCTTATTACAAATGATGAAAACTATGCTGTTATGGTCAAAACAGCTGATTTTTCCAATGGCTTTACTAAGAATCTTACATATACAGATAAACATGGATACGACTTTCTTGAAAATTCTAATTTATCCGGCGGAGAACTTATATTGAGCAACATAGGTTCTATAGGGAAAGTGTTTATTGTGCCTGACTTAGGAAGACCTATGACTTTAGCATCAAATACCATAATGGTTAGAATGACTCATAGCGAATACAATCGATATATGTACTATCTTTTCGTGTCTCCTTATGGCCAGAAACTGTTGAAGTCAATATCATCAGGCACTTCTGTGTTGAAGTTTAACAAAACCCAACTTAAGGCTACTGTAATTCCAGTAGCCCCATTGGAGGAACAGAATAAGATTTGTAATACATTGGATCAATTGCAAAGCATAATATCAAAGCGAGAAGAAGAATTAAAGAAATTAGATGAGCTCATCAAAGCCCGATTTGTCGAGCTCTTTGGTTCGATAAGAAACAATAAGTATGGATATGAAGTAATGACTTTACAGGATGTATGCGAACCCATCAAAGATGGTACTCATCAGACACCTACATATACTGAAGATATCATTAATGGTTATAAGTTTTTGTCGTCAAAAGATGTTACTTCCGGCAAGGTCGACTGGACTCATTTGAAATATATACCTGCAGAATTACATAATGAGCTCTACAAAAGAATCAGCCCTAGAAAAGGTGATATCTTGCTTGCAAAAAATGGAACAACTGGTGTCGCTGCTATAGTTGATAGAGATGAAGTATTTGATATTTACGTAAGTTTGGCTTTACTTCGTCCATTAAGCATTGTAACATCTGAGTATCTGTGCTCTGCTGTTAATTCTATTGAAACGAAACATCAATTTGATAGTAGCTTGAAGGGAATTGGAGTCCCTAATCTGCATTTGGGAGAAATCAAAAAGACAAAGATAGTGGTTCCACCGATTGAGGCTCAGGAGAAGTTCGCGGATTTTGTCAGACAAGTCGACAAATCAAAAGCTGCTGTTCAGAAATCACTCGATGAGACACAGTTGCTTTTTGATTCGCTTATGCAGAAGTATTTCGGATAATGTTTTGATACTCACGATGGTGCTCTCTAATATGTTGATATATCAAACAAAGGTAGGTATATCGATATGGAAGAGAAGCTTGTAGATATTTTGAATCAGATGGCGGAGTTCTTGAATATCAGTCAAATGAAGAAACTCCAAGAAGTGCTGTTTAGTGCTTTTGCAGAGGAAAAAGTAGAAAAACAGAAACTGGAAAACTGTGAATATCTGGATTTGTTCCTTGATGCAAAGAAAATAGAAGGATGTTCCGCCAGAACAATTCGGTATTACCAGACGACTATTCAGCATATGCTGAATAGTATTCAAGATCCGGTCCGCAAGATTTCAACAGAGACTATCCGAGATTATTTGGTCGAGTATCAACAGATTAATGGATGCAGCAATGTGACTATTGATAATGTGAGACGGAATATATCGAGCTTTTTCTCCTGGCTGGAGGAAGAGGACTATATTCTAAAGAGCCCGATGCATAGGATACACAAGATCAAGACAAAGTCGGTGGTAAAAGAAACTATTTCTGATGAGGCAATCGAGCGACTTCGAGATAATTGTGGAAATGCTAGAGATCTTGCTATCATTGATTTATTGTATTCGACCGGTATACGAGTCGGTGAACTTGTAAATATCAATATTGCAGATGTTTCCTTTGAACAAAGAGAATGCATTGTGTTCGGAAAAGGCAACAAAGAACGACGAGTGTATTTTGATGCGAAAGTCAAGATACATCTTCAGCAGTACTTAGATACCAGAACTGATGACAATCCGGCACTCTTTGTCACCTTGGACGCTCCGCACGATCGTTTGAAGATAAGTGGTGTTGAAATACGTCTCCGTATGTTGGGTGGAAAAGTAGGCGTTAGCCGTGTTCATCCTCACAAATTCCGTCGCACGATGGCAACACGGGCCATTGATAAAGGGATGCCAATCGAACAAGTTCAGAAGATCCTTGGTCACTCACAGATAGATACCACCATGCAATACGCAATTGTTAACCAAGAGAACGTGAAAACCTCACATCGGAAGTATATTGCGTAATTTGTTTGACAAATAATAAAAAATTAACAATGTGTACAAATCTAATCTTTCTTTGCGAACTAAACTAATAATGTCAGTATTTTTGAGGTGTGCGCTGGAGGAAGGAAGAATGAGTGTATCGGTTAAAATTCATAGTTCGAACATGGAGTCTAGAGAATACAGTGCAGCATTAAGTCTAAAGAAAATGTTTGATTCTGATATTCCGGCTACTGCCGAGGGAACGATTGACATAGTTGTCAGTGTGACCATGTTGGGACAAGAAGTTAAAGATGTTGATTTGCTAGTAATAGGAAAATTGAATAATTGTACGATAAATGGAAATTTCACCATAGTTGATAAAGAATCTGGAAAAACAACTGATTACTCGAATACTCCGGTGAATTTTAAAGACTTTTGCGCTGTAGTAGAAGTTAAGGATCACGATTCATCAAGCGTTTTTCGAGATGGAACAGATTTGTTTGTAATTTATGATAATGTTCCCAAGAATGTTACGGAACAGTCGAATAAGCAGAAAACATCAGCTATGAGTTTTTTTAATCGGGTATTTCAGTTTTCACCGTATATTACTAATTTGATTTTTTTCACTCAACTAACAAATGCTGATATTAGTCGTAAGATGTCGTTTGCAGATCATAATATTCCGTCAAATGCTTTTGGAAGTGATGTCAGTTTTAAGCAGTTTGTTAATCTGATTTTTCTGCAGCGACCACCTAAAGGCAATGAGAATAATCGAAAGTTCTCCTTTTCTGCGGATTCAAGGGGACTTTCTGAAGATAGCATTGATAAGATCAGTACTATGTTCGCACGTAACAAAGAACAGGCTGGTGAATTAACTAGAAAAAGAATCGAATTAATTAGTCAGAAAGCCTTTGCTGACAATGAAATCATTGAAGAAGACGGAAAGGTGTCTATTTATCGAGGACGAGCTGGAACAGGAAAAACAGTTGGATTGATCCAGACAGCTATTCGCTTGGTAGATGAAAAACAAGCCAGGGTCTTGATGCTTACTTATAATTTGGCACTGGTATCTGATATTAGACGTCTTTTTGCGTTGGCTGAAATGCCAGATATGTTTGACAGCAGTTGTGTAAGCGTTAGTACAATCCATTCGTACATGTTAAGACTTGTAAACAATCTTCTGTATGATGGTCAAATGAAAGGTGAAAAGTTTGTAAATGAGTATGATGCTATACTGAGTGAACTGGATAATTTCCTGAGTGATAGTGAAACAATTGAACTTGCTAAAGACTCTATAACAAGTGATCAGTATTTAGACTGGGATTATGTTTTGATCGATGAGGCACAAGATTGGTCGACTAAGGAGAGAGATATTATCCTTAAACTCTTTGACAACGGCAGAATAGTTTTGGCAGATGGAGGAATTCAGTTTGTAAGGCGAGGAGACGGCTGTGATTGGGGCGTTATCAAGAACAAGAATAATATCAGGTTAAAAACTTGCTTGAGACAGAAGGAGAATCTCATCCGCTTCCTTAATGAATATAACAAACAGACTGAGGTTTTGGGCAGTAAAATAGTATCAAATGGAAAACTTCTTGGTGGAAAAGTAATCATTACTACAAATGACAAACTCTTTGATGTGCATAATCAAGAGATTGAAAAGCTTAAATTGGCAGGTAATATTGCATATGATATGTTATATCTTGTTCCCCCTACACTGGTCACAAAAGGAGCTGATGGTTCACATTTTTCTCAGATGGATGAATTTGAAGAACACGGTATCAAGTTATGGGATGGTACGTCAAGAGAGAATCGAGCAACTTATAGTATAGATCCAGAAGAAGTTAGATTGTTGCAATATGAGTCGTCTAGAGGATTAGAGGGGTGGACTGTTGTATGCATGAACTTTGACACATATTTAAAAGTGAAAGAGAAAGAATATGTTGAAAAACAGACTGATCCCCTTCTTCTTGAAAGTCCGGAAGATATGAAAAAAAAGTACTTATACAATTGGGCGATGATTCCGTTAACTAGAGCAATAGATACTTTGATTATTACATTGAAGAATCCGAATTCGGATATTGGACTTTTGTTGAAGAATATATATGGGCAGTGTCGCGACTTTGTTTCTTGGATTTAAGGGAGAACTCTATGAATGAAGATTTAATCCTGCAAGTTGTTAAACCGTTGATTAAGAATTCAAGCCTTTCATATGAAGACTTTGATCGTGTGTTTCATATGCTTTCTTTAAAGGAGCAATACGCTGTTACTGGCATTCTTTATAGAAATGGTATAGAACTGTGTTCTAGTGACGAAGGATTAATTGAAGAAGAAAAAGATATCGTTGATTATTCAGAAGATGTTTTTGAAGAGAAATTTGAAACAGAGAATAATAGTGTGGATACTACTCGACATGTGGTCGAGCGTGAGCCTGAGATCCTTAAGGTAAACAAAGTCGTTAAGCAATCAAATGAGGTTCTTTGTAAGTTAATACAAAAAGGAAGCAAACAAGCAGAGCAGGATTTGTGTGTGAAAAACAAGCGCTTGGTTGATAAGGTTGTAGTACGATATCAGAACGTTTTTGGTCATGGCTTAGAATTTGAAGATCTTGAGCAAGTTGGATTTCAAGGATTGCTGAAAGCTGCCAAAAGATTTGATACAGAAAAAGGTTTTGCTTTTAGTACATATGCTATGTGGTGGATCAAACAAACAATACTACGTGAAATATGTGAAAATGGTTTTACTATTCGAATTCCTGTTCATATGATGGAAAAGATATATCTTGTTTCAAGGACGGAACAGAAATATATGTATCTTACACTTAAGGAACGTATTTCAAGTGTTGCTACGTATTTAGGGTGGGAAGAAGAAAAGGTTCGCGATTGTATTCTCTTGCGTGAAAACTATATAAAAAAGGCTTCGCTGAATGCTCCGGCAGGAGATTCTGAGACTGAGGAACTTGAGTTCTTTATTCGAGATGACAAATCTACAACGGTAGACCAGGAAGTTGAAAGAAATGAGCTAAGACGTATTGCGATAGAATTAATGGATACTCTGTCCCCTAAAGAATGTGATATTTTGAAGATGCGATATGGTTTTTATGATGATCAGCCGCACACACTTGAGGAAATCGGACAAAAATATAATCTAACAAGAGAACGTATCCGACAAATTGAAGAGCGGGCATTGAGAAAACTACGTGTTCCCAAAAAGAGTAATAGAATAAGCGGTCTGATGGATTAGTTTGGAGGTATATATGTCAAATTCGGTTATTAGAAATATGATTCAGGAAAGATTGTCGAATCTTAAAATTGATAACAGTTCTATAGTAGTGCTAAAAGGAATACCTCTTTCTTTTGTGGACCCTGACAATAGTACTATATCGATAAAAGCTGTTGTAGATAATAAACTTCAATACTTTATGTCTTTAGCAGGAAAACGCCAGTATATTTCATATGAAGAATTTCTTCTGTTGGCTGATTTGGTAGTTATGCAGTACAGCAATATTTATATATTGAACAATAATATTTATATGGAACAGTATCCTGTTGAGGAGTGTTTCCCGGCAAATGTCCGAGAAGGACTGTTGGCACATTTTTCAGATGATATTGGTACAGAAGATGAAGATACAATTATCGGAGATATTGATGAATACAAGTCTCTTTTTGTTGGACTAAAGGAGTTCAATGGATATCTGATTGGATCGTATTATACAAAGCCGGAATTGTTATCGAATCTTAAGATTACAAATGTTGATCTTTTTGATATGCGTTCATCCGAGATTGTTTCTGTAAAGGATGATGAGAAAACAGAATGTGATTTGGTTGAGGAATCCGATTATTTGAATTTCGTAAAGCTGCTGTTTTCAAATCCTGATGAGATATATGTTCGTGTTACCAATTATACGGGCGATATGAATCGGCTTAAAGATCACATTTCTTTGGCGGCATATTATTGGAGTGATTATTCTGATATTTATTTTGTGCAGGAAAAGAGTATATCTGATGAATTTGTGAGTAAGCCCGAATATAAGGAAATTCTAAAGAAACATTGGGGCTACGATTCGTTTAGAGACATCAAGATCTATGACATGCAAGAACTTGCCAAAGGGAAAAAGAGTGTAATTGAAGTTTCCCAGGAAAGAATTATATCTGATCTTGTACAACAAGTAGAGAATTGTGAAGAAAAAAAGAATTCGCGTGATGTATTTGTAACAGCCCCTACAGGTGCTGGAAAATCCGTTATGTTTCAGATTCCGGCTATCTATCTTGCGCAGCAATATAAGCTTCTGACTATTGTTATCTCACCTTTAATTGGACTGATGACCGATCAGGTCAAAAATCTTGAACTGAAGAATTACAATTATGCAAAAACGATCAATTCTGATCTCTCTCCTATCCTTAAGCAGGAAATTATAAATGATATAGCTGAAGAACGCTGTCATATTCTTTATATTTCACCTGAAACGCTTCTTAGCCGCAGTGTTGTTGAGCAATTGATCGGCGAAAGACAAATCGGAATGATTGTTATTGATGAAGCTCACATTGTTACCACATGGGGAAAACAGTTTAGACCTGATTATTGGTATCTAGGAGACTATATTAAGAAGTTAAGATCTAGGCATCAGTCGAAATTTAATAGATCTTTCATTGTTGCAACATTTACAGCAACAGCGATTTATCATGGATTTGAGGATATGTATACGGAGACGATAAACAGTCTCCATATGTTGAATCCTATTACATATCTTGGTTATGTAAAGCGCGGGGATATCAATATTGTAATTGATCGAACCAAGAAAGATAAAAACCTTCGAAGTGAGTATGAATTTGATAAGTTTCTTGAGATTGAGGATGTAATTAAACGGGCGACCTATACGAATAAGAAAACACTTATATATTTTCCAACGGTAGCCCTCATAGATCGCTGTTACGAGTTTTTGAGAAGCAAGCGGGAAGCGGATAATGTGACTATATATCATGGTCAGCTGAGTAAAGACAAAAAACTGGAAAACTATAATGCCTTCTGTGATAAATCGAAACTGGTTATGCTAGCTACTAAGGCCTTTGGAATGGGCATTGATATTGATGATATAGAATTGCTGGTGCATTTTGCGCCAACAGGAAATGTTTGTGATTATGTACAAGAAGTAGGACGAGCAGCAAGAAGACCAACATTGACTGGAGAAGCCTATTATCATTATAATTCGCGTGATTTCAAGCATATAAATCGTTTGCATGGTTTATCTAGTATACAGAAATATCAGTTGGTAAAGGTGATTGAGAAGATAGATGACCTTTATCAAAAAAACATGCAAGGCGGTCGAAAGCAGGATCTTACTAGAAAAAGGAATTCAATGCTCCTTGATGCTGAAAACTTTGCATATATCTTTGGTACTCCACTTAGTGACGAGGATAATAATATCAACAAAGTGAAAACAGCACTTCTATTGATTCAGAAAGATTTTGAATCAAGAATCGGGTTCTCTCCAATTGTTGTTCGCCCGATTCCAATGTTTTCAATCGGTTTTTTCGAAATCCTTCCAAAGACGCAAAAAAGCCTTCTTGCTAAGTATCCGGATATATTGGAAGAGATTGATTCTCAATATCATATTTGTCGTGTCCATTTGGACAAAATATGGAATAAAGACTATAGAAACCTTTCCTTCCCCAAGTTCAAATTCATGTTATATGAAAAGGATGAGGAATTGGAATTAGTTAGAAAGTATCCAATGACAGCTGCTCTTTGTGTGAATATCTCTTTTGAGAGGGACTATAAGAGTGCATTTACGAACTCTTGGGATGCTTTTAAAGGAATTGTATATAGCAAAATAAGAAAAGGCGGCTATACTGATTTATCTGAGATTGTTCAAGAATTGGGATCCGCTTGCAATTTTAACAAGTACAGATCACTAAATATTTGCGAAGTTATAATTGCATCTATGAGTGTGTATCGCAAATCGTTTGCAAAGACAAGTGCGCCAATCGCTTTTGAAAGAGTAACAGGAAAGGGAATAACAGAGTATCAGTTTAATGTTGCTGTTAATTCTTTCTTTGATTGGGTGGAAAAGGGTTTCAATAGAATATCGTCGGAGACTAAAGATGGTGTCCTCTACTTGATAAATAATAAGGGTAATGTTTCAAAAGAATACAGCACTATACTTGGAATTCTAGAATCACTTGGTTGTTTGAGTTTTGAAATGCTCGGTGGGGCAAATAGTCAATTGTATATCTATATCAACCAAATTCTTTCCCTGAAGAATATCGTTAATCGTTCGAATCTTTATAACAATCGGTTGCTTGAGAAAGTAGCTGAAAGACATTTGGTGTCAGTAAAGATGCTTACATATATTTATGAGAATGATTTCGATAACGATGCAATCTGGAATCTTTTGGAAGAGTATTTCCTAGGAAGCATTCCTGATAAAGTAAAGAGTGATTGTCGTAAAGAGAAGCCTGATATCATATTCGATTGAATCAGTTTGCGTATTTTGTGAAAATGATCTCTGGATTTTTGGAGGTATAGATGGATAGTCTATCGATAAATAATAGTCAAGTGAATGCTATATTTTTTCATAAACCGGACGAACCATATGGATGGCTTAGCAATTGGTATTTGTCCGATTTTGAATTGGATGGCATGAAGTTCTCGTCTGCGGAACAGTGCATCATGTATCAGAAGTGCGTGCTTTTTGGGGATAATGCATCTGCTAAGAAGGTCATGAGTACAGATGATCCTGCACAGCAGCAAGCGATAGCAAGGAGCGCAAGTGGTTTTATTCCCAAAGTCTGGGAAGGAATACGGCAGACAGTCGTGGAAAAGGCTCTATATGCTCGATTTACTCAAAATGAGAACAGTAAGAAGTTGCTTCTTGATACAGGTGATGCTTGGCTTGTTGAATGTGCTAACAGCGATAAGATATGGGCTTGTGGTGTAGGTCTGTATAAAGATGAAAAAAACGATGTTGGTAATTGGCAAGGCACCAATATCCTTGGATTTGCGCTGATGAAAGTGCGTGAAGACATAAGGAGAGAAACGGCATCTGTGATCGGATCACAGAAGAAATCTGGTGAAACGAACTCTAATCGTCACGAACCTATTGAGTTTCAGGGGAAGAGCACAATTCAACTTATTAAGAGAGGTATTACCAAGTTCAAAGTCGACGCAGTTGTAAATGCTGCCAATTCGGATTTGGCTTATGGCGGTGGTGTTTGCGGTCACATCTTCGATGATGCCGGTGTTGATGAAATGAAATCAGCATGTGCGGCAATTGGTGGCTGTAAAACCGGCCAAGCGGTTATAACACCGGGCTTCAATCTGCCGGCTAAGTATGTTATTCATGCAGTTGGTCCGATTTGGAGAGATGGTGAACATAACGAGAAGAAACTGCTTTATAGTGCGTACAAACAGTCTTTGCTTCTTGCAAAGGAGAAAAATCTCCATTCAATCGCATTCCCGCTCATTTCAGCCGGTATATATGGCTTTCCTAGGGATCTTGCATGGAGAAAGGCACTTCAGGCATGCAATGATTTTATAAAGGATAATCCTGATTATGATATAGAGATCTCTTTTGCAG
>Ga0310691_10004948_pt1 | contig 14790 bp, 12 predicted proteins | sample 176DNAGHGlowgp2_FD_203887 | JGI IMG/M metagenome (GOLD analysis project Ga0310691, IMG submission 203887) | Sheep rumen microbial communities from Palmerston North, Manawatu-Wanganui, New Zealand - 1766 DNA GHGlow gp2 (v2) (version 2) | ecosystem: Host-associated > Mammals > Digestive system >... | reverse complement strand
CTTTTTTGTTGCACGTATTGGAATTTTATCTACTTTTGCACCCCGAAAGACGGCGGGATAGCTCAGCAGGTTAGAGCGTCGGATTCATAACCCGGAGGTCATGAGTTCAATTCTCATTCCCGCTACTGACTGAGAATAAGGCTGAAAATCAGCCTTATTTTTTTGTTCATCCCCTTCGCAACTATCTGAACTACAAGTTTTTTTGATAAAGAAAGGATTGACTTCAGGAGTTAGAACCTCCCTGTTTTCGGGATTGATAAGAATACCCTGTGGAAATACCAATTCCTGTACCCTTTTCTTAGTTTCAAGGTCTTCTAACCTCCAATAAATGTGAGCCTTACAAATTGTATCAATCGCATTTTCCACATCTGAAAATGAGTTAGAACTCTTTTCGACCAACTCCTCCCTTTCCACCTGTAAACGCATCTTTTCAGCGTTTAACTGAGCCGCCCTTGCCTCGTACTTATCCAATGGAAAGTGTTCAAATAAATACTTATCCTCCAAGGCTTTTTCCTTTGTTTCAATTTCAGCAATTTGCTTGTCTAATGCCTTAATGCACTGCTCAACATTATTGCCGCCACACAGGATTTCCTTCACCATATCCATCATCGGTGCTTTGAAACGCTCATCAAGAGAATAATCGCTGAGCATTTCTGCAAACACATCGTTAAGCCCCTTGTTGCGGGAATGTTCCAATGTGTCTGCATTGAAATTCTTTGTGCAAGTCTTGCACTTATAATAACTGATACCCTTTTTCTTGTTCGTGTAGCCAACCATAATATGCCCACACTTAGAACACACGGCAAAATGCGCCAATGGGTACTCAGCATTACCTTCAGTGTTGTATGCCCTTGCTTTCAACGGGTCATCCTTATAGTTCACTTTGAAAAAATCCTCCTCGCTGACAATGGCTTCCCATTTACCCTTTACAGGGTGGTCAAGCAAACTATTACGATTCACGCCCGCATAGAATGGATTAGACCAAATATATCCCAAACGGCAAATTGAAATCTTCATTCCATACCTATCCTTCAACTCCTTTTGGATTTGAGCATCCGACCAACCCAACACCTTCCATTTCCAAGCCTCTCTTAAATGTTCGCCCTTTTCGTTCAACACTATCTTTTGCGTCCCCCGCAACTTGTCATCATCTATGACACGTTTACCATAGGTGTCATACCCAAACGGGGCTTTCCCAAGCCAATTACCCTCCTCCACGAATGACTTCATCCCTGGTAGCGTGCGTTCTAAACGTTCCTTGTTTTCTTTCGCCGCCTCCAACAACTTCTCATATATTCTTATCCTACCTTCTTCGTTATCAGTACAGAGACCCGTTGAAGTCTCTAACAAATGAACACCCTTGTTATTGATTAAGTTATCCACCAAACCTATTGCACCGCCCCCCGTTCGTGAAAAACGGGAAATGAATTTGATTGCAATGGCATAGGGCTTAGGCTTCACCTTAGTAGCCGTTTCAATAAGAGCCTTAAACTCTTTACGGGTAAAATCGCCCTTGGCACTCTCATATTGACCGCCTTTAATATCAATCAATTCATAATTGTGAACCTTCGCAAATTCTCTAATGCTTCTCTCCTGCTCTTCTATGCTGTAACCCTCAATTTGCCGTTTTGAACTAACTCGGGTATAGCCCAAAAGACGCTTTTTCTCAGGCTGTCTAAGTTTCTGCTCAGCCTCTTTCGGCTTCATAAAGCCACTAAATCTGTCTAAGTTTATCTCTTTCACATTCTTCAATTTTAATTCTATTCGTCAAATAAGCACCTGAAATTGTGTACATCAGCATCAACGCCTTTTCAAGTTCTTCATCGGTCATATCGCCGAAACCATCATACTTCCTTAGTCGGTCTTTCGTGAAGACACATACATCATACGGATTCATTCATACGGCATTGATACCCTTTATTCTTCAAGGTGTTCACACCGCACATTGTTCTACTTTTGTTGAAACTCATTCCTTCAATTTTATTCTAAATTATTATTCGTCAGTATATTGTGATGCATTATCGACATAATGCACCATCTAACTAAGAGCTAATGTACAAAAAAATCCTGAGACAAACAAAAAAAATGATGCTAAACCCTTCATTATTTGGTTTTTCCGATTTTTGTTTGTATATTAGTAGAAACGACCTGATATTTAGAATTATCATTTTTCACCTTGATGAGCAAGTAACACAGGTTCTCAGGTCGCCGTGTTATTCATTGAGGCATATAATAATAAAGGGTAAAAATTAAGTAAAATGACCCAAAAGAAACCTGACAAACTATCGTTTGTCGTTTATAACTCATTCTTTGAGGCAGCGGAAAACTTGAACGGGGACGACTTCAAGAAGTGTTTTCTTAACCTCAGGGATTACGCCCTATTCGGCATTGACGAAGATACCGACAATTGGGCAATCAACATTATCTTATCAATGGCAAAGCCCTTGGTGGCTTCGGCTCGTAAACGCTATGAGAACTGCGTTGAGAATGGCAATAAAGGTAGAGACTATGGGAAGAATGGGGGAAGACCCAAGAAAACGTTGGAAGAAAAACCCCAAGAGAAACCCCTGAGCCAACCCCTTAATGATAATGCTTATGTAAATAATAATGTATATACGAAGGCTAATGCTGATAGCAATGCTGAAAATACAAATCATTTTCATAATACATTAAACAATCCTTCAAGTAGTTTCATAGATAGTTTGCAATTAGACAACGATGCCCTGCCACAGCAACAATCAAACAATAAACCTACATACTATACGCCTGCAAGCACTAAAACTACAAGCCTGCACGATGAATGTCTAAGGTTTTTGTTTAAGAAAGCCCCCAACGAAATGAATGAGGTTGAGTATTATGAATTATGGCTTAGCCAAGCCATTTACAAGTTGGTAAGAATGGATGATGGAGCGTTGACCAAGGATGACAAACTCTTCTTTGAGGCTGTCAAGTATTATATGTTGGTGTATAAGGTCAATGATAAGAACCAAGCAATTAAGGACATCAACCAACTGAAACGTATAGCAAAACCCAAGATAGATGCTTATTTGAAAGATTATAAAGGTAATGGCGGCTCAAAGTAGTCGCCATATACTTTATCGCCAACGAGTTTTAGCCATTGTTGAGAATCCATCTTAATATGGTCTCACCTTGGTAGGCTTTATCCCACACATACCAAGCGTAAATTTCCATATTAGACCCCGCATCGCTATACTTCTCAAAGTCAGCGTTCTTTGCAATGCAGATTCGTTCTTGGTACACGTACACCCTTGATGGTGGCTGTTCTTTGTATAGGTCAGTATAACGGGACTTCGCCGATAAATACCTCAACGGCATCAGGATAGCCACCTTCGATTTCGCAAGCCGTATGCACTTGGTGATTATTTGACACAAATAATCATTATATGGCGGGTTGGTAATTATATCGCATTGACCCTCAGTAACTTCCAAGTCAAAGAAGTCGCATACAGCCCCGTAACCTCTATCCACGATGTCATAGGCAATCACGTTATGCCCTGCTTGGGCTATCACCTCCGCCATCGTTCCACTTCCGCAAAATGGTTCAAGGATGTCATCGGCAAAGGTCTCTACCCTCAATATGTCACTTGTTACTGAAGGGTGGGTGGCGTAATATTCGTGGTACTCTCGGACATCTATCTTTGGATGTTTATTCCTATCAAGGTTGGATGGCAAAACCTCATTGCCTTTGGCAACCTCCCAATACCTTCTTACGGTGTTGATTCCGTGCCTTGTTTTCCTTGCCAATTCTTCCTTGGTCGCATTGGGGAACTGCTTCAAGTACTTCCTGATGTCATTGACGATATTAACCTTCCTTTCGTGTTCCCTGTCAATGCCGTGGGTCTTGATGTAATAGCGTATGGTTTCCTCCTTCACGCCATTACGCTGAGCATTTTCGGCAACGGTTAGCCGTGGGTTGTATATAACCTTGGTTCTCCGCATTATTTCATCGCCTCTATCCTGCTCAGCAACTCCTTCACGGTTATCGCTTCATCCATCTTCACCTTGTCGAAGACCATAAAATAGCGGTAGTTGTTCCCTGCTGAGGATGCCCACTTCTTACCCACTTCAAGTTTTCGCTTGCTGTCACTGTTGTCACGGTCATCGCCTTTGGTCTCTATGATTACCACCATACCGTTCTTCAACTTGACAATGAAATCGGGATAATGGTTGATGTAGGCATTGATATAGAAGCCTTTGCCTCGTTCAAGGTTACGATGCCACCAAACCACGTTATCCAATTTGGCAACCTCGGTAATAACCTCCTGTTCAAACCTATCCATATCGCCTTCGTTGCGGTACAGGCTCTTTCCCATACTTGACACAGCCTCCAACGGGGAAATGTAAGGTTTCAGCGTAAACTCAGCATCACAGATGATGTCGCCCGTGTCTAAGCCCTCAATGAATTTGCTACGCTCGTATGACATAAGCAACGAGGATATTTTCTCACGGATGGTTTGAGCGGTATTTTCCAAGTACTCATACATTTCTATGACCTGCTCGCTGTCATAGTCTTTGACCACATCCTTCACATACTCGCTTATCACAGGTTCTGACACTTCATCCATCCTTATCTTTTTCGCCACGGCTTTAGCCAACTGTTCACGCTGACCTTCGGTTGAAATGGTCTTAAAAGCCTCTTGGATGTATTGTAGTTTGGTGTCGCTCAGTTTCTGATATTCGGGTGCATAGTCGTTCTTTCCCGTTTCGGCAATGTCAATGGCAACCGCCTCGGTTTTTGCACGTGTAAAGTCAATGTTGCGGTCGGCTTTACGCAAATCAAAACCTTCAGCCAACATCCCCTTGGTCAATGGGGCAAGGCTTCCCGCTTCTTCAAAAATAGAGCCTATGTTGATGCGTTTCTTGAAGACGGGCAAACACACGGTCTTCGCTGATTCTTTGAAGGTTTCCTTCATTGGGTAGTGTTTCTTTTTATCCATAATCTCAGTGGCTGTCATTTGTAATTCATCGTTTTGGGCTTCCTCTATCTTTTCGTTGAACTGTCGGCTTTGCTCGTTAGCGGCTTCTATCACGGTGTTGATGGTTTCCTCGTTTTCACTACTTCCAAGCATTTCCTTGATTTCGGCTACATTGATTTCAGGGGCTGAAGGCTCATCGCCAATTTCCATCTTCAACTGTTCTTGCACCTCATTTCCTGTTGAACTGTCCTTTTGTTCATATAATTGTTCAGGCTGAGCAAGGCGGTAGTCTCGGTTGCTGAAACCTTCGTGGTTGAGGCTCTTGATGATGTTGCTGATAGTGGCGTTGAAGTCGTTGGATGATGTGAAGACATAACACAGGTTCAACAGGTCTTTCTTTTGTTTCTCGGTGTATGGCTGTCTCAGGATTCGTCCCAATATCTGTTCCACATCCACGGCTGAACTACGGTTGGCAATAGAGGCAAGCACATAGGCAAACGGACAGTCCCAACCTTCCTTCAGAGCGTTCACTGTAATGATGAAACGCACCTCACAATCACGGCTGAGCAAGTCCATATCCTTGATTTCGTCTTTGTCGCCTGTCTTTATCTTGATTTGCTCATCGGGTACGCCGATTTCAAGCAACTGTTCCTTGATTTTCTGATAGTCAATGCTTTCCTTTGAAGTACGGGGCTGAGCCTGTAACAGTACAATCGGACGGATGTAACGACCGCCGTTCTTTTCCTGTTCTATGGCAAGGCTTTCCAATGTCCGTTGCATCTTTATTGCACTCACCAACACTTCATTGGTCGTATGGTGGTTGTAAACGATAACGGGCAACTTGACCATATTCTCACGTTTCAACTTCATCGAATCTACAATGCTGATGATGTTGCTGTTGTTTCTTGGCGTGGCGGTCAAGTCCAAGATAAAGCGTGGGTTGATGTCTCGCAAGGCTTCAACTCGCAAGTCGGCTTTGAAGTTGTGGCTTTCGTCAATGATAACAACGGGGTTGAGGCTCGCCAATACTTTGATGAAGGCGGTGTCATCCACTTGGTCATCGTATCGGTTTTGTGTGGTTTTGCCCGCATACTCAGCCAAGTTCTCATTCTCTCTATATACTCGCCTACCGTCTTTCGTGTTGCTTGCAAACGATTGGATGCTCAGCACGAAAATAGTTAGTTGTTCCTTGATTTGAGTGGGTGAAATGCCCTGACCCATCAATGCGGATTCTTTATCAACCACTTGAACACGCCCATTGAAAAGGCTGTCAATGCGTTGTCTATATGGATGGGTGGGGTTCTTCAAGTTCTTGAAGGTCTGTTTCAGGATGGTATCGGACGGGACAAACCAAGCCACCACTTTCGGCAATTCGGTTGGGGTGTTGTCGAAAATGGTTCTCAAGGCGTTACAAGCAATGAAGGTTTTGCCGCCCGCTGTCGGTACTTTGAGCAATACCCGTGGCACACCTCTGATTTCGTTGTTGTAGGGCTTGAAGAAATCATCATACACGCTCAGCACAATGCCACGGTCTTCCCAATGGTGCTGAAAGGCGGTCTTCAAGTCTTTTTCCCGATTGAGCCGTTGGCAAAAGTCTTCCAAGTCGGCTAATACTTCGCTTTGATATTTTTTGAGTTCCATAGGTGTCAGAATTTTTGGATGTCACGGGGTATCTTGCGGAAAATGATGTTCTTGTCGGTCAGATAGTCTTTGTCAATGGTGCAAGTGTCGGCATATACGATGTACCGCTCAGCCTTTTCGCCTATAATGCTCAGGCGGTCATAGGTGAAGGCGGTTTCTTGGTTTGGCTCATAATATAGATAGTAGCCCACACCGTTCCAAGTGTCAAGCAAGTAGCGATTTCGGCTTTCACGTTTTCGGCTCAGGTGCTGCTTGGTTTCAGTGTAATACACATATTCACGGATGCGGTCTTCGCTCACTGATTTGTTGAGCGTTCCATCGGCATTAAACAGCGTATCGCCCAACTCATAGAAATCGAAATTGCCGCCCGTGCCTTCAGTATCGGCGTAACCGCTCATCACTTTTCGCACACGCTCAGCGGTAATGGTGTCAGCATAGTCTTCCATTTCAACGAGGATGAATTTGCGATTGCCACCGTCTTTCTTGTTGAGGTTCAAAACGGCGTGGGCTGTTGTGCCGCTACCTGCGAAACTATCAAGGATTATTGAGTTGGAATCAGCCAAGAAACTTATTAGATACTCAACCAATGAAGGCGACTTGGGATATTCAAAAACGCCCTTCCTTCCAAACAGTTTTTCAAGTAGTTTTCCCGCTTCTTCCGTTGTATCTACACCAACGGAACTATCAATCAGGTTGGGTGGAACTTCGGGGTCATATTCGCTTTTCTTATATGACAAAACAAGGGCTTTGGAACAGTTTATCCGTGTACCTTTGCTCAGTTCTTCATCCAACTTACTTTGCACCCAAATAAAACGGTTTTCAAAGACCGCCGTATCTTTGTTATAACCATCTTCGATTTCAATGTCATTCAACAACTTGTTTGGATAGGTGTTCGTGCCGTAAATGCCCGCTTTCACGATGCCATCGGGAAGACCTTTGAAATGTATGGATTTGGGAGGAAACTGCAATGTCTTGAACGTGTTTTGGGGCTTTATTATGGGGTCGTCACTTTTGCTCACCTTTTGAACGCCCTTATACTTGATGGATGTTCTTTCCTTCTCATATACCAATACGTATTCCAAGTTTTTCTTAATTTTATAGGATAGATTGGGTGGGGTCGCTGACTTATACCAATGCCATTGTCCTATAAAGTTTCTTGCTCCAAATACTTCATCACACAGCAACTTCAAGTTTGCTAACTCATTATCGTCAATGCTGATAAAGATAGCACCGTCTTCGCTCAGCAAGCGTTGAAGCAATCGGAGGCGTGGGTACATCATACACAACCATTTGTCGTGCCGTGTGAAGTCTTCGTCTTGCTTGCCCACAACATCACCAAGCCATTTCTGAATTTTGGGATGGTTCACATTGTCGTTATACACCCAACCTTCGTTTCCCGTGTTATAGGGCGGGTCTATGTAGATACATTTCACTTTACCTTCATATTCAGGCAACAGGGCTTTGAGGGCTTCAAGGTTATCGCCGTGGATAATCATATTGCCGCTACCTGTAAACGACTTGTCATCTGTGTTTTCGGCACGGTAGCCGTATCGGTGTTCAAGCACCCTGTAAGGTACTTCAAGATGATGGTTTACAACCTTTTCTTTTCCTATCCAACTAAGTGTAGGCATATTTATAAACTTTGGTAAAATGGTTACTAATCGTTAGTGGCTTGCTCAGTCATCGCCTTCTTCTTTAGTCCAAGGTGGTTTTCCGACTTGGATTCTGTCGCCTTCAGGATGATTTCACCCTTGCGGATAATGAAGCCCGTGGGCGACACAAATTCTAAGGGCTTGCCTTCTTTCCGCATCTTGCAATAGGCATTGTTTAGATATTGGATGGTTACTCCGATTTCATCCGTTCCATACTTGTCGTAAACAGCCGATGGAGAGCCGAAAAACTCAAATCGACCGTCTTTTTCCACATAGATAACATTTCGTGCCATAAGCATTAAGTCTTAGAAAGCACAAAATTAGAAAAAATGCTTGGTGTATCAAAAAAAATCAATTTTTTTGAAAAAAAAGTGCTTAAAAATGTCGGGTGTATCAAATAATATATTATCTTTGTATCGTCAAACAAAGGAAATGATAGACAAACAGAGTATTAACAGATAAACACTAAGCACTATGAACAACATCATCACCAACACTTGCAGAGAAATGAGCCAAATCGCCATCGTGAACAATATGACCGCTGAGCGTGTTAAGGTCATTGCCTTCCGTACCCACAGCATCGACAACGGCATTGTCAAGGCCGCTATGATAAACGAGTTGAAGACCAAGTTGGCCAACGGCATCGCCCACTTCATCTTCGCCAAGAAAAACGGGGAACTGAGAGAGGCTTGGGGTACGACAATGGGCAACATCGCCAAGGCTAAGACTAATGGCCGTGGCGAAAGCCGTGAGAGTTTTGCCACCACTGCTTACTTCGATGTGGAGAAGGGCGAGTGGAGGTCTTTTAGATGGGAAACTTTAATCAAGGTCTTTTAATCGAATGTCAAACACGGGAGGGGGGGGCTGCACCCCTCCCACAAAACTAAAAACAATGGAACTTGCAAACTACATCCTAAGCGTTTTAAGAACTGATATGATGGTAATGTTTTCGTGGGGTTTCCGTAAGCCCATCGCCATCAAGAATGGTCTTCGGTTTTATGTGAATGCTTTTAAGCACGTTGGTTGGGTCGAAATTGTCTATGATGAAGGTTGGGACTTGTTTACTGTCCGACTAATTAAGGGCGGTAAATTGGTGAAGGAAATCGAACAGGTCTATGTCGATTCGTTGGTCTCAACCATCGACCAAGCCATTGAACGCACCGCCGACTATGCCAAAGATGTTGAGCATTGGTTAGAACAGGTCGGATGGTCGGCATAACTTGGTTCAACAAATGTCAATAGTGAAACATTTATTGAAAATCAACAAGTTAAATATCAAATAGAGTAAGTCGGTTTCAGTTTTATATCAATCACAATCAAAATCAAACCATTATGGCACTACGGGGACAATATACAACAGCGGATTATCTGCAATGGTCGGAGGCAATGATGCTCGTTAAGAAACTCTATCGGGATGGTCGTTATAGGGATAGCCTCCTGCTTGCAACGGGCTTTATGACGGGTCTTAGAATTTCGGATATTCTCAGATTGACCTTCGCTGACATCTTGAACGGAGATATGCTCATCATCAATGAAAAGAAGACGGGCAAACGGCGTGAAATACCGTTGAGCATCGACTATAAGAAGCACATCGCCGATTGCTTCAAGGCTTTGGGGCTGAGCGATTCGACCAAACCGATGTTCTTATCCTACCAAGGCAGTATTATTACCGTGCAAATGGTCAATAAGACGCTTCACGGCTTGAAGGAACGCTACAACCTGAGCATTGACCACTTTTCAAGTCATTCATTGCGCAAAACATTTGGTCGCCGAATTTACGACACCGCTAAAGACCGTGAATATGCCTTAATCAAGTTGAGTACGGTGCTTGGTCACAGTAATTGCGCCATCACCCGCCGATATTTGGGCATCAAGCGGGAGGAGATTCTTGATTGCTACGCTGCTTTGGATTGGTAAAGGAAAATCCTTGCGCCAATCTGTTTTGCCTTAAAGTCAGTACGCAAAAAGCATTCTTTTTGTTTTGGAGGAAGGGGACACATAAAAAACGTCCCCACCCCATACCCCTGTCGGGTATTCGTGGCACTCTGACCGCTCATCCCTGATTAGTGAAATTATACAGGCAAAATTCTGTCGCCCAACAATGGGGGTTATAGGGGGATTTAGCCCCCCCACTAAGTGAAAAAAAAGGGATAACGCCAAATTGAAAATGAAAAAAACACCCCGCCCCCTGCACGCCCTACAGATAGTTAGGGCATATTGACCGCTCAGCCTGACAGAATAATTCAAATTAAAATTAGATTGCATCATATAATGCAATCCATTGAATTACAAATTATTTCATTGGTCTTGATATTACAAAATACCACACCTTATTCATATAATAATAAGAACAAAACTATGTATAAAATATAGTCATTGATTTATATAAAACAATTAAAATACATCAATCAACACCATCAAACAATTCAGGATGACGGCTTTTTATAAAATCATAGAAATCCACAATCGCCCGAAATGACTTGTATATGTTAGACTTTTGAAGCAATCCCGCTACTTCGAAAGCAAGGCAAAGCCTTGCTTTTTTCGTTTATCGCAACAAAATAAAGTTTTTTTCCTTGCAAATGCCATTTTCTTTGTACATTTGTCGGACAAAATGCCATCAAAACAACTGATTTATGAAAAGATTTTGGTATGCAGCCGCACTTCTATTAGGCATAGGCCAAACGCTCTATTCGTGCGGTGGGAAAAACGATTCCAATGAGACCTCTTTGCCAACTCAGACCGAAATGAGCACTGAATTCGAGGCCACGACCGATGAATTGGAAAACGACACCATTGTGGATGAAGACGATGGTGACCCCAACATCAAAGCGGCATCTGTCGACCACATGAAGATGGTCATCGACAGTCACGGAAATGTGGTCGGTCGTTATGTCCGCACCAATCAGACCTCCTACACCGTTTCGGTGCAAGACGATCTGGAAGTCCCAAAAATCGGACACAAAATCGTGACATACAGCGCCAAAAACGGGCAAGGTGTTGTATACACCCATCGTACACATGTCAACATACGCACGCAACCCGACCTGAAATCCCCCGTTATCACCCAGATTTCGACCCCCGAAGGGGAACTTCCCCAAACCTATCCCTGTTTAGGCAAGACCCAAGGTTGGTACAAAATCAGAGTGAAAGGGGCGGTAGGTTTTGTTCGTCACGACCTCGTAGAATGGGACGGCATGGACACGTTTTAACACCACAAAACTTTTTTCGGCAAAAACAGACGCCAATTCAAATAATTGTCGTATCTTTGCAGCCCGTTTAGAGAACAAATTTATTGTAAAAAGAAGAGAATTATGTATTTAACTGCAGAAAAGAAATCAGAGATTTTCAGCCAATACGGCAAGAACGCTGCCGATACTGGTTCAGCAGAAGGCCAAATCGCTTTGTTCACCTACAGGATTAAGCATTTGACCGAACAAACAAAAGTTCACCACAAGGATGTGGCGGCCAAACGTGCGTTGGTTGGCTTGGTAGGTAAGAGAAGAAGACTTCTCGATTATTTGAAGAGAACCGACATCGAAAGATACCGTAGCATCATTAAGGAACTGGGCATCAGAAAGTAAGACTTTCGCCCGCCTATGCGGAACGCAAGAAAAAGGCAATAACATTGCCTTTTTTTTGCTATTTATCACACCCAATTTTGAACGTTAAAGAAGCAAAGAGAAAACAGTAAAAAATCATTTGAATTATGGGTCCTCAAGGATTTACACAAACCATCCACATGCCTAACGGTCAAGAGATTACGCTCAATACCGGCCGTTATGCCAAGCAAGCCGACGGATCTGTCATGCTCCGCTGCGGCGACACCGTACTCTTAGCCACCGTTTGCTCCGCAACGGAAGTGGCTCCTGAAACCGATTTCTTCCCCCTGTCAGTTGACTATAGGGAAAAATACTATGCCACGGGTAAGTTCCCGGGCGGTTTCTTCAAACGCGAAGCCAAGCCTTCGGACTACGAAGTGCTCATCTCGCGCCTCATCGACCGCGCTTTGCGCCCGCTGTTCCCCGACGACTATCACGCTGAGACCATCGTTCAAGTCAACCTCCTGTCGAACGACAAGGAACAGACTCCTGATGCCTTAGCCGCCCTGGCCGCCTCGGCCGCCATCTGCGTGAGCGACATTCCGTTCCACGGCCCCATCTCGGAAGTGCGTGTGGCCCTCATCGGCGATGAATACGTTATCAACCCGACCTTTGCACAGATGGAAGACGCCCGCCTCGAACTGATGGTGGCCGCCTCGATGAAAGACATCTGCATGGTGGAAGGCGAATGCAAGGAAGTGAGCGAACAAGAGATGCTCGGCGCCTTGAAAGCCGCCCACGAAGCCATCAAGATCCAGTGCCAAGCACAAATCGAGCTGATGGAACAGGTCAACAAGGCCAAGCGCGAATACTGCCACGAGGTGAACGACGAAAACCTCCGCGCCGAAATCGAAGCCAACTGCTACCAACCGTGCTATGACTTCGCCCTCACCGGCTGCGCCGACAAGCACAAGCGCGAAGAAACCTTCAGCGGCATCTTAGACAATTACCTTTCGAAATATACCGAAGAAGAGCTTGAGACCATCACCCCGCTCGCCAAGCGTTACTTCCACGACGTGGAACGCTCGGCCGTGCGCAACGCCGTCCTCAACGAGCGCATCCGCCTCGATGGCCGTAAGACCAACGAGGTGCGCCCCATCTGGACCGAAGTCGACGTGCTGCCCAAGGCCCACGGCTCGGCCGTGTTCACCCGTGGTGAGACCCAGGCTCTGGTCACCGTCACCCTCGGCACCAAGCTCGACGAGCAAACGCTCGACGGCGCTGTGGTGGAAGGCACCAAGAACTTCACGCTGCACTACAACTTCCCCGGTTTCGCCACTGGCGAGGCCAAGGCCCAACGCAGCACCAGCCGCCGCGAAATCGGTCACGGCAACCTCGCCGAGCGCGCCCTCAAGACAATGGTGCCCCACGACGAGACCATGCCTTACACCATCCGTATCGTGAGCGACATCCTCGAATCCAACGGTTCGTCGTCGATGGCCTCGGTGTGTGGCGGCTGCCTCGCACTGATGGACGCCGGTGTTCCGATGCGCAAGCCCGTCGCTGGCGTGGCCATGGGTATGATTTCTGACAGCGAGACTGGCAAGTACGCCATCCTCACCGACATCCTCGGCGACGAGGACCACCTCGGCGACATGGACTTCAAGGTCACCGGTACCCGCGATGGCATCACCGCCTGCCAGATGGACATCAAGGTGGACGGCCTCAGCTACGAAGTGCTGACCGAGGCTTTGGAACAAGCCCGTCAAGGTCGTCTCCACATCCTCGACGAGATGGCCAAGACCATCACTGAGCCGCGTGCCGACTACAAGGAGTTCGTGCCTCGCATCGAGACCCTTTATATCCCGAAGGATATGATCGGAGCTGTCATCGGCCCCGGTGGCAAGGTCATCCAAGAGATGCAGAAGCAGACCAACACCGTCATCGTCATCACCGAGGACGAGCAGAAGGGCATCGTGGAGATCGCTTCCCAGAACAAGGAAGACATCGAAGCCTGCAAGGCCAAGATCAAGGCCATCGTGCAAGTGCCCGAAGTTGGCGAGGTCTACCACGGCAAGATTGTCTCCATCATGGCCTTCGGCGCCTTTGTGGAGATCATCCCCAACAAGGACGGCCTGCTCCACATCTCCGAAATCGACTGGAAGCGTTACGAGACCATGGAAGAGACCGGCCTGAAGGAAGGCGACGAAATCGACGTGAAGCTCATCGAGATTGATGAGAAGACCGGCAAGCTGCGCCTCTCGCACCGCGCCCTGCTTCCCAAGCCTGAAGGCTACGAGGAGAAGAAAGGCGGCAACGGTGGTCGTCCTGGTGGCGGTCGTCCCAACGGCGGCGGTCACAGCAACGGTGGCAACCGTGGTGGCAATGGTGGTCACAGCGGTGGCAACCATGGCGGCAATGGTGGCGGCAACGGTGGCGGTCGCAGAAGATAACATCGCACAACAATTGTTGTTGGCGGACGATGTCCGCCAACAACACAACTATATTCAAAGAACTAAACTAACGGTAAATGAGGCAGTTAAAGATTACGAAGCAGGTAACAAACCGCGAGACTGCGTCTCTCGACAAGTACCTGCAAGAGATTGGTAAGGTTGAGCTGATTTCGGCTGAAGAAGAAGTTGAATTGGCCCAGCGTATCAAGCAAGGCGACAAGATCGCCTTGGAAAAACTCACCAAGGCCAACTTGCGCTTTGTAGTCTCCGTAGCAAAACAGTATCAGAACCAAGGCCTCAGTCTTCCCGACTTAATCAACGAAGGCAACTTGGGACTGATAAAAGCCGCTCAACGCTTCGACGAAACCAGAGGTTTCAAGTTCATTTCCTACGCCGTGTGGTGGATTCGTCAGTCCATCCTCCAGGCTTTGGCCGAACAATCGCGTATTGTCCGTCTCCCCCTGAACAAAATCGGTTCCATCAACAAAATCAACAAGACTTATGCTAAGTTAGAGCAAGAGTTTGAGCGTGAACCCAATGCAGAGGAGATTGCCGAGGTTTTGGA
>Ga0310691_10004947_pt1 | contig 14791 bp, 23 predicted proteins | sample 176DNAGHGlowgp2_FD_203887 | JGI IMG/M metagenome (GOLD analysis project Ga0310691, IMG submission 203887) | Sheep rumen microbial communities from Palmerston North, Manawatu-Wanganui, New Zealand - 1766 DNA GHGlow gp2 (v2) (version 2) | ecosystem: Host-associated > Mammals > Digestive system >... | reverse complement strand
GCCAAAATGAGCAATGTAGAATGCATATCAATGCTGACTAAGATATGTATTTGACTACCGCCTCTAGGGCGTGTTTGAGAGTGTTCAAATTATCAGCCGTATCAAAAAATGCGTAGCACTCATTGCTCTAAGTTGCAAATTAGATGCCGTAAGATGTAATCAGAATCTTTAACGCTGCCGAGAAAACCGGTGATAGCTAAGATTGTTTTCACTGATATACATCTCGTAATTGGTTGAAATTCCAAGGAGGTTATCAAAACCTCCTAAAATCCTTTCAGTGTACACAACCTTGACGTGGTTGAAAGGCTATCTTTTACTCAAGCGTGAGTATGTATTGATCTAAGAGTGTACAAACGAAGAATGAGGTTAATTTCTTTTAGGCTCTGTATTTTTTGTAAAAATAATGCAGAGAGCATCTCTACACCGTCTGTGAAGATAGTGTAGAGTTTTTATTTTGAGTGAGTTATAATCAATATATAAACTTAAAATCAACAATTATGTATTACATTTCATCTAATTTCAGTGTGATTGAATGGATCATATCCATTTACATCATTGGAGTCATTGTCATGGCATTTCTTGGCATTTATTGGCTACGTTCTCTTCCACCCAAGCAGTCTGTAAAATTTAGAAATATGCTAACTGTGATAACCGTATCAGCTCTTTCTTGGATGTCAATTGTTCTTGCTCTGTTAATCTGGCTTACAGAATATGTTCAATGCCATTTAAATAAAAAGAATAAGTCATGAACACAAAAGAATTTAAAGTGCCTATTCCTAAAGGCATGGAAATCGACAAAGAGAATAGTACATTTGAATGCATTAAGTTCAAACCTATTAAACTTAAGAGGTGGAGGGATGATGAAAAAGCCAAAGTAAGTGGATATATTATTAATTTATATTCCAATATATGTAGTGCATTAACGCTTTCTAATTCTTCTGATAATTACAATGTGTTTGCTACCAAAAAACAAGCTAAATCTGCTCGTGCTATGGCTTATATAAGTCAGATTATAGCTAATGATGAAAGGTTTGGCGGTGTTGTTACTGATAAAGAGTGGTGTAATGATGCATTTAAATACGTTATTGGAAGAATAGATAATAATACTATTTATAGTGAACGACGTGTAAGCGTGTATCATTTTCTTGCTTTTCATACAGAAGCACAACGTGATTTGTTTTTAAAAGAAAACGAGGACTTGGTTAAAGACTATCTAATGATCGATCAGTATGGAAAAGAGAATAGAATTACTTAATGACTGTCTCGAAACCCTTAAATCAACAAATCGTCTACTCAAGCATTGTATTAGTACAGGGTTTGATTTCACAAAGATACCTCTTAGTGAAATTAGCAAAAGCGATCATATATTATCAAAGAAAATGAAAACATTATCAAAGCAAACAACACTCAAGCGTAGATGAGATGTGGTTCTACGCAAGTAAATATCATAAATTATCAAAATTATGAGTGAATCAGTTAAAAAAAAGATTCTTCCTGAAATTGTAGTATCAACTACTCTAGAATTCAAAAAAGAGTTTATTCCACTCAATGTAATCTTGGAAGCTGTTCAAGAAAAAGTTAACGTAACAGCACAAGTTAATTGTGGAGGAGAATGCAATCGTGTTAAATTTTTAATGCCTGTTGACATCATCGAAAATTCACCTAAAGAGGTGGCAGCAAACCTAGAGAAAATAATAGGAATTGTCACAGATGTTTCAACGTTTGCAATACTTGCAAAACTTGCTGTAATAGATCCTGCATCTGTAGCTAATTTGCGTAATCGGAATGAAAGATCTTCACGTAACCAGCGACAAACACACCATAAAGGTTCATAATCAGTTACATAAACCGTTAAGAAAGAAAAATCAAGAAGGTGCAGAGCAAGAAAAAGTCACAATGTTCTATAAAATTGGCAAATGTACAATGCCATTCTGTAGAATGACTAAACTTGAATGTACTTGTCTTGAAGCAAACATAAAACGGTATATGGAAAGACATGAGAAAAAACTAGAAGGTGTATTTTTTTATGCAAGGTAAATTTATACGATAAGTGATATATGAAACCGTTAAAACCTGGACAACTATGTACTATAAATGATGAAGTATATAGAGCAAAACATAAAACAAATTTGTGTAAAGGTTGTAGTTTTGATTTCGCTTCATGCCCTAATCAGTGGGTAGGTAGAAATCCAAAACTATCGATTGACTGTATTACTCATTGGATAATACTACAAAAAGTAGAGATTAAAGATGGCACGGAAAAGAACAAAAACGTATCATGAAATAGAACTTAGAAGGATTCATAAGGAACGAAAAAATTTCATTGAACGTTTAGAAAGATTAGGAATAGCTTATTATGATGTCAATAGTGACAATCCTGAGCTATATGCAACTCCTAATAACTTTATATGTGTCTTCTCTCCTAATGAGATGGAAATTGGAGATGATTTTTCAGAGTCGATGAATGAAGAAGCTATATTTATAGCTCTTCACGACTACAACGAATTCATCTTAGACTGATTAACAAGGCCCCCTAAAAGGGGGGCTTTGTACATTAAAGTTGTTTAATGCACTAAGAACGTTAACTGTCCGAAGTCAGTATAAATATGCAGACGGAACAACTTTTAAACATTCAATATATGCATTACGTTAAGATCAAAACTCGAGTAAGATTCTACATGCACGACCTCAAAGCAGAAAGACGTGTAAAAGCATTTAAGTTTTTAAACTCTCGAAAAATTGAATATCGGTATATTCCAAAATGTACTTGTATATCAATAAAGCTGAAAGATGCCGCCATTGTAAATGATCTTATTTGGGAACTGTGCAAATAGTTTTATTCCAAGTTTCTATAAAAAACTGGGCATATAATCAAAACAACAACCATTAAATTATCAAAATTATGAAATGGAAATTTGAAGCCGGCATGCTCGCCGGGTTAGGCATTGTTGCCTTAATTGCTATCATTATGGCGATATTGGGGTGCAAAATTAAAGTAGTACCTCAAGAATCTCGCGATAATGCTACAGAAATCACCGTAGAAGACTCTATTCAGTCTGATGTAAGCTCGTCAAACATTCTTGAAAAGACTTACAAGTTCGTAACAGATGTATCCTCCGACCATCAGGAATTAGTTTCTGATCTATCGTACATCGAAACGTATAAAAACATGCCGGCGGAAACAGTACAGAATGTGGCAACACTATTGTTACGAGCGCGACCATCTATTACAATTCCTGAAATCGTAGATGAGTACAAAGCTAACAAGAACATTTATGACAACATTGTACCGAATGCAATATCTGACCAAAATTCAGACACGGGCCCTGCCATAAAATCGGATCAGCAAATAACAAAAGAGCTATCCAGTTATCAGCAGACTGCAAGAGATTCGGTGCCGGATGTTCGTATTGTTGAACGTAAACAGTAACGTGACATGAAAGCGCTAGTATTTTTATATAGAGGCCGTGAAGTTACCGATGAGGTAGAACTCAATATGGCACGTCATCTACAAGATGCATCGCGGTCTGTGGAAGTGTATCGCTGCTCTGATGAAGATGTAACTCATGCTCTTATTAGTAAAGTGGAACGTAAATCTAATAAAGTCGTTAAGGAACAGTCAAATATAGATGAGCTGAGAAAAGCAGTAGATGCTGCTGAAACATACATAGGTGAGAAAGTATTGAAAAATACATTGAACCCAAGTTTGGTAGCATACATCATTGGACGTCTCTTAGCATTAAGAGATACAAAGTTACTTACGGCACTGCGTTTGATCGCAGAAAACGAAGAGCTCGTTACAGACATCAGATTTTCACGTGAAATAATAGACATAATTAAACAAACAATCAACAACAATGTGTGTTAAAGGAAACACTATTCGGTCTTCGCGTAGAGACAAACACGCTAATGCAAGGCCGTATGTTAGAGAGAAGAATTCGAAGTATAACTTTGGACGAATAAACGATTATGTGGCAGATTTCAATAGTGAAAAAGATAAATGGTAAAACGCATGTTCTAACTAAATCATTATACCCCACTCAAAAAGCAGCTGATGCAGCAGCTGCAGCACTACGACTCATTTCGAAAGGGTGGAGTTATTGTATTCGAAGTATAGAATGCGATAGGCCAAATGCACCGACATTGAGGTGGAAATTTCATGACTATTTAGTCATTCCACCAAAAGAAATACAGAGTTAATTAACATTTATAAACCATTAAATTATCAAAATTATGGCAAAAAGCAACAAACCAGCTGCAAATGCAGCCAATGAGATGACAACAGTAGAAAACATTTACGAAGTCCTCGACAAGGGTATCGTCGCAACTGATGAAACCCTGCCTGACAAGGTAAAAGAGGAAATCAAGAAGGAATCTGATGAGCGCAAGGTTCGCGAGATGAAACAGCGCTATCAGAAGGCCCAGTACTCTATTGAGAGTGGTCTGCTCCTTATGCGTCGTGATAAGGAACTTGCCAGAATCAGTCTTGCACAGCTGACTATGGTAGGTCGTATTGCTCGCTTCATGATGGGATTTATTGTCACTGAAGAAGTAATTACTTACGCTAAGCACTGTGCCGATGATCTGTTCAAGATCGAGAAAGTTGATGCTGAAGCAAAGACCATCACTATCACATCTCCGAAAGACAAGAAGGCTGTCACGTACAAGCTGGGCGATTCAGTGCCTGCAGTAATTGACTATGTTGATTACGACGAGATGTACTCTAAGATTAGGGAGGACATCCGCAAGCAGGAGAACGAAGTTCGCAGCGCTCATGACAAGTATGAGAAGAAGCTGCAGGCTAAGTACGGCAACTATTGGTGCCGTAACTGGTATTGGTACGATTAATTTCGTCAACACCAACAAATCCATTCATTCCGAGCCATGAGCCAGTAATGAACACAAAATGCGAACATGCCGTTCCGCTGCGTCTAGTGGTATTTTATATACATAAATCTTGTATATACGTAAATCTTGTAATTCGCATATATAACGGTAAATAGCATTGTCTGGAATTAACCAGCACACTTGAAGAGCCTAGAGCCAATAAAAGTGTAGGGTTTAACCCCCGAACTCACGGGTTTATAATATGAGCAAATGATCAACTTCCTGAGTTATACTGAGCCATAGAGCCACGAAAAGTAGGGAACGAAAAGTAGTGTATAACGATATCAAGAATGTGCGTGACCATCAAGAGCCTTGAGCCAGTATGATAATCACGTAGTAGGGAAATGTACAACAAGAACCTTAGAGTCAACAGTATGTGGAACTACCCAGTTCTTGGATAACTAACAATCGATTTAAGCACATCTAAATGAATTGGTGGACTAGCTAACCATTAAGGAGTTTAAATGCGCTTAGAAAGGCTGGAAAGTACCAAAGAACGGCCCTTATGTGTCTGATCAGCCATATGGGAAACAAAGAGTATTAGCGTGTATAAAGATAACTAGTAAGACACGGGTTCGATTCCCGTCAGCTCCACTACAGTACTACGATTTAGTAGATCGTATACTCCCTGCGCGGTGCACCTTTACATAGTCAAAGGGGTATGTAATATGCGGAGTGTAAAGACGTAGGGATATATGGGGCTGATTTGGTTTTGATTATTAGTGAAGGATAATACAGTCATAAGACAACGCTTTTACATAAATTCAAACGGCAATTTAACTATTGCAGACTATACGGGCCTCAAGGAGGCAGCGTAAAGTCGGTGATCCCTACCTAAATGGGTGAAAGTGCGTCGGAAGGGATACGTCGGCATAGCCGAAATGGGTTCGATCCCCATACGTACTTCAAGATTTAAGGTAACCAACTACCTATACAGATAGTAAAAAGTAACTGCAACGCTGGTGGTAAGAGAGCTAATAACTAAATGTTTAACAAGGAGTGTAATGGTTCGAATCCATACTCTCTACAAATAAATACAATATGATAAATCAAAAGAATACAAGTTTTAAAACAATGCTTCGCAACCGAACGCCATTGTTAATTGATTTAGCACTAAAATGGTGCAAAGCAAAAGACTGCTGGATAAACTATGTCTATGATAAATGGGTAAACATATACGTAGATAAGGAACAGCGATATCAAGCAGTTCGTATTGTATTGGGAATAAGCGGAAGAGATAGAAACTTTGACTTCAATAAAACCATTGATTGGGACGATTTATCAGAAGAAGAAACAGAAAGCTGGAAATCTATCCAAGAATGGGTTGAATGGTTTCAAAATCACGCTACGGACATAAAGAGGGAATATGAAAAAATTATGAACTCTTATACTAGGGATGAATGCGAAATGTATCTTGTCGATAAGTTTTTAAATACTTACGACGAAAATACTGCATACAAATTGATTGCATATATAATCGATTCTACAATATGAAATTAAGTGTATTTTCCTCCCATTTTATTTCAAGTCATCATGATTACCTCATGGCGACACATCCTTGGGGTACAAATAGCATAAACAAGATTACACTTTCTGATGCATTTGATGGATGGGCTAAAAGAGAAGATCTTTTGCCAAATCATTGGTGCCCAGAATTGTTTATGTTTTTAGTACCAGAGTTTAAGCAGCTTGATAACTCTATATATAATCATATATGTACAAATCATGAACTTCGAACAGTTCATAATTGGGCAGTAAATAACATATTGCTCAACGTACGAAAAGATTGGAAAATTCAGACGCGCAATGTAAAAATAAGAATTTTAGCAGGAATGTTAAACGCGTTAGAATACAACAACAAGATATCGAAAGATGAAAATATATGGATGCTTTCAAATGCTAAACTAAACATGAACACTTTAAGGAATGACTTGCTTATGTCAGATCTTCCATTTTAGTGTGTAAGGGAGTGCATACTTTGTACTCCTATTTGGTCCATTCGTCTATCGGCTAGGACGAGAGATTTTCATTCTCTAAAGAGCAGTTCGACTCTGCTATGGACTACATTGTGTATTGAACTTGTCGAAAAAGGCGTCGCGCAAGAAGAACCTTATAAATCCTAAGACGCGGTTCTAAGAACAATAAAATGCACAATATACTGACGAGTATTTTGGAATTAGCTCAGTGGTTAGAGCGCCGGTTTGGTAAACCGGAGGTCAGGAGTTCAAGTCTCCTATTCCAAACTCATTAGCGGATTAGCTCAGGTAGTAGAGCACCAGACTTTGTCTGGAGGTCGGGAGTGCAAGTCTCCCATCCAGCGCCAAATAAGATTGCAACTGAAGTATAGTACGTTGCGCAGCTGATGTCTGTCTGCCATATTGGCTTATAACCATCGCCTTTAGTAAATGCCGTCTAAAGGGCTAATCGGGATTGTTTTGATCATGAAAGCTCCAAATATTACAGAAGAGGAGGTTGGGATGATCAAAAGGGCTCAAGCAGGTGATGAACTTGCTTTTAATTGTATATTTAAGAGGTATAAATCGTTTGTTGAGAATTTGTTATTCCAATATTTAAAAGATATGGATGAAGCAAAAGATTTAACTAACTTTGTATTTTCTAAAGTATACAAAAAACTCTCTAAATTCACAGCTTATAACTCTTTCGGAGGATGGCTGAGAATACTAACAAGAAATACTGCTATTGACTACTTGAGGGCAACAAGCGAATCTCGTAACACTCTCGAAACAAAAGAGGATATTTTATTAACGAATAATGGAATTCAGTATACCGGAGAAGAAGTAATAAATCATCTCACGTATGAACAAATTATTAAAATATTTGATGAACTTCCTACGTTAAAAAAAGAGATATGCTTAATGTTTTATCAAGATGGAATGACAGTAAAAGATATTAGTAAAGAATTAAACGTCCCAACCGGAACTATAAAGTCAGTGTTATCAAGGACGCGTAAAAAAATCAAACAACAATTAAAAATTTAACGACATGATCTTAACATGGGTTTTTGTTGGATTGGTAATAGCTTTTGCTATTGCTCGAATTAACCAGTCTAACAAGTTATTCTGGATTCTCTTTACCAGTTTTATGGTAGGAATTGCAGGTAGCTCGGTATATAACAAATGCCGAGAAACTCAATGTAAGACCGAGTCATCCAGCTGTTACCACACACTGCTGACATGCAACACAATGGACTTTAATAGTTCCGTGACAATTGATGAAAGCGTGTATACAGATTCGAAAGAATCGTCAGCAGTGGGTAATGGTGAGCTGGAATTTAATGACGAGGTTCCTACATTAAGTAAGTGTTGCGTTAGTGTGCGCACACAGCCACCAAGACTTCCTCTACAAGGAGGACTATCAAATATATTTGATACGTCTTGAAGGGAAAATCTACCAAAAACGTGAAAAAATAACGAGATCTATCTCAAGTAATTAACAATTAAAAAACATTATCAAAATGGCAAAAAACAACAAGCCTAAAACGGCTCCTCAGGCGCCCAAGACTGCGCCTAATGCAGCAGAAAATGCTGTAGCAACAAATGTAAGCTTCGAGAAGTTTATGGATGCAAGTGTGGTAAATGCAGAACTTGCCGGTCTTGATCCCAATCGGCGTGTAGACCTGATGACAATTCTACACGATGTGTACTACAAGGATCCTCAGGCCGCTAAGAAGTATAACATCCCTCAGAATACTGTGGATAACATTAACCACATAGTCGCTATCGGCGCTGTCGTAACTCTCGCTCGTGAGGTTAAGTGCGCAAAGAACGGCTTTGCTGTATCAATGAGAGAGATTGAGATCAATACCATCAATGAGCTGTGCAACGAGACTGGTATCCGTATCGATACAGCTCTTCTTCCCGCTCCCGGTGAAGATGGTAAGGTCAATGTGCCTTCTACAGCAATCAACGTTTCAGCAGAAACTCAGGAGAAGATCGAGAATGAAGAAAAGGTTCTCGAAAATAAGAATATTGAGATCGCCGATCCCACAAAGATCGAAAATGAAGAACAGCTAATCGCTGCTCTGAATAAGATCATGATTGGCTATCCCAGCGTTTATGAGAAGCTCAAGACTGCTCTTGATTTCTACATTTCTTATCGTGTTTTCTCCATCAAGAAGGGTGAAAATGCAGAAGCTGAACTCAAGAAACTGAAAGAGACTCCTCAGACAGTTCTCTTGAAGGAGATGGCTAAGCTGGTTGGCGCTTGCCCGTTGGTACTTAACGGTGTTGGCAAATACATGTACAATACTGTTTCTGCAACAAAGAGCCCCATCATAGCATTCTGTCTGCTTCGTAACACTTCTAAGAACAAGAAGACCGGAGTTTACGCTCTAAGCGATACAGAGTGTGCAGATTATACTCGTACGCTGCTTGAGTGGGTAACTGATGCCAAGATCAGCGAGGCAGAAGCTCGTATCGAGAGCTTAGAAAAGAATCTGGAAGTCCTAAAGAAGGATGAAAAGAAGAATGCTGCCGGAATCAAGTCTACAACAGAAGCTATTGAAGCTTCAAAGAAGAATATTGAACATTACAACAGTGTGTTGGATTATGTTCTTGCTCCTACAGTAGACATCCTTGACTCCATCATCGCTGGATATGACAAAAAGGATACTCCGTCTATTCAGACATTCAACGCTATTGGCAACTCATACTACGATGAGTACAATCTTAAGGAGATGAAGAGGGATATAGTAAAGAAGAATCTTGCAGAATATGCAGGAATCATCACCAACTTGTTCCGTTCTCCTCTGGATCGCCTTCCTCAGTACTCCGAAGTACATCTTCAGGAACTGGTACCTATCGAGCAGGGTAATCAGGAACATTCTGAAGAAAAGTCTGCAGAAAAGACTGAGGAAAAGTCAAAAAAAGCATAAGCCTGATTAAGAGATTAGGTTTGCGCTTAACAGGCATTTATCGTAAAACCTTTTACGACGAAGACTATCGAAAGTATAAAGGTTGGGAATAGCAAACTCAATTATCAAAATTATGAGAAAGTTAACAACTATTTTGTGTAGCATGGCATTTATGATTTCAGGATTTCTGATTACATTTATGAAGTCAGAACCGCAGAATCAGTTACATGCAGCACCAGTGGCTCCTCTGTTTATAACAAAGGAAGCATTGCCCCTAGACCTCCAATCAGGTTTAGCAAAGAACGATAAATCTATCGTTCCAAAAGACACTGTAATACTGCGCGACACTGTCCATGTCGTGAAGTATCGAACCAAATATAGGGCACCAAAGAAAATGGTAAGACCTGATTCTATACCATCTCCAGCTAGAAGCGACACGTTGTATGTGCCAGAGCTGCGAGTTATAATTCAGACGAGCAAGGATGTACTCGTGGATACAACGTTCACTATTAAACCGGTTAATAGTGGATGCCCAGAATTACAACCGTTACGGGCAAGCGAAGAGTAAAATCTTCGCATGCTCGTAAGTCAGCACGTTTTAGTTAAGCCTCATTAGCTTAGGTGCGAAATCAAAGTTACTTGGTCCGATGATATGTACGCTCCTCACTGAGGAGAAGAGGCACAATTGCGGTGCGCAAAAGACAGGACGGAAGATACAATTGTCTGAAAAACAATTGTATATTAGGGAGAGCGTTGTACATAAACCCTATTCTGACACATGAGAACCGTCTGGCGATGTGCTCAAGAGAAGACGTATAAGACTCAAAAAGAGCAAAACAATGTATCGTATCGGACATGCTATATGATGTGTATAAGTATAGTATAACGAAACACGAGATGCAACATACTTAGCCAAGACCACAAGAAGGCGAGAAGGTATCGTCACATATTGAAGGCACAGCAACCATAATAAGTATGATACACACAAACAAATCATCTAGTTGTAGTGTTTCTTGATTCCAACTCAAGTATAAAGGCAACTTAAAATTTATATCGTTATTGAGACTTACAACCTCAATTATAAACACTAAAAGCGTGCATCGTAAATGTGCAGCCTATGTAAATCCTGTACGTTAGATTCGTACCGACTCCGTTGAAGGGGTGCCAGTGATGGGGTAAAACGGCTTAATGTGAAGATATAGACCGCCGGGCCTTGCCAGTTCATGCGGTATATAAAAGTAGAACTGTTGCAGCAGGTTGAGGCAAACCCTGACTCTTAATTGAGACAACGCGACACGAGCCCGCGGACATAAGGCTGATGTTAACACTGGCATACTTGGGTGTGTATGTCATTGATATTGGAGTATTACCACAAATGGTACCGACTTGTAAAGGAAGATATAGTGTCTCCCGTGCGACCTACGACATGGCCGTATTATCTACGTGATAAGATAAATTTTATGTAAATGAAGTAGCTCCTACACCCTGTAGAGAAAGAACGTAATTTACATTTCAGAACAAGAAGATAGTTGAATGAGTGCCAATATAACCGATACCACGGTCCCTAACAGAGTAGTAAACTGGCATACCGTCTGTGGGAGTTAATTGTATATTCTCTAAATAGTTCAACGAAAATAATGCGACGATAAAGAAAATTAATTGTTTTACAAAAAAATGGTCGTCCCCCGTGAGAGGAAACATAAAAGGCTCCGTTTGTAACGCTTGTGAGCGCCTCAAGAATGGAAAACCGAGTGCCAACCGTGTCTGAAAAACTAAAGCGCAGAATAGATAGGGTAAAATGAACCGTGAAAAGAACATGTAACCGAATCTATAAAGCAATATACGTTTAATTGATGGGCAGCTTACCGTAGCCATTAGACGCAGTGCGAAAGCGTATGCAGGTATATTACTATCCCCTGTCTCGGGATGTGTGATAAGCAAGGTAAGTGGGTGACAAGAAGCGACGTATGAGGTGAAATTCCTCCAGTCTTCGTGCACTGTATCGACGAAAAGGAGATATTAAAAACAAATGAGGCAAGCACTTGCCAACAGAAGAAAACAAGCCGTAGTGTCTGTGAAGCCCTCTGAAAGGCTGAGACAGTTCGATAATGAAACATAAGCATACCATGTAGCCACAAAGTCTGGAACAAAACTAAAAGGATGCACAACAGGCCTAGTAGCCACGTTGTATAATAATTGTAAACTACTAGCACCAGAGTAAACTGCCAATCACTAGGATGAGTATCAATTGAGTTTTGGGAAATACACAGAAGATATAAATCCAACTTATCTTATCGGTTTTAAGAATATGAGTTATCTCAGCTAGCGAACCCTCCACGATTCCTGAAACATTAGAGCGCATAGTGGATAATTCATATCGTTTTATTAGAATAAATTTAACACGTTGTCTAAAGTTTATGCATGACGCATGTATTCGGCATTCAAAGCTTTAAAGATAGATGTGATGGGTATACTGATCCTACCGTTGGATCCCCGTAGCAAGCGTTCGTACTTGTATACTAGCATCGCCAAAGTACTGGTTCATCTTTTGAAAAGCGTACTTCTCATTAGCACAGTAACCGAAACTATAAAAACTCATAGACATTCAAATTTTAAATAAATCCATAATAATTTCGTGGATGTCATCTAGAATGCAATACGCCCGCTGAAAAGAGGCGTGAGTAAAATAATTTATCGTTGGTGGAATCAACCACGATATCAAAAAGGATAAATTTATGGAAACAAAAACTGTAAGTGCCGAAGTAATCGGCCGAAATCGTAAAGCACTGAACGTTCTTGGTGCAAATTTAGGTTCATGCTATTTTCAGGCAGAGACTCGTGGAGCTTGGGCTGGTTTTGAACAGGCTTCTCTCGATGCAAGGGCTGATAAGCTGAGCATCATGATCACTCGTGAGCCTAAACGTTACCGTATTACTGATCACAACATCCTGAATGTTGCTACTGGCGTAGATGCTGTAGGTTCTCCCAAGGTATTCCTGAACAAGGGCCAGAAGGATGAAGTTTCTTTCCCCATCGGCGCAAACATGGAGCACATCGGTGTTGTAGTTGACGATGCTATTGGTAAGGCCCTGAATGGCGATACCACAATCATCTTCAGCGACGGAGAGAAGCTGTGCAACGTCATCAACTCATACAATGTTGATGAGAAGAACCGTCTGTTGGCTCTTCGTGAGCAGATAGACAAGATGATCAATATCATTGATCAGGACATTGCCATCAACAAGAAGAAGGTGAATGACTATCGTCATGAAGTAGTAACTTCAGCTCCTCAGGGCGTTCCTGTTCACCCGGGTACCGGTGGTATAATCATTTCAGCTACTACAGAAGAGTAATCTTATGAAAGAGCTTGTATCCGAACAGAGCAAGCTTTTGATTCAGGTAATGCTTACTGACACCAAAGTAGCAGAACGCGTCTTTGAGAATATTGAAGATCGTGACAAGTATAAAACTTGTGTAATCCATGACAACGGAAACGTTGTTCTGGGTAAAACTTCTGTTGCTTGGTGGAATAAGCTTTTAAACTGTCAAACTGTAATCCCGTTTGAAAGTTTTGCTCTTAAAATTTGGGATGCATTAGTCAATCTTTCTAGCGGCGTGAATAACAAAGCTATTATGGAAGGATTGTCTCGTGAAGTAGTAATGAATTCAGTTCGTAGTACCAACTACAACTGGGTGGTGAGTCGTTTATTTGATTGTTGGAAACACGTAGCTCAGAATAGTTGTGGGTTTAAAACATCGTTGTCTCCCGAGGGAGTCGAGGTTCTTGAAAACCACGATGGTTCGCCCATTATTAATCGAAGTGAACGTAAGATAATAATCAATGTAAACGGAGAAGAACGTGTTTTGCCGATTATCGACAGTATTGGAGATCCATTACACTTGGGTCTCAAATATGGAATAACTGAAGTAACAACGCTTTAAAAATCGTGCGCGATTCGTGATGTAATCTTGCGAGATGAAATCACACTAATGAGCTTATTATGACAGCTAGACCATTTTTATTTTTATAAGTTTTCCTAAACGTGCATGCGTGCACAGAGAGAGTACCGATGCGTCGGTACCTCTCAAGGTTAACTTTATTATATTGAAGTGAAATTCATTATAGTAACACAGGTAGATGTTCGAATTCAGTGTAGTTGAAGTTTAATTTAAATCAAATCATATAATATGAAGAAATCAATCACATTGAACGCTAGTAACATCATTAACATTCGTAAGAAACTTGACGCAGAAATCATAAAGTATTGGAAGACTATACGTAATGAGAACGTAATGTCAAACAAGGAAATCAAGGCTGGTATGGGCTCTGGTAAGGACCTTAAGGCTTTGTATAATACAATCACACAGCTTGGCCAGAAGCGAATTATGATTAAGGGTATGCTTATGTATCTTAACATGGGTATTACTACTTTTGATTATGAAGCTTTTAAGAAGACCAATAATTATAGCATCTTTGCAGCTTGTGAAGCTAAGGAGGCTATGGCTCAGCTGAAGTTGATACCTACCATCAATCCTACTGAAAAGGCTAAGAAGGGTAAGGCTAATCTTGGCAAGAAGGAAAGTATGAGTAGTGCGTTTATTGCTTCTAAGATACATGAACATCAGCTAGAGGCTAATAAGCATGATGCCGCAATGGAGAAGTTTAATAATAGCACATCAATTGATGCTGCTAATACGTCTTCAGAATTTGAAATGTATTTGGCGGCATAATATAACATCAAGACTCGTAAGCAAGAAGTTTTATCCAAAACAGGGCTACGAATTAATCGGTGAGGTCGGTACTCACACGAGTCACAAGTATTTCCCCTATTGTATAACACTATAAAAATAATCAATATGAGTAATAGTAAGACAACAAACAAGGAAGTTGAATTAATCGCAACAACTCCTAAAAAATATAACATCATGATCCTCTTCAATCCTATTTTGAATGATCAGATAGATGAGATAATCGCAAAAAACAAGTTGAAGTGCGATAAAAGAATAACAGGTTATGCACGATTTGATGCT
>Ga0310691_10004946_pt1 | contig 14791 bp, 9 predicted proteins | sample 176DNAGHGlowgp2_FD_203887 | JGI IMG/M metagenome (GOLD analysis project Ga0310691, IMG submission 203887) | Sheep rumen microbial communities from Palmerston North, Manawatu-Wanganui, New Zealand - 1766 DNA GHGlow gp2 (v2) (version 2) | ecosystem: Host-associated > Mammals > Digestive system >... | reverse complement strand
GTGCATATCAACAAGAGGTGAAGCAACTTCTTTATTTAAATAATGCATTGATTTTGCTCTGTGTTTAACGAACATATCCATTTCAACACCATGTCCAAAGGCTTCGTGAGCAATTAATCCAGTAATTGATGGATCAGTAATAATGTCATAAACACCAGGCTTAATTAAAGATGAATTTAATAAATCAATCGATAATTGTGCGGTTTCTTCTATTCTTTCTTCAACATACTCAAAAGATTTTTCATATGAATTAAAAGCACCAACAGTTCTAGCTTGTTTCATGTTGCCATTATCAAAAGCAACAGTCATCAAAACAACATTCATCCAAGTATAGTCTTGTGATAATTCTCTATTTTTAGAGATAAATAAAGCTCTTGTATCATATTCAGTAAAAATAGCCATAACCATCGCAATTTTATTTGAATATGCATGTGCTTTTTTAACCATATTATTTAATCTTTCAATAATTTGGTCAGTAGAAAAATGTTCGCCTTCTACCTCTCTACAAAAATCTTTTTTTAAAGGTTCATCATTTAATGCTTTAACATTTACGTGATTATCTAATAAAGATTCATCTAAAGCTGTTTTTTCATAAATATCTTTTTCTATTTTATCTATTGTTTCAGGTGTGATGTCTGAAAAAGAATATTCTGAATAAGTTTTTCCGTTAAATATCTTTGCAACAAATCCACATTGTTTTTCACCAGTATCACCAACGCTAGTCATTTTTGATGTGACTCTTATTGTTCTACCAACAACATCTTTACCTAAAATTGCTGCATAAGGATATTTTCTATTAAGTCGAGATACAAGTTCTTTAATAAGATCTCTTCTTGATTCTAAATAATTAGAAAACATATAGCTTCCTCCTTAATAAAATATTATACATTCATTTAAATTTTTCTTGAAATTAAATTTATTTATAATAAATATTTCTTTAATTTACATGAAAAACCTTGCAAAACTTAATTATTTTCAATTTAAAAAGATGATGCATACGCATCACCTTTTTATAATGTTTTTCTTAATTTAGTTATTATGCAGCGGCTTCGACTGCTTTCTTTTTTGAAGAGAAGAAACCTGTAACTACGAAGACTAATGTTCCGACAACATAAATAATTGTTGAAACTAATCCTGTAGACCATGCGCTCTTAGCAGCTTCGTTTTCTCTATCCCATGAAAGTGTACCTGCAACTTCAACTCTGTTTACGATAACAAGAGCAAGTGCAACTCCGAGGAAGATAACTGTAGCAATTCTAGCAAGAACTGTTAAGAAATGATCATTTCCAAACATGTTACCTAAGAATGCAACTCCAAGTGAACATACAAGTCCTAAGATTGAGAATAATACAACGAGTCCGAAATTGGTAATTCCATAACCTTCAATGCCGTTTGATACGATTGCAATAATGAATGCAACCAAACCAAGAACTGTACCAACTAAATTTACAAAGAAATTAATACTGAGTTTTTTCATCGTTATTAAGCTCCTTTCTTATTAAGTAAGAGGGCAAAGGCAAAGTAAGCAGCAAGTGATAAACCACCTAAGACTGCTGATGTAACGATAGCAGACTTATAAGCGACTCTCCATGATGTTTCTTGCTCAACGATTCTTGTTGAAGCATTATATTGATTCATCAAGACTGATTGACAGAATGTGTATAAAGTTCTGTGGCAAGATTCTTTAATAGCTTCTTGTAAATCAGCATCACCAGCATAGTGAGCAAGTGTAACTACTTCACCACTATTTTTAATTCTTGAACTAGATTGTGTTAAGACGTCCCATGCTGGGTTACCAATCATACGGTTATCATAACCTGTACAACCTGCCATAACGATACAATCGAACAAATCGAAGTCATCGTTAATATCGGTAACTGTGTAGCCTCTGAATGCCCATTCACCAACAGCGATATTCTTAACTAAACCAACTGAACATGTACATTCAACACATCCAATCTTTGAGAATGAGGTCATCATACCAAGCATGCCGGTATCTTCGCCTCTAATCTTATCGTATTTTGTACCTTCAAATGCGATTTGGAATGCTCTTAATTCGGTTTCTCTTGCTCTTTGTTCTGTAATAAATGGAGCAACACCGTTTCTGTTTGTTTCTTGGTCGTTAAATGCGTAGTGTTTTGGAGAGAGAATCATACCATGATCTCTAGCACCAACTGCGCCTTCCATACATGCAACACCAGTTAAGACTGGGTCTTCTGAATAGTATTCACCAGTACGGCCATTATATGGACATCTATGTGTATTTCCACCTGGACCCCAGATAATTGGAAGACCAACTAAAATACCTTCTTCACCCAAGAATTCACCGAGTTCAAATAAGAAATCGTGTGAGAATGTTGATGCCATTAAGACTGCTGAACCAAATGTCTTTAATGAAATATTTGCGTTTGGATCTTCTTTTCCAACTTTCCATGGACAGTTGTCATCAAGTAAGTTGTTGGATGGTGTATAAGTTTGAATACCGTTACCAGTATTTTCAGTTAATTTACCACCAGCAAATCCAATTGAATCAGCTGCTGCAAATGTATTTCCACCATAAGCTGCCATTGTAATAGCATCTTCGAGTGACATTTTTTCAAGTAAATCATCCCAACGTGGATCATCATATGGTTGACCTGCTAAGTGATAGAAATTAAGTTCGATATCACTTTGACCCCAGTGGATATCTGATGTGTCTTGATCTGTCTTAGTTGTGTAATATTTACCACCTAATTCAGGAAGCATCTTTTCAGTGATATTTAAAACACTAAATTCTTTTGGATATGTAGCAACCCAATCATTACGGTTTAAATATTGGACTTTTTCGTCATTTTCACCTAAATAGTAATTGAGATCGCCATAAGGAATTTGATTTTGAACTCTGACACCTGCTTTTGAGAAAGCAAATGTATTTGCATCTGTTACTTTTCCATCAGCTGATTTGAAGTTTTCAACATAAACTAAATCTTTGTTTCCTGCGCCAGAAAGTTTCGATGCGTCAGCACCTTGTTTTAAAAGGATATTGTTAATAGCTTCGTGAGCACCATTAGCAACTGTAAATGAATAATCACCATTATCTAAGACGTATGTACCTTTTGAGCCATCACTATTGACATAGTTTTCATCATAAGAAGCGATATTTTGCCAATCGACTTCAACTTCAACTTCTTCTGATTTTCCTGGTTCAATAATTCCAGTTTTTCCAAATTCTAAGAGTTGGATTGCTGGTTTTTGTAATTGTTTGAGGTCTTCGCTATGTGTATATGGTGCTTGTCCATAGATTTGGACTGGTGTAGCACCAGCAACATTACCTGTATTTGTTACTTTAACAGTAATTGTTGTGTAAATTTCGTGAGCTGATTTCTTAGTTTGAGTTTTTGTAATTTCAAATTTGAAATTTGTATAGCTTAAACCAAAGCCAAATGGATATGTAACTTCTTTTGCATAGTCCCATTTTCCATCAGTACTACCGTAAATTCCTGAATTACCAGTAGCATTACCTTTGCCTAAAACTGCATCATAATATCTTGTTTCATAATATCTATAACCAGTGTAGATACCTTCAGCTTCAACAACATATTTATTAGAATTACTTCTGAGTTGTGATTTAATGTCAGCTTCGTTTGCGTTAGCAAATTGATATGAACCAAAGTTAACTGATGCTGGTGAACTCATTCCATATGTTGAATATGTATCTGCTAAAGCACCTGATGGAGAAACTCTTCCACAAAGAATATCAGCAACACCAAGTGAACCAAAACAACCTAAGTGACCAATCCATAAGACTGATTGAACTTTTGGATCGTCTTTAAGTTCTTGGATTTCCATTGGTGAGTTTGTACCAACTAAAACGATAACTTTTGAGAAATTATCTTCAGCATATTTGATTGTTGCTAATTCATCGTCAGTTAAAGCAAGTAAAGATTTTGCGCCTGCTGCTGGTCTAGCATAATCTGATGATTCAGATGAGCCTCTACCAACGACGACAATTGCAGCATCTTTATAACCTTCAAGTGAAACATCGCTAATTTGAGCGACAGGAACTTCAACTGATGCACCTGGTCTATCGTTATATCCACCTTTCTTTAAGTCGACATATCTTTGAACCATTGCTGGGTTAACTTCAAATCCTGCACCTGCTCCATCGTTTCTACCTTCAAGATTGAGTTCTGAGAATTGGAAATTGTCAGCAGTATCTAATTTGTTACCTTTTGCGACTTCGTTAGCAAAATCTGTTTCTGTACCACTTAAAGCTCTAACAAGTGAAACCATTTGACCATTAGCGTCAACGCCTTGTCCAGAACCTAAGTTAGTCATGTGTGAACGAACACCTAAAAGTGTGACCTTTGATCCTTTTGCTAAAGGTAAAGTATTATTTTCATTCTTTAAAAGAACGCTACCTTCATAACCTGATCTACGGCCTAATTGAATTTGTGCTTTTAAGAAAGCTTTTGTGTTATAGCCAGTGATTTTACCTGTTTCATCTCTATTAAGAAATTCTTCTCTTGGTTGGAATTTGGTGTATAAGCCATCACCATCTTCAGAAACAAGTAATGTACTTTGTGTGCCTAAGGCGCTATCTATTGTTGCTTTATTTGCTTCAAGAACTTGTCCTGTTGCAACCGAAAGAACAGCAGTCAATGAGAAAACGCCAGCTAGGCCTTGCCATAACGCTTTTTTCTTTAGGAACATTTATTATCCCTCCCTTTCATATTTTATGTAATTAAATTTTAGAATTAATGGTATTGTATAAAAATTGCATTAAAAATGATAATAGTTTGCAAATAATGTATAAATTCATTTGTCACGAGCCATAAATTATTATTTTTAAATAAAATATTCCTCTAAAAATCACTACTAATTTTTATGTTTAAAAACCTATTTTTATTCAGTTCTTTCTTTAAAAACTTAATGGAAACGCATTAATTATTTATAAAATTCAATTTTTAGTTCTAATTAGCCTTTTTCCCTTATTAATATCCGTATGTTTTTAGTTTTAATTAATTGCTTATTTTAAACAATTAAAAAGGGATTAGTGTAACAATCCCTTAAAAATTATTTTCCTACAGCTAATTTAACACACTCATAAGCTCCATCATAATGACCTTCTTTTTTAAGTTCATCAATTCTGTCGCACATATGAGGTATTAATTCTTTATCGCTGAGTAGTCTATCTAACATTGCGTTCGCTTCTTTTTTTGTTGGGTATTCTGGAGTTGAATCTCCACATTCTCTTCCATTTATTGCTCCATACACTTCATGCCCACCAATGTGTTTCATGAAAAGTTTAGGAATTGGGTAATAAGCAAGTTCACTAGGTTTTGTTACAAGTAAATCAGTAACTGGCATTAAAAGATTTGTTGAATAAACTGCTTCAAATATATTTTCATTGTAAACACAATAAATGCCGCTTGCTTCACCTTCTTTAATCTCAGAAACTAAATCTTTTAAACGTGAGTATTCATTAAAATAATTCTTCGTTTCAATTTCTACTTTTGAAATCAATTTTTTATAAACGTCTAAATGGTCTCCAAAATTAATAAAAAGTGCTGCTTTATTTTCTTTAACGTAAGGTAAAAGGTGCTTAACCATCGATAAGAACATATCAAAACCTGCACCAGCTCCTCCTACTGTCATCAAAATTCTAAGTGGTTTATCATTTTTAATTCTATCTTTTCTTCTTTTATTATCTTCTTCAAGATTAACAAGTAGTTCATGATCAACAAAACAACCAACCATCTTTAAACTATCTTCAGGAATTCCTTTAAGTGGTTTTTTATCAAATCCATTAAGTGTTTTATAACCAAAATATGCAAAAGGAGTTTGAACACAATGTAATGCTCCTTCAGAGAGGTGTAAGCCCATTGGCCAGTTATCAGGAATTGCGTTAACAACATGAGTCATTCCAGCATGAATTGCTGCTTGAGAAGGCCAAACGTGAGTTGCAATATAAGGTATATCTTTAGGAATATTTCTAAAAATAGGTACTAAAAGTTCACTATTTGCTTGGTCTTTTGCATTATAAGAAATCTTTTTAAAGCCTTCAGAATTTAAAGGTTCCCAAACAATTTTGTTAAATAGTTTAGATTTTTGAGAAATTCTTGATGCTAAAGAATACATATCGTTTTGTTCTCTAATCATTTTAGAACCGGTTGCATCAAAAGAGGCTAAATCTAACCAATATGGTTTATAGCCAAGTGCTCTAGCAGCACTTGCCATAGCGATAGAAATTCTATAATGACCAAATCCCATTCTGATATTTCCAACAATCAAAGCTTTTTCATCAAATTTTTCCTCATTTTCTCCAAAAACAATATTTGAAGCATTAATAAAATCTAAAGTAGAAATATCTTTAAAATTTAGTTTATAGTCTTTTGAAGAATCATCTCCATATTTCTTTATATATTTTGCTTTACTTTTATAAGCTCCTTTAACTACTTTTTTAGGTTGAGCGTTCCCAAAAATAACTTCAGATTTACTCATAATCAACTAAAACTCCTTTCTTATAGTTATATGTTAAACGTTTATTTTCATTAGAAATTACATAATCAATATAAATTAAATTTTTGCCATTTGTTTTTACTGAGGTAACCTCTGCTTTATAAAAAAGATTAAAAGCTTTATCTAAAATTGATTTTTTATCTTCGTTATAAGTTGCAATGTTATCACTTGTCATAAAGACACTTCCCATAAGGGCATTGATGATCGTGAGCGCCTTTTTTTGCTCATCAGTTAAATCGATATTTTCATCTCTTAGAAGGAAAACATCTGGATCATTTCCAAATAGATGTCCATCAAAAATATGTCTAAAAATTGTATTTTGGATGGTAACTTTTGTAGAAATTCTTTCTCTATGGAAAAGTCTCATGTAGAAAACATCATCAAATTTAAGCGATACATCTGGTCCAATTCTTAAATAATCAAAAGTTTTATAAGAATTTATAATGTTTGCTCCACAACCAAGAATTATCTTATCTTTTAATATATTACGTAAAAATTCATAAGCTTCTTTTTGAGCTTGGCATCTACTTTTTCCGTTCTTTACGTAGAGCGCAGCTGCATAAAGGAAATCAAGTTTAAAGAAATCAAAACCAATATTCATGTAATATTCTAAACATTTTCTAATATAGTCTTTTACTTCTTCTTTTGTGTAATCAAGAGCATAAAATTTTGACCAGTTTCCTCCGGCTAAAGCTGGATTGCCTTCTTTGTCACGTAAAAACCAATCTCTATGTTCTTCAAATAATTTTGATTTAGTTTCTGCAACAAAAGGAGCAAGCCAAATTCCTGCTTTATATCCTTTTGAATGAATTTTTTCGACAATTTTTTCTAAGCCATTAGGAAATTTCTTTTCATCTATATCAAGCCAATCTCCAACAAAAGTTTCATAACCATCATCAATTTGGAAGACATTAAATCTAGAATCTAAAGCATCTAAATCCTTTAAAATAATTTCTTCATTAATGTTTTGATAATAGTTATACCAACTAGTGTAACCGAATATTTTTTCTTTATTTAATGAAGGGAAATCTTTTTTAAATGATTCAAGTCCTTCTTCATAATTTGAAAAATATTTATAATCAAAAATTGTAATTTCTTCGTTTGCTTTTAAAGAAATTCCGTTTATATCACTTAAAAGATGGATTGATTTATCATCTTTATGAAGTTCAATAATTAAATAAGCAACATTAAAGTTTAAAGAATATAAAAATGATTCTGATTTTCCTTTAGAATAAAAAATATCATAACCATGCATCTTTTTAGGTGTATATTCATAAAATTCACTATCACCGTATTTATCAAGAGCAAACATTTTTGTAATTAATTTTGGTGATTTTTTGATGTTTCTTAATTTTTGTTTTAAAGAAAATTCTTTTGTATCTGTCCACGATTGATATCCGTTTAAAAAATATAAATCGGTTGAGTTACAAGTTACATTTAATTTATCTTCAGCTAAAACTAAATCTAAATCTTTTTTAGCTTTTAAAGTTACTAGACTTCTATTTTCTTTATTTTCAACAACTAAATCAAAATCAGCATTTGATTCAATTGCTTCTTTTTTAACACCATCAACTAAATAAGTAATCTTCATAATTTCCTCCATTAAGCTTTAAGTGACTTTAATATTATATTTATTAAACATCCGATTTCATCGAACTTTTTAATCTTTTTGTCTTGCTCGAGAACTCCCTTTTTAAAAGATAGTTTTTTACAAAGTTCTATTAAAGAGTGAGTGCTTGTGAAATAAAAAAGTTGAATGTTTTCTATTTCTTTTACTGTTTTATCTTTTAAACCGAGTTCATAGCTTTCAATGAATTTTTCTTTAAAGGTTTCAATTTGTTTTTCATATTCTTTTAAAGTTTCTTCATTTTCACCCATCATCGCAAGATCAAATTCTCTAATGAATCTAAAATATTCTGGTTTGTCTTCAAAAATATCTAGATAAGAAGAATAAAATGCTTTTAATTTCTCAAATCCAGTTTTAGCTTCATTTAATTTAAAGTAGTCACTAGCAACTATATCTTGCAAGCTCAAAACAGCTTCAGCAATTATAGTTTGTTTTTTACCAAAATAACGATAAATTGTCATCTCACCTACATCTGCTGCTTCAGCAATATCTTTGATAGTTACATTTTCAATTCCTTTTGATAAGAAAAGATTTGTTGCAACATCAACTACATAGGTCTTTTTCAAATCTAAAAATGCCATAAAATTATTCCTTGATAGATAAATTATCAAAATGATAGTTTAACTATCATAAGTATATAATTATCTTTTCTTAATGTGCAAGTATTAAATTAAAATTTAGATTATTTCTAATTCAGCAAGTGATTCTATACGAATGTTTAACAAGTTTGCAATTTTATACGTTGTCTCAACATTTAACTTTTTAATATCCCTTTTTCGCGATTTTAAACTTACTAAAGTTGAATAACAAATCCTTGTATATTTTGAAATTTCTTTTAAAGAAACTTTATATCTATTCAAAAAGCTTGCAAAAACCGACTTTTTTCTAAATTCTTCAAGAAAAACAGAAATTATTTTCTCAAAATCCATTTCATGATAAATAGGAAAATAATTATACATTTGACTTAAAGGAAGAATTAAAAATATAGCTTCGAAAGTTAATTTAGTTCTTGACTGAATTCTTAAATACGCTTCTGCTGCCCGAAGGCATTCTGCATAAACCGGAACATCTTCTTTGGCGTGATTACTATTTTCATAAATTTCATCTATAAAGTCACTGTCTACTTTTGGTGGAAGAACTAGATTGTCTTTTTCAATGTTTTGAACATATAAATTATTTGCCAAACTTTTTTCAATATAATCAAAAGTAAAGCTATATTTATAGCCAAAAGACAAAGCTCTTTCAATTAAATTGGCGTATTCATATATAAATCTAATGTTCATTATCTTCCCTCATCAAATCTAGAATATATTTTTTATTTAAATCTTTTGGTTTGCTTAAAATCTCATTAAAAGAGTTAGACCCTTTTACTACAACATTAAAATATGTACCAATATATGTAGACTCGCATTTAATTGATTCTAAAAATTCTAACGATTTGATCGCTCTTTTTGACATAAAGGCATATTGAATGCCTAAATCACCCAATTCATATGCTTCTTCAAGGTCTTCAAGCGAGATTTCTCCGTTAATAAAACTTATTGGAAATCTAAAATAAGCATTGTCTGCTCTATAACCAATTACGATATCAAAATCGTTTACATCAATGTAATACTTATCAATCCATTCAAAAATAATTTTATTATTCTTTTTAAATTCAGTGCTTACTTTTCTAAATTTCAAAAGTATTGCAAGCCAATTTAAAACGCTATATTTAGTTTTATCGCTTAAGTCTAAAATTTTTAACCTTTTATAAGTTGTTTCCTTAACCATAAACTTATTTATCACGCCTACTTTATTGTTTCTACATGCCCACGACTTTGCTGCTTCAATATCTTTTGTCAAATAAAAAGATGATCCATAATCATTTTCTTGATTAGAGCCTTTTACAGTTGGGACATTAATTATTTCTTTAGAACCGTGATAAAAAATCATACTTTTAGTTTAGTAAGAAAATGATTAAAAAACAATAAATATTTATACTGTGGTATCAATTTTTTGCCATTTTGTGTCAATCTTGGTCAAATAGACTCATTTGGCTATAGGCTTCTTCAATATTAGGAAGTCCTTTTACAACATATTCAAATAAGCTAATTATTGATTCATAATCGCATTTTTAACATTTATATAATATATAATTTAAACAAACTACTAATAACGTTTTTATCTGCTGGGCACCGCTCATCAGGTTTAAAATCATTAATTCCTAAAAACGCTTCTTCTAAGTGTACGTGTGAATCTAAGGCTAAACGTCCATTTAAAATTGAGCAATCAAAAACATCCATATCTAAGATAAATTCTGGATATTCATATACAATATTTGTTAAAAATTTATTTACTTTTATTTCTGTTGATAATTCTTCTTTAATTTCTCTTACAATCGCTTCTTCTGGAGTTTCGCCTTTTTCAATTTTCCCTCCAGGAAGCTCCCATTTACCTTTTAAAAAGCCATATGCTCTTTTAGCTGCAAAAATTTTATTATCTTTTCTAATGAGAGCTGCAACTACTCTAATTCTTCTCTTCATAATCGACATCCTTTATACCAAAATCATAGGTATAAACTTCTGGAACTGAGTTTTCTAAAACTATATCAAAAAGTAAAGTTGAAGGGGTTTTACCAGATTCTTTTGGATTTGTTAATTCCCCTTTTCCTAAATATATAAATGGCATTTCAATACCATCTTCTTTTTTAACTTTTCTAATAAAAACATGAGCGTATTTAGCATTCAAAAGCGCAATACCTTTCGAATTAGTTATAGTTGTATTTGTTTCTGATTCCCAATGTAAGATGGTGTTTGTTTTAAAATAATCTTGATATTTTAAACGATCTTCTTTTTGGAAATCTTTATTTAAATTAACAAAAACACAAAGTTCATTATTTAAGTAATTAACACCTTTCATAAACATTATGTTTGCTTTTTCTGAATCACCAACCTTTAAATTCATAGCCATAAAAGCCTTTGGTCCGGTGTATTGGCCATATAGTCTTAACAAACCTATTTCTTTATATCCTTCAATGTCATATTTTTCTAAACCATAATTAATAAAGTCTTCTACCCAGCGTTTAAAAACTTCTGTGTGAATTTCAAAATTTAAAGAATAGAAATCATTTTCATGTTTAATTAACGGAACAAAACTACTTGGTAAAGATCCTCCAACATTCTTTTCTAGCATATTTAAAGCGTGATTTATAGTTAAAAACCCTGCAGAACTCAACTTATTTTCAATTTCTTTCAAATTTAAAGGTTTTTCAATTAAATATTTTAAAATTAAAAATTCTTCTTTTCTTACTAGAGGAAGGAACCAGGAAAGAGTTCTTAAAACACTTACTTCTTCTTGATTTAAATATGCAACATTAGTTTCTGCCCTAAGCAAAAAATCATAATATGATTCATACTTTTTTGTATATCTTATTAAATCGGTTCCAGTTGATTGATCTAAAAAGTCAGTTGGAAAAGGGTGAGAGTCAGGAGTTATTGTTTTATTTTGAATTAAATAATTTTTAAAATTTTCATAATCTTGCTTTAGAGTTTTAAAATCATTGAAATTTGTTCTTTCAATTGATTTTAAAATCTCATCTTTAGATTCTTTATCAATTTTAATAATTAAATTTGGAATATTAAGTGTCGTGAAATCGGTTCTAATATAATCAGAAACTGTTCTTTTTTCTAACTGAGAAGTTGATTTAGTTAAGCTACCTAAAGCAATGGCGATTTGTGCACTTCTTTTATATGAATTTCCGATAAAATCAAGTACAGTTAAATAATCTTTTTTCTCATATTTACGAAGTCCTCTACCTAGTTGTTGCAAGAAAACTGTGCTTGATTCGGTTGGTCTTAAGAACAAAACCATGTTAATTGCTGGAATATCAACACCTTCATTTAAAACGTCAACAGCAAAAATGATGTTTAATGGATTATTTTCGTTTTGTAAATCTTCAAATTTCTTTAAACGGACACCTGTAGGATCATTTGCGCTTAAATATGTCGTATGATAACCAAAATTGCTCATCCCTTCTGACATTAATCTTGCATGTTCTACTGTTCTACAAAAACCAATGCATTTTAATTTGCCGTTTTTTGGAAGATGTTTTTGGATTTCGCTATCTAAAAAAGCACAATGTGTTTCACTAGAAAGTTGAGAAATAAATTTTCTAATTCCTTCGCTTGTTACATTATCTTCATAATTAATTAAACTATCTTTAATTCCATAATAATGGAAAGGAACAACTAAGTCGTTTTCAATCGCATCTCTTAAGCGAAGATCATATGGCACATTGTTATCAAACAAATCATATAAAGATTGACCGTCCATTCTTTCAGGAGTTGCAGTTAAACCAAGCAAAAAATCTGGTTTAAAGTAACTAATAATTTTTTGATATGTACTTGCAACAGCGTGATGAACTTCATCTACTACGATATAATCAAATTCTTTTTTATCAAATAAAACTAAATTTCTTGCTAGCATTTGATTTGAAGCAAAAATAAAATCGGCATCTAATTCTTGTTTTTGACCATTATAAATTCCATAAGTTCTAGTGTTTCCAAACACACGTTCAAACGTGTTTCTTGCTTCTTCTAAAATCGTATCTCTATGAACAACAAATAAAAGTCTATGAGCTTCAAAATTTAGAGCATCAAAAGCAGATAAATATGTTTTACCACTACCAGTTGCTGCGACAACCAAGCATCTTTTTACGTTTAGATCGTGGTATCTTTTTATCTCTTTTAATGCTTTTCTTTGCATGGCGTTTGGTCTAATTTTTCCATCTTCATCCATGTCAAAATAGTCCATATCCCATGAGGTAATGGCATATTCTAATTTAAGTGCGTATCTTTTAATAATATCTCTATCTAATTCATAAGTAGCTTCCCGATATTTATCAAATTCAGCTAATACATCAGTTAATAAATTTTCATTTTCATTTGTAGGAACAGATAAATCCCACCCTTTATTAAAAAGCAAAGCAAATCTAGTAAAATTTGATGAGCCAATTATAACTTCATATTCATTATCAAATTCAAAAATATATCCCTTTGTATGGAATCCTTTTTCATCAAAACATTTATAATCAAGTTTACATTTAAAATTTGGATATTTTTGTTGCCGTTCTAAAAACGTTTCTAAAGATGCGATATCAGTAAAATTTTGATAAGTTGAGGTAATAATTTTACCTTCTACACCTCTTTTAAGTGCTTCTTCAATGTCTTTTAAGAGCAAAACAAGACCAGCTTTTTTAATAAAAGAAACTGAAAACTTAAAAGATTTGCATTTTGCAAGTGAACTTTTTATTTCATCTAAAAAACTCTTTTTAGAATCGTTTGTTAAAAACAAATTCTCGCTCATGTTAGAATTATTTTAACATATGATAACAATCGTAGCTATTTTGATTTATTGGTTGAAAAGTATTTACTTATTAACTAATTTTTAAAACTGTCTTTTTACTTAAATCAATTTGATAGAAATGTGCATCACCTAAAACTAATTTAGGAACATAGTTAAAGAAATATAAGAAGCCGTTATCGGAAATTGATAAACTAGTTGCATAATATTTTGAATCATAGCCAACTAATAATTCTTGCGTACCATCTTCTGTTGCGGCTTTATTTACTCTATAGAATCCTGCACTACTTGGAGCGGTCATAGCATAAGAATAATAATAGACATAATTTCCATTAAGTAAGAATTCTGTTGGAGCGGTTTTATTTAATGCTATTTTTGTTCCTTCTCCTAAAGAATCTAAATCAGTTCTTCTTAAAGAATTTTCAATAGCTCCATTATAAATGTAGAACATGTCTTTACCGTCAAAAGCAAATTGTTTTACGTTTTTAATGTTATTAGATAATCTTGTACCTTCTAATTCTTTAGAATCTGATTTAATATCACTTAAATTTAAGTATTCAACATATCCGTTATCTTGACCGGTTTGACAATTAATGTAATAAAGTTTTGAATCTTTGATAGTTAAATTCTTTGGTCCGTTAACTTCAGAGAATTTTACATATTCACTTCCATCAAGTCTCATTCTTGACATTCCGGCTGAAAGTCCTGCCCAATTGTAGTGAGTTGAATATAAATAAGTGCCGTCAGTTGTCATATTTCTAACATCATAAGTAGAAATCTTTTCAGCTTCTCCACCCATTATTAGATTAACAGCATATAAGTCGTTATTTGTAAATAATGTTACAAGATTAAAATATAAAATATCCTTATAAATGAAGAAATCTTGAACTTTATTAGCTGTTAATTGCGATGTTTTCTTTGTAGATTCATCATATACATATAAAGTTTTTCCTGCATACATATTTAAATAATATGTTTTTGTGCCATATGAAATTGTTTGGCCACCAATATTTAAAGGTGTGCTTTCAGGAGCGACAAATCCTTCAAGCAAATCTGTTCTTGCTTTGGTTAATAAATCATATCGATATAGATGCAAGTCTGTTTGATCGATATAAACTAGTGAAGATGATGATTCAACATCAAAACCATTTATTCCTTCGTTTTGAACTATATGCTCAGCGATTCCTCCACTAGTGCTAATTCTCCAAATACCTTTTAATTTACTATCGATTATTGAGAATAAATCTGTGTAATTATAATAAAGATATCCATTTTTAATTGTTAAAAATTCCCCAGCAGCATTAGTTAATTTAGTAGGTT
>Ga0310691_10004945_pt1 | contig 14793 bp, 17 predicted proteins | sample 176DNAGHGlowgp2_FD_203887 | JGI IMG/M metagenome (GOLD analysis project Ga0310691, IMG submission 203887) | Sheep rumen microbial communities from Palmerston North, Manawatu-Wanganui, New Zealand - 1766 DNA GHGlow gp2 (v2) (version 2) | ecosystem: Host-associated > Mammals > Digestive system >... | reverse complement strand
TCCGGAAGCAGCGTGGAAGGAGTCGAAGGAATATTACGAAGAACACAGAGACGAGGAACAGAGCGGAACCGATACGGGTTCACGAAGCAACTCAGAGACCGGTGTCTCCGGTACACCTTCGGAATGAACTTATCCTTTCAATCGAGAAGGCCCTGAACAAGGGCCTCACGGTTGAAGTGCGGATGGAGCATCAGGAGCCGGTTGTCATCGCCATCAAAAGGCGAAAGATTGCACCTATTGTGTAATATCTAAATTGAATGTGTATTCCGCAGAGGGAATACCGAAACCCAGAGGGGTTGTTAACAGAACGGATTGTTCTGCTATCAACTCCTCTTTTTGTTTATCAGGAGGTCAGCCAAAGAAGGACAAACACCGGAGGGAACATGGCAACGGTACTGCAGTTCGACGAGATCAATGCACTCGCACAGGAGATATACAACCGAACCGAATTTCTGCCGAAAGAGCGCAGGAAAAAGGAGATAACAGACGAAATCGAAGACCTCCTCGTTATCGCCTATGTGTTCGGGGAAGACAGAGTGCTCGAAGCAGTACGGAGTGTTCCGAATTTCCAAGATCGGATTCTTCCGGAGGAATGGGAGAATCCCGATCTCACGAAAGAAGAGGTTGCGGAAGGGCTGAAGCCTGACGCACAGAGCCTTTACGACACGGTCTACAAGCAGATTGCAGGCAAGGATTTTGCCCAGCGGATTGCAGACCGGATCGACGAAGAAACGCTCGATCTGCCGGCATTACAGCGCATCGCAGAGACGGAATATCACCGATGCGAAGAGACCGGCGCTTACGACACAGCAAAAAAGACCGAGAAGAAAACAAGTCTTTGGGGATTCAAGGTATGGAACACGATGCTCGACGAAAGAGTGCGTGCTACCCACGAATATCTCGAAGCAGACGAAGTCGGACTTGACGAACATTTCGTCACCTTCGACGGGGACATGGCAAGGTATCCAGGCGATTTCTCAGATCCGGAAAACAACATTGGATGCCGATGCAGTCTGTCCTACACATTCAGGTAAAAACGGCTTTACAGCCGTTCTATACACGCCAGAGAAGGCGATAAAACGCACCATGGCAGAGAGAACTGTCCCAAAAACGCAAGGAGGAAAAAATGAGTTATCTGAAGGATCTGTTAGGGAATTCCTACAAAGAGGGAATGTCCGAAGAGGAAATGTCCGCTGCAATCGAAAAGGCCGTATCCGAACGGGAGAAGGAACGGGACAAGGAGACCAAGAAGGCCAAAGCAAGTTTTGACAGGACATCCTCGGAAATCGCCGAGTACAAGCGTCAGCTCAACGACTACAAACAGCAGTTGAAGGACCGCATGACCGACGAAGAAAAGAACAGGAAAGAGCAGGAAGATCTGCTCGAAGCTCTCAGGAAGGATAACGAGGAGATGAAGAAACAGATCGCCATTGCGGACAGCAAGGCGAAGCTGGCAGGCCTCGGTTATTCGGAAGACCTCGCATCCGAAACAGCGACCGCTCTGTATTCAGGCGACCTCGAAACCGTCTACAGAAATCAGAAGGCGTTTATGGAAGCGAGAGAAAAGGAAATCCGTGCACAGGTCATCAAGGATACTCCTGTACCCCCTGCCGGAAGCGGAACGAGCGTTGTTACGAAGGAATCCATCCTTGCGATTCAGGATCCTTCCGAACGTCAGGAAGCAATGGCACAGAATCACGAATTATTCGGTTTTTAAGGAAAAAGGAGAAAGAAAATGGCAGCAACGAATCTTACAACTACTGCCCAGTTCAAAGTCAAGGCTCGTGAAATCGACTTCGTATCCCGCTTTGAAAAAAACTGGACGGCGCTCGCCGACATTCTCGGCATTATGCGCCCAATCAAAAAGGAGCCGGGCACAAAGCTCACCTCCAGCATCGCAACCGTAACTCTTAACGACGGAGACGTCGGAGAGGGCGAGGAAATCCCGTACAGCATTGCGTCTGTACAGCCGGTCGCTTATGCGGATCTGACTCTTCAGAAATACCGCAAGGGCGTAACAATCGAGGCAGTCAACAAGTTCGGCGCCCGTGTTGCTGTTCAGAAGACAGACAATGCCTTCCTGAATCAGCTGCAGAGCAAGGTCATGGGTGACTTCTACGATTTCATCAAGACCGGTCTGCTCAAGAGCACCGAGACCACATTCCAGATGGCTGTATCCATGGCAATCGGACGTGTCAAGGACAAGTTCAACAAGATGGATATGGACGGTTCCCGGGTTGTTGTATGGGTCAACACTCTTGATGTTTACCGCTACCTGGGAGCTGCTGAAATCGGCATTCAGACCGCATTCGGCTTCTCTTATGTCAAGAACTTCCTCGGTGCGGACGTTGTAATCATCTCCTCGAAGATCCCTGAAGGAAAGGTTATTGCTACTCCGGTAGACAATATCGTTCTCTATTACATCGATCCGGGAGACAGCCAGTTCAAGGAACTCGGCCTCGATTACACCGTCACCGGCGTTACAAACCTGATCGGTTTCCACGCTTCCGGCGACTATGCACACGCTCTCGGCGACAGTTTCGCTCTCATGGGCATGAAGCTCTGGGCTGAATATCTCGATGCTATCGCAGTTATCGATATCGGCACTCCGGCTGAGGATATTTCCCTCGACAAGTCCGATGCGGAACTCGCAATCGGCGACGACCTGACACTTGTCGCTACTACTACTCCGGCCAGCGCTGAAGTCACATGGGCTTCCGACAATACCGAAGTAGCGACAGTTGATGACGGCGTTGTGACAGCTGTTGCTGAAGGTGTTGCACACATTACCGCCACAAACGGCGATGCGGTTGCTACCTGCACAGTCACTGTCAAAGAAAGCAATTCCTGATTTAAGGACAGAGAAAGGAGAAACCCGCAATGGCACTTACAAGAGAAGCAATGATCGAAAAGGTAAGCGAGATCTCGGAAGAAGATAACGCTGACGTTGTGGGTTACTACCTCGACAACGCAGAGGAAATCATCCTTAACAGGTTGTATCCGTACGACGAACAGGAAGAAATGCGCAATGAGGGGGTTCCGGCCAAGTACCGGAATCTCCAGATGCGCATCGCTGTCGGACTGCTTGCCAAACGAGGTGCTGAATTTGAAGCCACACGTATCGAAAACGGTGTTCACCGCCACTTTGGTGCGGAGGATGTCCCCGCATCCGTCCTAAGAGAAATAACTCCAAAGGCGGTGTTCTGGTGATGAGGACACTTGTCAAAAACAGGCGGAGTTTCTACTACGCCAATTACGAAGGGTCGATTGACACAAAGGATAAGGATGAATTCTTTACAGGAGAAAAGGATCCCGGCTACGGAGATCCGGTCCTGTACACCAAAGGAACCATATCCTCGGCATCCGGTTATTCCGGAATAGAGTCATTCGGCGACCTTGCGGATTACGACAGAGTCATTGTTACCGGCGATATGAACTGCCCGATCAACGAGCAGTCCATTCTGTGGATAGATGAAACAGATCCATCCAAACCTCATGATTACGTTGTACGGAGAGTCGCAAAAACCATCGATGTAATCGCAATTGCGGTTTCCAGCGTAAAGGTATCCAAAAATGCGGTTCAAGGTTAATTACAAGGTTAGTTCCCTGGAAAAAGACGTCGATACGCTCGTCAAGGATATGAAGTCTGACATTACAAGAAGATCTCGTCTTCTTGTTCAGAAAGTATCCGGAAACGGCGTGGAAGTCGCCCGAAAAGAATACGAAGAGGCAGTCAACGCCGGCAGTAAATCAAGTCCCCAGAGTGCCATTACTCTCAAATATTCAGACGACGGCATGAAGGGAGAGGTTGTCGGTCTTGATCTTAACCAGTATCAGGAAAACGAGCTTCTCTTTATCGAATTCGGAACGGGCGTCAGATTTCCGTACGATGCGCCTGAGGCAAAAGAGCACTTCTCCTCGGGCGGAAGCGTCATTTATCCGCACGGAAAGTTCGGCAAGAAAAAGGGCTCCAACCCGAAAGGATGGTTCTACAAAGGGCAGATGCCTTCGAATCCGCCTGAAGGTACCGAGGAGGCATACAGCAGGAAAGGCTCGATCAAAACCTACGGTCAGCCTGCTCAACCGGTGATGTATGACGCATGGAAGGAAATGAATGAAACACTTCCTGAAGTGGCGAAGGAGGTATTCAGCAAATGATTGATAAGGAAAACGAAGTCTACACAAGGGTCAGAGAAAAGGTTCTCGAAGCATTCCCGGAAGTGGATATGGACTCTTCCTATCAGATCGCTCCAAGCGAATTTCCGCATGTATCCCTCTTTCAGTCAGACACATTCACGCCTGCAGAGTATCTCGATACAAGGCTGATCCCGAAGTACGAAGCATCTACCTTTACGGCAGAGGTTTCCTCAAATAAATCAGGTCACAAGAAGACGGAGTGCAAAGAGATTATGGCTGTCATATGCGATGCGATGTCGCTTATGAACTACAGAAGAATCATATGTACATCCGTTCCGAACATTAAAGACTCAAGCATTTACCGGCTCACAGCACGCTTCACAGCGCTTGTTGATGAGAACGGATTTTACAGAAGATAGGAGAAAAAAACATGTCTTACAATGCATCCAGCACGTATCTCACGTTCCTTATGCATTCCACCGATGGTACTTCGTACACAAAACTGCTCGATATCACCGATTATCCGGATATGGGTGGAGATCCTGAACTGATCGACACCACAACCCTGACAGACAGAATGCGGACGGGCGTTCCGGGAATTATCGAACTCGATTCCCTGTCCTTCGGAGCAAACTACGATCCGACCGATTACGCAAAATGCCAGACACAGCAGGCTGCGGACCTTGAGGAGCCGTCCTACTATGCCATTTGGTTTGGCGGTACGGAAAGTGTTTCCGGCGGAGATCCGACTCCGACAGGCACCATTGGAAAGTTCTCTTTCAAGGGAAGAATGACTGTCTATGCGCTCGGCGGTGGTGTCAATGAAAAGCGCTCCATGCGTGTTTCCATTGCCGCTGCTACCCCGATTACATTCACTTCAGGTTCCTAAGATAGATAAAGGCATAAATACAGGAGGGAAAATATGGCTAAAACTATCAATTTCAATTATAACGGCGAGGATTACTGCCTCGAGTTTACGAGACGTACAGTCCGTGAGATGGAAGGCGAAGGTTTCCGCCTTCGTGATGTCAAAGATAAACCCGTAACGAGCATTCCGGTTCTCTTTTCCGGTGCGTTCAAGTGCCATCACAAGCGGATCAAAGAAGAAGTCATAAATGGTATTTATGCCTCTATTACAGACAAGGAAGAACTCATGGGTAAACTCCTTGAGATGTATACCTATGCAATGAATTCCCTGTTTGATGAACCGGATGATGACGAAAAAAACGTGGAGTGGACGGCGAACTTTTAATCAAATCGCCGTCTTCACCACATGAGCCGGAGTCAAAACCGGTAGAAAACTATACGGAAGTCTTCAGGGAATTCTTTCCCTTCTACCTTAATGCAGGCATGACCCCCGAACAGTACTGGGACGGGGATGTTGAATGGGCGGAGGACTTCCGTATTGCGTATCAGCAGAGGCTTGAAGATCAGAACCGCATGGCATGGATCCAGGGACAGTACATCTATCTTGCCCTTGCGTCGATTATGCCGGCGACAAGCATCAAGTTCAAAGCAAAGAAGTTTGACCCTTATGTTGAAAAGCCATTCTCCGTCACAAAGCGACAGCAGAAGATGGAGGAGGAACGGAAGAGAAAAGAGAGTTGTCTTACTGGTTTTGAATATATGATGCGCTTCACCGCTGCTCATAACGAAAAGATGAAACAGGAAGGTCGGGTGAATCAGGATGGCTGAATATGAACCTATAAAAGCGACGATTGAAGTCGAGGCCGATACTTCCGAAGCTGAAAAGAATCTTAAAAAACTCAAGGATACAGGCAAAGAAACATTCGAAGAGATTGCTGAATCCGAAAAGAAAACGAGTGAGACCAGCGAAAAGGTGAAGGATTCACTCGGAGGCCTGAAGGAAATCTTCGAAAAGCTCGCTGAAAAAGCAAACAGCGTCGGCGGTGTCGTTGATTTCTCGAATTCAATACAGCAGGCAGACATTCTTCAGGCAAAGATTGTCGGCATTGCGGATCGAATCGGAAAGCAGGTCGAAAAGGGAGACTACCTTGGGATCTCGAGATCTGTAGAAGGAATTCAGAAGGCGATCGATAAACTTACCGAACTCGACAAGGAAGCGGAAGCAGCACAGAAAAAGATTGCTGAACTCGCCGACGAAAACGGAGAAATCAAAAACGAAACTCCGAAAGTCGACAAACAGGTTGATGTTACTGCTGCGGATGTCGATTCGTTTATCGAAAGCCGTACCGAGGTTGACCGGCTGTCAGATTCGCTTGATGCGCTCAGGCAGAAATATGCGGATGCGGTCAACTCCAACGAAGCGGAAGAAAAACTTCTCAGGATTGAATCGAGAATTGTCAGTCTCCGGGAAAAACTGGAGGAACTGACAAAGCCGATTCAGGAAGTCAAAATCTCTGCGGATGCGATGGGCCGTATTTCCTCAATGGTTGACGAAGCGTTCCCTCAGATCAAATTTGACATGGGGGATCTCGAAGGACTGCTTAATTCAAGAACTGAAATAGACCGTCTGACAGACAGTCTTCAGTTGCTGAAGGAAGAGTATGTCGAACTTGCAAATGCCGGCGGGGACAGCAAGAAACTGCTCTCCCTGGAGGAAAGAATCGCTTCCCTTACCAAGAAGATCGAAGAACTTTCCAATGAAACGCCAAAAGTCAAAGGGATGTTCGATTCTATTATGAATGAATCGTTCATCAAAGGGGCGTTCTCCAAGGCCGGCAAAGACATTTCGAATGTATTCCGGAACATTACATCCTATGCAAAAAGGGCTGCAGGCGAAATTAAGAAATTCGGCGCATCCATCGCACAGAATCTGGGTTCAAAACTTACCGAAGGGGTACGCAAAGTCGAACAGCTCGTGAACTCATTCGGACGAATCCTGATGTACCGGGCGGTCAGATCGGCAATCAAAGAGATTACTGCTTCCGTAAAGGAAGGATACGAGAACCTGTACCGATGGTCTCGTCTGAATGACGGCGAGTTCTCAACATCGATGGACAGACTGGCGACTGAGGCACTGCATGTAAAGAATGCTCTTGGAGCTGCTCTTGCACCAGTTATCAACGCACTTGTTCCGATTGTTGAAAAACTTGCTCACGCCTTTATTGAAGTGGTCAACGGAGTTAATCAGTTCCTTTCAGCGCTTACCGGAGCGAGCACATGGACAATGGCGCTTCACACGCCGATCACATACGCTCAGGCTGCCGGCAAAGGCTTTGACAAAGCAACAAAGAAAGCAAAAGAATACAAGGCCACAATCCTTGGATTCGATGAAATCAACAAACTGAATGACGATACATCTTCTCTGAACGGGGACACAAGCGGTTCGGACGAACTGCCCTATGGTTCCATGTTTACAAAGAAACCGCTCTCCGATTTTTGGAAAAAGTGGCTTGATACCAACGATTGGACAGATCTCGGACGGCTCGCAGCTCAGAGGGCAAACAAGATTCTGAAAGATCTTGATAAATGGATCCTGACGGTCGCAAGGCCGTGGGCACTGAAATGGTCAGAGCGGATTGCAACATTCCTGAACGGATTCGTCGAGGACTTCGACTGGGAATTCCTTGGCAAGACAATTGCGGACGGAATGATGGTGATTGTCGATTCAGTAAATCTGTTCTTCGAAAAATTCAATGCAAAAGCATTTGGAAACAAAATTGCCAGCACGATTAAAGGGTGGTTCGAGAATATCGAATGGTCGGCAATCGGGCGCTACTTCGCAAATGGAATCAATTTTGTTGCAGATACTGCATCTGGATTCTTCGCAGAATTCGTAAGAAATGCGGAAGAGTACGGAGGAGATCTTGCAGTCGCATTCAGATCATGGGTGAACAGCATTCACTGGGATGAAATACGGAATGCAATTTCAGACGGACTCAGAAGTATTGCGGGAGTAATCAGAGGATTCGTCAGAAATGAAGACGGTTCATGGGATCGCTTCCGTACAGAATTTGTGCAGACAATCAATACGGTTATCGGGTCTCCGGACATCGACGAACTGATTGATGCCGGCACAGATCTCATCAACAACATCGTAAGAATGCTCGGAGATGTTGACTGGGAAGGAGTCGGAAGAAAAATCGGACTCATGCTCGGTGGCATCGACTGGATGAATGTCCTTGTAACTACCGCTGAGGCGGTCGTAAAGGGACTCTGGGGAGCGATTCAGGGAGTGCTTGAATCAGACAACGGCGGAAGTTTTGTGGGCGCCATGGCTATCGTTACGGCGGTCACAGGAGCATTCAGCCTTGCAGGCACATTTGCCAGCGGAATTGTCGGAGGATTCACTGCCGAACTCGGCAAGACACTCATGAACGGTCTTGTAAGTGCAGTCGGCTCTGAAGGACTTGGAGCTGCTGTTCTCGGATCGATGGGGTGGATTGCAGGAATCGGTGCTCTCATTGCCGAGGTCGGTGTGTTTGTCTACGAGGGTGTAACCCTGTGGAATGCACATCAGGACCTCATGCAGGCAAAGGCAAACGAGACATCGTCCGTTCTGCGGTTGCAGGCAGCCCTTGCGGAGAATGGAATCAATGCAAGTACGGAGCAGATCGAAGCACACCTTAACGGTCTGATCTCTGTATCCGAACTGACCGGCGGTAAATTTCAGTCATTCGGAGAAATTGTCTCATCTTCGACAGGCAGAATGAGTGCAAACGTTACTGGAGACCTCGATTCTGTTGCAAAAACAGCATCCGCAACATTCGATAAGGTGAGCAAATCCACAGTGGATTTCACCGGCGGTGTCAACGATGTGATTACACGGTATCTGACAGAAGCGTCAGACGGATCTTCGGACAGCATGCGTAAACTTGCGGACGATACGACAAACATCTTCCGTGATGTATCGAGTGCGGTCGGAGATATCAATCAGGCGCTGTCGAATTCATTCTCGAAAATGGCAAGTTCCATTTCGGAATCCATGCAGAGAATGTACAACTCGGTGTCCTCGAATATGACGAGGATTGCGAGCAATGTCGAACAGAACGCTCGGAGAATTCAGGAAGCATTCAATTCTGTTTCTTCGGCTGCGAGCATGAATGTCAGCATTCCTGCTCACGCAAACGGAGGAATGGTTGAGGATGGCCTGTTCTTCGCCAACAGCAGTGAGATCATCGGTCAGTTCAGCAACGGAAACAGTTATGTTGCCAACAACGAGATGATTATCGAAGCACTGGAACAGGGCGTATACAACGCTGTGTCCAATGCCCTTGCGAATCAGCCGTCAGGAGGCGGAGACACCATCCTTATGATTGACAGCGAAGAAATCGCAAGAGCGTCTATCAAAGGGCAGAGAAAACTTGACCGGAGAATCAGTCCGACCGTCAAGTTCAGTCAGTAAGGAGGGTTTCGGATATGTCAATGATCTATGTGGATGGTGTTGAACTTCCGGAGCCTTCCGAATTTACCTGGGGAATTCAGGATGTATCGAATTCTCAGGCAGGACGGACTGAGGATGCTCTCATGCACAAAAACAAGGTGGCTGACAAGCGGAAACTGAATCTCGCATGGCAGGGACTCACTCCTGACAAAACAGCGATGGTTCTGCAGGCCTGTCATCCGGAGTATGTATCCGTACGATATCACGATGCAATGGATAATCAGTACGAAACAAGGACATTCTATACCGGCGATAAGACAGCTGCTGTCAAGTGGTGGTATGGGGCTACTGGAAGATACTACTCAAAAATATCGTTCAATTTCGTTGAACGTTAAACACAGCAGGCTGAAGTGCAATCAGGTATTTCAGCCTGTTTTCTGAAAGGAGGAATATATGGCATCATTCAGAACACCAAGGCAGTGGTATGAAATGACAATCGGGAAAAGCTACGACACCAATCACGCATATGGTCAGCAGTGTTGGGATTATTTCGATTTTTTCAACCGTTGTATCGGGTTTACAGGCTCACGTTATTGTTCTGTCACGAAGATGGCGGGAGACCTCTGGATGCTCAGGGATTCCGCTGATTATCACTACTACACAGCGTATGACTATATTACTAATCCAGCTGACTTCAAAACTGGAGACTGGGTCTTCTGGCCTCAGCATGTCGCTATGTATTACGAAGGTAAAGAACTCGGACAGAATCAGCCAAGTCCATATGTCACATTGCGGGATATGAACTGGAACGGAATCCTTGGGGCTATGCGCTGGAAAGGGTGGGAATCCTTCTCCATTGCAAAAGGATCTTCGGATATCGTTATCAACGAGCATAGGTATGTCTTGTATCGTCAGGACAAGTCCAAGGGCGAGAAATTCATCGTCATTGGTGCCGGTCTTAATGAAGTTAAACCATTCAAGGAATTAACATACAAGACCGTATATGCAAAGGCCGGCGGAGCGAATTTCTACCAGATGAAGGAAGATATTCCGGATCAGCCTTATGGCACGACATATGGAGACGTATCATCTCCGTGCACCGGAATGTATCAGAACCTTCCGAATCAGGACTCCACACTGTTCTATGATGCAGAGTCGAAACAGTTCGGGGATTGTGCATTTCATGAGGTAGACCGGTCACACAACGTATTCTCTCCGTCTCTTGTGTTTCCAAATGTAAACGGGCACTTTGAGTACGCAAGAATGGTTGGTTATGACTATATCAACAATGAGTCGGAGTACTGCTTCGTTATGGAAATGTCGGACGGATACGCCATCGGAAGAGCGCTGGAGAAAACAACTCCTAAGACTATTGCGGACGACTTCACCGCTTCCGACATGGTTCACATCATGTTCCTTGATGGTGGCGGATCAGCTCAGTACGGAAGATGGGACGGAACGGAATTCGAATACATTGGCGGAGATGGAAGACCGCTCCCGTCTGTGTGTGCGATTATCCGAGACTTCGATGAACCGGTTGAACCGGAACCTGTAATTCCTGAGCCGGTCACGCCTGTTCCGGAACCGGAGCCTGAACCACTGCCGGATCCTGTTCCTGAACCTGAACCTGAAAATCCTGATGAAGAACCAAGCGAAAAGCCAAGCGAAAAACCGGAGGAGAAACCTGTGGAAAAAGAAACAACTATTATCGGTCAGATTGCACGACTGATTGATGTGAAATCCATCATAACATTTGCCGTCATCGGAACTCTGTGTTACCTGGAAGTGTTCGGGAAAGCAGTAGATGAGAAATTCCTTGTAATCGTCACATCGATTATTACATGGTACTTTTCCGCACAGACACAGAAGGGACGATAAGCAATGGAAAATGTAACTTGGTTAGGTATTGTTTCGGGGATCCTTCTCTTATCTCAGATTCTTAACCTGTTCAACTCAGCCAACACCGCAAAGAAAAATGCGAACGCTCCGTTGGACGAGATTAGGAATGAAATGAAGGATGCCAGGAGGGACATTACCGTGATGCAGAGCGAAATAAAGGACCTGAAAAGGGACGTCGACCATGCGCACGAAAAGATAAGGGAGACGGAAGGAAAACTGGAAAAAACAACAAAAGCTCAGAATAAAGCATTCATGGCATTGTTGCTCTGGGCGAAATCCGGAGGTCAGGATTCATCGAAGATTGATGATGCGATCAACGAGATCAGCGAACTGTAAATCAACATGGCATATGTTTATTACAACCCTAATCCCTCGGGGAAGCAGACAGGTGACTGCGTAATTAGATCCTTGTCTGCGGTGCTGGGGATGTCGTGGACAGAGGTTTACGACATCCTCACATTCGAGGGAAGAGAATATTACGACTGGGGAAATCATGAAGCAATCTGGGGACAGTATCTTCGCAGAATCGGTTTCACACAGTATCCGATTCAGAATACATGCCCGGACTGCTATACGGTTGAGGATTTTGTATACGACCATCCAAAAGGAGTCTATGTACTTTCCACAGGATCTCATGTTGTGGCTGCGATTGACGGAAATTACTTTGACGCATGGAATTCAGGACGGGAATGTCCGGTCGTGTATTGGTCTAAGGAAGAAAGGTGAGACAGCAAATGGCGAATTTTTACAACCCGTATTTCAATCCATATCCGAATAACGGACAGTATCCGCAATATTCGCAGTATCCACAGTATCCAAATCGCTCAGGGCTGAACTGGGCACAGGGAGAAACAGGGGCAAAAGCATTTCCGACACAGCCCAATACATCCGATGTGATTTTTGACTCTGAGTCTCCAAGATTCTTTATCAAAACAGTGGATGCAAGCGGAGTGCCAATGCCTCTTCGGAAATTCAAGTTCTATGAGGAAATCGAACAGCCTGCGCAGAAAATCTCGCAGGATGAATCTTCTCAGAATGCAAAGGAAGAATATCTGACAAAAGCGGAATTTGAATCCAAAATTGACGAATTAATGCGGAGCATTAGAAGGATCTCTGACAGACAGCCTCAGAAGAATAACAACAGAAGAGAGGAAAACGACCAAAATGCAAAATCCTCTGTATAACCAGTACGGACCGACACAGGGGCAAAACAACCAATTTGCCGACCCTGGCAATATGGTCCAGAGGTTTGAACAGTTTAAACGGGCATTTTCCGGAAATCCGGAAGCGATGGTTCAGCAGCTCATGCAAAGCGGAAGAATGAATCAGGCACAGTTTGAACAATTCAAACAGATCTATCAGTCTTACAGAAACATGTACAGAAAATAAAAAGAGGTGCGGAAATGATTATTCCAAGCAGTGATTTCAGACACGAACTATTTGAAGGGAACCGGAATTATATCATTTCCGCTTTCCTTTACACATCCAACGGGACCTATCAGATCACAAATGCTCAAATATGGCAGAACACGTTTTCTGTCGAGGATATGATCTCTCAGGATGATACGTTCGATGTCGGAACTGCAATTATCAACAAATTCACCATCGGTCTGAACAACATTTACGAGCAGTATTCAGGCATCAATTTCAAGAATGGGGTAATTATCCCAAGGGTCGGATTGCTTGTGAATGGGGAAGCGGAAACGCATCAGAAGGGCATATTCATTATCGATGACTGCAAGTATGACGGATCCATCATCAAACTGTCCTGTCTCGATTTAATGGAAGTGTTCGACAGGGAGTATTCGACTGATCTCAGTTATCCAGCAACCCTCAGACAGATTGTGGATGATGCTTGCGATAAATGCGGTATCACAATCAACAATGTTAAATACCCATTGGTTCCGGATGAGTTCGTGAACGAGAACTATTCCGTTTCTGAGGCTCCGTCAAAAGAAGGACTGTCATTCAGAGAAGTGCTGAGTTGGTGCGCTCAGATCGCAAGCGGATTTGCACGGGTTGACCGGTTCGGGAAACTCGAAATCAAGTGGTTCGATACGGACGCATTGAGCGGTCTTTCGAAAGGTCTGGACGGCGGATATTTCGATGGATCCACAACTCCTTCTATCCCGTCTGAATATCTCAATACAACCGATGGAATGACACAGTTAATCACTAATTCCAGACATGATGACGACAGATTCGAAATTGATGGTGCGGACTGGTTTGTCATCAACGGAAGCACATGTCCAAAACTGTATGTCTGCGGTAATTCGTGGATCTCACCGGACTACAACGGTGCCACTGCTGCTTTTCCTTCAAGTGCGGGTGTGGCGTGGGCATATAACTGCCGTAACGGCGCCATGTGGAATCTGTGGAGACAGGAATTCACAGTGGATGGAAAGCGGGTGCTGAAAATACGCTGGGATGGTTCCTCGTCATACTCCTCCGGTTCCTATACCGAAAACTACAAGGCGATTTGGGAACTCTTCCTGATGGAAGGCGGTTATTCCTTTATCCATCTCTGCAAAAAACCTTCCTATAATTACAATGGCGAAAACAAAGTGAAGGTTGGGGGAGTTACCACAAACTACACTCCTGTTGCTGGTAAGACATATGCATTTGCACCTGACGGCAGTGAAATTATCGTACAGCCTTATGAAAGCGGAGATACGGCTGACGGCGGTGGATTCATGACCGGCGGAGATACTTATGACGGAGGCACGTTTACCGAAAACAAGAACATTCACTACATAACGGAATGCTTTGCGACGGATGTAGCGGTAGATGAAACGACGGTAACGGGCGTAAAACTTACCTATCAGATCAAGAAGGATGACGGCAACACAGAAACGAAAACCATTACTTCCGGAACAATGGATTTCAAGGTGACTGTAACTGACAACGATTTCATTCGGACAGACGAGCAGGCGACACTTGTATGCGCAACCGTTGCGGATACCATTATCGGAATGAAGTTCTACAGAGCGGATATCACTCATCTCAGCGATCCGTGCATCGAAGCTGGGGATATTGCGATGGTGCGTAACTTCAGAGGAAACTTCTATCCAATTCTGATTTCCCGCACCAAGTTTGGAATCAGTGTGTCTCAGGTAACAAATTCCAATGCGGAAACAGACAGCAAGAACACTTCGTATCGTGACATGCCGAATATCAACATCAACACCGATATTCCGGTCATTGATATTCCAACAGACCTTCTTGTCATTACCGATCCGAACGGTGAAGACTGGGCTATCTATATTGATCCGACAGGGGTTATCTCTACAGTCAAAGTTCCGAAGCGAATCTACTATTATGCGAATCCTGTTACAGAGTATTTCCCTGGCGATACCGTAGATGTAAGCACTGCCGTTGTTCACGCAGTTTATAACGACGGCACTGAGATTGATGTGACTGCAGAGTGCACGTTCTCACCGGCACAGGGA
>Ga0310691_10004944_pt1 | contig 14794 bp, 16 predicted proteins | sample 176DNAGHGlowgp2_FD_203887 | JGI IMG/M metagenome (GOLD analysis project Ga0310691, IMG submission 203887) | Sheep rumen microbial communities from Palmerston North, Manawatu-Wanganui, New Zealand - 1766 DNA GHGlow gp2 (v2) (version 2) | ecosystem: Host-associated > Mammals > Digestive system >... | reverse complement strand
ATATCTATAACTAATTTCTTACTTAGCCTATTATTATGTCATAGAGATTTTAAGGAAGAAATAATTAGAAAATTTAATATTTAAAAGTAAAGCACAGACTATTGATGTCTGTGTTTTTTGTCATAAAAGTTAAAAAGTGATTACATTTAGTTATCAATATGGTAGCTTTGTTGTAAATTAATAAAGTATATGATTTAATGATATTATGTAAAAAGATATTTAAAAAACGGAGGAATATCATGAAACCAGGTGTTGGCGTTGGAGTAATGGTAATTGAAAATAACAAGATATTATTAGGACTTAGAAATCCAAACAAGGAAAAAGCAAGTAGTGAACTACAAGGACAAGGAACTTGGACAATGCCAGGGGGAAAAGTTGAATTCATGGAAAAACTAGTGGATGCGGCTAAAAGAGAACTAGAAGAAGAAACAAGTTTGAAAGCAACAAAACTAGATATTCTATGTATTTCTGATGATATGACAGACACTGCACATTATGTGACTGTTGGATTTATGGTAAAAGAGTATTCTGGCGAAGTAAAAATAATGGAACCAGAAACAATAATAGATTGGAAATGGTTTGATCTAAATGAATTGCCTGAAAATCTTTATAAACCGAGTCAGAAGTGTATAGAAAAATATAAAAATAAAATAATATATGAATAAAAGAACTTTGAGATTATGAAAGGAGATGAGTATATGGCTATTCATCCAGATGTATTAAAGAAAAAATATGCAAATTTATCTGTAGAAGAATTAGAAGCAGAATATGAGGATTTAAAAAAGAATTATTGTTTTGACTCAAAGGAGGAACAAATAGACTACCTTATAAAGACGTATTTGTATGCAAGTCATAGAACAAATACTAATTCAAAAAGAGTAGCTCTTGAAGAGTTATTAAAAGAAAAAACAGGTAGAGAATATACTTTCGAGGATAGATTCCTTGAAATTACACCAGGAGACATAATAAACCATGTAACTAATCCAAGAGAAGATCCTTTTTGGACTACTAAACTTATTAATTTCTTTAATAGTTTACAAGCTGTTCCCGTTGCAGATAAAAATGATCTATTAATAGGAATGCTTCAAGATAGGTCAATTTTTAATGAATTTACAAAAGATATTGTAAAGTCTAATGATGTTCGTGGCATCTATGAAAGATATAAAGAAATAGTTAGAAATTATAGAATAAATAATTCAATAAGAAGTTAAAACACGCTAAAGCCTTTTACTCACTTGAATAAAAGGTTTTATTTGTGTTAATAAAAAATGTTAAGTGTTAAAAGTGCTTGCATAATAAGTACTTTTTTAGTATAATCTATATGTGGCGAGTACATAGAAATATTTAAAGGGGAGTAACTTATAAATGTTAGTCAACAATCTCGATATCATATCTGGCTAACACCTTCATGAGGAAGTGAGACTTTTAAAGAAACAAACGAATTATTTTTATAATTTATTTGCTTCTTTAAGAGTCTTTTTTCGTACTTAAAAAAGGAGATTATTAATGGAAACAAAAATAATTGATTTTTATACCGAAGATGGAGTAAAACTTAATGGTTATATTAAATCGAATAAATCAAGTAAGATTATTATTTCATGTCACGGAATGACAAGTAATTGCTTTAAAGAAAGAGATTATCAAATAGCGGATATTGCATTAGAAAATGGTATAGATTTTTTCGCTTTTAACTCAAGAGGAAGCGAAGTAGTAAAGTTTGTTCATAGATATCAAGATGGAACCTCTACAAAGTTCCTTGGAGGGACATGTTTTGAGGATGTTAGAGAAGGATACTATGACATAAAAGCTGCTATTGAAGAAGCAATAGCTCGTGGATATGAAAGAATATATCTTCAAGGACATTCTTTAGGATCAACAAAAACACTATATACATATACAAGATTAAAAAAAGAAAAATATACTTATTTGGATAATATTAAAGGAATAATTTTACTTTCATTAGTAGACATTCCAACAGCAATAAAGACTTTTTTGGGCGAGAATTATGAAAAAACTCTTAAATATGCTAAAGAGAAAAACAAAAATGGAAACTCAAATGAAATAATGCCGGATGGATCATTCATAAATCCTATTTCTGTTAAAACATTCTTAATATATACAGAGGATAATAAAGACATCGATTTTGCTAAATACAGTGATAAAAACTATGATTTTAAGGAATTAAATGGAGTAGATGTACCACTATTTATGCGATTTGGAAATGAGAATGAGATGATACTTCAAAAGGCTGATGATTTAGTAAAAATGCTAAATAACAAAATAAAAAAGAAAGACAAGGATATATCATATATAAATGGAGCTGATCATAGTTATCATGGAAAGGAAAGAATTCTTTCAAACGAGATTGTTTCATTTATAAAAAAATATGATGAAAAGAAATAATATGTACGTAAACAACAAAGAAAAAATTGATAACATTAAACTAAATAAAGATAACTTTTATATTGTAGTAGATTTTGACAGAACTCTTTCAAAAGGAGATTCTGAAAGTACATGGGGAACTTTTGCAAGAGCGAAAATATTCGATGAAGAATACAATAGATTAAGAGCAGAGCAATATGCTAAATATAGACCAATAGAAGTAGATCCAACTATAGATCCAAAGGAAAAGGAAAAATATATGGATTTATGGTGGAGAGAGCACATTGAGCTTTTTGATAGATTTGGACTAAAAGAAAGTGATATAGAAATATGTGCAAGAAAAGGTGGAATAAACCTAAGAGATGGTGCTATAAAATTCTTAAAGAAAATGAATGAATATGGAATTCCAGTTGTAATTTTGTCAGCTGGTATTAGGAACATCATTAAACAGTTTTTAATTAATAATAATGTATTGTTTGATAATATAATAATCTTTTCTAATATGCTTAGTTTTAGAGAAGATGGATTGTATCAAGGTTTAGATGGCGAAACTATAAACGCTTCTAATAAAACAATAGAGTTTTTACTCGATAAAGACAAAAAAAGAATTGAAGATAGGCCATATGCAATAATGTATGGCGATGGTTTAGCAGATTTATCTATGGTCCCAGAGCATTTATGGGATAGGACAATTAAAGTAGGATTCTTAGAAGCAGCGATAGAAGAGTCTCTAGATATTTATAATAAAATGTTTGACATAGTTTTAGTAAATAATGGCTCATTTGATGAAGTCAATAATTATTTAAACATATATAACTTGTAGGAGGAAAAGATGGAAGAAAATCAAGAAAACTGGTTTAATTACTCAGTAGAAAAAACAGCAAAAGAGCTAAATACTGACGTTGAAAAAGGATTAACTGATGAAGAAGTTAAATCTCGATACGAAAAGTATGGCAAGAATCAATTACAGGCTAAAAAGAAAAAATCATTAATTGTAAAATTTTTAGAACAATTTAAAGATTTCATGATTATAGTTTTAATAATAGCTGCTATTGTTTCTGGTATAGTTGGTGTACAACAGGGAGAGGGAATGGCAGATACATTTATTATTTTAATAGTTGTAATAGTAAATGCGATTATTGGTGTAGCTCAAGAGAATAAGGCAGAAAAGTCATTAGAAGCACTTCAAAAATTATCTAGTCATGTTGCAAAAGTTATTAGAGATGGCAAAATGATAGTAGTACAATCTGCTGACTTGGTTCCTGGTGACGTAGTTGTTCTAGAAACTGGCGATTTCGTACCAGCAGATATTAGAATTTCAGAAGCTGTTAATTTAAAATGCCAAGAATCAGCATTGACAGGAGAATCTGTTCCTGTTGATAAATATGAGGATGCAATCGATAGTCAAGATACAGCATTAGGTGATAGAAGAAATATGCTATTTTCTTCTAGCTTAGTTACGTATGGTAGAGGAAAAGGTATAGTAGTAGAAACAGGTATGAATACTGAAGTTGGTAAGATTGCTACTATGATAAATGAGTTTGAAGAAGGAGAAACTCCACTTCAAGCTAAACTAAATGATTTAGGAAAAACACTAGGAATTGTTGCATTAGTTATTTGTGCAGTTATTTTTGTAGTTGGTACATTATATGGTAAAGAACCACTTAATATGTTTATGACAGCGGTTAGTTTAGCCGTTGCAGCTATACCAGAGGGATTGGCTGCAGTATCTACTATAGTTCTTGCTATAGGTGTTCAAAGAATGGTAAAAAGAAATGCTATAGTTAAGAAATTACCTGCAGTTGAAACATTAGGTAGTGCTTCAGTTATTTGTTCTGATAAAACAGGTACATTAACTCAGAATAAAATGACTGTAACAAAAGTATTTGTTAATGGAAAAACTGATGATTTAGAAAACATAAAAGATTTTAATCAAGAGATTACTACTCTTTTCCAAGCTGAAATGCTTTGCAACGATTCTAAAGAAAAAGAAGATGGTACTCTAGCAGGAGACCCTACAGAAACTGCTTTAATAGATATGGGTAAGAAGGTTAATTTTGATCTAAATAAATATCCTAGAGTAGCTGAAATACCATTTGATTCTGAAAGAAAGTTAATGAGCACTGTGCACCAAGTTGGAGATAAATTTATTGTTTACACTAAAGGTGGTGTGGATGAATTATTAGCATGTTGTAATTCATATATGGAAAATGGTGAAACAAAAGTAGATCTAGAAGCATATAAAGTAAAGATATTAAAAGAAAATACAAATATGGCAGAAAATGCATTAAGAGTTTTAGCAGCAGCATACAAAGTTATCAATCATCCTATTTCTGATAAAGATATGGAAGAATTGGAAACAAGATTGACATTTGTTGGAATGGTAGGAATGATAGATCCACCTAGAGAAGAAGCTAAAGAAGCTGTTAAAAAGTGTGTTAGAGCTGGAATTAAACCTGTTATGATAACAGGAGATCACAAGATTACAGCTACTGCAATTGCTAAAGAATTAGGAATTTTAACTGATAAAGACGAGGCTATAACAGGTGCTGAACTAGATAAAATAACTGACGAAGAGCTTGTCGAAAAAGTTAAACATATTGCAGTTTATGCGAGAGTTAGCCCAGAACATAAAGTAAGAATAGTTAGAGCATGGCAAGCTAATGGAGAGATTGTTGCTATGACAGGTGATGGAGTTAACGATGCTCCAGCTCTTAAAAAAGCCGATATTGGTTGTGCAATGGGAGTTGTTGGAACTGATGTTGCTAAAGAAGCTGCAGATGTTATTCTAACAGATGACAACTTCGCTACAGTTGTTTCTGCAGTTGAAGAAGGTAGAAGAATTTATAATAATATTCTAAAGGCAATTTCATTCTTGCTATCAAGTAATGTCGGAGAAATAGTAGTTTTATTCTTAGCTATAATGTTAACGCCGTTACTTGCAGAAAAATTTGGTGTTGATAAGAATGCTGTAGATGTTCTTCTTCCAGTTCAAATACTATGGATTAATTTAGTTACTGACTCATTACCAGCTTTAGCATTAGCTGTTGATCCGCCAGAAAAAGGAATAATGAATAAGAAACCAAGAAAGAATACTAAGGGAATATTTACTAAAGGAATGTCATGGAGAATTGTATATCAAGGTATTATGATTGGATTATTAACTCTTGCAGCATTTATAATTGGTTTAGCTACAGAAGGTGTTACACCAGAAGAAAAAATTAAGATTGCTCAAACCATGGCCTTTGCAGTATTAGCATATTCAGAACTTGTTCATGTATTTAATATTAGAAATAATAAAGAATCTATATTTAAGTCTAATCCATTTAATAATAGTAAACTAATACTAGCAGTTGTTGTATCTGCAGCTTTAATGTCAATAGTTTTAGTTATACCACAATTAAGAAATGTGTTTGGAATAGCATTATTACCAAAAGTAAGATTAGAAGAGACAATAGGATTAATAGTAGCACCATTAATAATTGTAGAAATATTTAAGTTATTAAAGATTAATACAACAAAGGATGAAGAGTAATAAAAATCAATAAGACAAAAGCTTTGCTTTTGTCTTATTTTTTTACAAGGCTTGAAATTTCCTGAAAATACTATATAATATTGTATAGTAAAGGGGTTAATTATGTTATACGGAATGGATGATGACGAAAATGATTATGGGTATAGTGAAAATCCAGAGCAATTTCGTTTAGTTACTACAAAGAAAATTAATATGAAAAAAGTGGGTATAAGTATTGCTATAGTAATTGCGTTAATAGCAATAATTATACTTGGTGTTGTTGCGTCTAAAAACATTTCCAAAAACAAAACAGAAGAAGTAGCAGTGACAGAAGAAAGTGGTAATACGATTCCGGAAACTGATTCAAGAATTGTTAATCTTGAGATAAAGGATACTACAGTTGATAGTCAAACTACCGATAGTAGTACACAAATTGAAGATAGTCCAACTGTGGTTACAGAAACTTCACAAGGAGAAACTGAGAGAAAAAATCACGTTGAACTTCCAAAACATGATACAGTACAAATAGCTAATAGTTTTGTACCTCAACCTAATGAGAACGCACAATCAATTATAAAAGATATATATTTTTCTGAGGAAAAACAAGTTTATTTAACCTTTGATGATGGACCATCAAGAGATATTACCCCTCAAATATTAGATATATTAAATCAATATAATGTAAAAGCAACATTTTTTGTTTTAGGTAAAAACGTTAAACTATATCCAGAATTAGTTAAAAGAGAATATAACGAAGGTCATTATTTAGCTAATCACGGATATACACATGAATATTCACAAATATATAAAAGTAAAGATACCGTACTTGAAGAATACATAAGAAATGAACAAGAAATAAGAAATGCTTTAGGAATAGAGAATTTCAATACATATCTATTTAGATTTCCAGGTGGATCAAGTGGCGGAAAACACGAAAAAGTAAAGAGTGAGGCTAGAGCTCTATTTAATTCATATGGAATAGCATATACTAACTGGAATTGTTTAACCGGTGATGCTGCTGGAATGAAAACTAAGGAAGACTGTATAAATCAAATGATACAGACTAAAGGAAATCAAAATTCATTGGTTGTATTGATGCATGATGCTGCTGATAAAACTCAAACTGTAGAAGCATTACCAGATATAATACAGTATTTTATGAACGAAGGATATGCATTTAAAACATTTTATGAGATTTTCTAAATTCGATATTTTGACATTATTGTAAAAAGAAGTTATAATATAAGTGCAATATGTGTTGCTCCTTGAGTAGCGCACATTGCCTTCGTATAAACAAGGAAAAGCACTGCCTGAGGCAGTGCTTTTTCTATATATAGTAAAAATATAATTGCAAAATGAAATGAAGACGCAGCATAAAGTTATAATCCTGCGTACACCGAATTGTCTCGTTCAAATAAAAACAGAGCCAATATTCATATATTGACTCTGAAAAAATTAAAAAAATATACTAGTTAGTCATAGTATTTGCATGCTTGATAGTAAAAAGTTTTCATGTAGGCGTCGAGTATAATAAGACACCTTTGAACTTGTTTTTTATCTCTTTTTGATCGAGGTGAATCTAATTCCTGAAGTATAACAGTTCTTACCTCTTGATAGGACTTTATTGCTACACAGTTTATATGATGATTGTCCATATCATAAGCATCCATAAGGTCGCTTAGCATTAATCTGATATTTTTTTCGTAATCTTCGGTAGGATTTTTAAATCGCATTTTCATGCCTTTAAAATCCTGAATTAATTTTTTTTCACTTTTTTTATCCATAATAATCTCCTTTCTTTTTTATAAGAACGGAGACTTCAATGTATTATAGGATAAGAGTCAATATATAAATAATCTTCATTTCGGTTGTACTAAATTTGAAAAATCAAGTACAAACAAATTTTAGCATATTTTACATAAAAAGTCAACCGACAATTATTTTTCCTTGACTTTTTTCACATAATTATATATAATAAATGTATCTTGAATGAAGACGCAGAAAGAATTAATTTTTTTTCATAGTGTATTCATAAGATATCTCACGCCTCGTTATAAAAGCGAGGCACTTTCTTTTTTTAATTTTTTAAGAGCTAGATTATTAAAAACTCTTGACATTTCTTCATATTTTTGCTAATATATTTATTGTTGATACGCGGTAGTGGCGGAACTGGCAGACGCGCTAGACTTAGGATCTAGTGGGAGACCGTGGGGGTTCAAGTCCTCTCTACCGCACCAGAAGACGAGTTACAAAGACTCGTCTTTTTGTTTTTTAAAAAAGATTATTATATTGATTATAATGAATATTATAGATATATTAGATATAGATAGGTTTATTTTGGAAAGGATTTAATTAATAAAAAATGGATAAAAAATGGACATTGCTGATAATTGTAGCAATGATAGTAATTTCTGTATTTTGGATAATTATTAGAGGAAATACATATACTATAAAAGAATGGGTTAATAAAAATATAGTTGGGGATATAAATCAGGTAGACATAACTATAGAAAATGATAGAAGTGACGATGAAGTCATAAAAATTACAGATAAGAAAATCGAAGATGATTACTTAATATTAAAAATAAAGGCTGTAAAAAAAGGAAAAGTAAACATTGTAGTTAGGTATACTGATGAACAAGGAGTTATTATTCCAGTATATGTACATAATTTTAATATTATTTCTGTTAGGACTTATTTTGGAGATTCTAGAGGAAGTGTAATCATTCCAATATTTATAGAATTAATACTAGTTTATATTTTATTTTTTATAATAAAAAAATACAAAGAAAATATGAGCATTAATATATACCAGTATAAGAATATTCTATATATGGGTTTAATAATATTTCTTATTTTCTGCCTTTTAAATCAATTAATTATTATTATTAAATTTAAAGGACTAGATTATGCTGTGAAAAGAACAATGGATATAGCGAATTTTATATCTTTTTGGGTTCTTCCGGTTGCTTTTGTAGTTTCCATACTTGTGACTATAAGTAATATTGTTTTACTTAAAAGAGAGGGAATGAACTATAAAAATACATTAGGTATTATACTAGGAGTGTTTTTGTGCTTTTTAACTATTTCACCAGAAATATTATATAACACGCTTTATTCAGCTACATGGATAGATATACATAATGAGCAAGGAATAGGAACGTATATATATCTTTTTGTAGAGACTACTATATATGTAATTGCATCATACATAGAGTGTATTTTAATGGGTACAATAATACTTAGTGTTAAAGCAGCAAAGAAAATACCAAACTTTGATAAAGATTATATTATCATTTTAGGATGTAAAATAAAAAAAGATGGTACGCTTACTAACTTGCTAAAAGGGAGAACAGATAGAGCTATAGAATTTAGTAAAATGCAATTAGAAAAAAATGGAAAACCGATTACTTTTGTTCCATCTGGTGGAAAGGGTGGAGATGAAGTCATTGCGGAGGGAGCTGCTATCAAAAACTATCTTCTTGAGCAAGGAATTGATGAAAAGAATGTTTTGCTAGAATCAAATTCTAAAAACACATTTGAAAATATTAAATATTCTTATGAACTAATAAAAGAACAAAAAGAAAATGCTAATATTGCTTTTTCTACAACTAATTATCATGTGTTTAGAGCTGGAGTAATAGCTACAGATCAAAACATTACTGTTGAAGGAATTGGTGCTAAGACAAAACAGTATTTTTGGATAAATGCATTTATTAGAGAATTTATAGCAACGTTGTATTCTGAGAAAAAGAAACATCTTTTAATCTTGGCAATTATTTCAATTTCAGAATTAATAATGATAGGGCTATTATACTTTTCTAATAATATTCATTAAAACGCATATAATACTATTTGACAAAATTGAAACGAGGATATATTATAATTACATTAGCAAATATAGACTCTATTTGGAGAGGAGGTTGTATCGATGACTATTGATTTACCCAAAAGTTTCTCTTATGAAGGGAATGGACGGATAAGAGCGTATACCGAGGATGATAAATTGATAATCGAGGGCCGGCTTTTAGAGTATGACCTTGAACAATTAATGTATCAACTCACTTATGCTACTAAAAATATGTCTGTGTGCTTCTACTGTGGAGAAACAATTAGTGATGTACGGAAGACACGTTCGCTTGATCACATGTATCCAAAAGTATATGGAGGAGTTTCATTACCGTTTAACATGGTTCCATCTTGCGTAAAATGCAATAGAGAAAAAGGGACATTAACGGTAAACCAATATAAATGCTGGAAGAATACTCGCCGAAGAGCTCAAGAAAGACTTAAAAAAACGTATATAAACAAGAATAATAGTAATTCTAAGCGAGGAGACTTCTTACCGGATAGTTGGATCACATACGTTCGGACTGACCAATTCCCAGAAGAAAAGTTTGCAGGATTTGTTTTACAAAAATCGTACGGAAATGTTGCAAGTTTTTATAAAAAGCATCATCACTATTTAAGACCGGTAATTATGTCAGGAGATGGTGAAGTGCTTATGGGAAAAGCTACTGTGGCTCATGCAATAAAAAACGGTGTGAATATGATTCCAACAATCATACTGGATAATGTGATTGTAAAGAAGAAAGAAAAGGTTGAGGCGCCTTAAGGGCGCCTCAGGTATTATTAAAGGAGACAATATATGGAATATATACCTTATATAAGACAATATATAGGAAATAAAGCTATTTTTATGCCATGTTCAGGAGGCATATTTATAAATGATAATAAAATATTACTTCAAAAAAGAGCAGATGATGGAACATGGGCTATTCATGGCGGAGCCTTAGAACTTGGTGAAACATTTGAAGATTGTTTAAAAAGAGAAATAAAAGAAGAATTAAATATAGAAATAACAAAATATAAGTTTTTTAAGAGCTATTCGGGTAAATCTCTTCACCATGTATATCCTAATGGAGATGAAGTATATGGTATTGTTGATACATTTTTAGTAGAAGAGTATGATGGCGATTTCAAAATAGATGAATCCGAAGTATCTGAATTAAAATGGTTTGATATTGATATGTTGCCAAATAATATTCATAAACCAGACATAGAATTGATTAATGATGCAATAGAATATATTAAAAATAAAAAGTAAATACAGTATTGTATTTACTTTTTTATTTTATAATCTTATTAAAGAATGTCCGATTATTTGGCCATCTTTTTCGATAGGTTGCTTTTCGTAATTGATATAAGATCTAGTTTTATCATCAATAATATCAGATATTACGAAACATTCTGTAATTGAAAGTGGTCCAAATCCGTTTTCAAGAATATTAATTTTTTTATCGTCAAATTCAAAATACTCAGGAAAAACGGAAATAACGTTATATTCGTTTTTAATTATGTCAGTGATGTATTGCTTGATTCTTTCATCATTTCTATATTTTTTGTCATAAGATATTAGTTCTTTATTTTCATCTAAATCTTTTTTTGTAATATCTATATGAACTTTTGCTGTTTTGGATTGTTTCATTTTGGTGATTATAAAAATTGCTATAGCAACAAAAACAAAAATGAAACCTATTAAATAGAAAATTGTTCTTGTATCCATGTTTCCTCCTAATATGTAATTTCGTTAGATTAATTATAATTATTAAATAAAAATACGTCAATAATTATTATTTTTCTAAATTGAATAATAAAAATAATTATGATATAACTATTTGTGTAATACAAAAGGAGATTGTGTAGAATGAAAAAAGTACTACATAGTATATGGATAGTTTTTATTATAATTTCATTATTAATATCATTAACTGCTTGTACTAAGAAAGAAGAAAAAAGTGAGCAAATAATAAAGACAACAATGATTAATTACAATTATTCTAATTTGTTTAATATCATTTGTGAAGTTCCAGTTAAGGTAGACGATAATGGTAATGAGACACCAGAGTATTCTTTTAAAGATGAAAAACCGGACGGTGTTGAATATTTAAGACGGAAATAAATATCTAGTCGGAGATAGTTTAATTTTTATTTTTGAAAAAGAACCATATGTATATCAAACAACAGAGGAGTATAAAGAAAAGAATAAAGAAACTAGTCCAAGTTTTGATGAAATGAAAAAATTTATCAAATCTGATAAGTATAAAGGGACTATAGAAAAATTTGAAGAAACAAAAATTGGAAATAGGGATGCTATTAAATACTGGAATGAAGAGGTACATGGGTTTATATATTTCATTAACATAGATGACTTAACAGAAGCAACTTCGTGTATGAGAATGATTATTACTTCTTCTCAAGGAGACATGGAAAGTATTTCAAATGCGATGAATGATGAAAGAGCAAAAATAGTAATTAATTCTTTTAACTTTGAAAGTGTTAATAATAAATAATAGGGGAATCAGAATGAATAAAGAAGGAATAAGAAAACATTTTATTTATTTTATGTGTTATGCCATTATTGGGTGGATCTATGAAGTTTTCCTAGAGGTAGTTGTTTACAGATGGGGATTTACGAATCGTGGAGAACTATTTGGACCATATTGTCCAGTATATGGTTTTGGAGCTTTAGCATTTATTTTTACAGCATATAAACTAATTAAGGGAAAAACATTAAAGGAAAAAATACTATATATTCCATTAGTTTTTTTATCTTGTATGGCTATTGCTACATTAATTGAATTGGTAGCTTCATATTTGTGTGAATGGACTACAGGAACTTGGCAGTGGAAAACATATGAAAGATATGCAATTAATTTTCAAGCAAGAATAGCCCTTTCACCATCAATTAGATTTGGCTTGGGTGGTCTATTATTCTTATATGTGCTTCAACCACTTTTTGAAAAGATGTGTAATAAATTGGGAGAAGAAAAAGTCAAAGTGATAGCAAGGATACTTGCTGTTATTATAGCTATAGATATAATTTTTACTGGTTATAATAAATTTATACACTAAAAAACAGTAGCGTAAGCTACTGTCTTTTTTTTATTTATAAATACCTATTTTTCTCATATAATTGATATATCCTGAATCAATTTTATTCCATATATCTATATTTTTATCCACCTCAGAATTACTTAAACCTTTAGATTCGAAATCTTGATAACTTGAAATAATTGGTTTTTTGAAACTTTCAGGACATCTTCCAATTATTCTTGAAATATCCATATATTTGTTTCCAAATCCTCCAAAACCAAAATCAATTATTGCACATACATTGTTGTTATCGTCTAATAAAACATTGCTTGAGTTAAAGTCACCATGAACCAAACAATATTCTGATTTATTTTCTATTTTAAAATTATTAGTATTCCAGAATAATTGATCTTTTTCAGAAACGTGTAATTCTAATAATTCGTCGATAAAATTATTCAAGTCTAAACCAATATTATCAATTGTAAAGATTGCATTTTCATCATATTTTAGATTATGCATTTGATACATAAAATCAGCAATTTGTTTTGATACTTTTTCAACATCCTCTTTAGACATAGTATTCATTTTTTCAGCTAAAGGAGTTCCATGTATTTTTTTGTGAACTGAAAAATATCTTCCATTATCTTCTTTTAATTGTAAATCAACAGTTTGATAAGTGGTTTTTCCTTTAATATATTTTGCAAACTCATAATCTTTTACTATAGTTCTTTCCCAAAAATAATCTCTTGGGAATCTAAAGAAGAAGTCCCCCTTATTGGTAGATACTTCATAGACTATGTTGGTCCATCCAGTTGTATTTTGTTTAATACTGTTAATTATAATATCACTTGATTCTGCTTGTAAGGTTCTTTTTATTATTGAGTTAAAGTCCTCATCAAGTGTAAAATAGTTTTTCATTTTTTCCTCCAAGTTTAAATGCTTTCGCTTTTTATTTTTTTGACTAAATCTAATAATTCTTGATCAGAAGAACTATCATAATTGTTATAAAGAATGTAATCAAATTGATTTCTTAAGTCTTCATCATTAAAAAATCTATTATAGTGTTCATCAATTTCTTTTATACGTTCAAATTCCTTTTCAGGAGAAAGATTTCTTAGTTTTGTCATCTCTTTTGCTTTATTCAAATCTTTAGGAAGCAGATAAATGGTCTTAATATCATTTCTTATCTTTTTCCAATCGTATATTGTAGTATAATGCATCTCAAAAACCATATCATCTTTAGAAAAAATTTCATCAGATAAATAAGCATATTCGCCACCGAACACTTTAAATCTATATGCAATTTTTCCTTGAGATTCTAAATCATCAATTTCCTCACTAGTCATAAAAAGACCAGATTTTCCAACTTCTTCACCAGGTCTTTTTTTTCTAGTTCTTATAGTATTTACTTTTTTAAAATTAAGCTGGTCAACTAGTAAGTCTTTATAATATGATTTTCCAACTCCTGTGACGCCTACTAATGCTAATAACATATTTATACTCCTAAAATTTATACAAACATTGTAACAAATTTTTTCGCGAAATTATAGCCTTTTTACAAAAAAATTACAATTAATATAAATTTATAATAAATTCTTGTTAAATCACTTGATAATAAATAGGTCATATAGTATCATTAGGTGGATAGAAGAAGAAAAAGGAAGAAAAATGAGTTTTTATGAGGGATTAATTAATAAAAATATAAAAATTTTAAAAAATTATTTTCTTATTTTTCTTTTATATTAAACCGCAATCGTGATTTATTATTAAAATAATAAACACGATTTTTTTATAAAAAATGAAATGAAATTGAAATGGTATTTATTAGTAAAATTAGATAAAATAATATAATAAATGCTAAAAGGAGATAAAAGCAATGAGCGAAGCTGATAAAAATGTTGTCGATTCAAATCAAATTGCTTTAGCAGATAGAGCAAAAGCAATAACGACGGCGAAGATTCAGGAATCTCAGAATTTTTTGTTGGGATTAGAGGAAAAATATAAAAAAACAAATGGTACAAA
>Ga0310691_10004941_pt1 | contig 14797 bp, 8 predicted proteins | sample 176DNAGHGlowgp2_FD_203887 | JGI IMG/M metagenome (GOLD analysis project Ga0310691, IMG submission 203887) | Sheep rumen microbial communities from Palmerston North, Manawatu-Wanganui, New Zealand - 1766 DNA GHGlow gp2 (v2) (version 2) | ecosystem: Host-associated > Mammals > Digestive system >... | reverse complement strand
AGACGGTGTTCCGTAATCCGCTGGCGGGGCCCTCGGTGCTGGGCATCAGTAATGGGTCGGCTCTGGGTGTGGCCTTCGTGGTGCTGCTGTCGGGGCAGCTGGGCGGGGTGGCCCTGTCGCGCCTGGGTTATCTGGGCGATGTGGCCATCTCGGTGGCGGCCATCGTAGGTGCGATGGCCGTGCTGCTGCTGATAGTATGGGTGTCGCAGCGTGTCAGGGGCCATGTCACGCTGCTCATCATCGGTGTTATGATAGGCTATCTGGCCACGGCCATTATCGGTGTGCTGAAGTTCCTGTCGCCCGAGGAGGACGTCAAGGCCTTTGTTGTATGGGGTCTGGGGTCGTTCTCGCGCGTCAGCGGCGACCAGATGGTGCTCTTCGTGGTGCTGATGTCGGTGCTGTTGCCGCTGAGCATGTTGCTGGTGAAACCTATGAATATGTTGCTGCTGGGCGATCGTTATGCTGCCAACCTTGGGCTTCCGGTGCAGCGTGCGCGCATGCTCATCATAGTGTGCTCAGGTGTGCTGGTGGCCATCGTGACTGCTTACTGCGGCCCCATCATGTTCATAGGTCTGGCAGTGCCTCATCTGGCTCGGGCCGTCTGCCGCAGCAGCGACCACCGTCAGCTGATGCCTGCCACGGCACTGTGCGGTGCACTGCTGGCCCTGGTGTGCAACTTCATAGCGCGTATGCCGGGTTTCGAGGGTGTGCTGCCCGTCAATTCGGTGACGGCGCTGGTGGGTGCACCGGTCATAGCGAGTGTATTGTTCCGTCGTCGGCAATCAGAAGCAGAGTAAGCTCGGCCTGAGGTACCAGCGGCTGGCAGTGCTGCCGGCAGTGGTTCAGCACGACGCGGCAGAAGTCGTCTGTCTTTTCTTTGGGTATTATGTCCCACAGCTCTCTGGCCAGGGTCAGTCGGCTGAGGTCGGCAGTGCAACGGGCTTCGTCCAGCATCTGGCGGACGAAGTCCTTGTTCATGGTGCTGCGGCGGCTGTGGGTGTCCAGTTGTCCTTCGGCCAGCTTGACGGCCTTGCCCAGCATGACGCCCAGTGTGACGTGCCGGAAGTCCAGCTCGCTGGCCATGGCGAGTGTGGCGCCTATGTAGTTGCCATATTCTACGAAGGCCTGCGGGGGCAGCTGTGGGTAGTGCTGTCGTACGTAGCGTTCGCTCTTGGCTCCGCTGTTCAGCACCACGCGGTCGGCGCCGCTGGCCCGTGCCACCTGCATGCATCGGCGGATGCTGGCCACGAAAGCCTCTTCTGAGAAGGGCATGACGATGCCCGAGACGCCGATGATGCTGATGCCGCCCACGATTCCCAGCCGCGGGTTGAAGGTGCGTTGTGCCGTCTCCTCTCCGCGGGGCACGCTGATGGTGATGTGCACCGGGTGTTGTATGTTGGCACGCATCATCTGGCGTGGCCCGCGGTTGATGGCGGCCTCGCCGGGTGCATAGTCGAAGCCGGGCAGCGTGAAGCGGCCCACGCCCTGGCCGCCGTCGATGCTGAAATGGTCTGACGGCTCTGCCGTGGCCCGTATCTCCAGACCGTCGGTCACGTCGGGGTCGTCGCCGGCCTCCTTTGTGCAGTAGGCATAGCCGTCGCCGTAGCCCACGGCGACGGCTATGCTTTCGCCGTCGGGCAGGGTGACGCTGACCTCGGCGGGCTCCTGCCCGGTGGTCAGTCGCCGGGTGGCTGCTATGGCTGCTGCCGTGGCGCAGGTGCCGGTGGTCAGTCCGCTGTGCAACGCAAAGTAGTCGGGCAGCAGCCGTTCTACGGCGCGGCGCAGTCCGTAGGGCCCGTCGCAGTGGGCCTGCCGGCTGACGTGCTGCCAAGGCAGGGGCGGCCGCCGCAGCACGATGACGCGCATGCCGCGGGCCAGCGCAGCGTCTACCTTCGACTGGAAGCCGCCGCTCAGTCCGCTCTCTTTCAGCAGTATGGCGTCGGCGTCGGGCAGGCTGTCGTCGTCTTCGTGGTAGTAGCACAGTTGCTGCTCGCCGACTCCCTGCTCGAGGGCCAGCCTGACGGACGACTGTCGGGGCAGTATGCGGTAGATGACGCTGACGCCGTGACCTTCGAGCCACCTGAGCCGGCTGATGCTCTGTACACCTGTCGTGGCCAGCAGTGTGCGTATGTCGGTGGGCACCTCATGGTAGTCGTCTATCCACGTCAGTGCGTCCGACCGCTCGGGGTAGATGCGTTCGTAGCGCACCAACGGCAGCTCCAGGCGCCGGGCTACGTCGGCCACCGTCTGGTGAAGCACGCGGGCAAAGGGATGGGCGGCATCTACCAGCAGACGTATGCCGTGCTCGCGGCAGAAGCGGGTCATCAGCTCCGTGTCCATGGCGCCGTCGGTGCGCCGACCGTGGTGCAGGGCTACGGTCTGCTCGCCGGTCTTCGTCGAGTAGTAGTACGACTTGCCGGCCTCCTCCAGCACGTCCACTGCCTTGCGTCCTTCTGTTGTTCCTCCAAGAATCAGTATCATCCTGTATGTCGTTTGATTATTGCATGTGCTGCAACCAATGGTTGGTAACACTGTAACCAATGGTTGGTAACACAGTTACCAATGGTTGGTAACACGCTTACCAATGGTTGGTAATATGCTTACCAATGGTTGGTAACGATTGATGGCGCTATTCCGTTCATCGGAAGTCATAGGTCTCTACGTAGCAGCCGAACTTTACGTCCTCGCTGTATCCGTATCGTTTGAACAGCTGTCGTATCCATTCTTGCTGCTCGGGCATGAGCAGCAGCTGGCCGTTCTTATAGCGATAGTAGGTGCCTCCGCTGCCTATGTGGCGCTTAAACTCGGCCATCATGGGCATGTAGTCCTTGCGCTTTACGTCGGCAAAGATGTCTCCGAAGCCTTTTGCCGCACGTACCCGCCGTATCTGGCTGTAGTAGCGGCAGTGGCCGTTACGGCATGCCGTGGGGTAGACGCAGACACCTTTCTCCACGTCGGCAGGGATAAGCTGCGCTGCCAAGTAGCGCATGCAGTCGTGGCTTTGCGGACACTGTGTGGCGAAGCACACCATGTAGTCGCGTGGTAGCAGGCTGCCAATCAGTTTCAAGTCTTCCATAACTATGTTGGTTTTATTCAGTGGCCTCCCTGTAGAGGTGGCCGAAGTGTTTGTTGTAAAGTTCACTGAGTCCCTCGCGGTTGTCTATGGCCTCGCCCACGACAATCATTGTCGTCAGCGTCAGCCCGTGCTCGTGTACCAGTCGTGCCAGGTCCTTCAGCACGCCGCGGTACAGCCGTTGGTCGGGCCACGTCAGGTGGTAGCACACGGCCACGGGCGTATCCTCGGCATATTCGGTGAGCAGTTGGCGCTGCACGTCGTCGACGATGCTTGCCGAGAGGAAGATGCACATTGTGCTTTGACTGCGAGCCAGCAGTCGAAGCTGTTCCCTTTCGGGCATGGGCGTACGGCCTTCGCCACGCGTAAGGATGATGGTCTGCGTGCGTCCGGGAATGGTGAACTGGGAGCGCAGCTCGGCGGCAGCGGCCAGAAACGACGATATGCCAGGCGTGATGTGGTACGACATGCCCTCGCGGTCGAAGAATGCCATCTGCTCCTGAACGGCACCGAAGATGCACGGGTCGCCCGTGTGCAGACGTACTATCAGGTGTCCCTGCCGGTAATGCTGCAGCATCAGCTGGCACTGCTCTTCCAGCGACATGTCGGCCGACGAGCGTACCACGGCGCCAGCCTTGTGGCAGTCGGTCAGCTGGCGCGGCACCAGCGAACCGGCATACAGTATCAGGTCGGCCTGCTCCAGCAGCCGGCGCCCGCGGACACTGACAAGCTCTGGGTCGCCAGGACCCGCACCCACTATCTCGACGTGGCCTTCGGGCTGACGCAGGTAGCTGTGGTCGATGGCCAGCGCCGCTGTCCAGTTGCGCCCTTTCACCTTGGGCACAATCAGCTTGCCGTGATGTGAACCCAGTATGGCAGCGGCCTCGCAGACGCTGGGCGTGCCGACGTGCCTGGCTACGGTGTCGCTGGGGTTCGGCACGTCGACGGCCGCCAGTTGTTCGGCCGTGAAGAAATCTAACTTCTTGTCGTACTCGTCGACCAGCATCTTGCAGAATTCCTCGTCCTCCTTGACGTCGATGGTGCAGTAGTGGTGGGCGCAGGGCAGCACGCCGTGCCGGGCAAAGGCTTTGTCTATTTCGTCGTAGATGTCCTCGAAGTCGTCAGGGTGATGGGCCAGTCCGAAGCCGATGGTGCCCACCATGGGGACGAAGTGGAGTTTCAACATGCCGTAGGGGACACTGCGGTCGAAGGGAGAGACGATGATGACCAACCGGTATTTCCGCGGGTCGGCCTCACAGATGTCGTCGATGACGGTGACGTGGTCCGGAAGAGTGGCCTCCATGTAGTCAGTGCCCTCGTCGCGCACCTCCAGCAGCAGGGCCGTCGGCTTCTTGTTGACGAAGGCAAAGATGCAGTCGTTCATGTCGTCGACGTTGCTGGCTACCGACCAGCCGAAACGTTTACCCAGCGTATCGAGTGCCCAAAGTCCTGCGTTGTCACTCTGGGTGGTGATGACCTCATGGGCGCCCAGAATATTGGCGATGTCACGCGTTAGTTCGTTCGCACCGCCGATGTGGCCGGAGAGGACGGAGACAACGTTCTTTCCCATACTGTCAATGCAAACGACGGCTGGGTCGTAGTGCTTATCCTTAATATACGGGGCGATGGTACGTACGCAGATGCCCATGGCACCGATGAATACGAAGGCATCGAAGTCGTGCCAGCGTTTGCCTACATGCTGGCGAGTGATAATTTCTGCCTTCTTATCCTGTGAACACAACTGGCTTAGTAGCAGACGGGCAATATGCTTGCCTTCCTCGCTAATCTGGATGATGGCTATCTTTTGCATTTTAGTATTTCTATGGGGTGATTGTCGTTGAGAATGATTCTTGTCGCAGGCTCCTGCCGGAGGCCCAGTTTATGACAGGCCTCGTCCCAAAGCTCATGGCTGTCCGTGACAACCTTTGGGGCCTTGACGCTATTCATCACCATGCAGCCGTCAGGGGTGAGGTAACGTAGCGTCTTCTGCATGATTTCCATAAGACGGCCGCCGTGGCCACCAATGAAGACGGCATCAGGACGGGGAATACTTTCGGCATCAATCTCCAGGAAATCACCAATATGGACTTCGATACCTGGAGCACCGAAACGACAGGCGTTCTCGTGCATGATGGCTTCGCACTCTGACCTGATTTCGAAGGCCACGACATGCAGATGTGGAAATTGCAGGCGAGCCTCGATAGAAACACTGCCTGTGCAGAAGCCGATGTCCCACAGCACGTGCTTCTGAGGGAGACAGAGCGCTTGGAGCGTCAGCAGTCGGATGGGCATCTTGGTTATCATCTTCTCGCGACCGTCGAGCAGGGTGAACTGGTTGTCGGGTATGCCGAATAGCTTTATTCGGTTAACGCTTTGAGTGTAGTGCTTTGAGTGAAGTATCAGGCAGTTGGGCATGGTGAAAGTACGCTGAGTGGCTTCTTCGAGCGTCAGGGTGGTCACCTGCTCCTCGTCGGGGTTGCCCAGGTGTTCGCCCACGTGCATGGTGTACGCCGTGTAGCCGTACTCCAGCATGCGTCGTGCTATGGCGGCCGGCGTGTGCTCGCGGTCGGTCAGTATGCCTATCGTCGGCGCGTGCTCAATGAGGGCGCGGTCCAGCTCGGGCCATGGACGCCCAGTCAGCGACACGATGCGCATGTCGTGGTAGGCCAGCAGCAGGCGGTGGGCCAGCATCTGCAGCGAGTTGAACGACGGATAGAGCACTATCTTTGCCTCAGGCATCTTGCGGCGCAGGGTGTTTGCGAAGCCGAAGAACAGCGGGTCGCCCGAGGCAAAGACCACGATGTCGATGCCGGCAGACTGGTACTGCTCGAAAACAGCGTCCAGCGGCACCGTGATGTCTATCCACAGTGCACCCTGAGGCAGCAGTGCCTGCACGATGTCGTGGTGGCGACGCCCCCCGCTGAACACCTTGCCCTTTTCAATACATTCCAGCGCTTCCGGTGAAAAAGAGGGCCTCGGATTGTCCGTAATACCTATAACCACAAATTGCATAACTATGTTATTCCTTTCTTAGTCTTAAAACTATCAACTCAAAATATGTTATTATGTTACTATGTCTTTATTATTATGCTATTATGTCTTTATTATTATGTTATTATGTCTTTATTATTATGTTATTATGTCTTTGTTATTATGTTATTATGTCTTTATTATTATGTTATTATGTCTTTATTATTATGTTACTCTGTCTTTATCCCGTTACTATGTCTACAAGTCGCGGCCAGGTTTTAGCTCTACTGCATCGTCCAGGGTAAGGATGGCGTTGCACAGCGTAGCTGCCAGGTTGCTGCCGCCCTTGCGGCCTTCGACAATGATTTTCGGAATACTTCGGAAGGGCTTTACCATGTGCTTCGACTCGCAGACGTGAACGAAGCCTACGGGGGCGGCAATGATGCCGGCGGGCCGTGCCTTGCCCTTGCGGATGAGGTCGCAGAGTTCCATCAGGGCTGTGGGTGCGTTGCCGAAAGCAAACAATGCATCAGGATGCTCCTCGACAGCCAGTCGTATGCCGGCCTGTGTGCGAGTAATGCCCTCCCGAGCTGCCAGCCCGGCCACCCGAGGGTCGCCCAGATAGCACACCGCCTCGACGCCCAGCCGCTGCAAGGCTCCTTTGCGAATGCCGCTGGTCACCATGGTGACGTCGGTGACGATGGTAGTCAGCTCGCCGCTCTTCACCTTATTATATATAGTCTCCACGGCCTGTGGGTCGGTGTACAGAATGTTCTCCATGTCGAAGTCGGCCGTGGTGTGGATGGCGTGCAGCAGGGCCCACTTATGGTCCAGCGGATAGTCTTGCCGTTTGAGCTCGGAGGCGATGGTACGAAACGACTCCGTCATAATCTGCTGGCCCACCTTCTGCGTCTCGTCAGCCTGACGGCGGTAGTAGCCGCGCGGTGTAATAAAGTGGCCGTCGGCCACGTACGACTGCGAGTTGCCGATAAGCACTACGGTGAACATGTCAACGTCCTCAGGGTCGAAGTCGCCCAGGGTAGTGAGCTTTACCTCCTGCTCCGGCCGGCCGGCCTGACGAACGTAGCCCACAGGCGTCGCGGCCGAACGCTCCTCGAGAAACAGTTCCTGCAGACGGTACAGCTGCCAGTAGCGGCCGTGCGACTTGGGGTTGTAGACGGCAGTGACAAAGTCGCCCGTGGCGGCAGCACGGATGCGACGCTCGATGACGTCCCACGGCGTCATCAGGTCCGACAGTGAGATAAGACACACATCGTGACCGACGGGGGCCCCTAAGAGCGACGCTGCCTTCTGGAAAGCCGAGATGCCGGGCAGCACCTGCACATCGACCGTGGGGTGGGGTGTGGAGACGCAGTCGTCGTCCGCTGTGCGACGCTGCTGCTGCATCTCGTAGATAAGCGGCGCCATGCCGTAGATGCCGGCATCGCCCGACGAGATGACGACCACCGTCTGACCGTCTTCGGCCAGACGGAAGGCTTGCTCGGCCCGGTCGCGCTCGCGCTTCATGCCCGTGTCAATACACTGGCAGCCAGCCTTCAGGTAGGGCTCGACGAACTGGAAGTAGTATTTGTAGCCGACCACGGCGTCGGCCGATGCCAGGGCCCGCTGTACGGCCGGCGTAACGTCGTCACTGGTGCCGGGGCCAAGACCTGCTATGATGATAGTTCCCATAATGGTTGCAAAGATAACGAATTAAAATGAAAAAGGAGGCATAATCTCTCGACAATCCTCCTGTTGCTTATATAATAATACACGTTTCCTGGTTTATTTAAACTGCACTTTAAGCCCTGCCGTAAGCATGCGGCCTGGGGTGTAGAGGGCATACTTGCGCTGCGAAGAGTCGATGCGACGGTCCGCACGGTCGAAGATATTGTCTATGCCCAGGCTGGGCTCCAGCGTCAGCCAGCGCGACACACGGAAGGTGTGCGTGGTGTTCAGGTTCCACAGGCCGAAGCCCGGGGCATTCTCGTAGTTGGTGTAATAGGTCTGCGACTGCAGCTTGCCGTTGATGTTGACATGCAGCGTATAGTTGCGCCAGCGGTGGTGATAGTTTGCGGCAAGGGTAGCAGCATGGCGGATGCTACGTTCAAGCAGTGTCCACTCGCTGCCGCTCTTGGTCCGGGCATAGGTATAGACATAGTTGGCTGACAGGTTGAAGCCCGGAAATACGTTGGCCGAGACGTTGAACTGCACGCCCTTGACGTCGCCCTTGTCGCTGTTCTGGTAGATGGAGTAGCGTTCGAGCTTGGCAGCCTGGTCGGCGGTCATCTCGGGAAACTCCTCGCGTAGCATGTCGAGTGTCGGCTCGTCAACGCCGATGTCCTGACGTACTACCATATCGTTGATGCGGTTGATGTAGCCCGTCAGGCTGACGGCCAGCACATGGCTGCGGTATTCGGCATTGAGCGATGCATAGTGGCTGCGCTCTGCCTTGAGGTTGCGGTTGCCGAAGATAATCTGCGCCTTGCCGCGGTTGACAGAGAAGTAGTGGTAGTACGTCTCGTCCAGTCCCGGTGCCCGGAAGCCTTGCGAGTAGGTGGCCCGGAAGCGTAGGTTGCCCCACGAATACATCAGTACGGCTTTGGGCGACAGCTGGTTGCTGAAGGTTTCGTGGCGGGTATATCGCAGTCCGACGGTTGCCGTGGCCGTACCGCGGCCCACGCTGACGCGCTGTTCGTGCTGTCCGTAGGCCGCCAGCGTATAGGCGTGTCGGTCAATGTTGCCCGAGGTGGCTGTCAGGTAGTCCTTGCGCCAGTTGGCACCGACAATGGTGGTGCTGGCGCTGGTGAGTCCGAGGATGGCTTTCAGCTCGCCGTCCATGGTACGCTGACGCTTGGACTCCACGTAGTCGCCCACGGCGTAGGTCTTTGTTGCCACGTCGTACTCCTTGCCGTAGCGGAAACGGTCGACGAGGAAGTTGGCCTGTAGCGAGTAGCGGTTGTTGAACTTATAGATACCGCCCACGTTCCATCGCAGTCCTTTGTAGCGCATTTCGTAGTCGGTGCCGCCGGTGGCAACGGTGCCGCTGGCAGAACCGTCGGCCGCCGTGGTGGCGGTGTTGGGGCGGTCGGTTATCTTGTATGAATAGTCGAGGCCGGCGTTCAGGGCCAGGTGCTCGTTGGGCGAGAAGGTGAACTTCTGCCCGACCACGCTGGAACGGTAGCCGGTAAAGAAGGGGGCTATGGTGGGTTGTGTCTCCGTGTCGGAGCCTTTCACGTATTCCACGTCGTTGTGACGGTAGCTGTCAGCACGGTCGTGAACGAAGGAAGTATAGCTGCCGAAGCCATTCTTGTAGATGTCGAGTCCGACGCTCTGTGTCAGCTTGCCCTTACCGCTGACCCTGGTGGTGCTGGTAGCCCCGACGAGCGAGCTGGTGGGCTGGTCGGTAATGATGTTGATGACACCGCCGATGGCATCGGAGCCGTAGAGTGAGGACGCCGCACCGTCAAGTATCTCAATGCGCTTGACGCGTGCCATGTTGATGCGCTGAAGATCCACGTTGCTGGAGATGTCGCCAGAGAGCTTCTGTCCGTTAATGAGAATCAGTATATACTTGTTGCCCAGCCCATTAAGGCGTAGGAAGGAACCCATGGAGCTGGGGGCCATAGAGGCCTGGGGCAGCATGCGTATCAGGGCGTCGTCGAAGGTGGCGATGCCCTGTTCTGAGATTTCCTGAGCCGACAGTACGTGTACCGGTGTGGCTGTCGACTTCAGACGCTGGTGGTGTCCGGACCCCGTCACCACCACTGGGTTCAGGTTGTAGCTGTGGGCCATGGTGTCGGCCCGTTCCATGCGGTGAATCTGGGAAAGGGCGGCACTCCCCGGAAGGAGTGCCACCATGGTCGTTATAATGAGCTTTTTAAGAGTCATGTGTAATTATTCTACTGCCGTAGTAGGAGTTGACAGCGCGTCGTCAGTGCCCAGCTTGGCAATGGCCTCGCGGGTATGCTGAATCCAGAGGGCACGTACCTTTGAGCGCTCGGCCAGGGCAGGAATGTAACTGTCGCCGCTCTTGTGCTGTTTCCAGCATGCCTCGGTGAACGTGGTCTCGTATGCCTCGGCCTGATAGCCGGCAGCATTCATGACGCTGTACCAGCTCTCTTCGTCGTCAGCATCGGCCATGTCGTTGTGTGCATGGTCACCGGCAATAGACATCAGCGGATAGAGCTGTACCTTGCCGCTGGTAATGCCGTCGTCCTGCATGCGGCCAATGACGTTTCCGACGTAGTTGTCCTCCATATCTACGGTACCTACATAGTAGTGGCCGGGGTTGATAAGCTGCAGGGCCTGCTCCAGCTCGGTGTATCGGATGTTGGCACCGTAGTAGTCGTAGTTCTCGGGGTTGCCGTGTCCCATGAAGGCCACGATGCCACCGGCATTGATGACGGCCTTGATGTCGCTCTCGTCATTCAGTACGACGGCGAGCTTGTCCACGTCGTTGTCTTCGCCCATCAGGGGAACGCCTACCACTACCTGCTTGTCGATGCTGTGCATGTAGTCCTCGGTGAAGTCGCCGTTACGGTTGTTCATAAAGTCCTTGACATAGCTGTCGCGTACCCGTCGGTACTCCTCGCCGGGAATGACCTGCAGCGACTGTACCACAATCTGCTTGTAGCCGCACAAACCGATGGCTGTAAGGAAGTGCTCGGGGTCGAAGAAGTCGCGCGGCTCGACATTCTCGCCGGCACGGGCGTTATTGATGCAGATGGCCGACGAGAAGGACAGGAAGACGTCCCATCCGGGGAACTGTGCCTTGTAGTCGTCTACCACCTTGTCGAAGGTGTCGTAGGCCTGCTCCCAGGTAGAGCCGAAGGCCACGACGAGGATGACCTTGTCGCTGCTCTTGGCCGTCCTTACAATCTGGTTGACCGTCTGCTGGTAGCGGTCGTAGTTGGATGGGGTGACGGTGGTGCCTTCCGTCGGGTTGACTACAGGCTGTTTGTTGTCGTCGTCGTCACTGCCGCAGGCGGTGAACATGGTGCCTGCTACTGCCATCAGCGTGGATAGCATAAGTGTTTTAATCTTCATTGTTGTTGTAATTTAAATTAGTGTTAGACTTGTATTTGTTTGTAAGTTTCTTGCCTTGACTGAGACGCAGGGTGAGCGATGCATAGACGGTTCGCCCCGGGGTGGTGGTGCCCAGGTGCAGACCGTGCGGGGTGCGGTCTGTGTAGTCGAAGATGTTGTCCATGCCGGCCTCTATGCGCAGCGCCTTGCCCAGCTGGTGGGTGGTGGCGAGACGCCAGAGCTGGTATCCCTTGCCGTTGCCGTCCAGCTGGTAGTAACGTTTGCTCGACAGGCGTCCGTAGATGCCGAGTCCCAACTGGTAACGGCTGGAAAAGTCGTGGCGCCAGGTCACGTAGACGTTGGCCTTATGGTGTGCCATACCGTCGATGGTGACGCTGTTCATCACGTCTTTGTCAGCGTCGTACTGGTTGGCACGGGTGTCCAGATAGCTATAGGAGCCTCCTGCCGTCAGGTGGCGTCCCTGATAGCGCACTGTAAGGTCGAGCCCGTAGGTCTTGGCGTCCTCGATGTTCTGATACTGTCGCACGCGTCGGGGGTCGTACTGTAAGATGAGGTCGGCCGGCGCCTCGCTGTAGGGAATGGTGACCAGCGCTATCATGTCGTTCACCTTATTATAATATATTGAGGCCGTCATGGTCAGCCGCCCAAGGGTGTACTCGGCACTGAGGGCGTAGTAGTTGGAGTGCTGGGCTTTCAGCGAGGTGTTGCCTAGATAGAGGTAGACGCCGCTCATGTTGCGTATGTACTGGTAGTGCAGCTCCTTTGGCGTAGGCGTCTTGTAGCCCTGGCTCCAGGTAGCCCTCAGACGCAGGTCGCGCACCTTGAGCATGGCCGAGAGCTTTGGGGTGAGCCGGGTGCCGAAACCTTCGTTACGCGTCAGTCGCAGTCCGGCGGTCAGCTGGCCGGCCGCATGGCTGCCGCTGAAGGCGCGCCATTCGTCCTGCACGTAGAGTGCCTCGGTATTGTCGGTGGCCTTGCCGCCCTTGACGCGCATGGGGGCTTCGAGCCAGTCGTAGCGGTAGTCCATTCCGGCGCTGAGCGTCTGGTCGTAGGGTAGGGCGAAGATGCCCTTCAGCGATACCTGTGTCAGCCGTTGGTCGCTCTGCAGCTCCTTGTCGCCGGGAAAGTAGGGATAGTAGTTGGTGAACCGTCCGTTCACGTAGCCATCGGTCAGCGTGGTGTCGGTATATGCATAACGGTAGGCATGGCGTTTCCAGTCGGCATCGAGGGTGATGACGTCGGTATCGCTGAGCTTCCACTTGCCGCCAGCCGACAGCGAGGCGTTGTTGTATTCCAGGTCGTAGGTCTTGGTGTCTACGCCCGGGTGGTGTCCGGAGGGTCGGTAGATGCGTTTCCAGTATATGCTGCCGTCGGCATAGAGCTCCAGCGAGGGCAACAGCTGGTAGGTCAGCCGCTCGGCCAGCTGCCAGTTGGTGTGGCGGTTGACGGTTTTGTTGCGCGAGTCGGTAATGTGGTATTCCGTTTTCGACAGGGCCTCTTCGCTCGTGTTCTGCCATCCGTCGGTGTGTTGTAACTGGAAGTTGGTGTAGCTCGACAGCCTTCCGTAGTTCAGTGCCAGCCCGTTGTGCTGACGCAGGTCGCCGTAGGAGCCTACGCGGCTGGTGTTCTCCAGCATCACACCGTGCTCGCGGTGCTTGCGGGTAATGATGTTGACGACGCCGGCAATGGCGTCCGAGCCGTAGAGTGCCGACGAGGCGCCCTTCACTATCTCTATGCGGTCTATGTTGTGCGGGTCGATGAGCGAGAGGTCGTTCTCGCCGCCGTTGTCGCCATGCAGGCGGCGCCCGTCGACGAGGATGAGCACATACGCGTTGCCCAGTCCGTTCATCTGCAGGTGCGAGCCCATGTCGTTCTCGTTGAAGTCGAACGAAGCGGTGAGCCCCGACAGGATATCCTCTATGGAGCGGCCGGCATACTGTTCGAGCTGCCGACGGCTGATGACCTCGGTCTGTACGGGGGCATCCTTCAGCAGGTGCTGCGTGCCAGTACCCGTCACGACGACCTCCTGCAGCGAGTCGCCCTGCAGGGTGGTCTGTGCCAACTGTGTCTGGGCCGTGCACAATAGTGCCAGCCCCAGCAAACATTTCTTCATTCCCAAACTGTTGTTTCGGCTAACGCCTGTTCCTGGGCGCGCTTACTTCGGTATTTGTGGCAGGTCTTCTGACTTTCCTCAGCCTGTTCTACCTTCCCGACTACGGAGTCAGTGGCGTTATACGAACAAGCCTCTTAAACGAGGATTACAGCAGCAGGTACTGTTCAGGACTCTCACCTGATTCCCTTACATCAAGGTCGTTCTCTCGACCTGATTGCCATTAATTCGGGTGCAAAGGTACAAAAAAAAAGTGAAGAGTGAAGAGTGAAGAGTGAAAAATTTGGTAAGCAATGCAGCAAAAAAAAGTTAAATTAATGACGGCGGAAGCAAATTCTTCACTCTTCACTCTTCACTAAATTGCGTAAAGTTGTGCGGATTTTCATAAAAAAAGGGTGTCATTATCCGCGCCCACAACAACGGGCTGATACCCCGAAATCCATTTGCCCAAACGGAATGAAAGAACAGCAAAAAGAGAAAGACGGGAGAACTGACAAGAAGCCAGTCACTCGTCTTTCTCTTTCTTAGTTGGCATAGAAGTGAAATTGCCTCTGATGCTATGAAGTCCGCTTGAATGCCTGATGATAGTTGGGATAATAATCTCTACACATTCAAATCCATTAGAACGACCCAATATCCTCCATTGTCTGGCCCCTCATGTTTGATAACATTCAAATCTTTGAGGCGTGTTAGGTCACGCTGAATGGTGCGAGGGGAGAGTTTTATCTTGCTTGCTATGGAACTTGCCGTTTCTACGACACCATCTACGACAGACTTTCTAATCGTTTTGTATATAACCAACTGACGTTCAGATAGTTTTTCTACGACACTGTCTATGACATTATCTACGACATCTTTGCCGTTTTCTACGTCACCTCCTTTTGCCTGTATCGCTATAAACTTCTCACGCTTTATCGTAGCCATCATGCCGCCGCGTACTTCTTCAAACACAGGAATCTCCAACTTCTCTTTCTCAAAAGCCTCACGTATCTTTTCATAACCACGCCCCCATGCTTCAATGAATCCTGCAAGATAAAACACGTTTGCCATCAGTCGGTTCCTTGGGTGTGACTCATGTGGTTCCATCAGCATCTCTACCGTATAACCTGGAGGCAAAGTTCCACCGTTCCACAGCGTGATATGGTCATCGAACACCTTCATCTGTATGAAAGTACCTGTATAGTCTTTGTGAATCAGACTGTTACAGAGCATTTCTCTCAGCCCTTCCTCTGGAATTTCTAACGGTTCCTTGCGCTGTAGTCCTTCATAATGGATTGGCGAGACGAGATATTTGCTACGCAAAGTCTCTATCACTCTATCTGGCATTTCTATCAGTGGGCAAACGATTCTATCCTGTAGTATCAAATCTGCCTGACTGTTTCCGAACCGTCCAAGACGGAAAGCAACTGTCATATTCCACCGCTCAACATCCTTGCCAAAGAGCAAAAGGGCTGCAAGAGTCAGTTGCCCGTTCTCTTCATTGATAAGGTGAAGCCTGCGTAACAGTTGGTCTATGCTGAGGTCTCTTGCAGACTTGTTGATTCTTCCTTCACGAATAGCGGCATTCAGGAAATACTTCACCGCCTCCGGGTCAA
>Ga0310691_10004939_pt1 | contig 14799 bp, 8 predicted proteins | sample 176DNAGHGlowgp2_FD_203887 | JGI IMG/M metagenome (GOLD analysis project Ga0310691, IMG submission 203887) | Sheep rumen microbial communities from Palmerston North, Manawatu-Wanganui, New Zealand - 1766 DNA GHGlow gp2 (v2) (version 2) | ecosystem: Host-associated > Mammals > Digestive system >... | reverse complement strand
AAGTCAAGGCTACCAAGGACTATAAACTGTTCTTTGAGGGAAACAAGGAATGGCTGGTACCTTATGCACAGTTCTGTGTCAACCGTGACAAGTACGGCACTGCCGTCTTCTCCGAGTGGCCAGCAGAAGTGAAAAATCAAAAGCCTACAGCTAACAGCGAGCAAGAGTTTTGGTACTATGTGCAGTATAACCTCGATCGTCAGATGCAAACCGCCCACGAGTATGCTCGCAGCCGTCGAGTCATCTTGAAAGGCGACATCCCCATTGGCATCAGCCGTGATGGCGTAGAGGCATGGGTGGAACCTAAATACTTCAACCTCAACGGGCAGGCAGGTGCACCCCCCGATCCGTTCTCTGCCGACGGTCAGAACTGGGGCTTCCCAACCTATAACTGGGATGAAATGCTGAAGGATGGCTGTCAGTGGTGGGTACGCCGCTTCCGCAAGATGGCACAGTTCTTCGATGCTTATCGTATCGACCATGTGCTGGGCTTCTTCCGCATTTGGGAGATTCCTATGCCTGCCAAGTCTGGCTTGGAGGGTCAGTTTGTCCCTGCCCTCGGACTGAGCCGTGAGGAGATAGAAGGTTACGGCATCTATGGCCACGATGACCTCTTCCTTGTTGACCACAAGCGTAACGACCGTTGGCATCCACGTATTGCCGTGCAGTATCAAGAGCCCTATCAGAAACTGAACGATGGCGAAAAGTATAACTTCAACCGCTTATACAACGACTACTTCTATCGTCGCAACAATCAGTTCTGGTATCAGGAAGCTATGAAGAAATTGCCTCGCCTGACACAGGCTACTCGTATGCTGTGCTGTGCAGAAGATCTGGGTATGGTACCAGACTGCGTGCCCTGGGTGATGAACGAGTTGCGCATCCTCTCGCTGGAGATACAGTCGATGCCCAAAGATGATAAGGTACGCTTCGGCCACCTAAGCCACAATCCCTATCGTTCTGTATGTACCATCTCTACCCACGATATGCCGACACTGCGTCAGTGGTGGGATGAGGACGAAGAACGCACGCAGGACTACTTCAACTCCATGCTTCATCGTGGTGGCGGTGCTCCTCATCCACTGCCAGGCTGGTTGGCTAAGGAGATTGTGAGCCGTCACTTGACCTCACCTTCTATGCTCTGTCTGATATCACTGCAAGACTGGCTCAGCATAGATGAACGTTTGCGACTGCCTGATCAGAATGCAGAACGTATCAATATTCCTGCCAATCCGCGTCACTATTGGCGCTATCGGATGCATCTTAGCATTGAGCAACTGCTCAAAGAGGATGATTTCAATAATGATATAAAAACACTTATCACACAAAGTGGACGAAAGTAATTTTTAATGCTTAATGCTTAATGCTTAATGCTTAATTAATTTAACTAGACAATTATAATGAATAAAATATTTCGAACCGGCACGATCCTATTATGCATTATGCATTGCGCATTATGCATTAACGCAACCGAGGTGAAGTCACCCAATGGAAATATTGTGTTGAACTTTACGGTAGAGGACGGACGTCCTACGTATACCTTATTATATAAAGGTAAGGAGGTTGTACGCCCTTCACATCTTGGGCTAGAATTGGCCAAGGACAAGCATGCCTCCATGGGCATGAACGAGCGCGACCTCATGGATGGTTTTCGCCTTGATAAAGAAGAAACCAGCACCTTTGACGAGACCTGGCAACCTGTATGGGGTGAGACACGCGACATTCGCAACCACTACAACGAGTATGTTGCCACCCTGTCGCAACACTGGCTCACGGCGCCGCCAAAGTCGAAGAATGGTGCCCGTCTGCAACCCCGCCAGCATCGTCGTACCATACTGATCCGCTTCCGTGTCTATGACGACGGCATTGGATTCCGCTATGAGTTTCCGCAGCAACCTGAGTTGAACTATTTCCTAATCAAAGAGGAGCGCAGCGAGTTTGCCATGGCGGGCGATCATAAGGCTTGGTGGCTGCCTGGCGACTACGACACGCAGGAGCAGGAGACGCAGGAGTCTAAGCTCTCTGAGATTCGTGACCGTTACCGTGAGGCAGTCAATTGGGGCAACTCCTCAGTAGCCGTCTTCTCACCAACGGGTGTGCAGACCTCCTTGCAGATGAAGAGCGCCGACGGCTTGTATATCAACATCCACGAGGCAGCCTGTCTGGACTATGCCACCATGCACCTGGAACTGGTAGATGCCCAAACCAAGGCTTTGACAACAAAGCTGGAAGGTGGCAGCAATGCCTATACCCCCAATCCAGCCCCCTCGGACTACAAACTGCCACAGCCTTTCACTTTCGTAAGTCATCTGACACCTGATGCTACCGGACTGAAAGGTGCCATGCAGACACCTTGTGAGACGCCCTGGCGAACAGTGATGGTCAGCGACGATGCCCGCGACATGCTGTCAAACAATCTGATACTGAACCTCAACGAGCCCTGCGCCCTTGATGACACGTCGTGGATTCATCCCACGAAGTATTGCGGTGTCTGGTGGGAGATGATCGTAGGCCGTGGCTCATGGCACTACACCAACGACTTCCCCAGTGTCCAACTCGACAAGATTGACTGGAACAAGGTGACACCCAACAGCACCCACAAGGCCAACAACGAGAATGTGAAGCGCTATATCGACTTTGCCGCCAAGAACGGTCTCGACCAGGTGCTGGTAGAGGGTTGGAACGTTGGTTGGGAAGACTGGGCCAACATGTGGAAGCGCGACGTCTTCGACTTCGTCACTCCTTATCCCGACTTTGACATCAAGATGCTCAACGACTATGCCCACTCAAAGGGTGTGAAGCTGCTGATGCACCATGAGACTTCCAGCTCTACGCAGAACTACGAGCGCCACATGGAGAAAGCCTTCCAACTGATGAACAAGTATGGCTACGATGCCGTGAAGACTGGCTATGTGGGTGATATCATCCCACGTGGCGACCACCACTATTCACAGTCCATGAACAACCACTACCTCTATGTGGTTAAGGAGGCTGCCAAGCACCATATCATGGTCAATGCCCACGAAGCAACACGCCCCACGGGTATCTGTCGCACCTATCCGAATCTGGTGGGCAACGAGAGTGCCCGCGGTACGGAGTATGAGGCCTTTGGCGGTTCGCGTCCCGACCATACCTGCATCCTGCCGTTTACCCGCCTGCAAGGCGGTCCGATGGACTATACCCCCGGCATCTTCGTCACCAAACTGTCTGAGTGGAGCAACAATCGCTCGTGGGCCCGCATCACGCTGGCTGGTTCTCTGGCTCTCTACCTGACGATGTACTCACCCCTGCAGATGGCTGCCGACCTGCCCGAGAACTATGAGAAGTTTGACGATGCCTTCCAGTTCATCCGCGACGTGGCATGCGACTGGGATGAGAGCATCTATCTGGAGGCTGAACCTGCTGACTACATCACCGTAGCCCGCAAGGCCAAGAAGACCGACAATTGGTTCATTGGTGGCAAGTGTGACGAGAACGGTCACAAGAGTACCATTAAACTCGACTTCCTCGACAAGGGCAAGAAGTACGACTGTACCATCTATGCCGATGCCAAGGATGCTCACTACGAGACGAATCCCCAGGCCTACACCATCACTAAGAAGGTGGTCAAGGCTGGCGATGTGCTGAAACTGACGGAAGCCCCAGGTGGTGGCTTCGCCATATCACTAATAGTCAAATAATACGATGAAAAAGCTACTGACAACGACTGCTTGCCTGCTCATGACGATTCTCGCTACAGCCCAGTCTTTCCAGTTCGACGAGATGACCTACTCGCCAGAGCAGACTGTATTTAAGCTCTTTGCGCCAAACAATGCTAAGTGCTATGTCAAGGTGGGAAAGAAGAAGGTGAAGATGACCAAGATGGGTGACTGTCTGTGGACAGCTACCGTCAAGGGTGATCAAAAAGGGAAACCCTATGTGTTTAACACGGGACATGGCGATACACCAGGTGTCTTCGCCAAAGCTGTAGGTGTCAATGGTAAGGAGGGGTATATCCTTGACTTGAAGACAACCAATCCCGTTGGTTGGGAAAAAGACAAGCGTCCTGTCGTGTCGGCACCCACAGACCTTGTGGTCTATGAGTTGCACCATCGCGACTTCTCCATAGCCCGCAAGGATGCCAAGTATCCGGGCAAGTTCCTGGCACTGACAGAGCCTTGGGCCATCAGCCACCTGAAGGCACTCGGCGTGAATGCCGTGCACATTCTTCCCAGCTATGACTATGGCTCTGTCGACGAGACGCGTCTGGCTGATAACAAGTATAACTGGGGTTACGACCCTGTCAACTACAACGTGCCTGAGGGTGGCTACTCCACCAATCCCTACGACCCATCGTGCCGCGTTCGTGAGTTCAAACAGATGGTGCAGGCGCTCCACAAGGCAGGCATCCGTGTCATCCTCGACGTGGTCTATAACCACACCTACGACATCGACCACTCTAACTTCCAGCGCACCTATCCCGACTACTACTATAGAACCCACCCCCAACCCCTCCCAAAGGTAGGGGAGTCTGGTCAGAATCTATCTGAGAACCCCTCCCTTGGGGAGGGGCAGGGGTGGGTCTACAGCAACGGCTCCGGCTGCGGCAACGAGACAGCTAGCGAGAAACCGATGATGCGTAAGTTTATGATGGAGTCGGTGAAGTACTGGATCAACGAGTACCACATCGACGGTTTCCGCTTTGACCTGATGGGCTGTCACGACATCGAGACGATGAACCAGATACGCCAGATGGTCAACGAGATAGACCCCACCATCTTTATCTATGGCGAGGGCTGGAGCGCAGGCAGTTGTGCACTGCCTAACGAGAAGTTGGGCATGAAGGCCAACATTCCGCAGATGCCTGCCATTGCCGCGTTCTCCGACGAGATACGCGATGCCCTGCGCGGTCCCTTCTCTGACGATGCGAAGCCAGGCTGGCTGGGTGGTGCTCCCAATTGCGAGGAGAGTCTGAAGTTCGGCATCGTGGGCTGCATCCAGCATCCGCAGGTCGACATGTCTAAGGTCAACTACTCCAAAGAACCGTGGGCCGTGGAGCCTACGCAGATGATGAGCTATGTTTCTTGCCACGACGACATGTGTCTGGTAGACCGCCTGAAGGCCAGCATCCCCTCCTTGAAATCGTCAAATGGACAGCTGTCAGAGAGTCAGATTGACGAACTGGTTCGTCTCGACCTGCTGGCTCAGACCGCCGTTTTCACATCGCAGGGCGTGCCCTTCATGCTCAGCGGCGAGGAACTGCTGCGTAACAAGAAAGGTGTACATAACTCTTACGAGTCGCCAGACTCCATCAACCAGCTCGACTGGCAGAACAAACTGCGCTATCCGCAGGTTTTCGAATACTATAAAGGCCTAATTGCCCTGCGCAAGCAGTTCCCACACTTCCGTTTGGGCAGTGCTGCTGAGGTACGTGACAAGGTTTGCTTCCTTGATGCCCCAGAAGGTGTCGTTGCCTACAGCATAACTGGTGCTGTCGGCTGTGTTGTCAGCGATGTTGTCGTGGTGCTTAATGCCACCCGTCGTGAACAGACGATTGCTATTCCTGAAGGGAAGTATACTGTGGTCTGTGCTTCTGGTACAATCGATCTCGATGGCATTGACACGTTCTACGGTCAGCAACTTACTGTTGGTCCCCAGTCAGCAATGATTATCCACAACTAATAACGATTATGAAAAAGATATTATTGATCAGCCTGCTATTACTAAGTATTATGAATAGTCAACAGCTCAATGCCAAAGGCAAAAAGACAACAGCTATCACACGTATTGACCCAACCGACTGGTTTGTTGGGATGAAGAACCCTATAGTGCAGCTGATGGTGTATGGTCAGAGCATTCGTGATGCACTGAGTGTGACCACCGACTATCCAGGCGTTGTGATTGATAGTCTGGTGCGTCTGGACTCTCCTAACTACCTGTTGGTATATCTCAATCTAAAAGATGCCAAGCCTGGCACGATGAAACTCACGTTCCAGATTCCAGGTTCCAAGCCAAAGGCTAAAAGCCAAAAGCTAACAGTAGACTACCAGCTGAAGGCCCGTGAGATGAGTGGTGACAAGCGTAATGGCTTCGATATCAGTGACGTACTCTACCTGTTGATGCCCGACCGCTTTGCACAGGGCGAGAACCATCAGGCACAGCTGAAAGGACTGCGTACCTATACGGAAGACCGCAATGCTCCATCCTTGCGTCATGGAGGTGACTTGGAGGGTTTGCAGCAGCATCTGGACTATTTCAACGAGTTGGGAGTTACAGCACTGTGGTTTACCCCTATCTTGGAGAACGACTCGCCAGACCACGGTCAGTGGTCAACCTATCACGGCTATGCCTGCACAGACTACTACCGTGTAGACCCCCGATTCGGCACTAACGAGCAGTATCGTCAGTTGATTGATGCTTGCCATAAGAAGGGGTTGAAGGTAGTGATGGACATGATTTTCAACCATTGTGGTTTTGAACATCCTTGGGTGGCCGACCTGCCCTCTAAGGACTGGCTGAACCTGCCAGGATGGCTGGAGCAGTCGGGAGGTACCAGCGACTCGCGTGGTACGGACTTTCTGCAGACCAGCTACAAGCTGACACCTGTCCTTGATCCCTACGCTTCTGAGGTGGACTTGCGTGAAACGACAGAGGGATGGTTTGTCTCTACCATGCCTGACCTGAATCAGAACAATCCGCACCTGATGCGTTACTTGATACAGAACAGTAAGTGGTGGATTGAGACTGCTGGCATTGACGGCATCCGTATGGATACCTATCCCTATGCTTTCCGCAAGCCGATGGCGGCATGGATGAAGGAGCTGGACGAAGAATATCCCAACTTCAACACCGTTGGTGAAACATGGGTGACGGAGCCTGCCTATACTGCTGCATGGCAGAAAGACAGCAAACTCTCTGATGAGAACAGCTACCTTAAGACGGTGATGGATTTCTCGTTCCAGGAGAAGCTCGACTCTGCCAAACATGAGATTACCGATGGCTGGTGGCGCGGCATGAATCGTTTGTACAACTCGTTCTGCTACGACTATCTGTATCCCAACCCGTCGAGCGTCATGGCATTCCTCGACAACCATGACACTGACCGCTTCTTAGGTGATGGTCAGGATATCACGGCCCTGAAGCAGGGATTGGCCCTGCTACTTACTGTACGTCGCATTCCACAGCTGTACTATGGTACGGAGATTATGATGAATGGTACGAAGGCTGTCACCGATGGCCATGTGCGTAAGGACTTCCCTGGCGGATTCCCCGGTGACGAGCGTAGCGCATTTACCCGTGAAGGCCGTACGAAGATAGAGAACGAGATGTTCGACTGGCTGAGCAAGGTGCTGCATTGGCGCCAGGGTAACGAGACGATTATCCGTGGCTATCAGACGCAGTTCATTCCTTATAAGGGCGTCTATGTTATTGCCCGCCGTTGGCATCGTCATGGTGTGCTGACCATTATTAATGGTACGCGCCGCAATGCCACTATGGAGATGAAACGCTATGCCGAGCTCTTCGACCCAGACCAGACGGTAAGTGAGGATATCGTGACGGGACGTAAATACAGTTTGCGCGAAGACCTTCCGTTGTCTCCGCGTCAAGCACTGATTCTGGAATACTAAAGGATTATGCCGTGAGGTCGTCTAACAGCCCCTCACAGGCATCTTCTAACAACTCGATAACCAGTTCGAAGTCACGCTCCGTACCATAATAAGGGTCGGGGATAGTTGACTGGTTAGGATGACGATGCAGGTAGTCGGCCATCAGGCGTATCTTCCGATTGTCTGCATCGTCACGTGCTTTAGCACGTATGGCACGGATGTTCTCATGATCCATGCCGATGATGAGGTCGAAACGGTCGAAGTAGCTGCTGTCCAACTGTTGCGCACGACTGTGGAAGTCGTAGCCGTGACGGGCGCCACACTGGCGCATCCTACGGTCGGGTAGGTCGCCGACATGCCACGGACCGATGGCTGCCGACTCAATATGGAACTGGTCGCTGAGTCCACGCTCGTCAACCAACTGCTGCATGATACCCTCAGCGGCTGGTGAGCGACAGATGTTTCCTAAGCATACAAAAAGTAGTTTCTGCTTCATAATGTATGCAAAAGTATAAAAAAACGAGTTGATAGGCAAAAAATCATACTGAATATTTGTTTGTTACGAAAATATTCCCTAATTTTGCCCAGTTATCACTATTGCAAACTCAAATCTATATCGTTACTCATGAAAACAAGAATAATTCTGTTATCGCTGTTTGCTGTCGTTATGGGTCACATGTGGGCACAGGGACCAAACAATACCGGAACCTATTATCAGAGTGCTAATGGCAAGAAAGGCTCAGAACTGAAAACAGCACTGTTTAATATTATCAAGAATCCCGGTGTGGTTTCATATAGTGGCCTATATGATGCATACGTCAAAACAGATACCCGTACTGATGGCTATGTTCGTGATTGGTATTCTAATGCTACGAATTATCGTCATAATGTAGATAATAAGGGCAACTACTCGAAAGAAGGGGATATGTATAATCGTGAACACTCTATTCCGCAGAGTTGGTTTAATGAGGCCTCACCGATGAAGTCGGATATTGTGCATGTATTGCCTACTGATGGCTATGTCAACAACCGTCGTTCGAATTATCCATTGGCTGAGGTTAATAGTGTGACCTATTCGTCAAAGAACAGCTATTCGAAGTTAGGTAGCTGTAAGACCAATGGCTATAGTGGTACTGTTTTTGAACCCAATGATGAAATAAAGGGAGATATGGCCCGTATTTATTTCTATATGGCTACCTGCTATCAAGACAAGTGTAACGCATGGGGACATGACGTTTTCTCTGGCGAAAATAACGGTTTGAAGAATTGGGTAGTAGCCTTGTTTATGACATGGTCGAAGCAAGACCCTGTTGACGAGGTGGAGACAGCCCGTAACAATGCTGTACAAGAGGTACAAGGCAACCGCAACCCGTTTGTGGACTATCCTGGTTTGGAGGACTATATCTGGGGTAGCTTGAAAGACAAGTCTTTTAGCTATGACAACTACACTGGTGGTGGCGGTGTTGTACCAACCATTGCGATGCCTGTATTCTCCCCTGATGCGGGAACCTATTATAATAGTGTAATGGTAGAACTGGATTGTGCTACCGAAGGTGCTGATATCTATTTTACGACAGATGGTGCTGACGCTTCTGAGCAAAGCATTGCCTATATGGGACCGTTTGAAATTACTCAAACATCTACCATCAAGGCTGTAGCTGTCAAGAATGGCCAGCGCAGTGAACAGGCTGTTGCTACATACACCATTACTGACGACCCTGTTGTTCCACAGCCTGGCGGTAGTGTTGAAATAGCTCTGAATAATGTGTTCTTTGGTCTTACTTCAACGGGGACAATTGCAAAATCTAATAGTGATGACCTTGTTGGTGTCAAGGAGGGCATAACGGTGAACTATGCTTTGGGCGATGGTAATCAGCGCTATGCTAACGATGCTAATATTCGTATTTATGCTGGCAATACACTTACTGTAAGTGTCGCTCAGGGTGTTATAACAGAAATTGAATTTGTAACAGCCAACACTGGTAAAACTTTGCAGGCTTCTGTAGGAACTGTCAATGGCTACAAATGGAGTGGCAATAACCAAAACATTGAGTTCAGTGTGAATGATGGTAGTGGCAATCTGCAGGTATCCTCAATTAAGGTTACTATTCCTTCCTTAGGACCTTCGTCTATTGAAAAGGCACAGACTACAACGCTCTCAGGCAAGCGCGTCATCTACAACTTGCGCGGTCAGCGCGTGACTCATCCAACTCGCGGCATTTATATTGTGGATGGCCGAAAGGTTGTGATTGAGTGAGAGAAGTGTAAGTTGGCCTTACACTTCCGAACGTGAACAAGCTCGAAATGTAATTTCAAGGTGGTTATCGGGGAATAGTTAATTATATATAATTAGAGACTGCAAATTTGGTGAATATTGAAAGATTTTCTACCTTTGCAGCCCTTTCGGCTTTTAATTTACGTCAAGTCGATAGCTGTAGAAACTAACGAATTATGAAAAGATTATCATTGTTTATTGTATTGATGACCTTTGCCGTGAGCATGCTGGCTGTTCCAGCCAGGCGTGGCTTATGGAAGACGCTGACACTGCAAGACGGAACACAAGTTCGCGCCACTCTTGTAGGTGACGAACATGGACACTTTTGGAAGGCTGAGGATGGAAAGACATATACTCAGCAGGGTAATGTCTATGTAGCTGTTGATGCTCAGCAAATTATTCAGCGAGCTAAAGCGCGTCGAACTAAAGTCAATGCTCAGCGTGCAAAGCGACTGGCTCAGCGGCGTATTGGCGAAGTGGGCAGCTATACTGGCAAGAAGAAAGCCATCGTGCTGCTGGTAAACTTCAAGGATCAGAAGTTTGAGACTGGTCACGACAATGCCCTCTTCAATCGTATAGCCAATGAGGAAGGTTTCTCTGAGGGGAACTTCAAAGGCTCTATGGCTGACTATTTCAAAGCTCAGAGCCGTGGGAAGTTTGAATTGGACTTCGACGTTGTAGGACCTGTGACAGTTAGCCAGAATGCCAGCTACTATGGCAAGAATGTTACTGTAGAGGGTTCTGATGAGGAACAGGACAAATGCCCTGCAGAGATGGTTATCGAAGCCGTCAATTTGGCTAAGAAACAAGTATCCGACTGGACGTCTTACGACTGGGATAACGACGGATATGTTGATCAGGTATATGTGATTTATGCTGGTAAAGGCGAGGCCGACCCAGGTTATGATGATATGTCTGATGCCATTTGGCCACATGCCTATAGCTTGTATGCAGCCAATTACTATGGCAAAGGCTCAGGTCCTGTTACTGTGGGTAATAACCTAGAGGTTGACGGTTATGCCTGTGGCTCTGAGTTGAATGGTGATGGTGATATATGTGGTATAGGTACCATGTGCCATGAGTATAGCCATTGTCTGGGTTATCCGGACTTCTATGACATCGACTACTCTGGTGGTCAGGGCATGGGAAATTACGACCTGATGTGCTCTGGCTCATACAACGGTAACGGTTATCAGCCTGCGGGCTATACCAGCTACGAACTTTGGATGGCAGGATGGCAGGAACCTATAGAACTGGATGCTGAAGACGTTGCAGTCACGGATATGAAATCGCTACAGAAGGGTGGCGAGAGCTACATTATTTATAATAAGGGCAACAAGAATGAGTATATGATGTTGGAGAACCGTCAGAAGGAAGGATGGGATGCCTCATTGCCTGATAATGGATTGCTCATCCTTCATTGTGACTACAGTGCAAAAGTCTGGGAGGAAAATGGCCCCAACGACGACCCTGATCATCAGCGTATGACGGTGGTCCCTGCCGATGGTGAGTATGCCTATGAAGAATATGAAGATGGTGAAAAAAACTACTATGACGCCACTTTGTTCCCTTATGAATCTGTGACTGCATTCAACAAGAACTTCAAGGTCAAGAGTAATGATAAGGTTGCTAAGAAGGCTGCCCAGTTCTTTACTAAGAATACCAACGGCACCTATTGGATTGATGGCTCTGTCGAGAACATCACGCAGAATAGTGACAAGACCATCTCTTTCAACTTCGTAGCCAATTATGATGACGCTCCTGCAGGAGAAGCACTCCCATTGCCATTTACAGAGACCTTTGACCAGTGTAAGGGCACTGGTGGTAACGACGACAAGTGGAGTGGCAATGGTGTCGCATCAAAGGCTGCAGATTTTATTTCAGATAATGAAGGTTGGACTGAGGCTAACGACAAGTATTACGGTGGTAATAAATGTGCTCGTTTCGGTACTGGAGATTCTGCTGGTGAAGTGTCAACACCCGTACTTGTCATTAATGGTACTGCGAAGTTGAGCTTCAAAGCTGGAGCATGGAATAACAATAAGGCAGGAACCTCTCTTTCTCTTGTTGTAAAGGGCGGTACGATAGATAAGGGAAGCGTAATATTAACCAAGGGGGCTTGGAATGATTATGAGGCAAACATTACTGCTGCTGGTAATGCTACAATTACATTTACTCAGTCGAAGGGGGCTTTCTTCCTTGATGAGGTAAAGGTAATCTCTACTTCTACCGGCATTAAGGATGTAAAGGCTGTTACGACTACGACCACACGCATCTATACGATTGATGGACGCTATGTCGGTACTGACCCAAACCAATTGCCACGAGGGCTCTATGTCGTCAATGGCAAGAAGATTGTTAAGTAGTTGAATTAAATACTATATACTATGTGAAACAGCAAACCGGCTGATAGCAGTGATGCTCTCAGCCGGTTTTATGTTGTGAAACAAAAAGTCTTCTTAGAAGTTCACACCTACATTGATGAAGAGGTTGCGGTTGCGGACAGCGTCAAATTCGCTCTTTCCAATATTGGTAAGACCAAAGTTGAAGCCGATTTCTGCATACAGCATCTGATACTCTACGCCACAGCCAACGCGCAGACCAGCATCAAAGCGGTTGCAGTAGTTGCCAAAGGTGCTTTCAGAGCCACGTTCGTCAACGTTGCGGGTGTATGTCTTTGTCTTACCGCCAATACCCAGTGCGAAATAACCACCGAGGAAAGGGTCAATGTAGAGGTCGTCAATAATGTCAAAACCATACTTGACAACAATAGGCACCTCCAGATAAGACATGCGGTAGGTAACCTTTTCTATCTTTTGGTCAAAGATCTTGTGCTCACCACCTTTCTCGGTATAGTACAGTCCAGTCTCCAGCCATACCGGTGTAGAGTTGGCCAATTGCAAACCATAGACACCACCAAACGTCCAGCCCGTGCGGCTGTCGGTATCAAAGTCTGCCATGTCACTTGACATAGACGATACGCTGAGTCCAAGGCGTACACCATAGTAGCTTTCTACATTGTCATGGTTGTAACGACTGTGGCTGTTGCCAAACTGTGCAAACGATGGTACTGCCATCGCTGCTGTAAGTATCAGAATAAATAGTTTTTTCATGTGTCTTGTGTGAAAATTAATGTTTACAGCGCACAAAGGTACAGCAAAATGCCCGAAAAGCAAAATTATTTGCCGAGAAATTTTGTGTCGAGGTATTGCTGGAATGTATCTTTATACATGTCGCCAATGGGCAGATAAGTCTCTTTGTCCATGATGATGCGGTTCTTGTTGACCTCCTGAATGCGCTTGAGATTGACGATATACGAGCGGTGAATGCGCATGAAATAGTCGGGCAGTCGCTCTTCTATCTTCTTCATCGACAGCAGCGTGATAATGGGCTTGCTCTCCCCCTCGACATGTACTTTCAGGTACTCGCTCATACCCTCTATGTAGCAAATGTCGCTGATGCTGACCTTCACGATGCGGTATTCCGTCTTGAGGAAGATGGTGTCGTCGCTGGTGCTCCCCTCCTGTTGGGGAGGGGTTGGTGGCAGGCTTCTCTCTTTCAGTCGGTTGGCTGCACGCTGAAAGTCCTGCAGACCAAAGGGTTTGAGCAGGTAGTCCACGGCATTGACCTTAAAACCTTCTACGGCATATTCCGCATAGGCGGTGGTGAAGACAACCATGGGGGGAGTGACTAACGACTTGATAAAGTCCATGCCGTTCAGGTCGGGCATGTTAATGTCGCAGAAGATGGCATCCACCGTGTCCTGCTCCAGAAACTGACGGGCTTCCAGTGCACTCTGACACTGCGCTGTCAGTTCGAGGAAGGGAACTTTATTAATATAGGTAACAATCTGCTGGAGTGCCAGCGGTTCGTCGTCAATAGCCATGCATCGTATCATGTTAGTGGAATGGTTAGTTCAACATTATAACTGTCGGGATTGTTGTTGATACGCAGGGTAAACCTATCATCATAGAGCAGTCGTAAACGCTGCTTGACATTGGTCAGTCCTACACCGCCCTTTTTCTCGTTAGGCTTCTCGGCTTTGGAGTTGCTGCAGCTGAAGTGAAGTGTGTCGCTGTTGACCTCCACCTTGATGTGTACGAACGACTGGTGTTGGTAGCTGATGCCATGCTTGAAAGCATTCTCAATGAAGCTGATGAGCATCAGCGGTGGCACCGTTTTGTCGGGTGCCTCAAGGGGCAGGTCGGTACGGATGTCTACCTTGTCGGTATAGCGCAGCTGCATCAGTGCTACATAGTGGCGGATGAAGTCAAATTCGCGCGACAGTGGCACACCGCTTTTGTCGCCCTCATAGAGGATGAAGCGCATCATCTTCGACAACTCCAGAATAGTGTCCTTAGCCTTCTCGGGGTCTATATCCACCAGCGCATGGATGTTGTTCAGCGTGTTCATGAAGAAGTGCGGGTTGATCTGGTATTTCAGATACTCCAACTGCTGCTCCAGGTTCTTCTTCTGCAGGGACTCCAGCTTCTTCTGGTCGTAGCGGTTCTTGAAGAAGAGCTTGATGCCGATATTCATGCCGAACATCAAGACAAGGATAACCACTGCTACGATGTCGTGCTGGCCAATGAATACCGCTGGCACCTGATGGGGCCTCTTGAAGTCCCTGGGTGGCCGATGAGGGTTGTGCATCCTCATTCTCATCTCCATAGGTGGCGGACCGAACCTTCTGGGTTGAGGGCGGTGCGTGCACTGGTAGGTGATGAAACAGGTGAAGATGACCGCCATCATGGCGGTATAGAGCATGCGCTTCCTACCATATATCAGCATGGGAGCCAATAGGAAGTTGTGGATGATGAAGAGAATCAGGTAGACGGCAAAGAGTTTCCATATCATCAGTATCTCCGTCCAGTTGAATGTCAGGAAACTATTGTTCACCGTGCGGATATACATGCTTAGCACTGGGGCAGCGAACAG
>Ga0310691_10004938_pt1 | contig 14799 bp, 7 predicted proteins | sample 176DNAGHGlowgp2_FD_203887 | JGI IMG/M metagenome (GOLD analysis project Ga0310691, IMG submission 203887) | Sheep rumen microbial communities from Palmerston North, Manawatu-Wanganui, New Zealand - 1766 DNA GHGlow gp2 (v2) (version 2) | ecosystem: Host-associated > Mammals > Digestive system >... | reverse complement strand
CGTCATGACATCTCCGTCATATTCGATATAAAGGGTATCCGAGCTGGCCTTCAAATAGGGCTTTTCTTCATAGTCGTAGGACGGGGAAGCTACATACCTCTTGTGGAAGAGTTCCACATAGGGACGCAGCCTGTATTTACCACCCCTCCAAGAATAACCTGGTACGCCCTTGTAAAAACTTCTCACCAGTTCTGGCCATGTGTCCTTAGTGTGCTCGCCAGACAGTTCTGATTGGAAATAGGGTTGTGTGCGTTCTCCTATTTGTGTCCATGTCACCTCCTTGTCGTTCTCATCCAACTCAATGCAGATGACACCAACCTTAATGGGCTTGAATACATAACCTTTTGGCTCGAAAGCGAATACCTTACATGGCACCTTTTGCAGTTCACCATTATAGGTCATCTCACGTTCTTCGTCATATTCCACACAGTCACCGAATTCGGGCACAATGCTTAATTCAAAGGGCGAGAACAGGCTGATGCTGCCATCGGCCAACGTCCACTTTTTGCGCGAGCTGAACACGGATTCCACATCGGCAGAGATTTCATAGTCAGCATCCAACAACGACATGGAGATTTTCGCGTTCTTCATTTGGTTATACATAGCATCGTCGTTCCACACGGGATTCGTGAAGTCAAAGGCGATGGAGCCCGACAGCTTGGGACCGATGAACCATTCACCGCCGATGGTGGCATTGAAGATTTTCTTCATGATGGGTAGGCTGGCGAACTTCATGGGGAAGTTGCACCCCGCTTGCAACCATCCACTGAGCTCCATCTGGTAGCTATTGGGTTCGGCTTCGGTTTTCGGTTCCGCCGGTTTCTCCTCCGGGTTGCCCGTGCCATAGTCGATCGACGGCCACCAGTCCTTGATCTCCAACTTACACCAGATGCTTCCCTTGGATTCGGGTGAGGTGGCCATGAATTTCACATCGGCCTGTCCACGAATGAACCCGTCGGGGCCTAAATCGAGAACCATTATAGGGGTCGTTGCTGGAAGAGGAATCTTGGTATAGGTCCCAAAGCCACCCTTCTTGGCTTCACCAATCTTACCATCAACGGTGAAGCCCGTCTGTACGCTCAGATCCAGACGTGTAGTGATGCCGATATACTTGGAACCAATAAGGGGAATGTTATAGTCCACTCGCACATGCACTTTACCCTTTAAGCTCGGGTCGATAGAGACGGTGAGGTCATCGCCATTGTATAACGGGAAATGGCCGTTGAGGCTGAAGTTGAAGACATCGCCCTCAAACTTGCCCTTGGCTTTATTCGGGAACTGACCAATGTTCAGCTCGGGGCGTCCGGCCACGCGGCGCTTAATCATGTTGCCGCTATCATCATAACCGTATTGTTCCACAGTGATGAGTTGCTGGTAGATATCCGAGAACTCCGTTATCGGCGAGCAGTAGGCGAAAATGCCATCTTCTCTTTCTTCCACTCTGTCAACCTTCATTCCCCAGGTAATGGACTGGTAGTTAATGATGATGAATACATCCCCTATTTGGGGGTATTTGTCGCGAGGCGTATCACAATCTGGGCAGAAAGTCAAAATGTTATTATCCACATCAACATCCCACATAGCAAGATGGTCTTTATAGTAGATATCATCTGGGTGGTATTCACCACCATAACAATAACGAACCCTTGGCCCCATCTTCACTTCCGGCTGCACGAAACCGACACTGTCGATGTCCGAGAGCAGGAAGCGATAGGTGCTGTCCGCCGTTACCACCTCCTGAGACATGTATTCGTCATACTCTATGCCGCGAGTGTCATAATAAGAGTACGTTATCTTCTCCACCTCGTCATAGAAGAAGCCGTTCACGCGCCCGCCCTTCTGGTAGATGTAGAACGCTGCATTATCGTCCTGCGCTAATGCCGCAGAAGTGAACAGCGAAAGAATGAAAAGTGAAAAATAAATCTTTCTCATGGCTTCATCAGTTTAATGGTTTCAGATCCTGCTTTCGCAATATACACGCCACGGGGGCGGTTCTTAATGGAGAATGAGATGGGCTGTCCGTCAGCAGCCGTGCGCTGTTCTAGCAATACGCCACCGGCCGTGTATAGGCTGGCGACAGTGCCATCGCGCAAGCCCTGGAAGGTCACAGCATCGCCTTTGTCGTTGACAACGACGGAGCGCTCATTGGGTAACAACTCCACGCCGTCTGGCACGCCTTCATAGGTGTAACGCAGGATGTTGGATAACTGGTACTCTGCGGTGGCATTCCGTGTCTTGATAATTAGCAGGCCATCCTCGAAAGTCGTTTCAGGCAAATCAGCCAGCTTGAAATACACCTTCTCACCCGACTTCTGCCACACCACGAGGCGGGGAGTACGCTCCTGTGCGCTTGTCACCACCGGCAGCACCAGCGCCAACAATACAAAAAGGATCTTTCTCATAGACATTTATAGGGTAGGTTGATTAATAAATTATTGCTTGCAAAGATAGGCCCTTTATATTATATATGTGTCCCATATTTGCAAAACTTAGTTTCAAAATTGAAATTTGACACTTCTAAACAAGCAAAACACGGTGTAATGTTAGGCTTTTATTTGTCGATTACACACCCTAGAGCGCAGGGAAATGAAGCCCCTCCCCTTCCATTTCTGTCCATTTCATCGCAACATCACTGCGTGTCCTCTTGGGGAACATCTCTACGCAAAAACTTTTGCTGGTTATTGAAAACGCTATGGAGGTGGGCGGAGTATATATGAAAGAAGGCCACCTCTCGGTGGCCTTCATTTATTTATTCAACAAATTATACTACTCGGTAGCGTCTTTGGGAAGGGTCATGTTCAGCAGGAAGGCGCCGACGAGGGCGGAGGCGAGGGTACCGCAGAGGATACCGAGTTTGGCTTCATTGAGCATCTCAGCTGCCTCAGCGCCAAGGTGGGCAGGATAGCTGAGGGCGGCGATGAACATGGAGACGGTGAAGCCGATGCCGCAAATCATGCAGACGCTGGCAAAGGACTTCCAGTTTCCGCCGGCAGGCATCTGACAGATACCAAGCTTGATGCTGAGCCATGAGAAACTCAGCACACCTGTGAACTTGCCGATGAGGAGGCCGAGGAACACGCCGAGGGCTACGCCGTCGAAGAGGCTCATGAAGCTCATGCCGTCAAAGTTGACACCTGCATTGGCAAAGGCAAAGACGGGGATAACCATGCGGTTGATGGGCAGTGTGAGGTAGTCCTCAATGTCCTGCAGCGGTGAGATGAGATAGTCGGAAGCAGTCTCGATGCGACGCAGCAACTGGATGTCCTGCTTATCGACGACCATAGGTTTAGTGCGGTCAGCCTCGCTGAATTCGATATCGGGATAGTGTTTTAGTTCCTCGCGTATATATTCCATATAATAACGTGTGCCGCGCGTGAGGTTGGCAGGTATGCAGAATGCCAGCACGACACCGGCAATGGTAGCGTGGATGCCGGAGTTGAGCACCATATACCACAGGATGAAGCCGAAGAACATATAGAACTGCTTCAGACGCATATCGCGACGGTTGCCCCACAGCAAAATGCACACGACGACAGCTGCGCCCAGCAGATACTGCCATGCCAACCCTTCGCTGTAGAAGAGCGCAATGACGATGATGCCGCCGAGGTCATCGGCAACGGCAAGGGCTGCCAGGAAGATTTTCAAGCCCAACGGCACGCGCTTCCCAAACATAGAGAGCACGCCAAGGGAGAAGGCGATATCCGTAGCCATCGGGATGGCACAGCCACGCTCCATCAGGGGGTAACCGTAGCAGACAAGGAAGAAGACGATGACTGGCATCAACATACCACCGCAAGCGCCGATGATAGGAAGCATTGCTTTCTGACGGCTGCTGAGTTCACCGCAGAGAACCTCACGTTTGATTTCCAGACCTACACTCAGGAAGAAAAAGAACATCAGGAAATCATTGATGAAGTCCATCAGCGTCATGGCGTGACCGCCATGGCTGAAGACATTGAAACTGCCGATGCTTAGGGATACAGGTTGCTGCCATAAAGAAGCGTAAAAGTCTTTGGTGGCCGGAAGGTTGGCTAAGACAAGAGCCAGGATGGTGGCTCCTATGAGTAAGGCACTGGCGCTGACATTGCGTCTGAAGACTCCCAAGATGGAAGTATCATTCATTTTTTTCACCATATCTTTTTGAGTTTTAAAGTTAAAGCTACGAGTTTATAGTTTACAATTTAAGGGGGACTGCAAGCGGCCCCTTTCGTAAATGCGGGTGCAAAGGTACAACTTTTTCTGATAAGGTGTTTATCACGAGGCAAGAAAAAGCGAGAAAGGCATACGCTTTTCCCGCTTTCAATGGTTGTTTTTTATCCTAACTGTTTACTGTTCCGCGATGAAACGGGCCATTTCATCCTTCAAGGCGTAGGCACTCTTGAAGAGGGTGAGCTGGTTCTTCACGCGGTCGAGGTTGTGCTCAGGGTACTTGCACTTCCAGTACTTGTCGCCCGAGATGTAGTCCCAAAGGAAGCGCACGGCCTGCATGTAGGGGAAGAGAGTGGCAGCGTAGGGAAGCATCTCCTTCTCTAAGGGGGTGAGGAAGCTCTTGGCAGAGCGCAGGTAGCCGCGCGTGAAGGCCTTGAAGATCTCCATATTGAAGCCCACCTTGGAGAGGTCGGGATCGTCCTCGGCGGTGAAGTTGGCGGCGGTGCGGAGGAAGTCGCCGTAGTCGGAGAAGATGAAGTTGGGCATGACGGTGTCGAGGTCGATGACACAGAGCACACGGTCGTTCTTGTCGAACATCATGTTGTTGACCTTCGTGTCGCAGTGGCAGATGCGCTTGGGCAGCTTGCCCTCGCGACCTAAGCGCTCGGCAGCGGTCATCTCATCGGCATAGCTGAGGAGTTCATCGATGATGGGTTGTACGCTGGCTACGCGGCCGACGGGGTCAGCAGCGATGACCTCCTTGAGCTGACGGAGGCGAAACTCCATATTATGGAAATCTTTGATGGTCTCACCAAGCGGAACGGGGATGTCGGCGAGCATGGCCTGGAAGTCGCCAAAGGCCTCGCCGGCAGCCTCGCTGGATTCGGGGTTCACGGCCTGCTTGGTGATGGCGTCGTTGATGAACACCATCAGGCGCCACGGCTCGCCGTCAACGACGGTGTAGAGCTTGCCGGGGTCGTTCTTCAGGGGCACGAAGGTGAGCACCTTGCGGTCGATGTCCGTCTCGCCGCGGGCTGCCAGCTTCTGGCGGATATGTCCCGTGACGGCGCGGATATTGTTCATCAGCATGTCCACATCGGGGAACACATTGGTGTTCACGCGCTGCAGCACGTAGTTGGGTGCTTCGGTCTGGGCGGTTTTCACCAACAGGGTGTCATTGATAAGGCCCTCACCGAGGGGCTTGATTTCTGCGACCACGCCTTTGGTGGCGAACTGGTCAACGATGGAAAGAAGTTTTTCGTTCATAAGTAGTTAAGGGTTATTTATTTGGTTTTTTCAATGTATTATTTCCTTCCGCAGGCTCTCCCCTCCATCACGGGAGGGGTTGGGGGGTGGGTCTTTATGGGCTGGTGATGAGGGTGCCGTCAGCGGCCTGGCCGTTGGCATCGACCACGATGGAGGTCGCCTTGCTGCCGGTGTAGAAGGAGACGGTTGCAGCGCCGCTGGCATCGAGCTGGAGGTCCGGGTTCCAGTAGAGTGTGCGGCGGTAGTCCTTCGGTGCCGTAGCATCAGGGGCCAGCTGGTAGTTGGGATGGTAGAAGTCATCGGGCTCGTTGAAGCCCTGCAGGATATAGCGACGATCGCGATAGGTGACGCGCTGGCCCTCGTCGCTCATCTGCCGCAGGTCAACAGCCAGGCGTTCCACCTCATCCTCCTTGGCGCGCGGATCGCCGCCTGTGCGCGGGTTGTAGTCCGTGTAGAGGTTGACGCGGTTCAGGTAGGTGAGCTTGTTGTAACGGTTCACCTGGTTGGGGGTGATATTGCGCGAGAGGTTGGCGCCATCATAACGGGCTTCCAAGAGGTAGGCATTGTTCGTCTGCATGTCTCCCGCGTACAGGCGCGCGATACTATTAAGGAAATGGAAGCGCCCACGGTAGCACCCCGACATGAGGCCGGCATCGCAGGCAGCGTTGTACGCCTCGTAGGCATCCACGCTGAAGGCGGGCTTTGAGAGATCCAGCTTACGTATGCCGCTTTTGCTGGCATGAACGGTGACCGTCTGCATGTCCGTCTCGAAAGTCTTGGGGTTGAAGAGCGAGACTTGCGAGGCCTGCGGCGAGTCGGAGGGCGGCTGGCGGTAGGCCATCTGGTAGTAGCTGTAGGGCTGCGTGAAATGGGGGTATGGCCAGTGCATGCGCACATAGAACTCCGCATCCTCGCTCTCGTCCATCACCACCCATGTATGCGGTTTCTTGGGTTTCCACTTCGTGGTGTCGCTGGCGGCGAGGAAGAAGACGCAGAAGCCGTTGAAATGGGGCGAAGGGATCGTGAAGCTGCCGTTGCTCGTCTCCATATCTCCCAAGATGCTCTCGCTGCCTGGCTGTGTGAATTCAGCATGCACACGGACTTCCTTGCCCAACGGACGCTCCTTGGCATTGAAACGGGATGTGGCGATGTTGCTGCGCATGCGGTAGCTGCCGGGCGGGAAGTTGGACTCACGGGCATAGCTCTCCGCAATGATGGTCTCCAGGACCTCGCTCTGCCCCATGCCCGCATATTTATCTTCTGTGGAGAGGTCATCTTGCGTCACCTTCCGCAGGCTGTCGCGGAAACCTTGATAGTCTGTATGGTGATCCAACTGCTTCTCCATGTTGAAGGGCGTCGGGCAGCTGAAGTCGAGGGCGGCCTGCTCGTCCTGCAGGATGCTGGCCGCATAGTTCAGCACCTCGCCGCGCAGGATCTGCGTCTGTGTCTCCGCAGGCTCTGTGAGGGCGAAGGCACCCGGCGTGGCCATCGCATGCCAGTCGAAGCGGCGCCAGCCCTGTGTCATCATCAGCAGGTCAAGGGCTGTGCGGTGCTCCTCGTCGTCGGCCTTGAAGAAGTAGGCGGCATCCGGGATGAAGCCTTTCACCTCGGAGGACAGGAGCATCTCCGTGAGGATATTGCTGGTGTCATAGGTGTAGTCCGATGTAGCAGCATCGCGGATGGCAAGACTCACCCCCGCCGACCTCACCCCTAACCCCTCTCCAAGGGGCGAGGGGGACTTTAGGGAGGGAGCGGCTATCTGAAGACTCACTTGGCTGTATGGGGCGTACTCGCTTTTTAATCCGCTGATGGTCAATGTGGGTTGCATAAGCTCGGGCTTGCAGACAAAGAAGAGGCGGTCGGCCCATATGCGGCCGTCGGCATCGAAGACCGTGGCTTGATGGACGCCAGACTCACCCCCCTGCCCCTCTCTTGTAGAGAGGGGAGTATAATGTATTTGAGCAGCAGGGCTTTTGATGTCTTCAAACAAGGTGACATGCCCTTCGTGCATGACGGTCAGCCCCAGCGCTTTCTGAGCGGCTAAGCCCTGAGCTGCCACGGAGATGAGCCATTCATCGCCCTGGCGTTGCACCGATAGTGCCACACCATCGGCTTCGGCATCCTTGATCTCGGCCTCCACGGTCTTCCCATCCTTGCTGGTGAAGCGTGCCGTGTAGCGCTGGTCGGCCGCGGGCGTGAAGAGGAAAGCGCCACGACCACGACTGACAGGAGCAACAGACTGGGCGTCCTGGCCTTGAGCGTCTTTCAATGTTTCAATATTTCCTTTTTTCAATATTTCCAACGTTCCCTCCAACGCCTCGCCAGCCTCGGTGGCCGCCTCAAAGGCCACGCGACACGGCACGCCGGCCACCAGATGCCCGCCTTCGGGATAGAAGGAGAGTTGCGGCTGTGGCTGTGCTGCACCGTTTTTGAAATAGCGGCGCAGCGGACGCGTTGTCATATTGTGGTAGAAATCGCCCGGTTCCTCGGGTTTGTCATAGACGGGGAACACACGGGAATAGAGCTTTTCGTAGTCTCGGTAAAACTCCTTGGCCATCCTGTTGTTGAAGAACCAATCCTCTGCAAAGGAGGTGTGTTCTTTCTCCGTAAGGCCCCAGTTCAACTGCCACCGCGTGTAAGCCCTCAGCTCATAGAAACCACCATAGAGCGTGTTGGCCAGCGCGAAGTTACCGTGTCCGCGGCCGTTCTTCATCTCCACGAGCTGGCGCTCCACGAGGAAGCCGTCCTGGTTCAGGAGTTCCACATACAGCACACGGCTCACATTCGAGGGGGTGCCTTTGTCAGTGCGGCGAGTGAAGACGCTGTACCAGATGGTGTCCCCAAGGAAATAGCAGGTGTTGTCCATGTGCACGAACACCTTCTCCTGCGGGAGGCCCTTGCCGAAGCGCGCGAGCCGATCAGCCCACCCCTCAATCGTGGTGGGCGGCGCAGCAGTCTGTGCAGCCATCAACAGAGGCACACACAGACTGATGAGAAATAAAAATGTACGCGTGCGAAGAGCGTTTAGCATCGTTTGAGCGTGTTTATTGGGACAAAGGTAATGAATTTTGGAGATGTGTGTCATAGTTTACACGTTTTTTTCGTCTTTTTTTAATGTTTCCATCAAAATAATGCCCTTATTGTGTGTCAACCGAACCTTTTTTCCTTATCTTTGTCCCCGAAAACCATCTTTAAACCATAAACCATAAACCATAAACCATAAACCATAAACCATAAACCATAAACCATAAACCATAAACCATAAACCATAAACCATAAACCATAAACCATAAACCATAAACCATAAACCATAAACCATAAACTTTAAACTTTAAACTTTAAACTTTAAACTATAGACATATGACCCTCATCAAATCTATTTCCGGCATCCGTGGTACCATCGGAGGCCGTGCAGGTGACACGCTGAATCCTTTGGACATCGTGAAATTCGTTTCGGCGTATGCCACCCTCATCCGTAAGACCGACAAGATCGGCACTAACAAGATTGTCGTAGGGCGCGACGCCCGCATCTCCGGCGAGATGGTGAAGAATGTCGTCTGCGGCACCCTCATGGGCATGGGCTTCGACGTCGTGAACATCGGCCTCGCCACCACCCCGACCACCGAGCTGGCCGTGACGATGGAGAAGGCCTGCGGCGGTATCATCCTCACCGCTTCCCACAACCCGCGTCAGTGGAACGCCCTGAAGCTGCTGAACAGCGACGGCGAGTTCCTGAACGCTGCCGAAGGTGCCGAGGTGCTGCGCATCGCCGCCGCCGAGGACTTCGAGTATGCCGACGTCGATCATCTGGGCAAGTACCGCGAGGATGACAGCTACGACCAGAAGCATATCGACCTTGTGAAGAACCTCGCACTCGTGGATGTCGAGGCCATCAAGAAGGCAGGCTTCCGCGTAGCCCTCGACACGGTGAACAGCGTGGGCGGCGTCATCCTGCCGAAGCTGCTGGAGCAGCTGGGTGTGAAGACCGTGACCTGCCTCTATGGCGAGCCCACCGGCGACTTCCAGCACAACCCCGAGCCCCTGGAGAAGAACCTCGGCGACATCAAGGCACTCATGCAGAAGGGCGGCTATGACATCGCCTTCGTCGTGGATCCCGACGTCGATCGTCTGGCCCTGTTCTGCGAGGACGGCACCATGTACGGCGAGGAATACACGCTCGTCACCGTGGCCGACTACATCCTGCAGCACACGCCCGGCAACACCGTCTCGAACCTCTCTTCAACCCGCGCCCTGCGCGATGTCACCCGCAAATATGGCTGCGAGTACAACGCTGCCGCCGTGGGCGAGGTGAACGTGGTCACGAAGATGAAGGCCACCAACGCCGTCATCGGCGGCGAGGGCAATGGCGGTGTCATCTATCCCGCCGCACACTACGGCCGTGACGCCCTCGTGGGCATCGCCCTCATCCTCACCTATCTGGCCAAGAAAGGCATGAAGACCAGCGAGCTGCGCGCTACCTATCCTCCCTACTGCATCGCCAAGAACCGCATCGACCTCACCCCCGACACCGACGTGGACGCCATCCTCAAGAAGGTGAAGGAGCTCTACAAGAACGAGGAGGTCAACGACATCGACGGCGTGAAGATCGACTTCCCCGACAAGTGGGTACATCTGCGCAAGTCCAACACCGAACCCATCATCCGCGTCTATTCCGAGGCTGCCACCATGGAAGCCGCCGACGCCATCGGCAAAGAGATTATGGACGTAGTGTATTCGATGACCAAGTAAATGAACAAAAGACTAGTTCTCATCCCTGCGTCGTTGGCTGCACTAGCAGCCAACGCGCAGGGGTTGCGCCCCAACATCGTCTATATCATGACCGATGACCACACGGCGCAGATGATGTCGTGCTACGACACGCGTTTTGTGGAGACCCCCAACCTGGACCGCATCGCGCGCGACGGCGTACGCTTCACACACAGCTATGTGGCCAACTCGCTGAGCGGCCCCAGCCGCGCCTGCATGATTACGGGCAAGCACTCCCACAAGAACGGCTTCACCAACAACGAGCACGGCATCTTCGACGGCTCGCAGCAGACGATGCCCAAGCTCCTGCAGGCCGCCGGCTACGAGACCGCCCTCATCGGCAAGTGGCATCTCGTGAGCACGCCCACGGGCTTCGACCACTGGGAGATACTGCCGGCACAGGGCGACTACTACAACCCCACGTTCATCCACATGGACGGCACACGCTCTGCCGACAGCGGCTACGTCACACGCATCATCACCGACAAAGCCATTGAATGGCTTGAGACCAAATTGAAAAATGGAAACATTGAAAAATTGAAAAGCACTCATGCGATGAGCAATCAGCAGAACATTTCTTCAATGTCTCAATCTGTCAATTTTTCAATTTCAAAGCCCTTCGCCCTCTTCATCCACCACAAAGCCTGCCACCGCGCCTGGCTGCCGGCACTGGAGGACCTGCGCCTGTATGAGGACAAGACCTTTGCCCTGCCGCCTGAGTTCCACGACGACTACGCCACCCGCGAAGCCGCCGGCAAGACAGAGATGGAGATTGGCAAGGACATGGACATCGTCTATGACACCAAGATGTTCGTCAGCGATAAGGAGACACCTCGCACCCGCCTGTCGCGCTCCTACCAGGGCATGATCGGGCGCCTCTCGCCCGCCGAGCGCGAGCAGTATGATGCGTTCTACGTACCCCTCTCACGCGACTTCTACGAGAAGTGGGGCAAGGACTACAACTTCCTACCCCGTCAGGCGCAGAGCAGCGTCGCGGGCAGTCGCGATGCAGAGCTGCTGGAATGGAAATATCAGCGCTATATGCGTGACTACGCCAAGGTGGTACACTCACTGGATCAGGAAGTGGGGCGCGTGCTCGACTACCTTGAGGAGAAGGGACTGCTGGACAACACGCTCGTGGTCTATACCTCCGACCAGGGTTTCTACATGGGTGAGCACGGCTGGTTCGACAAGCGCTTCATGTACGAGGAGAGTCTCTCCACACCGCTCGTGATGCGTCTGCCGAAAGGCTATGAGCGCCGTGGTGACATCGATGAAATGGTGCAAAATATCGACTATGCGCCCACGTTCCTCGACCTCGCTGGGGCACCTATTCCCGATGACATCCAGGGCGTGTCGCTGCTGCCCTTGCTGAAAGGCAAAGCGGCCACGAAGGAGGACAAAGCCGCCATCAAGAACTGGCGCGATGCCATCTACTACCACTACTACGAATATCCTGCCGAACACAATGTGCGCCGCCACTACGGCATCCGCACCGACCGCTACAAGCTCATGCATTTCTATGGTCACGACGTGAATACATGGGAGCTCTTCGACCTACAGAACGACCCCCACGAGATGCACAACCTCTACGGTCAGCCCGGAATGGAAAAACTGCAGGAACAACTGCATCGTCGCCTCGAAGAATTGCAGATTCAGTACGACGACCCGCAGCGATAACCGCTTTTCAAGCCTTTTATGCCATAAAAAGAGGCGTTTTTCTTTGCAGGCTCACTAAAAAAACATACTTTTGCGGCATCTTTTCTAAATTCTAACAATTAATACATTACTTTTTATGTGGTTATGTGATTCATCTATCGGAAGAAAAGTAGTGATGTCCGTCACGGGACTCGCGCTGATTCTCTTCCTGACGTTTCATGCCAGCATGAACGTCGTAGCGCTCATCAGCGCTGAGGGCTACAACATGATTTGCGAGTTCCTCGGCGCCAACTGGTACGCTGTGGTAGCCACCCTCGGGCTCGCCGCCCTCGTGGTCATCCACTTCATCTACGCCTTCTGGCTCACCATCCAGAACAAGAAAGCCCGCGGTGCTGACAGCTATGCTGTCACCGACAAGCCCGGCAAGGTGGAATGGGCCAGCCAGAACATGCTGGTGCTCGGCATCATCATCTGCCTGGGCCTGTGCCTGCACCTCTGGCACTTCTGGTACAACATGATGTGGGCAGAGCTCAGCGATCCCACGGCAGCCTTGGCAGCCGTGCCCGGTCCTGCCGACGGCTATGCATGGATTGTCTGGACGTTCCACGATCAGCCCGGAGCCCCCATCTACTCCCTGCTCTACCTGATTTGGTTCTGCGCCATCTGGTTCCACATCAACCACGGCTTCTGGAGCGCTATCCAGACGCTGGGTTGGAGCGGCAAGATCTGGTTGCAGCGCTGGCAGTGCATCGCCTTCATCTGGTCCTCCATCGTCATCCTGATGTTTGCTGTGGTGGTCATCAAGTTCGCCATTTTTGGTTGACCCTCCCCTCACCCTCCCTTGTAGGGAGGGAGTAGTCACCTTTTCAAGAATAGGTTTTATTATTAACATTAAAGAATAGCCCTAATGACCCCCTGATGAGTCAGATACATTCTACTCCCCTCCCTACAGGGAGGGGCAGGGAGGTGGGTCTTATAAATTATGAAGAAAATAGATTCCAAGATTCCTGAGGGACCCGTTGCTGAGAAATGGACCAACTACAAGGCACATCAGCGCTTGGTGAACCCGAAGAACAAACTCAAGCTCGACGTCATCGTGGTGGGTACGGGTCTGGCCGGTGCCAGCGCTGCCGCCTCCCTCGGTGAGATGGGCTTCAACGTCCTTAACTTCTGCATCCAGGACAGCCCCCGTCGCGCGCACTCTATCGCCGCTCAGGGCGGTATCAATGCAGCCAAGAACTACCAGAACGATGGCGACAGCGTCTATCGTCTGTTCTACGACACCGTGAAGGGTGGTGACTACCGCGCTCGCGAGGCCAACGTCTATCGTCTGGCTGAGGTGTCGAACAATATCATCGACCAGTGCGTGGCTCAGGGCGTTCCCTTCGCTCGTGAATATGGCGGCATGTTGGCCAACCGTTCCTTCGGCGGTGCACAGGTGAGCCGTACCTTCTATGCCAAGGGTCAGACCGGACAGCAGCTGCTGCTCGGCGCTTACTCTTCGTTGAGCGCTCAGGTGCAGGCCGGCAAGGTGAAGCTTTTCACCCGCTATGAGATGGAAGATGTGGTCATCGTCGATGGCCGCGCCCGCGGTATCATCGCCAAGAACCTCGTCACAGGTAAGCTGGAGCGCTTCTCCGCCAACGCTGTCGTCATCGCTACGGGCGGCTATGGCAACGCTTACTTCCTCTCCACCAACGCCATGGGTTGCAACTGCACGGCTGCCGTTCAGTGCTACCGCAAGGGCGCTTACATGGCCAACCCCTCCTACGTACAGATCCACCCCACCTGCATCCCCGTACATGGTGACAAGCAGTCCAAGCTGACGCTGATGTCCGAGTCCCTGCGTAACGACGGCCGCATCTGGGTTCCCAAGAAGCTGGAAGATGCCAAGAAGCTGCAGGAAGGCACGCTGCAGGGCTGGGAGATTCCCGAGGAAGATCGCGACTACTACCTGGAGCGTCGCTATCCCGCTTTCGGTAACCTTGTGCCGCGAGACGTCGCCAGCCGTGCTGCCAAGGAGCGTTGCGACAAGGGCTTCGGCGTGAACAACACCGGTCTGGCCGTGTTCCTCGACTTCTCCGAGTCCATCAACCGCCTCGGCCTCGACGCCATGAAGCAGCGCTACGGCAACCTCTTTGACATGTACGAGGAGATCACCGACGTCTATCCCGGCGACCTCGCCAACGAGATCAACGGTGTGAAGTACTACAAGCCCATGATGATCTACCCCGCCATCCACTACACGATGGGCGGCGTGTGGGTTGACTACGAGCTGCAGACCTCCATCCCCGGCCTCTTCGCTATCGGCGAGTGCAACTTCTCCGACCACGGCGCCAACCGCCTCGGTGCCTCCGCGCTGATGCAGGGCTTGGCCGACGGTTACTTCGTGCTGCCCTACACCATCCAGAACTACCTCGCCGACCAGGCCATCTGGCCGCGCATCAGCACCGACCTGCCCGAGTTCGCTGAGGCAGAGAAGGCTGTCGATGCCGAGCTCACCCGTCTCTTGAACATCAAGGGTAAGCGCTCCGTAGATAGCATCCACAAGGAACTCGGCCACATCATGTGGGAATATGTCGGCATGGGTCGCACCGCTGAGGGCCTGAAGACCGGCATCCAGAAGATGAAGGAGCTGCAGAAGGAGTTCGACACCAACCTCTTCGTGCCAGGCTCTAAGGAAGGCCTCAACGTGGAACTCGACAAGGCTATCCACCTCCGCGACTTCTTCACCATGGGCGAGCTCGTGGCTCACGACGCTCTCAGCCGTAACGAATCCTGCGGCGGTCACTTCCGCGAGGAATATCAGACGGAGGAAGGCGAGGCCAAGCGCGACGACGAGCACTTCTTCTACGTCGGCTGCTGGGAGTATCAGGGTGCCGACAAGGATCCTGAGCTCATCAAGGAGCCCCTGGAGTACGAAGCAATCAAGGTACAAACCCGTAACTATAAGAATTA
>Ga0310691_10004937_pt1 | contig 14799 bp, 10 predicted proteins | sample 176DNAGHGlowgp2_FD_203887 | JGI IMG/M metagenome (GOLD analysis project Ga0310691, IMG submission 203887) | Sheep rumen microbial communities from Palmerston North, Manawatu-Wanganui, New Zealand - 1766 DNA GHGlow gp2 (v2) (version 2) | ecosystem: Host-associated > Mammals > Digestive system >... | reverse complement strand
CACACTTACGGATAATCTGACGCTGGATGCCCGGGATGCGCTCGATGGGTACCTCGATACCCAGGTCGCCTCGGGCAATCATGATACCATACGAGGCGTCGATGATCTCATCGATATTGTCGACACCTTCCTGATTCTCAATCTTCGAGATAATCTTGATATCGCTGTTGTATGCATCGAGGATAGCCTGTACGGCTCTCACATCGGCTGCCGAGCGCACAAAGCTGTGGGCTATGAAGTCGATGTCCTGATCGATGGCCAGCATGATGTTCTTACGGTCCTTCTCCGTAAGAGGAGGCAGGGCGATATGCACGCCAGGCACGTTGACACTCTTATGAGAGCCAAGGTAACCATCGTTCTGTACCTGTGCGATGACAGCAGGACCGTTGATGCCGATGACGAGCATGTCGAGTGCTCCATCATCGAAGAGCACATGGTCGCCCTCGTGGATGTCGGCAGCGAAGTTTGAGTAAGAGAGATTGATAATGTCATGGGAGGTGTCCATCTCAGGACGGCCGAAGATCTTTACAACATCACCTGTCTTATACTCGATAGGCTCCGGACAACCCGTGGTGCGTACCTCAGGGCCCTTGGTGTCGATGAGGATGCCAATGTGACGGCTCACCTCACGGACATTACTTATTATCGTCTTTATACCTTCCTCAGAGGCATGAGCGGTGTTCATACGAACAACGTTCATGCCTGCGTTGAACAACGAACGGATAAAGTCAGTGTCACAACGCCTGTCGCTGATGGAAGCTACTATCTTGGTCTGTTTCATCAGCCACCGAAGTTATCATACATGATTGACTCCGGATCGACACCGAGAGAGTCGAGCATGGATACTACAGCTGCTGACATAGGACCAGGACCACACATGTAGTACTCTACATCCTCTGGAGCCTCGTGGTCCTTCAGGTAGGTGTTGAGCATCACCTGATGAACGAAACCTGCGGTGTACTTCACGCCTGCAGCATCGGCTGCCGGATCCGGACGGTCGAGAGCCAGATGGAAGTGGAAGTTCGGATACTCCTTCTCCAGGCCCAGGAAGTCGTCGAGATAGAACACCTCGTTGAGGGCGCGTGCTCCGTAGAAGTAGTGCATCTCGCGATCTGTGGTGTGCAGAGTCTTGGTCATGTGCATGATCTGAGCGCGCAGAGGAGCCATACCGGCACCACCACCAACCCAGATCATCTCCTTCTTCGAGTCGAAGTGTGGGTGGAAATCGCCGAAAGGTCCGCTCATGATCACCTTGTCGCCTGGTTTCAGCGAGAAGATATAAGATGAGGCGATACCTGGGTTCACATCCATGAAGCCGCTGCGGTCGGGCTTGAACGGAGGAGTAGCGATACGTACTGTCAGCATGAAGACATCACCCTCGGCAGGATAGTTGGCCATTGAGTAGGCACGGATGGTGTCTTCGGGGTTCTTACACTTAAGTGGGAACAGACCGAACTTCTCCCATGATGGCAGATACTCGTCGCCAATGAGGCTCTTGTCGATGTCCTTATCGTAGTCGATGCAATCGAACTTAGGAATCTTAATCTGAGCGTAAGAGCCAGGCAGGAAGTCCATGTGCTCGCCCGGAGGCAGCTGTACCTTGAACTCCTTGATGAAGGTAGCCACGTTCTTGTTGGAGATAACGGTACACTCGTACTCCTTAACGCCGAGGATGCTCTCATCTACGTGGATCTTTAGGTCGCCCTTCACCTTACACTGACAACCTAAGCGCCAGTGGTCCTTGATCTGCTTACGTGTGAAGTGAGGTTTTTCACTGTCGAGGATCTCGCCCCCACCCTCAAGAACCTGTACCTTACACTGTCCGCAAGAGGCCTTACCACCGCAGGCAGAAGGCAGGAAGATGCCGTTCTGGTTGAGTGTCGCCATCAGGTTGTTGCCCTGGGCTACGGAGATGGTACGGTCGCCATTGATCTCGATATTCACATTGCCGCTGGGGCTCAAATATTTCTTTGCTACCAGCAGGATAATCACCAACAGGATGATTACCAGAAGGAAAACTCCAATACTATATGCTATAAACTGTGCCATACCTTATCAAATATTTAGTCCAGAGAAACACATCATTGCCATAGCCATGAGGCCGACGGTGATAAACACGATGCCGAGGCCCTGAAGAGGCTTGGGGACATCGCTGTACTGCATCTTCTCGCGGATGGCACCCATAGCCACGATGGCCAGCGTCCAACCGATACCAGAGCCGAAGCCATAGACAACGGCATCGGGGATAGAGGTGATGGCCTGAGAGTTAGATGGGTCCATGAGGATGCGCTGCTGCATGAACAACGAGGCACCCATGATGGCGCAGTTCACAGCAATCAGCGGCAGGAAGATACCCAGTGCTGCGTAGAGCGATGGCGAGTATTTCTCGACAGTCATCTCCACCAGCTGCACCATACCTGCGATGACAGCGATAAAGAGGATAAACGACAGGTAGCTCAGGTCTACTCCCTCAGCGAGACAGTCAGGACCCAGCACCTTGGTCTGTAACAGATAGTTCACGGGAACGGTAACTGTCAACACGAAGGTCACAGCGAGTCCGAGTCCCATAGAGGTCTTCACCGTCTTCGACACAGCCAGATATGAGCACATGCCGAGGAAGAAAGCGAAGATCATATTGTCGACGAAAATCGAACGAAATAGCAAACTAATTATATGTTCCATACTCAATTCATTTTTTTATGAAAGAAATATGAATAATACGCAGAAATTTTCCCAGAAATATTAAGAAATTAAATTATTATTCTTATTTCTGAATTAAATTATTCACATTATTCTAATTTCTTTCATAATATAATTCTTCATTTCTTTTCCTTGTAGAAGTAAGCACGATGTACCCAAATCACACAGCCAACGAGGATGAGCGCCATTGCTGGCATCGTCATCATACCATTGTTGACATAGCCGAAGTCGTAGCAGGCATCAGGAATAACCTGAAAGCCCAGAAGAGTACCACGTCCGAGCAACTCACGAACGGCACCCACGATAACCAGAATCATAGCGTAGCCAAGACCGTTGCCCACACCATCGAGGAACGAAGGCCAAGGCTTGTTCTGCATGGCGAACGCCTCGAGGCGCCCCATCAGGATACAGTTGGTGATAATCAGACCGACATACACGCTCAACTGAACGCTGACGTCGTAGGCGAAAGCCTTCAGAATCTGAGACACGATAGTTACGAGAGCAGCCACAACCACCAGCTGAACCACGATACGGATGCGGTTAGGAATAGTGTTGCGGATGATAGAGATGATTACGTTAGAGAAAGCAGTAATCACCGTTACAGCAAGACCCATCACGATGGCAGGCTTCAGCTGCGACGTAACGGCCAGTGCCGAGCAGATACCCAATACCTGTCCGAGGATAGGGTGATCGAGGTTCAACGGGTTAGTGAAAACCTCCTTATTTTGTTTACTGAATAAAGCCATAATCAAATAATAATTATTTCGCAGCATTCTGCGCACCATTTGCACACTTGATATATTTTTCTATTGATGCCTTTAGCATATCAGTAACACCATTAGAAGTTAGCGTTGCTCCTGTAACGACATCTACCTGAGTCTCTGGGTCTTCAACCTTCTTGACAACAGCTATCTTTACCTCACAATCGCTCGTACGAAGTTTCTTACCTATGAATTGCTCCTGCCAAGCCTGAGAGTCTTTAATTTCTGCACCAAGACCAGCAGTCTCACTTTCATGGTTGAAATACACACCATAGACTGTATTATAATCATCCTTAACGGCAAGATAGCCACTGATTCCACCCCAGAGCCCCATACCCTTCATAGGAATTACGTAGACAGACTTGCCATCAACAAAACACACATAGATACCATCCTTGCCATCCATTGGATCTGCAGGAGCCATATCAGGATAGAAGTCACCAGGTGCTGCTAACAAGAGCTTACCCTTAACTACCTCATTGTACTTTGCTTCAGCAGCTGCACCATCCAGATTGCGAATGTTAAGTGAGTATAGAATCTGCTTTTTCTGGTCTAATGCAACGTTAGCATCCTGCATAGGCTTCAGAGCCTGATAGACAAATGCCAGCAGGAAGGCAACGATGACAACGAGTATCGCGCTATAGATTATAATGTACGCGTTGGAATTTGTATTCAGTTTCATTTGGTACCTCCTCTCTTTAAACGTTTCGAGATATTGCGCTCAACGATGAAATGGTCGATCGTCGGAGCAAACATATTACCAAAGAAGATGGCGAGCATCATACCCTCAGGATAACCGGCATTCATCACACGGATGATGATGGCCATAGCACCAATGAGGAAACCGTAGATATACTGGCCACAAGAGGTGCGGCAAGAGGTAACAGGGTCTGTTGCCATAAACACAGCACCGAAGGCGAAGCCACCCATAACAAAGTGGTGCCACCAAACCATATCGCTCTTGCCGGTCTGCTCAAACAGAATAGCCAACAGAGCGCCACCAACAAACACGCTCAGCATGGTGCGCCAAGAAGCTATACCAGTCCACAACAGGATAACAGCACCGATAGCAATAGCTATAACGCTGGTTTCGCCGATAGAACCGGGAATAAAGCCCAGCACCATATCCATGATAGAAGCATCAGGAGTTATGCCCTGACCAATCTCTCCCAAAGGTGTAGCAGCGGTGAATCCATCAGGCAGGTCGTTACCCAGACCGAAGATAGAACTCTGCGATACCCAAACCTGGTCACCGGTCATCTTTGAAGGATAGGCGAAGAACAAGAACATACGTGCTGCAACAGCAGGGTTGAACATGTTCATACCTGTACCACCAAAAATCTCCTTAACAAAGATTACTGAGAATGCGCAAGCCAGAGCCAGCATCCACAGCGGGCAACCGATAGGAATAATCAGCGGGATGATGATACCAGAAACTAGGTAACCCTCCTGGATCTCCTCACCCTTCCACTGAGCCCAGGCAAACTCGATGCCCAGACCTACGATGTAACTGACAAGAATCTTTGGCAGTACAGCAAGGAAACCGAAACAGAAAATCTCGAAGAAACTGGCTGTTGCGAGTGTGCCAGCAGCGAGATAGTTCTGGTAACCGATGTTGTACATACCAAACAGCATAGCGGGCATCAGTGCGATGACCACCATACTCATAATACGCTTCGAGTCGATGGCGTCGTGAATGTTCACGCCACCAGCCTTTGCTGTGTCGTTAGGCACATAAAGGAAGGTCTCGAAGCCGTCGAATATCGAACGGAAAGCATGCAGCTTGCCACCCTCCTCGAAGTTCGGCTTTACCTTATTTAAATAATTCCTTAAAAAACTCATATTCATTTTCTCTTTTGTCATGAAAGAAATGTGAATAATACGCAGAAATTTTATCCAGAAATATTAAGAAATAAATAATTATTCTTATTTCTGGAACAAATTATTCACATTATTCTTATTTCTTTCATAAAATAATTCTTATGCGTTTTCTTTGCGGAGGATGTTGAGGCCCTCACGAACAATGCGTTGTAATTCTAACTTAGAGCTGTCTACGAACTCTGCGAGAGCAAAGTCCTCAGGACTTACCTCGTAGATACCCAGAGCCTCCTGACGATCGATGTCGCCAGCGATGATGGCCTTGATGAGATACTCACCATAGATATCCATTGGCAGTACCTTATCGTACTCACCACTCATAATCATGTGACGCTCACCACCCTTGATACGGGCATCGAGAGCATACTGCTTCTTACCACAGAGCCAAGAGAAATAGCTACGGCTGACAGAGAACTGCTTGAAACGAGGCAGAATCCATCCCAGCATCTCGTCGGCCTTGTCACCCTCAGGGATAACGGTGATCTCAGAAGTGTGGGCACCAAGGAAACCGTCCTTCGTCGTTGGCTTGCCTGTGAGCACGTTGCCATTGATGATACGAACAGAGTTTGATGCATCGTAGCTATTGCTCAAGAGTGTTGAGAGTTCCTCGCCCACGAGCATATCCACATAAGCAGGACTCTTGATCTCACTACCACAGAGAGCAATGGTACGAGTGAGGTTCACCTTACCTGTATTGAACAGACGTCCGATGAAGAGCACTACAGTAGGATCGCCGATGGTCCATACAACCTCACCCTTGTTCACCGGGTCGATGTTGTTCACCTGAACACCAACGTTACCTGCAGGGCACTTGCCGTCGAAAACAGTAACCTCGGCATCCTTCATACCCTCCAGCTTAGAGCCAACGCCTACGCCGAGATAGGTCTTCGCAATCTTTGAGAGAGCTGTGAGACCTGTCTGGAAGTCTGCTTCCTGACCCTGTACCTCATACTCGAAGTCTGCAGCCAGGGGTTTGTCGCGCAGGGCAGATACGAAAATTGCCTTCGGCTGAACACTTGGATTAGTGGACACAGCATAAGGCAACTGGTTGATGTAACCAAAGATTCCCGCTTCCAACAAAGCATTAATCACTTGCTCGCCATTGAGGCTGCTGACGTCCTTCTTGCCAAAGTCCAAAGACTCCTGCTGGGCATCGGCATCCACCTTGATGCAGAGCACTTTTCTCCGTTCACCACGCACCACCTCACGGACAGTACCGCTCACTGGCGAGGCAAACTTCACTTCAGGATACTGTTTGTTGACAAACAAAGCATCCCCGGCCTTGACCTTATCACCCTCTTTGACAACAACTTTTGGAGTGACACCCTCGAAATCATCTGGCACAAGAGCATACTTGCCGTTCGACTTCAACTGGATCTTCTTCTCCTCAGCCTTGCCTTGAAGGTTAATGTCCAAGCCTTTGCGTAACTTAATTACATTTGCCATTTATATAAATGTTTGATAGAATAGTTGCACTAAAGCGAGGCAAAATTAATAAATTTTACTGAATTTCTGCGTATTTTAGAGTAAAAAATTCGGTAATAACAACTTTTTGTTGTAAATTTGCGGAGAATTTTCAGTTAAGAGCAAAAATATTGCTATCCATAACTGTCAGAAAGAGGCAAAAAAGTGAAACTGATAAAACATACGATAAACTGGATAGTGTGGAGTCTGATGGCTCTGTACATACTACTGCTTATCACCACACATATACCTGGATGCCAAAGGTTCTTCGGAGGGCTGGTAGCTGATGCGGTATCAGAACGCCTTGCAACGAAAGTGAATGTAGGTAGCATCGATTTAGGATTCCTTAATCGTGTGATTATCAACGACGTAACACTCTATGACCAACAGAACCGCATAATGCTGCTCGCCTCACGTATGTCAGTGAAGATAGACCTGCTGGCACTCGCAGAGGGAAAGATAAGCATATCCTCAGCACAGCTCTTTGGTGCCAACGGACGATTCTATAAGCGTAATGCCGAATCAAAGCCAAACTACCAGTTTGTGCTCGACTCCCTGGCATCGAAAGATACCACAAACACCTCCCCACTCGACCTGAGGATCAATTCACTTATCATACGACGCTCCAGCATATTGTATGATCAGGGAGATATCCCGAAGACAGACGGACTATTCAATCCCCACCATCTGAGGATAAGCAATATAAGTGCAAATATAGCACTGAAGAGAATCACTGAAGATTCTATCGATGTAAATGTAAAACGTCTGGGGCTTACGGAACAGTCAGGTCTGGAACTCAACAATCTCACCTTCCGCTTTCAGGCAGGAAAGAAGAATGCAGAACTAAAGAATCTCTGTATTGAGATGCCCAGCACGAAGATAGCCATCGACACTCTGAAGGCATCATATACTATTGAGAAAGACAAACTCCTTACAGAGACTCTCGAGTACGAAGGAGGCTTTACGAATTCATATATAACTCCCTCAGACCTAAGATGTTTCTATAATTCGCTAAAGAATTTCCAAAGACCAATACACCTGCAGTCAAACTTCAGAGGAAAGGGGTATACGACTACTATTCCAGAGCTGCATTTATGGACGGAAACAGGAGATGTAAACATCCTTGCAAGCGGACTCGTAGACACCTCAAATGACAAGCCTTCATGGAGTGCAAAGGTAAATGACCTCGCTCTGTCGGAGAATACCCTCGACTTCCTGCAGAAGACTATTCCAGACATCCCAAGAGAAATATTAAACATAGGAAACCTGCGGCTCAGAGGCAGTCTCAACGGAGAATCTGACGGAGGTATGAGTGTACAGACACAGATACAGACAGGTATCGGAAATATAGACCTTGACTTCCTTATGTCGGGCACAAAACAGTTTAATGGCAGCATCGACACAGAGGGAATAGACCTGAGACAGCTGTTGGACGACGAACAGCTGGGACTCCTCGCAGCAAGTCTGAAGCTCGACGGAGAGATTGCATCTAAGATTCCCACCGTCAATGCTCAAGGTATGGTATCACGTATGGACTACAAGGGATATCCCTTTACTAATATCGGTATCAACGGCTCATATTCTGATAAGGGAGTAGCCGGATTCCTGAAGATTGAAGACCCCAACCTGTCGGCAGAGGTAGAAGGAAATATGGCAAAGAAAGGAGCCACTAACAGTATTAACATAAAAGGAATGCTGAATCATCTGGCACCTAAGGCCTTGAAGCTATCCGACAACTGGGGCGATGCCATATTCGCCGCCAACCTCGATGCCGACCTCACGGCAAAGACCATCAACGATGCCCAAGGAAAACTGAGAATCAGCAATTTATCGATGGTGGAAGAAAACGGCAATCAGTATAACCTCGACAACCTGTATATCACCTCCGGCTTTGAAGACGACCTGCACTATGTGACACTCGTCAGCGACTTTGCGAAGGCAGAGATCAAAGGAGAGTTTGAATACACTACCCTGCCCCAAAGCATCATCAACTTCGTAGCATCAGCATTACCCACACTACCAGGACTGCCTCAGGTGAAGAAAGAGTCAGGTAATAATTTCAATTTGCAACTTCAAGTGTTTAAGACAGACTGGCTGCAGAAGCTGTTGGGCATGGATATAAGCATTGCCAACCCTGTGACCTTGAGAGCACGTGTGAATGACAATACGAAGACAATCAATCTGGAAGGACTCATACCTGATATCACATACGACGGCAGCCGCTATACAAATGGAAATATCGTCATTACAACACCTTCCGACAGTATCAAGGGAGATGTTTCCCTCAATAAGATCATGGACGATGGAAGTAAGATAGATCTCTCGTTGAAAGCTGTGGCATCAGACAATAATCTCACCACATCACTGGCGTTTAAGAACAGTGCCAGCAAAGATGATTTCAGCGGTAACCTGAATCTTGTTACCAGTCTCTATAAGAACAATGCAAATCAGCCGGAGGCACATATCAGGGTACAGCCATCACACCTGATTCTCAATGGTGCCACATGGGCTGTGGAGACATCGGACATCATATATAATGCCGATAAGCTATACGTAAACCAGTTCAGCATAAATAATGGTCAGCAGCACCTTATCATCGACGGAAAGGCAACAGCATCGCGAGAAGACACCATAACAGTGGACCTTAACGAAATGGAAGTGGCATATATCCTCGACCTCGTAAACTTCCACAGTGTGGAGTTTAGCGGAAGAGCATCCGGCAGCGCTACTGTGGTGGCGCCATTCGGAGATTTCGCGATGAATGCGGATATCGTGGTTGACGACTTTAAGTTTGAGCGAGGTCACATGGGTACCCTCTATGCCGAAGCTGCATGGATAAAGGAACGTGGACAGATAGATATCGACGCTATTGCAGATGACGGACTTAACTCGAAGACATTCGTCAACGGATATGTGTCGCCAACATACAACACCATAGACCTTCAGATAAGTGCCGACGGTACATATCTTGACTTCATGCATAACTTCACGAATACCTTCCTCTCGTCTATAACAGGTCAAGGGCATGGTGATGTGCGCCTTGCAGGAACACTCGACAATATCAACCTCACAGGACAGCTTATCATAGACGAAGGCAAGGCAGAGGTGACAGCACTCAACACCACATATACCCTCACCAACGACACAGTGAACTTCATACCCGACGAGATAGAACTGCACCAGATGGCTGTTTATGATGCTGACGGAAATAAAGGAACACTGAGTGGAGGAATACACCACAAGCATCTTACGAGCATGACCTACGATCTCTTTGTAGAGGCAGATAATCTTCTGGCATACGATTTCAGGGATTTCGGAGAGTCGTCGTTCTACGGAACGGTATATGCCTCTGGCGATGTGGCTATTCATGGACGTTCAGGAGAGGTGGTAATCGACTGCAACGTTACCCCACAGAAGAACACAGTCTTCGTGTATAACGCGTCATCGCCGGATGCCATCAGCAACCAGGAGTTTATTGAGTGGGGCTCAGGAAGTAAGACAGAAGCAGCAATCGGTAAAGCGGATGAAGGAAAAAGAATATCGGAAGAAGAAATTGACATCCCTACGGATATATATATTAACTTCCTTGTGAACTGTACCCCCGATGCAACAATGAGAATACTGATGGATGCGAATACCAGCGACTATATCACTCTTAATGGTGAAGGTACCATCAGAGCTACATTCCATAATAAAGGACCGTTTAATATGTTCGGCACATATACCGTAGATCATGGCACATACGGTATCACAATACAGAATATCATCAAGAAGAACTTCACCTTCAATCGTGGAGGAACAATCGTGTTTGGAGGCGATCCGTATAATGCGGCACTCAATCTGCAGGCGGTATATACGGTGAATGGCGTATCACTGTCAGACCTTAATATAGGCAACAACTTCGCATCGAACACCATACGTGTAAACTGTCTGATGAACATCGGAGGAATGCCGAACTCTCCAAAGGTGGAATTCGACCTCGAGATGCCGACAGTGAATGCCGAAGAGCAACAGATGGTACGTTCTATAATCAACGGACAGCAGGAGATGAACCAGCAGGTGCTCTATCTGTTGGGTATCGGACGATTCTATAATCAGGGAGCAAACAACTCCGGCACAGATCAGTCAGACCGTACAACACTGGCCATGCAGAGTTTCCTTTCAGGTACACTCTCTACTCAGATTAACACCTTGCTGAGCACTGTTATCAAAAACGACAACTGGAACTTCGGAGCCAATATCTCTACAGGTAATGAAGGCTGGCATAATGCGGAGTATGAAGGACTCATCAGCGGAAGGATGCTTAATAACCGACTGTTGCTCAACGGACAGTTCGGATATCGTGATAATGCCCGTCAGGCGACACCATCGTTTATTGGTGATTTCGACCTTCAGTATCTGCTCTTCCCCAACGGAAACCTCGCACTGAAGGTATATAATCAGACTAATGACAGATACTTCACGAAGTCATCACTCAACACTCAGGGTATTGGTGTGATTATGAAGAAGGATTTCAATGGTCTGAAGGATCTCTTCTCTACGAAGAAAAAGAAAAAGAGGAAAGAAAAATCAAAATAGCCTTCTTCCCTCTTACATCTTACATTATCTAAGTCTCAGGCCGTCGCCTACCTGAATGGTATGATCAGGATTAAGACCATTCATCTTATATAGACTCTTAAGTCGGATGCCATATTTCTGAGCTATAGAGTACATCGACTCACCGGCACGGACATAATGCAGACGACCCTTATAATCCTTTGGAGCCTTCTTCTGTTTCTTCTTCAGCCATACTATCTCGCCCTCTTCCAGCTGGTCACGCTTGTCGCGCTCATTATATTTGGCAATCTTCTTATAGCTGATACCTATCTCCTGACCTATAGACTCAAAAGTATCTCCCCTACGGGCAATAAGATAATAGTTCTTATTGAAGATCTTAATCGGATGAAGGGCTGCACTGCTGACACCATGATCTTTGGTATGCTCAAACATAAACTTGTCATATCCCTTTGCGGTATCATACTGGTAGAGCTTGTAAAGCTGGATAAGTTCTATCAGTTTGCTGGCATATTGAGGGTTTGTGGCATATCCAGCCGCCTTAAGACCCTTTGCCCAACCTTTATAATCAGTTATCTCAAGATCAAACAGCGATGCATATCTCTTTCCGCTAGCCAGGAATCGGGAGTGATCCTCATACGACTGGAAGGCTGAGCTATAAGACCTGAAGCACTCATTGTTGGCATCATCATCCTCATAGATCTTACGTCCATCCCATCCGTTACACTTTATTCCGAAGTGGTTATTACCTTGTACGGCAAGACGACTCTGGCCTGCACCACTCTCAAAGAGTCCCTGAGCAAGTGTTATAGATGCAGGAATCTTCCAACGTTTCATCTGCTCGATGGCAATATCCTTATACTGGTCGATATACTGCTGATATCTCTGGTTCCACCGCATCTGTGCAGTAGAGCATACTGTCACCAAAAGACAGCCTGCAATTGTCAATATTGTTTTCTTCATATCTTTCATGACTGCAAAATTAACATTTATTTTCCAATAAAATAATGTTTATTGATAAAAAAGTTGTATATTTGCAGAAAATATTACCTATCTATGCAAGAAATTGAACTAAAATCCGTAGTAAAGGTCTGTCAGATGGATGAACTTACATCTGACGAGAAGCATATTCTTGAGATGGCTATTGATGCCACAAACCGCAGTTATGCCCCCTATTCTAAGTTTCATGTAGGAGCAGCAGTAAAGCTTGACAACGGTGTGGAGTTAGCCGGTTGTAATCAGGAGAATGCAGCCTATCCCTCTGGGCTGTGTGCTGAGCGTACAGCTCTCTTCTATGCAGGAGCACAGTATCCTGAGGTTGGTGTCAGTCTTCTGGCGATAGCTGCAAGAGGTACTGACGGAGAACTCACTGAAGAGCCTACAGGTCCTTGCGGTTCTTGTCGTCAGGTGATAATAGAGAGTGAGACACGTGCCGGTCATCCGATTCGTATCCTGCTCTATGGCCGTAAGTACGTATACGTGGTTGATGGCATACGTCCGCTGATGCCACTCACATTCTCAGAGTTCTAGTAATAGCAGCCTAAGCCCTTAGCGGTAGAAAGAGAATCGAGGTGGAAATCGTAATATAGGTTTTTCTCGTCGATGACAAGGAAATGCTTCTTTCCCTGTATAGAGTCCTTAGGCGTTTCCCAGATGATATTTTTGAAACGGACACTGTCGGCAGTAGTCACTTTTGGCGTTCGCAGAAGAGTGTTTGAGAAACGATATTCGAAAGCGGCAACAGTATCTCTTACACCACCAAAAAGTACGTCTTCCTTATAACCGGTAATAATCGATGCGCTGCAATTAAGACGCAGAAGTGGAATGTCGGATGGGCCGTTGAAGTTCGTAAAACTCAGGGCAACACCACTCTCTGCTGTGAAAGGATAGAACTGCGCCAGTGTGCAGTGAGTGATATCAGCCACACCCCCAATAATTGAGACACAATCGCCAAGGGTGTTGGTAAACTGACAGTCTTCCAGAGATATCGAAGAATTTACAGCCATCAGACCATATCCCATTGCATTGTGAACGATACTTTTTTTCATCGCAAGACGAACTTTTGTGGTATCGAGAGCTGCAGAGTCGAGCACGATAGCATTACATGCATTACGTATCTCTGAGTTTTTAATGACTCCTTTAAGTGCAGACTCATAAAAATGAATTCCACTCCACTGTCCGCTTACACGATCGTATGGCAGATTAGAGAACATACGGTCTAATCTGTCGCCACGTAACAGGCAATTCTCGATGGTAAGGTCTCCAAAGACTTCGATACCTGACTTATCGTGAAAGAAAAGTGTGGTGTTTCGGAGAGTAAGACTTGCACCCTCAGGAATAGTCATATTACCATATATAATTATAGGTGTAGACGACTCTATTAGTTGTTCACCTACTATCACAGGGTCATATAGTTTTTCAGCATTCCACGTCCAAGCACGAAGATTCACTTTCTGCTGCTGGCCGCTCTCAAGGACAAAGACAAGATCATCCTCTATTAACTTCGGCTCTGACTGTGATGCCTGTGGTGATGTAAGTTCTACAAACACAAGAATGCTGTCGTTACGACGTATCTCGATATCGTTCACCTGAGAACCAAGACTATTATCGAGATAATAACCATCTACATTCACTCGGAACCCAGTCTGATTTCTGCGATTAAGATGAACATCGGTAATACGCAAGCCGTCATCATTGTTGTTATGCACCCAGAAAGTGTAAGTAGACGAAGGGGTACGCGAGAATATTGTGTCGAGACTGATGGTATCTGCAGAGAAAGACAGACGAAGACTACTGCTTGTACTAAAACTGTCATCATCAGCACAAGCCACCATCAGAAATACTATGAGGATATAAAAAATCCGTTTCATACTATGTACAAAACGGATTATTCTCAGATTTATTGTATCCTTACTTTCCAAAGTAACGCTTCAGCAGTCCTGCGAAGCCTGCTCCATGACGAGCCTCGTCCTTTGCAGCCTCATGAACCATGTCGTGGATGGCATCAAAACCCATAGCCTTGGCCTGCTTGGCCAACTCGAACTTGTCGGCACATGCACCATGTTCAGCAGCAGCACGCTTCTCCAGATTGGTCTTTGTGTCGAACACCACCTCACCAAGCAGCTCAGCAAACTGTGCTGCATGTACAGCCTCTTCCATACCATAGCGCTTAAAGGCTTCGGCAATCTCGGGATAGCCCTCTCGGTCAGCCTGACGGGCCATAGCCAGATACATGCCAACCTCACCGCACTCACCACGATAGTTGTTGCGCAACTCTTCAATCATCTCCTCGGGGACACCCTCAATCTTACCATCGCCAATCTTATGAACAGTAGCATAAGTAACGTCACCTGTATCCTGGAGTTCAGAGAACTTTGAAGCAGGAGCCTTACATACTGGACACTTCTCGGGAGCTGCATCGCCTTCATAGATATATCCACAA
>Ga0310691_10004936_pt1 | contig 14802 bp, 12 predicted proteins | sample 176DNAGHGlowgp2_FD_203887 | JGI IMG/M metagenome (GOLD analysis project Ga0310691, IMG submission 203887) | Sheep rumen microbial communities from Palmerston North, Manawatu-Wanganui, New Zealand - 1766 DNA GHGlow gp2 (v2) (version 2) | ecosystem: Host-associated > Mammals > Digestive system >... | reverse complement strand
TGTTTCGAGAAGGAGGCAGACGACTGCAAGGATGATTTTGAACGTTGGATTTATGTACTGAAGAATATGGACACATTGAACAGAATGCCGTGGGCTGCCCAGAACGCAGTCTTCCAGCGGTTAGCGGAAATAGCAGAAGTAAGTGCCATGACTAAGGATGAGCGCATCAAGTATGACCACGCCCTGAAGGTCTATCGTGACACGCTGAACACCTATAACGGTGCTTTGCAGGATGGACTGCAGCAAGGGCTTGAGCAAGGTATTCAGCAAGGACTCCAGCAAGGGCTCCAGCAAGGTATTCAGCAAGGTATTCAGCAAGGTATTCAGCAAGGTATTCAGCAAGGTATTCAGCAAGGCCGTTCAGAAGGTCGTGCAGAAGGTCGTGCAGAAGGTCGTGCAGAAGGTCGTGCAGAAGGTCTGCAGCAGGGAGAACAAAACAAGGCATTAGACATTGCCCGCAACCTGAAGGTGATGGGGCTCAGCCTCACGGATATTGAAAAGGCTACCGGCCTGACGGAAGAAGCAATCAATCAATTGTAAATAACATCACATCGTAGAACCACTTAAACACTCGAATGCCTATGAGCTAATAAAGAAAGACAAAAAGACATATAGATAAGAAGCGTCCGCTTGAATCTTGTTCTTCGAAATTTCGCCAAAATTAAGAACAATCCAAGAGTAAAAGCAAGGATGCTCACGCCAAAGGCGTGGGCTTTTACTCGTTTAAGGATTGTTAGGTGTTTGGCGATACCTCGAAGAACGTAGACGAAGTAATCAGTCCACGTTTTCTTTTTCTGTCTAATTCCCCACGTAACCTTTGGACTGGTAGTATTCATTTAAAACCAATAAACATTATGAGAAAAACATTTTTGACACTATTGACAATGACCATCCTTATGGCCATACCGCTCCAGATGAGGGCAGACGACATTCCCATTAACTCAACAACGTTCCCTGACGAGAACTTCCGCAACTGGGTATTAGCCCAAGACTACGGCCAGGACGGTGTGCTGACGGAAGACGAGATTGCTGGGGTGATATATATAAATGTTACAGATAAAAATATAATAAGTCTAAAGGGTATCGAGTATTTCACGGCATTGTGGGATATTTATTGCGGAGGCAACCAGCTGACCTCGCTTGACGTGTCGCAGAATACGGCATTGGAGGAGCTTTATTGCACCAACAATCAACTGACCTCGCTTGACGTATCAAAGAATACGGCATTGACGTGGCTTGACTGCACCGGCAACCAGCTGACCTCGCTTGACGTGTCGCAGAATACGGCATTGATGAGGCTTCTTTGCAGTGGCAACCAGCTGACCACACTCGACGTGTCGAAGAATACGGCATTGACGAGGCTTTTTTGCGGCTACAACCAACTGACCTCGCTTGACGTGTCGCAGAATACGGCATTGACGTGGCTTGAGTGCTCCAACAACGAATTGACCTCGCTTGACGTGTCGAAGAATACGGCATTGACGGATCTTTCATGCGGAGGCAACCAGCTGACCTCGCTTGACGTGTCAAAGAATACAGCATTGGAGTATCTTATTTGCTACTATAACCAGCTGACCTCGCTTGACGTGTCGAAGAATACGGCATTGACGGAGCTTGAGTGCGGCAGGAACCAGCTGACTTCGCTTGATGTGTCGCAGAATACGGCATTGATGGGGCTTTCATGCAGCGACAACCAACTGACCTCTCTTGACGTGTCGAAGAACGCGGCATTGATGCAGCTCAACTGCTCCAATAACCAGCTGACATTGCTTGATGTGTCGCAGAATACGAAATTGACACGCCTTGTTTGTTACTTAAACCAGATTAATGAAACGGAGATGGGAAAACTGGTGGCGAGCCTGCCAGCAAACAATGGAGTGTTTTGTATGAAGGGTTTGAACAACCCAGACGAGCAAAATGTTATTACGACCGCACAAGTAGCAGCAGCCAAAGAAAAAGGCTGGAAGGTTTATGCGTGGATTGGAAATTGGGATTGGGTCGAATACAACGGCGACGAGCCAACGATGGAACCGATTGAGACGGCGGACTTCGGCAGCGACATTGACGGAGGAACGGACCTGGACGGCAACGTGGTGGGCGACATCCTGTATAACATCAGCAGTGGCGACGGCAGCTACAATGCGACTGAGGGCTGCATCGTGGTGACTACGCCCACGGACGACTCGGCCATTAACGGGCAGGACATCTTCGGCGAAGACTTCCAGAACAACTTTACGGGCATCGTCTTCAAGGTGCCGGAAGGTAAGGGCACGGTGAAGGTGGAGGCTCAGACCACGGGCGCCATGGTGCTGAAGGTAAAGATAGGCTCTGCCGACCCCGTCACCATGGAGTTAGAGGGACGCCAGAAGGTGTCGTTCCCCTACAACGTCACGGAGCCGACGTATGTTTATATCTATGGCGGTGCCGCCTCAGCAGCTCCTGGCTTGGCCGCCAATGCCGCAGCTGCTGGCGAGCTGAAGCTCTATGGCATAGAGGTTGTGCAGGGCGAGACGGGGATTAGCCCCACCCTGGCCCTCCCCCAAGGGGAGGGAGTATATTACGACCTCTCCGGCCGTCGCGTTGAGCACCCCACGAAGGGGCTCTACATCCTTAACGGTAAAAAGGTCGTGATTAAGTAAGCGAAATGAAAGCCAGCTTTCTTTTCCGAACGTGAAAGGGCTCGAGCCTTTAGGCTCACGGTCGTGATTAAGTAAACAAGCCCAAGTTTCAACTCAAGGCACCCACCCTATTATTTCGGGGAGGGTGCTTTTTCTTAATAAGCATTCGACCATGTTCAGATATTTAAACCTATTTACTCTCTCCCTGTATCCTACAAACAAAAACTAAAACTATTTTCACAGGAAAGGCACGGACAGGCTCGAATTATGATTGTACAAATAGTTTTGTTTGAGAAAACTCAAAAATCTTTTGGTTTTCTGCTCACTTAATCGTACCTCTGGCCGAAGGCCGAAGGTACTCACGCTCGAGAAAACTCAAATTTTATTTGGTTTTCTGCTCACTTAATCGTACCTTTGCAGCCGATTTACGTAAATACATATATAAAAAAATGCCAGAAATATCTGTACGTGGACTGGAGATGCCCGAGTCACCTATCAGGAAACTCGCTCCATTGGCCGCAAAAGCTAAACAAAACGGGACCAAGGTCTATCACCTGAACATCGGACAGCCAGACCTGCCCACACCGCAAGTCGCACTCGACGCGCTGAAAACCATCGACCGCAACATCCTGGAGTACTCTCCCTCTCAGGGCTATCTGAGCTATCGCCAAAAATTGGTAGGGTACTACGCAAAATATAACATCAACGTTTCGGCAGACGACATTATCATCACCTCTGGTGGCAGTGAAGCCGTACTGTTTGCTTTCCTGTCCTGCCTGAATCCTGGTGACGAAATCATTGTGCCGGAACCGGCCTATGCCAACTATATGGCCTTTGCCATTTCGGCAGGAGCAAAAATCCGTACCATCGCCACAACCATCGATGAGGGCTTCTCGCTGCCGAAGGTCGAGAAATTCGAAGAGCTCATCAACGACCGCACACGTGCCATCATGATTTGTAATCCTAACAACCCGACGGGCTATCTCTACACCCGTCGTGAAATGAATCAGATCCGTGACCTGGTCAAGAAATATGATCTCTATTTGTTCTCTGACGAGGTGTATCGTGAATACATATATACTGGCTCGCCCTACATTTCAGCCTGTCATCTGGAAGGTATCGAGCAGAATGTCATACTCATTGACTCCGTATCAAAGCGCTATTCAGAGTGCGGTATTCGCATAGGTGCACTCATCACCAAGAACCAGGAAGTCCGAAAGGCCGTCATGAAATTTTGTCAGGCACGTCTCTCTCCACCTCTTATCGGACAAATTGTGGCAGAAGCATCGCTCGACACCCCGGAAGAGTATCTGCGCGATGTCTATGATGAATATGTGGAAAGGCGAAAGTGCCTCATCGACGGACTGAACCGCATTCCAGGCGTTTACTCCCCTATTCCCATGGGGGCATTCTATACCGTAGCGAAACTGCCCGTTGACGATGCCGAGAAATTCTGCCGGTGGTGCCTGTCTGAGTTCACTTACGAAGGCGAGACCGTCATGATGGCACCTGCAGCAGGCTTCTACACGACCCCCGGTGCCGGCATCGATCAGGTACGCATAGCCTACGTATTGAAGAAAGAAGACCTCGAGCGAGCTCTTTTCGTACTGCAAAAAGCATTAGAGGCCTACCCCGGGAGAACAATTTAAACGCACAATATGAACTTCCCTCTTTTCATAGCCAGAAAAATCTACAGTGGGAACGACGACAAGCGCAAAGTCAGCCGCCCCGCCATTCGTATTGCCACGTTTGGCGTCGCCATTGGCCTAGCTGTGATGATTGTGACGGTGAGCGTCGTGCTGGGCTTTAAGCAAACCATCCGCAACAAGGTTGTTGGCTTTGGCTCCCACATACAAATAGAAAGCCTGTTGGCCATAGGCAACCAGCTGGAGCTGAACGACTCTACAATGGACATTCTGGGGCACATGGCAGGCATCAGCCATATACAACGCTTTGCCATGTCGCAAGGTATCCTGAAAACCGACAGCGATTTTCTTGGCGTGGCTTTTAAGGGGGTTGACGAAAACTATGATCTGACATTCATTGGCCAACACATTGCCGATGGCAAACTGCCTGCCTTCAGCAGCCAAAAAAGCTCAAACAAACTGCTTATATCCAAATATATTGCCGACAGGCTGCAACTGAAAGCCGACGACAAGGTATTTGCCTATTTCATCACCGACGGTGGCGTGAAAGCCCGGAAATTCACCGTGGCAGCCATCTACCAGACCAACATGAACAAGTTTGACCAGGCACTATGCTTTACTGATATCTATACCACCAGGAAGCTGAATGCATGGGACGGCAGCAACATTTACAGCGGTGCTGAAATGACGGTGGATGACCTCGACATGCTTGACCCTATTGCCAACGACCTGGCACAGGAGATTAAGTTTATCAACACACAGGTCAGCGACCCAAGCCTGGCATTATCGTCCAAGACCATCTACGAAGCCTATCCGCAGATTTTCTCCTGGTTAGACCTGCTCGACATCAACGTGTGGATCATACTGGCCCTCATGGTGTGCGTGGCCGGGTTCACCATGATTTCCGGATTGCTCATCATCATTCTTGAACGTACACAGATGATTGGCATTCTGAAAGCCTTAGGAGCACGCAACAAGACCATTCGCCATACATTCCTGTGGTTCGCAGCCTTCATTATAGGCAAGGGCCTGCTGCTTGGCGACGTTATCGGTATCGGCGTGGTACTGCTGCAGCAACACTTCGGCATAGTGACACTCGACCCGGAAACCTATTACGTAAAAGAGGCTCCCATGGAACTGAATCTGCCTGTCATTGTGGCACTTAACGTGGCCACACTACTCATCAGCGTCTTCGTGCTGATAGCACCAAGCTACCTCATCTCATTTATTCATCCAGCCAAATCTATGCGCTACGAATAAAATATTGCACAAAAAATTTGGAAATGTGCAATAAAGATATTACCTTTGCACAAAATTTCGGAAATTGTGCAATGAAAACTGTTGAAAGTTTCAATTCCTATATAGAGCGTAGCATCATAGAAAACTGGAATCTTGATGCCCTGACCGATTATCAGGGAGCCACTTTACAATATCACGACGTGGCACGCAAGATTGAAAAGATACACATCGTTTTTGAGAACTGCGGCGTAAAGCAAGGTGACAAGATTGCCCTGTGCGGACGCAACTCGGCCCATTGGGCGGTCACCTTCTTAGCCACCTTGGCTTATGGGGCTGTGGCCGTACCCATTCTGCATGAGTTCAACGCCGAGCAGATTCACAATATCGTCAACCACTCTGAGGCAAAGCTGCTTTTTGTAGGCGATGTCGTAGCAACGCAAGTCCAGCCGGAAGCCATGCCCAATATTGAAGGAATCGTCTATATGCCAGACTTCTCGCTGATGCTGTCACGTTCAGAATCTCTCACGTACGCGCGCGAACATTTGAATGAAATGTTCGGCCGTAAATATCCCAAGGCATTCCGGCAAGAACACATCAGTTGGCATAAAGACCAGCCCGAGGAACTGGCACTTATTAATTATACCAGCGGCACGACAGGATTTTCAAAAGGGGTGATGCTACCCTACCGGGCACTGTGGGGAAATCTTGACTTCTGCCTCAATCATCTGGGAGTTCACCTGAAGAAGAACTGCGACATACTGAGCATACTGCCCATGGCTCACATGTACGGCATGGCCATCGAGTTCATTTTCCCCTTCTGCTTCGGAAGCCACTTGTTCTTCCTCAACCGCCTGCCGTCACCAGCCATCATTGCACAGGCTTTCTCCACCGTTCATCCGGCTGTCATCATCGCCGTACCGCTCATCATCGAGAAAATCATCCGAAAGAAAGTATTTCCACAGACGCAGAGCAACGTTATCAAACTGTTGCTCCAGATGCCCGTGGTCAGCAAAAAGGTGAAAGAACGCATCTGCAGGGAAGTCTATCAGGCACTGGGCGGCAATGCCTACGAGGTGATTGTGGGTGGAGCAGCCCTGAACCAGGAAGTGGAACAATTCCTGTATAACATACATTTCCCCATCACCGTGGGCTATGGCACCACCGAGTGCGCACCGCTCATCACCTTCAGCGACTACAAGGACTTCGTGCCAGGCTCGTGTGGTACACCTGTCGATCACATGGAAGTAAAGATACTGAGCAGAGACCCCGAAAACGTGGCAGGCGAGATTATCACCCGAGGAACCAACGTCATGCTCGGCTACTATAAGAACGAAGAAGCCACACGCGAAGTGCTCGACAAGGACGGATGGTATCACACCGGAGACCTGGGAACCATGAGTGCCGACGGACATGTCTTCATCCGCGGACGCATCAAGAACATGCTGCTCAGTGCCAACGGCCAGAACGTCTATCCTGAGGAAATTGAAGACAAGCTGAACTCCATGGCACTTGTCAGCGAATGTATTGTCGTACAGAAAGAAAACAAGTTCATCGCCCTCGTACATCCTGACTATGATGAAGTGAAGTCCATGGGGTTCACTGACGAAGAGCTGATGGGTGTCATGGAGCAGAACCGGCTGGAGCTCAACAAGCAACTGCCGGCTTATAGTCAGGTTGCCGCAATTCGCCTGCATGAAGACGAGTTTGCCAAAACACCCAAAAAGAGCATCAAGCGATATCTGTATCGCGACGTTTAAGGACAAACTATAACAAATCAAAAATATGGAACACATACCAAGTTTCAACGCACTTATTCAACAGAGCATCATCGACCATTGGGACGCTGACGCACTGACCGACTACAAAGGTGCAACCCTGCAGTTTCACGATGTTGCACGCAAGATTGAGAAACTACACATCTTGTTTGAGAATAGCGGTGTAGAGAAAGGCGACAAGATAGCCCTGTGCGGGCGCAACTCCTCACAGTGGGCCGTAGCTTTCCTGGCAACATTGACCTACGGAGCCATTGCCGTGCCCATTCTGCATGAGTTCAATGCCGAGCAGATTCACAACATTGTCAACCACTCTGAGGCCAAACTGCTCTTCGTGGGCGACCATGTCGTGACAGTCATCAACCCCGACGAAATGCCGAAACTGGAAGGCATCATCAACAATCCTGACTATTCGCTCTTCGTGTCACGCTCAGAGAAGCTGACCTATGCAAGAGAACACCTGAACGAACTCTACGGAAAGAAGTTCCCCAAATATTTCCGCAAGGAGCATGTCAACTACTACGTCGAACAGTCACCCGACGAGTTGGCACTCATCAACTACACCAGCGGAACGACAGGATTCTCCAAAGGCGTCATGATACCCTACCGCGCACTTTGGTCGAACTACGATTTCGCCCTCAACGTACTGGGCAAAAAAATCAAAGCCGGCGACCGCATCATCAGCATACTGCCCATGGCACACATGTATGGCATGGCTTTCGAATTCATATTCGAGTTCCTCTACGGCTGTCACGTCTATTACCTCAGCCGCATACCGTCACCGGCCATCATTGCCGAGGCATTTGCCAACATCAAGCCCGTCATCATCATTGCCGTGCCATTGGTCATTGAAAAGATTATCCGTAAGAAGGTATTCCCCAAGATTCAGAACAACCGCATGCGACTGCTCATGCAGATGCCCGTGGTCAACCTTAAAGTACATGAAAAGATTTGCGAACAAGTGGTCAATGCTTTCGGCGGACAGTTCTACGAAATCATTATCGGCGGCGCTGCCTTCAATCAGGAGGTCGAGCAATTCCTGAAGCGTATCGAGTTCCCCTATACTGTAGGCTACGGAGCCACCGAGTGTGCACCCATCATCTGTTACAGTGACTGGCACACCTTTGCCCCAGGCTCCTGCGGACGTCCCGCACTTCACATGGAGGTGAAGATTGACTCACCCAACCCAAAAATCATACCAGGGGAAATCCTCACACGCGGACTCAACGTCATGCTTGGATATTACAAGAACGAAGAGGCCACCCGCCAGGCACTCGACAGCGAAGGCTGGTACCACACCGGCGACCTCGGCACCATGGACGAGCACGGAAACGTGTTTATCAAGGGACGCAGCAAGAACATGCTGCTGGGCTCGAACGGGCAGAACATCTACCCCGAGGAAATCGAAGACAAGGTGAACTCCATGGCCCTCGTCGTGGAAAGCGTCGTCGTGCAGCGCGGCGAGAAACTTGTTGCACTGGTATATCCTGACTATGATGAAGCAAACAAAATGGGCTTTAACGAGGAAGATATACGCAACGTCATGGACCAGAACCGCACACAGCTCAACATGGTACTGCCGGCATACGCCAAACTCACCGACATAGAGATTCGTGCCGAAGAGTTTGAAAAGACACCCAAGAAGAGTATCAAGCGCTACCTTTATAAATAACGGGGATGCCCACCCCCGCTGCCCCCGGAGTTTCCCACTTGGGAAGCCCCGGGGGCTTCTTTTTTTTATGCAGTTTTGGCAATCCCTCCGTCAAACGAACCTTTTGTCTTGATTTACATCAATTAAGTAACAAAAAGTAATCGTTTGCGTAAAAAAAGTTGACAAAATGTTTGCAGTTTCGTGCTTTTGCTTTAACTTTGCATCCCGTAAGCAAGTAATTACTACTCGCATAAAAAAGAAAATAAGAAATCAACACAAATTAAATACAATATCAAACAACTTTAAAAAGGCAAAAGATTATGAATGCAGCTAAAATCGTTGAAGATCTGAAACAGCGTTTCCCCAACGAGCCGGAGTACATCCAGGCCGTTAGTCAGGTTCTCCCCACCATTGAGGAAGAGTACAACAAGCATCCCGAGTTTGAGAAGGCCAACCTCATTGAGCGCCTTTGCATCCCCGACCGCGTTTACGAGTTCCGCATCACCTGGGTTGACGACAAGGGTAACGTGCAGACAAACATGGGTTACCGTATCCAGCACAACAACGCCATTGGTCCGTACAAAGGCGGTTTGCGTTATCACAAGTCCGTGAACCTCGGTATCCTGAAGTTCCTCGCATTTGAGCAGACATTCAAGAACTCACTGACCACACTGCCCATGGGTGGTGCCAAGGGTGGTTCCGACTTCTCACCCCGCGGCAAGAGCGACGCAGAGGTTATGCGTTTCTGCCAGGCCTTCATGAATGAGCTCTATCGTGTCATTGGTCCTGACGAGGACGTTCCCGCAGGTGACATCGGTGTAGGCGGACGTGAGGTAGGCTACCTCTTCGGTCAGTATAAGAAGCTCACCCACCAGTTCCAGGGCGTGCTTACAGGTAAGGGCATCCCCTTCGGCGGCTCACTCATCCGTCCCGAGGCAACTGGTTACGGCACGGTTTATTTCCTGACTTCAATGCTTGCTACCCGCAACATCGACATCAAGGGTAAGAAGGTGCTGATTTCCGGTTCTGGTAACGTGGCTCAGTATGCTACCGAGAAGTGCATCCAGTTAGGTGCTATACCCTTGACGCTTTCCGACTCTGACGGTTACATCTTCGACCCCGATGGTATCGACGCTGAGAAGCTGGCTTACGTGAAGGAGCTGAAGAACGTGGAGCGCGGACGTATCAAGGAGTATGCAGAGGAATATCCCAATGCAGTATATCACGCTGGCGAGCGTCCCTGGCACGAGAAGGCCGACATTGCCCTGCCTTGCGCTACCCAGAACGAGATCAACGGCGAGCAGGCACAGGCCCTTATCGACAATGGTGTGATTGCCGTTGCTGAGGGTGCCAACATGCCTTCACTGCCTGAGGCCATCAAGATTTTCCAGGATGCCAAGATTCTGTATGCTCCTGGTAAGGCCAGCAACGCCGGTGGTGTGTCAGTATCTGGTCTGGAGATGTCGCAGAACTCCGAGCGTCTCTCTTGGACTGCTGAGGAAGTTGACAACTACCTGAAGCGCATCATGAACGACATTCACGAGAACTGCGTGAAGTATGGTACACAGCCTGACGGCTACATCAACTACGTGAAGGGTGCCAACGTTGCCGGCTTCATGAAGGTTGCAAGTGCCATGATGTCTCAGGGCATTGTGTAAGCTCGGCGAAGCCAAGGTTATAAAATGATGTCTCAGGGCATTGTATAAGCTCGGCGAAGCCAAGGTTATAAAATGATGTCTCAGGGCATTGTGTAAGCTCGGCGAAGCCAAGGTTATAAAATGATGTCTCAGGGCATTGTGTAAAATCATATTTTATTTCAGACAATCCCTTCGACCAAGTATAGGTAAGTTGTACTTATGCTTGGTCGATTACTTTTTATATAACTGTTCAAAACACCCAAAACCAATATTTCAACGGATGCATACGTTTATCCCCCTTCCATAGAATTGAAAACTGAAAATCCTGCATTTCCTGCACCCGATACTGATTATCAGCAGGTTACAAAAAATTTCCTGCACCTAATCCTGCACCTGAAGTGCCGTTTCCTGCACCTGCTTCCCCCATTCCTGCACCCGACTGTCATTTAACACTCGTTAGCCGCAGTACCAGATTTCGTCCAATATTTTGGTACTGTCAATACCACGCGCATGTACAAGCAGTACCAAGCCTATGTATAACGGCTACCACGCCACTGTATCATCAATACCACACCACTGAACACCTGCCTAAACGCCGTTATGTAACTGCCTAAACGCCATTCATAACGTCCATAGCAGCAGGTGCAGGAAACGGAGGAACAGGTGCAGGATTAGGTGCAGGAAATTTTTTGTAACCTGCTGATAATCAATATCGGGTGCAGGAAATGCAGGAAATTTTAGTCCTTACTAATATTAGTTGTAGTTCCGGAGCACTATTGCAACTGCAAAAGTACAACTGAACTACAACTGTTTAAACGGGGTGGATTGAACAGCTATTTTACTCTCTGCCCCTTGCCATTCAGTATTACTCCGTGATTATTGTTTGTCTTGCAGAAATACAAGTCAGGCCCAACTGCAGTAATTTCTGTGTAAGAAGGCGGAGTCACCCGATGACCGTCAGGAGCCATGAGCCCATACCAACCATAATCTGTTTGATAACACAAGCAACGGGCTACTTTTTGCTTAAAAGCCACACCTGTTGGAAATTCACTGGAATGAGCGTCTTCATTTTCGTCAAATATTGACTTATCCTTTATTTCATTCGTGTCATAAAGCAGTTTGAATGTTTCACAAATGTAGGAATCCTCCAAAAGCTTACCACCCAACGAATACGTCCTCACAGAGTGGTCATCCATCTCTGCCACAATGATGCTATCATTGACCCACAAATCAGCATCCATGAAAGGCAGAATGGTTTTCAACTCCTTGTCAAGTACCGACTGCTGCCAACCATTACTGATAATCCAGAACGAATCAACAGGTTCCACACGGAAATATTCAGGCTTCAATGCCCATTTGCCCTGCCTGTCAATCAGGCCCAACCGGTCGCCCCTCTCATTGTGAACAGCACAATGGTTGTTGTGGAACACATAGCCGTCCTTCTCTGGACGATAGGGAATATTGGGGTCAAAGACCACCCTACCCGTCTGGTCAATGAATTTAATCCATCCGCCATCATCAACCGATGCCAAACCGTCAGAAAACACCCAGGCATGAGCATACTTCGGTTCGATAACCACTTCACCGGTAAACATATTGAAGTAGCCCCGTTTCCTCCCGATGCTGTAGCAAATGAGCAAGTCACTACCAAGAGGCTTGGATATCCAACGAATATGCCTGATGAGTTTCTTCCCGTCACGGTCAACCACGAAGTTGTCATGGCTGTAGTCCACAAAGTACGTCAAATTTCGTGAAATGAATTGACTGTCATCCGCAGAATAATAGTCGTCAACCTGATCTTCGCCTAATTCCAGCCGATCATGTACCACACGGCAGAAATCCCAGATGGTTATCACCGTAAACAGGAGCACGATGATGGTAAAACACGTACCCACCGTTCTGCGGATAAGCTTGCCGTACTTGGAATCATCTTTCATTCCAAGAATCACAGTAAACCACTCAGCGGCTGAAGACAGGAAAGCAGTCAGACCGCGCCAAAAAAGCAAGATGTAACGTTTCAAATTCTTTCTCATTTTCTTCTATTTATTTAATCAGTCATCATCAAAATCAAGATTCTTCGCATCGTGCAGTAATTTCACAAAAGTCTTTGAGCACTCATTGATGTTTTCTTCAGAGTCAATACGCTCAACTATCTTATTGGCAGGTTCATACATCATCGGAATTTCCAACTCAACACCTTTGTCAGGAAGACATATAGCGCACGAAAGCATCATGTATTTCCCTTCTTCTCCTTTAAGAGCCGGTTCACACTTGAAGGCAAACACCATCTGTTCACCTTTCTCTTCAAACAATTCCGATACATAATAATATTCTGTGCTCGAAGTCTCTATTGGAAACTCCGGAATCTTCACTTTTGCTTTTTCCACAAGTTTAAGCACACACTCCCTTATTCTTGCAGATGTCAACGAGACTATTGCCATACTTATATTTCACTTTCGTGTATCTTTCTCTTTGAAACATCATAGATGCCGCACTTCCCATCTTTCCATACCACACCATAGCGGTCATTTGGAGAACTCACCACTAAACTATCACATTGGTCAAGTGGAATCTGAGGAACGGAAAACATTCCCCATGGAATCAACCCTAACCGTATCTACCACCTCATTGGCAGGATAGACAACACCCGTTTCCACGTCAATGGAATCTACAGCCTCAATTATTTGTGCGTTACTATTCAGTACGCCAAAGGCCATCATTGGTAAAAGTATATACTTCTTCATAAATCTATAATTTTTGTTTTACATTTTATATACATAGAGAGACCGCTGCACAAGAATCTATCAGTACAGCGGTCGATTTATCCTAAACAGGTGTTAAGATTGCCTATCAATTTAATATCCAACACACGACTATAATTATAAAGAGGCCACCACAAAACAATATTAGATTGATAATGCGTCTTATCATACTCCATTCTTTATAATATACGATATCATAGGTAATACTTAATGTAAAGGATATAATACTGCAAAATATTAATTTGGCACCAATATAATTTTCTACAAAAAAAGTAAGCAATCCTCCTAAAGTCAATGCAATTATGCCAAGACCTGAAAGGATGCTTGAAATTAAGTTCCAGATGCTTTTAACATGATAAGATAACTTCATTTTTTTGCAAAGAAAATTAAATACTATCGTTAATACATGGTGTAACGGCAGGCAGTCCACAATAATTTGACGTATCACAAAAATTATATGATTCTTGGTTGTGCGTATTTAATATGTTCTTCCATTTAAGAGCTTCTTCGTAATCTCCTGAACGTACTGCATCATAATACTTCTTCGCATATTTGGCATAGTCTTTCACCGCTTGATCTATTGCCTCCTGACGTTGTTGCTCCATTCGTTTTTATTTCTTGGCTTCTTCATAGCCAGCCATTATTATCAAAATGAATGTAACAGCCAGCATCATTAAATTTTGTATGACTTTCTTTGTCATCAATTCATTTGTAAATTTTGGTCTAATTAACGAACAATACTAATAAATAGTAAAATATTTAACATAACAACATCTGTCTTTACACCAAATTTCAAGTCTATAAGTCCCTGTATCCCATCTTCCTGCAGACTCGTATCCCCAGCCTTCAAGCTGAAGCTCATTTCTTCCTTTACTGATGCTGTTGCTGTACGATTGAGAATATCCATAAGGAGAACTGTCGCCTGTAATTAATGAACCGCTTGGCCTATACCATTTCGTTTTTATTGTGTATGAGCCAGAAGAGAATCCTCGGTAGTAAATTTTGGGAGTTAGAAATCTGGCACGGCTACTATAGAGGGTATTACCAAAATCTGTTTCCATTCCTCCACCTTTATATTTACTGCCTATTTCTACTTTGGTTATAACAAATGGTGCAACTGAAGCAATCTCTGATTCCAAATTAGAATAACGTTCTTTCTCTTGCTTTATCTCTTTATTCTTGCTTTCTATCGTAGAATTAAGATTTGTTATTTCGCTGTTTTTACTGCTGATAGTTTGGTTTGCTTGTAGCAACTTATTTTTCGTTGAGTTGAGATTATTGTTTAAGAAGAACAAACCTATTCCGCATCCCAAAATAATTAATGCGAGTAATATGACAAAGCTATACTGTTTCTTCGTTCTCTCCAGCTTGGCATTGTTTACTTGCAACCGGAAAATTACCACATTCGCCTTTCGGATCTGCTCACGTAGTGATGCTATAACTTGTGGAATGTAACCATGCTCTATGCCATTGTCAT
>Ga0310691_10004934_pt1 | contig 14805 bp, 33 predicted proteins | sample 176DNAGHGlowgp2_FD_203887 | JGI IMG/M metagenome (GOLD analysis project Ga0310691, IMG submission 203887) | Sheep rumen microbial communities from Palmerston North, Manawatu-Wanganui, New Zealand - 1766 DNA GHGlow gp2 (v2) (version 2) | ecosystem: Host-associated > Mammals > Digestive system >... | reverse complement strand
TTCTTCTTATCTTTCTTCTTACCAAAGAAGAAGAACATAAGATCTTTACCCCACTTACGCTTCATAAGCCAACGAACAAAAGGCTTACGGAAAATCGTAGGATGGCGCTGCGCCATTTTCTTATACTTATCCGCAGAAGGAGCCTTGCGCTGATTATCCTCTGCATCCGCATAAGTTACGCCGAGTTTTTCGGTAAGGAAACGAGACTCATCGCAATCAAAGTGTTGTTTGCCTTCATCATCAACGATATAACAAACTCCACCACAAAACTGCGCAGATTCAATCTTCCATCCGAAGTCTTCTGCGTGCATAAGAAGACCTTGAGAAATCACCTTGCACATCTTAAGGGTCTTTACCTTATAATGACGCTTTTCAAGAAAGGCAAAACACTCCTTATCGGAAGGCACCTTACTATCAATTTCAAAATAAATCGCAGGATCACCAATATTAAACTGACCCTTCTGAACAATGACCTTCCATCCACCGACGGTTGCCCATTCGACTCGGTCATATCCAGGAATTGGTTCAATATTATCAATCGTTACTACATACGCGAGTTCACGCACACCATCTTTGTTAAGCATTTAAATTCTCCTTTCTTAACTTTCTATATATATTATAACAAATAATTTTTATATTTTCAATTAATTTTCTTCATAACTATCCATTTCGCTTCTGAAAATGGCATCTTCAATTTCTTTATCAGTAAATGCTTCTGCGTATAACTATTCTCCACAATACCGACAATAAAATTCTTCTGCTTCATATCCACGAAAATGGATATGTCCACATGTTGGACATTCACAACTTAAAAGATAAGCATTATTATTTATTGTCGTTTTCATAATATTCAAAAATTACCCATATATAATATTCTGCTCCTGTTATATGAGAAATCTTATAATCAGGATGCTCTTTTAAAAAAATATTTACATCACTATCATATGTAAATTTCTTACAATATTGTTTCTTAATAACTTCTTTCATACCGTATATTCAAATACCACATATAATGTATCATCAGCTGCATATTGATGACCTGCCGCAGACATTGTTATAATTTTCCAATTTGGATGATTTGCTAATTCAACTGTTAACTACTGTTCTGGCCGCAACTGATCTTTATTATTCTTATGATAACACAAACATATCCGTTCTATTCTTTTATCCTTCACGAATCTTATACCTCTTATAATAAGTATCCATTTCAGAATCAGCCATATTTCCATATGTACTGAAACCCTGTTTCATAAGATAAGCCCGCAGTATTTTACTTACATCATCTGCATACATTTCATACGCTTCTGATCGCTTTGCCTGCTCAATCAATTCGCGCAATTCCCAATCGGGCAATACATAATAACTATGAGTTTCATATTCTTCTTCTGGCTTAAACCAATGAATTACTCCACCACGAATATCTTCATTCCAATACCATTTTCCATTACCATCAGGAAACTGCATCCAGTAGTTAGAAAGAATAATAGTGCCATCTTTGAATATAGTTGTATAATTTCCTTCTGCTTTTGGATTTTCCATATATATTCTCCTTTATCTCATATTCATCTCAAATAAATTATAAGCATAGCTAGTATAAAAATCACAATAACGGCAAAAGCATTATACCATTTATTATATTTTTTATATTCAATATAATTTTGAATCATAAAAAATACATCTATTAAAATCAAAGGAAGTAAATTAGCCATAATGATAAGCCCTCATTGCATCCGTATAAAATCTATAAAAATCTTCATTATTAGACCATAGCCCATAACACTTGTTGAAGCCATGGACTAAGCACATATAAATACCGTAATTTAAATCCCGACATTTCATTTGAGTATGCCAATGCCCTTGATTTTCTTTTTTATTTTTATGAGCAATAGTATAATAATCGAATCGTTCTTTATCATTTAAATAAATTTTAAAATCATCAAAAAATGTATGAAGAAAAAGAATACTCTTATCTTCTGAATATGATACTTTTACAGGCATATTATATAATTGTTCAGCATACCAAATTAATTCTTCCATGACTTATCCCTTTCTAGAAACACGGAAATGCGATTACAAACTTCATCTGTAATTTTACACCATCTCTATGTCCAATCAATATAATCGGCAATAGATTCAAGAGAATGCTCATAATATTTATAATTTTCGCGCTGCTTCAATGCTTTATCAATCTTCTAGCAAACAGTCATATAAATCCTCCCATTCTGATGGTGTGTCAATTACACTAACAGGGATACCAATACTTAAAGCATCACAATGTAAATCAAAAGGGCAATTATCACAATCTTTGCGGTTGGCACAAGCCTCTTTAATAAGAAGCATTCCCATACGGATTTGTTGATCTAAATCAGCTAACATATTTATCAACTCATTTCTTTTTTTTCTATAAATATTATAACAAATTATTTATAAAAAATAAATTGGAGAGATGCGCGGACCAGGTCAATCCGCTCGGATAAATCTAGTATATGTTGATCGGCAGAGCGCGAAAAAGCGCTTTGACAAAAAAAAAAAAAAGATATAATTAAAATTAGGAGTTGATGTAAATGATAGGTATAACAAATGCTATTAATATGAGAACTAGATGGAATGTAGATAGTGATACATTATTATTAATTACTGATTCTATTGAAGATAAAAGTAATTATCATAATACTTTAACGAATGTTGGAGGAGTTACTGTTTAGAATGGGACTTTAAGAGATGGTAGACCTTCTTTATATTTTGAATATCCAAAAACATCTCATATTGAAATTGATACGCCAAATTCATCTTTACGTGACATGATGGGGCCAAATGATTGGACTATTGAATTTTGGTTATATAGTACATATTGGTATTCCGCATGTGCACCAGTAGCTGTAGGATATCATACTACTATAGCTGCTGCTTATAATTCGATTATGTTTCCTTATGGATCATATGGAAACACAGTATATGGTGGATTAAATAATGGTGGTTGGAATAAATTTAATGGCAATTCTGTTTTTCCTAATATAACTAATAATACTTGGTATCATTATGCAGCTGTTGCTACAAATGGGGGATCAACAACTAAATTTTTTAGAAATGGTGTTTTATCCAATACTGTTGTTAATAGTGGGGCAATAGCAACTTATCAAAATTTAGCAAATGCTGGACCAACAACTATTGGGCAATATGACGGTAATTATAATTCTACAATGTTATTACAAGATATTCGTTTTAGTTCATGTGCTCGTTATACTACTGATTTCACCCCACCTGAAAGATTTATATAATAATTAAATAAAAATAAAATGGAGAGATTTTTTAATCGAAATCTCTCCAATCTTTTTGCCTTACTATATAATGTGTTTCATCAACTATTTCTTGCAATTCGAATCTATTAAAAAAATCATTTACCTTAGCAGTATCATCACATTCAATTTTATATTCTGTTACAATTTTTTCGACTGGTTTACAATGACATGCAAAAATAAGCCAGAATATTCCTAAAAAACACATTATAAGAACAAATCCTAGTGGCCTTTTAATATTATAAGCAGCTCCAAATGCTAAAATTGCTATAATGATAAATGTGATACTTATCCAGCTAAATCCCCATGTTCTACCAACAAAAACATTTACATACCAGCCATCAATAATTCTCATTTAATGCACCACCCACATAATTAAAAGGCATTCAAGAAAACATATTGTAAATAATATTTTAATAAGAATAGGAAAGCGTGAATATACCCAAATTACTGCTATTAAATATCCCAAAAAAAGAGAAGCAATAAGAAATAAAAAGAAAATAATAGCTGACATATTAAGCATAAAATGCAGGTCCTTTCACCAGATACCAAGGCAATTCTTTATCTGTTTTATATTTTACCCAACGATTGTAAATTACATTCATGTCTTCCATATCATGATAATACTGTTCTACACCAGGACGTTCAATGCGGTCAGCGTGAAAATGCCCAAAACACCATATGTCACAGTGGATATCATCTTTAATTTGATTCATCCATCGCTCCATAGAATCATCGACAGTGGATTGATCTACAGACCCAAGGAACATATCACGAGGCTCCCAGTCATAAGGACAAGTATGAGAAAGAATAAAATCAATATGTTTTCCCATATCTTTAAACATATAAAGCTGCTCGCTGGCTTTGCTCATTTCTTCTTTGGTCAGTTGTTCATTAGCAAACCAACCAGATTTCTTTGGATTATTATTTTCTTCTGTCATCATTGCGCGTTCAAGTCGCCAATACTTATCAACAGAATATGCCCCGCCAATTACATAACAAGTATATCCGCCAATATGATAGAAACTATAATCAAGAAAATAACGAATGTTTGGAAATTCTGGTTCAAGATACACTACTCCATGAACATTTCCATCAAACTGCTTAGTCATACCAGTAATATCTTGCGGCCGCGCCTCATGATTGCCGCGCACGCAATAGAAAGTTATATTAGGATAGTTCGCGCATAATTCCTTTTTCTTCTTATAATCAGTTTTATTAAGATAGAAATTAATACCGAAATCTCCTAAAACAATCATTCCTATTTCTTCTTCTTTTGGCAGGTTAGCAAATCGCGTAAATACTCCGTGCGTATCCCCCGTAATCATCCACTTCATTCCTTGTCATCTCCTTCATTAAATTCTTCTATACAACTTTTATCAAATTCTAAATTACTTAAATTAATAAAATTATCTTTATTATCTAATAGTTCTTTAAAATTAATTTGTTTTTTATTTTGTTTACCGATAATCGCTATTTTCTTTTTCATCTTTTTCTTTTAACAATATTTCAAATTCATATTTATCGTAATTGCCATATTGTTTTATGAAATCAGTGCCATCCTCTAATTGAATATCTTGTATTAATGCGCCAGGTATGCGTATCCACATTTCATCCTTTTTCTCTTCCATTTGCTTTCCAATTTAATACTAGCTGCCCAGTTAATTTATCCATTTCATCAATTTCTTTTGCTTTTGAATTATGCTCTACTAGATGCCCTTCATAGTCATAAAGCCAATATGGTTTTTTATTAAATTTCATTGCTTGAATCATATGAGCAGTTCCTTTGCTTTCTCCATCCCAAAAGATAATAGCAGCATCAGCAAAGTCTCCCATTTCAGCATTACGAATAAATCCAGCAGATATTCCATATTCTTCCCATTTTGCCGGAAAATGATGGATTGGAATATTATGCTCTTCTGCCCAATGTGCGCCGCATGTGTCAGCACCTCGTGCATCTCCACTGACAATTTCATCTTTTAATGGATTAATTTTCCAACAAAGAATATTATCTAATGCTGGATAATTATTAAAATTTCTTCCACCTGCGACTATATATTTCATACTCTCTCCCAAGTCCTTATAACAACTGTTTTTTCGCCAGGAATTACTTCATAAGGCTGATCTCCATACCATTCATTTTCTTGGCATTCTGTAAGTCCTTGTTCCCACTCACAAGCGTAATATTTATTATTAAATTTGCAATATGACGTTACTGTGCGATACCAACGTCTAGGTTCTCCATATTCTGCTTCTACTTCAAATGCTTCAATAAATTCATACATATCTTGTTTATCAAAAGTTTTAGTATCTAATTTATATTGAAAATATTCATCAGAAAATTTTTCCATATCCATAATTATCAATCCTTTATTATTTTATAATTTATTATATCATATTATTTATAATAAATCAATTATATTTGCTTTTTGACAAAAAAAGAAAAAAATGATATAATTATAATTAGGAGTTGATATAAATGATTGGCACAACAAATGCGATTGAATAGAGAATAAAAAGAGCTTTTATTTCAGATGGACTACGTATGCATTTAGATGGGATTGAAAATACTCGTCAAGGACATAAAACAAATATTACTACGTGGGAAGATTTAAGTGGTTATAATATTGATTGGGTAAGGCAAAATACTGGAGTAACATTTTCTACTGATTGTGTTATTTTTTCAGGTTCTGATTATTTGATGCCAGTTTCTGGATGTGATCCAACATTGATGGATGGTACAACTTATTTAAATAATTATACTTTTCAATATACATTTTAGAAAACTAATGATGGAGGAGACGCTTTAGTTTGGTTTAATCAACATGCTTTAGGACATTGGAATTATTATATATTATCTGGGACAACATCTCAACCAACTTGTTTACCTAGTAATTATACAGCTAATATGAAAAGTCTTCATTAGATTACTGTAATTTATGCTCCAACTGGAGTATAGTTTTATATGAATAATAATCTTATCCCAGTTAGTAATGGTTATAATTATTATGGTACTGCTTGGCGTATTGGCGTTTATAGTAGCTATTATTTTGCTGGAAAAGTTTATGCAATAAGAGTTTGGAATCGACCATTGACTGAAACAGAAAGATTAACAATGTTTGAATATGATAAAGATAGGTTCAATATACCTGTATAAATAAAAAATAATGCGCTTTTTCGTGCTTTGCCGAGCAGTAATATCTAGTCATGCCGGGTGGTTAAGCACGAAAAAGCGCATTATTTATCTAAATTTAAAATAAGATCTATATATTTATCAACTACTCTCCAGTCACCATACTTTAATATCATAAGAGCTTCAATAGCATCATCATAACTATCATAATAGCCCTCATGCTCAAAATTCTCATCATAATCTTCGGCAAGACTAATTTCTACTCTCATTATTTACTCCTTTTCTAAATATACTAATAAAATTTGATTTGGACTTTGATGTTTAAAATCTCTATACTAATTACTACTAAAGCTAATAGAAACAATATCTTCTTTTTTAATATGATTATTATTTAAATAAGTAGACAATTCTCGTTCTACTAATCCATCATCAAAAATAATAGTTCTATATCTTTTCATACAAAATTCCTTAAATACTTTTTAAAAATACTTTCAGTAATTTCTTCCATGATCCAATCGACCGCAGGAGCATGTGTATTTTCATGTGATGATAGAAAGTTTTGTTCGACTTCTTTAACAGATAAATTATATAGTTCAACAGTATCTTTTACTTCTTCAATAGAAAGTTTTTCAGTTTTTAATCTAAAATATTCTTTTCTATTTATATTCTTCAAACTAATTTCAAAAGTTAAACCTTCTGTATAAGAAAATAAAAAACAATAGATTCTATATAACTGTGCGAGTTCCTTTGGATGATAGCCAAATTCTTCAAATGTCTTATTTTTCTCTTCACCAAGAGGTCGAAAAATTCTGCTCTCTTTACTTTTCGCAATACCTGCCATAGTCTGAACACATTTGCACGGATTATAGTGCGCAATAGCCTCTCTATGTCGCCGCAGTTCTTCAATCTCATGAGAATATGTCTCATTAATTAAATAATCATAAGTAAAGAGTTGCTCAAGAAAATTGATATTCTGTTTCTTTAGAATATTCATCATACTACGAAAATCAGTAATATCAATATGTTCATTATTATCTCTGATGTAAGTATGCCCATATGGTTGATGCGCCTGTGTAATATCTTTCCATGATGGAAGAACACAACATTTTGTATCAATGTCACTTTCTGGTGTCGCTAAATCATAGTTTTGTGACCCAACAAGGGCAAGATAAACAATTTGATTATTATTAAATTGTTTTTGGACATCGCGCATATGAGCGTCTAACTGTGGAGTATGAATCCCATAGAAATCTTCCATTATTCTAACATATCCTCCTCAATTAAATGTTGATAAATCTTTAACCAAAAAGAAGCATCTTCTTTTATTTTTTCTTCTTTACATGACCATATAGGATTATCTCCATGATCATCTAAAAATCCATATATACAATTCTTACACACAGAGGGGCGCCATTCTTCACAATCTAATGCTTTAATTACATCATTAAGTCTTGGAATTTCCATATGGTATTTCCACCCATTTACCTTTCTTTTTATCTGCTTGGTAGCATTTATAATCATCACAGTAGCCGCACATTATTGCTTCATATTGGTATTCTTCTTCTGGATGAAATTTACAACCAATAGGTCCACCTAAAACTTTTTCGCCTTCATATTCAATTTCATCATGAATGGCATAGACACAAAAATCACAGCAGGGGATACATTCATTAGAACAAAGAATCATATTTTTACTCCTATCTTATTTTTAATATCTATATCTATAAGATTCTGGAAGTATTCTAATTTGTGCTTGAAATACATAGTCCATATTACGTATATCATAGTCTTGTTGTATAGTCATATGCTCTTTAATTCTTTCAGCCAAACTTTGAGCAAGCTGATCAACAACACATTTACTTGCGACTTCAGGATTTTTTCTTACAACATATTCAGGTATACTTGCTGTTGCTCCTATGGTAAAACATTGCGGCCTTTCTACTTCAATAAAAATATGATGTGTATTTTCTTCATAAATAGAACCACAATATTCGCACTTGTATCTATTATATCCTACATTCTTTAGTGGAGCGCCACAATTTTTACATTTTCTTTCTTCAATCATATATCCTTCTCCTCAATGTAAAAATGAGTTGTATAATAAGTGCCGCAATGATCGCACCGACCTTCACCATATTTCATCTGAAAGCTGGCGCCACATTTCTTACATACTATTGGTCTTGCTTCTACAACTTCACATTTTAATCCATAAGTTTTTCCTTCAAAGCAAATTTGACTTATATATCCATCTAATTCTTTCATTTATTATACCACATTATAAAATGACAATTCTCTGGTTTATTTTCTTTTAACCATTTTACATCGCATATAATACGAGAAAGTTTATTTCCTTCATCATCGACAAATGAACCAATTCCATCATAGCCCATAAAATTACCATTTTTTACTTCTTTAATAAAATCATCAATATAGTAACAATCACCATAACCAATTTTATTAAGAATATATACAGCTTGCGCAGCCTGCCAATATGGATCAGCAGGAGTATTTTCAATTTCCCAAAGTTGTCTTTTCGAGAAATTTCCAAAATCTTCAAATCTTTGTTTAAAGTTTTTAAGAGTCCATGCTAAATCTTCAACCAATGGATTATAATTATTCATTATCATATACCTCTGGATTCACATCATCTTGTGTATAAATTTTCATAATACATTTTTCTTTCATAATTGGAGTTTTCCCCCAATAATATCCATGTCGAGATAATACTCTATAATAGGCATCTCTACGACGATTATCTACCCATGTACAGAAAATAATTACCTTATCAATACCTTTTTCTACTAATTCTCTTTGAAGAAGGGCTGCTTCAACATCATAAAACATATCATGTGCAGTTACAAAGTTTTTAAATGGATTTTGTCCAGTAATAACTTTTTTATCCATATTATCATACATATCTTTGCGTTTATTAAAGATAGTAATATAAATATTAAACCAGCTTACTTCTTCTCCTTTTGAGTAGTAAGTGCAATTCATCCCTAATTCAATTGTTTGATTGTCTACTCGTCTACGCTGATAATAAGTATCACTTTCTTCATCATATATTACATTATTTGCTAATTTCATACTATATCACTTTCTTTATTATTTATAATTAATTATATCATATTATTTATAATAAATCAATTTAAATAAATAAAAGAGATTCTTTATAAATAAAATAAAGAATCTCTTTTATTTATTTAGTAGGTCTATTTTTTTCAAAATCAAGCAATAAATCTATAAAATTATTATAAGTGTCTGAATTATATAAATCATGAAAAGATTTAATATACAAAACATAAAGTAAGTATATATTCATATGTTCTTCATATTTATCATAATCTAAATATTCTTTTTGAAATACTTCAAATATATGTTTTATATATTTATCAGAATAATTCGCTTGTTTTAATTTTTCATATAACTTATAATTTTCATATTGTCTTTTTCTAATATCTCTTTTTGGGAAAGATAAAGTTAAATTATTAGCTAAAAGATCTAATATTCCATTATAAAAATACCAGCCATTAGTTGTGTCCTATAAATTATAAATAGTATATGTATTATAATTAAATATAATAGTTAATAAATCAAGAGCATCATATGTATCATCATATTTAATTGCGCAGGCTTGTTCAGCAATATCATTAAAAATTTTAAAATATTCTTCTGCATTATATTCTTGCTCATTATTTTTTACTTTTATAAGTAAATTGTTAAAATTATTCATCATTTTAATTGCTTGAGATATTTGATCAGATGTATAATTTTGTGTTTTAAAAAATTTCAATGGTCGGCAAGATAGAATATTTTCTTTAGGAATAATATGTACAGCTTTAATATCTTGAGATAAAGAAATATCAAGCCAATAGAAATGAAAATTATGAAATTTCATAATTTCTTTTATTTTATTTAATAATTCTTCATTAGTATATTCATTAGAAGAAAAGAATATATTTCTATTATAATCTTCTGCTTCTATAATATTATAAATAAAATATGGAAAACAAATTTCTCCATTACCACCAATTAAAGATGTATTAAAAGCTCTAATAATTTCCTATGTATATTGCGCTTCATATGGTGCCATGAATACATTCTCATCATTGGGCAACACGTTCCATCCTTGATATAATTCAGTAAAACAACGTTCTACTGCAATATCAAATACGGGTGCGGCGCCCATTCTATAATAAAGAATTTGAGAATCTTGATTATACATAACTACCATACAAACTGGCATATTATAATTATAAGATAAATCCAAAACTTTTACTTGATAATTAAATTTTTTTAGCTTTTTTATAAATTCTTGTACTTCCTACTAAAGAAATTTTTCAGGAACTGAATAATACTTCGTTTGGATAGAATAAAAGAGCTATTCTGATATGATTCGCTCAAATAATTCTGAACAACCTTGCACTAATGCTTCTTCAATTGTATTACCAGTAGCTAATCCAGTAGAACCAAGATACCAAAAAATAGTATTATAATCTTGATAAGTTATTGAATCATCTAACAATGATTTATAAGGAAATCCTATTAATTCATTGTTATGTAAAATATTGTTAATAATTTCAATATCTTCATCTTTAAATAAACGTAATGTATTATAGTATAAACTTCTTATAAAAGAATTATTAAAATATTCTTCATTAGTTAGTTCTTTTTCTCCTGGATAAAAATTATATCCGTATTTTTCTTTTTTCTTTTGTTTAATATCTTGTCGAATAAAAGTGTTATTATTTAATAATATAATATTTGCACAAAAACGTTCATATAATTCTGCAAAACATGAAGCTTTGCTATATAATTCTGTCATACCTTTCCCATTACAAGAAAGAATTAAATTACCTTTCCAATATAATGCATATGTACAACTATATGTCCCAATTTCACTATTAAAATTAACAGTATTTTTTATATCTATTCCATGAGATGTAAAAAACTATTCAATAATTTTAATTGTTTTTTCAGGATCACGGTCTTTGTAATGATGCGCTAAATCTGTTGTTACTGCCATAAAACCAACCTTTCTACTAGGTTTTTATTTTATAAAATATTAATCCATATTTGAACCTTCAATTAATACAATAATTAAAAGTAAAACAAATAAAAATCCTCCACCATATATTAGAGGTGGACAATCTAAAAATAATTTATAAAATCCTACAAACATAATATTCACCTTATTTTTATATTCTTATTTAATTATAATATTTTATTTTAAATATGTCAATAATTATATTAAAAAATTCCAAAGTCATGTTTTATTCTGAGTCGCGGTTGTGCCGGCCGAAAATATGGCGATGATCGCAAAACTTAAAAATAAAAATAAAAAAGCCCTATATATCTGCTGCTTACGCTACGCGCCAGAAAGTTTTCATTAAACCACTTTCCTCCGCAGCCATCCTACCTACCTCAGCAAACATATAAGGCTTTTCCAGACTGTTAATATCTTCGATACCTGATTGGAGCAGGTCAGCAAGCGTATCACATGTCTTCATTTAATTAACATTAATAACAATTCATATAATGCACTATCCAATATAGCAACTCTTTCGCTATTGCGCGCGTTCATTCTTGTATCTGCTTGAATGAAAACCTACCGCCAGTACTCAATTTTCCCTACGGCAGACAGTTTATATAGCCCTAAGTTTACATAGCCTCATCCACAAGGTTAATGTACGGTCCTTGCTTTGTTTAAACTGTCAAACTTGGCAGTCCCGGCAGGATTTGAACCTACTACAACAGAGTCAAAGTCTGTTGTGTTGCCTGTTACACCACGGGACTAAATTTTTTAAATTTCTAAATCTTTAATACACATTACTTCATAGCCAATAATTTTCTTACGTTTCCAAAATTCCCACCATTGTTTAGAAGTATAATAAGTTTTTATCCATATAAAATTACCAGTATCTATTAGTTCTTTAAATGCTTTTTCATCTTCTACATAATAAGTATCTCCTGGCATAGCTAAACATAATTTCATTAAATGTCTCCTTTTTAAAACGCATTTATATGAATCTTATTTTATGTAGCTAAATATTCATTAAACTTCTAAATCTTTAATACACATCACTTCATAATGCGCTATTTTACCTATTTTCCAAAATTCCCACCATTTTCTACTTACATATACAGTTCTTATCCATAGAAAATTTCCTGTATTAATAAGTTGCTTTAAACGCTTTTTATCTTTTACTTGATAAAAAACTCCTGGTGTTGCTAAATGTAATCGCTACTTCATATTTAATTTTCCCCTTCTTTAATTACAAGACATGTTATTAATACTTACGCTCTACCTACTAAGCTACGTGCAAAAAGCTGCATGATGGGAGTTGAACCCACGACATTAAGTTCCCTTAATGAATTGCTGTATATGTCTTTATGGTTGGGGTGGCGGGATTCGAACCCGCGGCCTCGTGATCCCAAATCACGCCGTCTAGCCTCTGACGTACACCCCAATATTTATTTAACAAGACTCTTTTTTAACGCTTCCAATTTCCAATTAGATGTTAGAATATTTGCTGTATGAGCCTTTACTTTTTTTATCACAGTCCCGTAGGATACTGTAATTTGATCTGGTGCGAATGCACAGACTTGAACTGTGACATCTCATCCTTGTAAGGGACGCGTGTTAACCTGTTACACCACACTCGCAAATATACAAGATTCTTTAAACCTAAGCCAAGTTTATTCAAATGTCGCTTTTAAATATTGCTGTAAGAATCTTTCCTTAACTTTCTATATATATTATAACAAATTATTTTTAAATTTTCAAATGGCAGGAAGGCAGGGACTTGAACCCCGAGTCACGGTTTTGGAGACCGTTGGTTTACCATTAACCAACCCCCCTATAAAATGGGGCATATTTCAGCCCCTCTGCTTAGGCTTTGAGATTAAAACCAAAAGTTATCAAAAAAATTGTCAAAGAGATTAAACCAAGAATCTTCTCCGCCTTTTACAGTATAGTGATATGCGCCATACTTGCTACAGAACTTTGAAAGTTCTTCCTTATAAGCCTTTTGAGCTTCAATAAGAGCCTGACGCTTTTCTTCTACCTTGGCAGCCGCAGTCTTGCGTTCTGCAATCATTGCTTCATTCTTAGCCTTACGTTCTACAAGAGCTTTCTCTTCGGCAGCTTTCTTTGCCGCAATTGCATCGTCGTATTCCTTTTCCGCGGCGAGGCACGCTTCAACACTTGCATATTCTTTTCCAGTTTTTTCACTCATAATTTTCATTGTAAAATTCCTACCTTTTACATAATATTTAGAAAATAGTGCTGATAATTTCCTGCGCATTCTCTCGTTCCCTTCCGAGTCTCGACTCATACTACCTATTTTCTAGTGGTGAGTATAGAATGGATCGCACATTCCCATATAATTCACTAACTAAGGAGTCCCGTCCAAGCATTGTCATATGGCTGCTCACGTAGAATAAGTGCTCTTAGGTTTTGATTATATTTATCTCCTTTTGAGATATACTCGTATATGGTACCCTGAGCAGGAGTTGAACCCACATCCTATGGTCCGTAGCCACATGTTCTATCCGTTAGACTACCAGGGCATATATAGCATATTTCATTTACAATCGCTATGCCAGACGAGAACCTATAATCTTCGCGTACAAATCCAAGGGCGGTTTTTAGGATTAGTTCATGGGGTGAGTAGTAGGATTTGAACCTACGCATATCGAAGTCACAATCCGATGCCTTAACCACTTGGCGATACCCACCAAATTCATTTATCTTCCCAAATCATATCACCAAGCAATTCAGAATGTAAAAGAGGACAATTTTCTTTATTACATTCAGGATAATTAGTCCAATGTTTTCCATCATATTTAAATTTTGAATATAACATACACAAAATAGTGTCAGAACAAGGGAGAAATTCATAATAAGGGCAAGTAATCATTATTTACTCCTAATTTTAAAATAAACTGAGGGGAATAGTATTTTATCATCACCCCTCCATGGACTTAACCTAACTTTTGTAGTTCCCTTAGATAACTTCTCCGGAGTAGGCGTATCTCATACCTACCCTGATACTCAGGTGGCACCCCAACAGGGATTCGAACCCCGATTATTACTGCTTAGAAGGCAGTTGCCATGTCCTATTTGGCGATTGGGGCTAATTATTAATCTGTCCAATGTTCTTCTGCATGACAATTAGCACATAATAATATACATTTATCTACTTCTTTATATAAAGAAGTTATATCAAATTGATTATTAATATTCTATTGTCCAATAGTAAAATCTTTTTGAGATGGATCTAAATGATGAAATTGTAAAGCTCCTTCACATTTATTATATCCACAACGCTAGCATTTTCCACCTTTGTAAATAATTAACTAATGTTTAATAGC
>Ga0310691_10004933_pt1 | contig 14813 bp, 10 predicted proteins | sample 176DNAGHGlowgp2_FD_203887 | JGI IMG/M metagenome (GOLD analysis project Ga0310691, IMG submission 203887) | Sheep rumen microbial communities from Palmerston North, Manawatu-Wanganui, New Zealand - 1766 DNA GHGlow gp2 (v2) (version 2) | ecosystem: Host-associated > Mammals > Digestive system >... | reverse complement strand
TTATATGGGATTAAAAGCCAAATTAAATCTGACGCCAAATGTCGCATTATTAGCGGCATATTACAGAGGATATACTGAAGGTCAGTCAAGCTCACTGATGGCTATATCCGGTTTAGAGACGGAGAGTTTTATGCTTGCCGGAGAATATCAATTAAATGCGAAGGATAAGGTCGGATTAAGTTTAAGTTCGCCGCTTTCGGTTCGCCGCGGTCATGGGACATTTAACTATGCCAGCGGACGTGATAATTACTCGGATACGGTGTATATGCAGAAATTGACACGGTCATTAAAGCCAGCGGCCAAAGAGTATGATGTCGGCATATATTACTTGGGTGAACCCAAAGAAGATTTGAATTTAATGGGCAAGATTGAAGCGCGCTTTAATGCTGATGGTGAAAAGGGGGAGACTGATTATATCGGAATTATGGGGGCGCAGTATACACTCCCTAAATAATTGCCAAAAAAATAAAATTTTGTCCTTTACTTTTTGTATAATTATGTGTATAATCGGCTTGTTTTAATAATGGACTGCATAAATGAGTATCAAAAAACAAATCATAATTTTAAGTCTGCTAAGCAGTTTAATTTTTCAAGGTGTGTTTGTGCCAAAAGCTCAAGCATATCAGTTGAGTGCGGTCAGTATTTATCAGCAGGCAGTTAGAAAAAATCATAATTTCTTTAGACAATTGGCACGATACAGAGGGGCTATTGATGTGCAAAATCGCTTGGGCGATACGGCATATTGTTTAGCAATGGTGTATCAAGACAGAGCATCACAAAGTTTTTTGATGCGTTATGGTGCAAATCCAAATCATAGATGTGCACAAAGAAGACGTGCTGAAATGCGAAGCAAAAAAGAATTTTTAGCTTCATCTTATAATAAAAGGCAATATTCAACACAAAGAGCTGAAACAGTGCAGATGGCCCAATCAGGCAATAATTATTTATGGTGGGGGTTAGGTGCTTTGGCTGTTGGCGGTGGTGTTGCAGCAATTGCTTCCAGTAGCGGTGGCGGTAGTCATCATATAAGTTATGTCGGTCCCGATAGTGGTAATACCGGAGGTAACGACAATCCGGGTGGCAATACCGGAGGCAACGATAATCCGGGCGGCAATACCGGTGGTAACGACAATCCGGGTGGCAATACCGGAGGCAACGATAATCCGGGTGGTAATACCGGAGGCAACGATAATCCGGGTGGTAATACCGGAGGTAACGACAATCCGGGCGGTAATACCGGTGGTAACGACAATCCGGGTGGTAATACCGGAGGTAACGACAATCCGGGGGGCAATACCGGAGGTAACGATAATCCGGGTGGTAATACCGGAGGCAACGACAATCCGGGTGGTAATACCGGTGGCAACGACAATCCGGGTGGCAATACCGGAGGTAACGACAATCCAGGTGGTAATACCGGTGGTAACGACAATCCAGGTGGTAATACCGGTGGTAACGATAATCCGGGTGGTAATACCGGAGGTAACGACAATCCGGGCGGTAATACCGGTGGTTCTGAAGATACACTTACCAATGTTTCGGCAACATCATTTAAGACAGCAGAATATACTAAAAGCGGTTTTTTAGATAAAATTAATGCGGCTTCTGCTTACAGTACAATTTATCAGCAAAACAGTAAAGGTGAGCTGGTTAGTCATCAAGCTGCATCAAATAAGCCACTGGAAACGGTGACGGTCGGTGTGATTGATACGGGCGTGATGGCGCATGAAGATCTAAACGGCAAAATTGTCGGAAATTATGACGGCAATGCGCATAATTCCTTATCTAATATATGGGGATATGCTAACGGGAATACGCATTATTACGTTTATAAAAATAACAATGCGTATTATCTCTTGCAGATAGATGTGACATCAAATTCATATAAAAAATTTGCTGACCTTGATAGAAACAGCTTGGATAGCACCCTTACAAGCAGATATGGCTTAACGCTTAATGATTTTTCTTTGTTAAATGGTTCGGGTGGTGGTGCACCGGGGATTACAACCGAAGGATTTGATGCCTCATCGGTTAACTCTTGGTGGGATATGTTTAGTGAGCTTTCTCACGGAACACATGTGGCTGGGATTATTGCCGGTAATAAAAATGATACCGGAAGCCACGGTATTGCGTTTGAAAATGCTAAGATTTATAGCGGAAGCTGGGACTATGAACAAAATCTTTTGCCGATGGTTCAGAGTATGGTTGATAACGGTAAAGTATCGGTTGTCAACAATAGTTGGGCTATGGATATCAACCGAGCCAGTGCTGCGAATCCGAATTGGCTTTATTCGCATAATTCGGTTAAAGTTTTAAATGCCTATGCATATGCGGCTAAAAATAAGGCAGTTTGGGTGCAATCAACCGGTAATGACGGGGCAAATGAGGCAGCAGTGCATGCAGGTATGGGCAGTTTGGATTTATCCGGTTACGGTTATAACGGTCCAAGACGATATGAGGTGCCGTTTATAGCGGTTACTTCGCTTGGAAGTAACGGAACGATAGCAAATTATGCCAATTGGTGCGGTAGTGCCAAAAACTATTGTATTGCGGCGCCCGGTGATAATGTTGTTTCAACTTCAGCTGTTCCCGGCGGATATATGCCGATGAGCGGAACATCAATGGCGGCACCGGTCGTTTCCGGCAGTATTGCTCTCTTAAAAGGTTATTATCCTTATCTTTCAGCGCAAAATATTGCATGGTTGTTGTTAGAAACGGCTGATAATACAGGTGCTTATTCGGACAGCTCTATTTATGGGCGCGGCGCACTTGATTTGGATGCTGCTATGAATACGCCGATGGGGAGTTTGAGTGTGCCGACATCAGCCTCTTTAACTTCTCTTACGCCTGTTTCGGGAAGTAAAATTGTTGGATCATCAGTGATGAACGGGTCGCTTGCAAAAGCCATGCCTGCAAAGATAACGGTATTTGATGAGTTAAAACGGCCGTTTGAATACGATACGTCAAACATGATAAGTAAGACACATGCGTCAAATGCAAATTTCAGAAATGCCGTAGCTCATGCAGGCGTGTTTAAGCAAAAGAAGAAAATTACAGATGAAAAAACTGGTTTTCAGTTTAACACAAGCGAATCGCTTAAAAAAGACGGACAGGCTCATTTGTCAAGTGTTGATGTTGTTAGTGAAAGCGAAACAGGTTCGACACGGTTTTATTATGCGGAAAACAGTAAATATACCACAACGGAAAGTGTGTTGAAACCGTCAGATAATCCGTATTTTGCGATGAACGAAGCCTATGGTGCGGAAAATACCCTTAATTTGAGTGAAACATCTAAGTTGAAATTGTCACTGCAAACCGGTGAAAACGGATTATACGGCAGAGATGAAGAACAGGATAAATATGATTTTGATGCGCGTTCATACGCAGTTGGTGCGGAATACAGTTTTAATCTGACGGATTATTTGGAATTGGCAACGGTAGGCGGTTTATTATATGAAGAAGATGCCGTTCTCGGGTTAAACGGTCAGGGAGCGTTGGCTTTTCAAGACGGCTCAACCTATTATATGGGATTAAAAGCCAAATTAAATCTGACGCCAAATGTCGCATTATTAGCGGCATATTACAGAGGATATACGGAAGGTCAGTCAAGCTCACTGATGGCTATATCCGGCTTAGAGACAGAGAGTTTTATGCTTGCCGGAGAATATCAATTAAATGCGAAGGATAAGGTCGGATTAAGTTTAAGTTCGCCGCTTTCGGTTCGCCGCGGTCATGGGACATTTAACTATGCCAGCGGACGTGATAATTACTCGGATACGGTGTATATGCAGAAATTGACACGGTCATTAAAGCCAGCGGCGAAAGAGTATGATGTCGGTATATATTACTTGGGTGAACCCAAAGAAGATTTGAATTTAATGGGCAAGATTGAAGCGCGCTTTAATGCTGATGGCGAAAAGGGGAAGACTGATTATATCGGAATTGTCGGTGTATCTCATCCGTTTTAATTTAGTTATTTGAGGGAGAATAGCTTTGGAATTTTTATGGTTGTTTTTTAATATCAGTATATTGCTGATAATGCTTATGGTGTTTGCTGTCAGCTTAATTGGTGTTTATCTCTTTTGTTCATCTTTGGGTGAACGTTGGGCACCGCCGGTCAGAGCTTCCGGTAAATTGAAAGCCGCTGTATTATCAGAAATTTCTAAAGAACTTGAAAATGCAAATATGCCGCAGAAAGTAGTAGATTTAGGGAGTGGTTGGGGCACGTTGTTGTTACCGCTTGCCAAAAAATTTCCTAATCATCATTTTGTTGGGATAGAGCGTGCCTTAACACCGTTTTATGTTAGTCAATTCAGAGCGCGTAAGCTTTCTAATTTGGAGTTTGTGCGGCAGGATTTTTTTACTTATGATTTATCAGATACCAACTTTGTGATGATGTTTCTAATCGGTTTTATGATGCCTAAAGTGACGGAAAAATGTCTTAAAGAATTGCCGAAAAATGCAACGGTTTTGGCGGTTCGTTTTCCGCTTACGGGGATTGAGGCAGATGCAGTTGTAAAGTTGGGAACTTCCTTAGAAATATACTATCTCTATAAGGGGCTCGTATAATATCGGTCATGATTGCAAAATTGCTTCTTTATTTACCTCTTTTGTAAACTGCGGTCGTAATTTTGCTTCCAGCACCGGTATTTTCCGAGCCCTATGCAAAAATCGTTTTTAAACGATTTTTCGGTTTAAATATGGATCGTATAATACCGATCATTAATTTGTTGTAGTTCTATTAATTTTTAATCAGTTTTTTTATCTTTTTGTAAAAAGATCTGGAATCCCAGTCGGTTTCGCCTTGAATGGTGGCAATTTTCTTGCCGTTTTTATCCATAATGACGGCGTAAGGGGTTGTGCCGATGCCGAGGCTTAATGATAATTTATTTTTTACATCATTGTAAAAGGGAATCGTCGGTGCGCCGTATTTCTTTAAAAATTGGCGTTCTTCTTTTTTGCTGTGCCAATCAGATGCCGGTGAGACGAGCATAACATTGATATTATCTTTTTTGGCTTTGGGATAAAGTCTTTCTAAATATTTCATTTCTCTTAAGCAGGGGGCGCAAGTTTGTGACCAAAAAACAAAAATCGTTAAAGCAGCATTGGTGTTTAAGATAGCTTCAGTTTTGTTTTGTTCGTTAATGAGCGAAACATCGGGCATTTTGACCGGATATTCCAATACATATAAACCAAGCGGTGCACTATAAGCTTCGGCGCGGAGAGTTAAAAAAACAAGAGCAAATAAAACGCGGCAAAAATTTTTCATCAATGTTTTTCCTGTTAATAAAATTATTGTATTCTACACTTTAAGCGTATTTGATATATGCTTGAACCAGTGATGTTACAAGTTTAAGGGTAAAAAATGAAATATTTAGTTAAATTTTTAATGATTTTTTCAGTATTTTTTTCCATTCTATATATGAGCGGTTGCGGGAAAGTTTCGCGGAATGTGCCGATAGAAGGAAGCGGTTATCCGCATGATTATCCCAGATATTGATATGCTTTAGGATTGGGGAAGAGTATGGATAATAATAAAAATGATGATTTTTCTGATGTGGTCATTCCATATGTAGAATTTGCAGAAAACGCCAATGAACGGACACCGTGTATTTTGGTTTTGGATTGTTCAGGGTCAATGCGCGGTGAACCGATAAAACAACTTAATTCCGGTTTGCAGGCGTTAGAAAAAGAATTAAAAGAAGATATTGACGCCAGTTCTCGCGTGCAGCTTTTGGTGATTAAAGCGTATGGCAAAGATGATGCGGAAGTATCTTCAGATTGGGTTGATGCGATGAACTTTACGGCGCCGGTTATGGATGCTTCGGGTTTATCTCCAATCGGTAAAGCTATGGAGTTAGCTTTGCAAAAAATTGAAGAACAGAAATGTTTGTATGATAGTTGCGGTGTAACATCTAAGCGGCCGTGGATATTCCTTATCAGTGACGGTGAGCCGACAGACTACGGTTGGGAGCAGGCGGCGGCAAAATGCCGTGAAGCGCAACAAAATAAAAAAGTGGTTATACATGCGGTCGGCACACAAGGGGCAAATTTGGATAAACTGGCAAAGTTTTCGCTTATGGCACCTAAAAGATTGAGCGGTTTAAAATTTACCGAATTCTTCTTGTGGCTTTCACGTAGTGTATCTTGTGTTTCTCGCGCGGCACCGAATATGCCCGATATTTTAGATGATATTGAGGGCTGGCATGAAAAAAACGCCTAAAATCCGTGTGATTGCGACTAAAGTTACAGGCGGTTTACACCGTTCTAAGCTGACGCCGTGTCAGGATTTTTATCATTATGCTTGTTCGGGAAATAAATTGGTGGCGGTTGTTTCTGATGGCGCCGGGTCTGCAAAATACGGTAAAATCGGCGCAAAAATTGTTTGCGAAACGTTAGTTGATTTATTGATTAATGCGCCAATTAAAGATGTTAAAAAAAATGTCCAAAGTGCCATAGAAATTGCACGTGAAAAGTTGATGTTTCACCGGTTAAATAAAAGCAAGACGGAAGAGGAAATATTAAATTTTTCGGCAACAATTGTCGGGGTTGTATATCATCGGGATAAGGGCGTATTCTTTCATATAGGTGATGGCGCAGGGATAGCTCTTTATGATAATTCTAATAGGGAACAATATGTAGTTTCTATGCCTGCAAACGGGTGCTTTGATTGCGAAACGTATTTTTATACGATGAATAATTGGAAAGAGTGCTTGCGATTTACCGAAATCGGTAAGGCGAGATCGTTGTTTTTGATGACAGACGGTGTGACACAATTTGCCCTTTCTCGTGATGACAGAACATTAAAGAACGGATTTATTTTACCCATTAACCAGTATCTTTTAAGCGAATCCAACAAACTTAAGGCGATGCAGGCGTTGAATAATACGTTGGACACCAAGCAGGCACGCAAGCTTAATTCTGATGATAAAACATTTTTATGGGCGGCGCTATGACAACAGAAGTAACGGCAGAAAAGAAACGATGTTACAATGCTATTTTTGCGGACAGACACTGCGAAAAGATAACATTAGGCAAACTCTTAAATAAGGGTGGTGCTGCCGGTAAAGTTTATGCGATTGAGGGAAATACAGTTAAAGTTGCAAAGATTTTTCATGAGCGCCAAAAAAGTAATGTGAATCGCCTGAAATTAGAAGCTATGGTGATGAATAATCCTAATATTCCAAGTGTTATGGCGCATGGTGTGGAATATGTGCAAATTGCGTGGCCGGAAGCAATTTTGGAAGATGAAGAGGGGTATTGTGTCGGGTATGTGATGCCGTTTATCAATACCTCGGAAGCGGTTTCATTGGATTATCTGATGCAAAGTGCTGTCAGAGCTAAATTGGGGCTTAGTGATAAATATGAATATCGGGTGATGGCGGCTTATAATGTGGCATTGATGGTGGCATCACTTCACCAATATGGGCATTATATCATAGATTTAAAACCGTCTAATGTGTTTATTTATAAAAAGACTATGACGGTGGCAATGTTTGACTGCGATGGTTTTTCCATACAAGGGGAACAGGCACGGTTTCCTGCTGAGTTTGTGAGTGAAGAATATATCTATCCGGAGGGGATGAACCAAACTTGTGAAGAAATGGGGGTTGACCAAGATGAATTTGCCTTGGCGGTGATTATCTTTAAGTTGCTTAACAATGGTATCCATCCATTTTCAGGTGTGGTAAAGAAAAACGCTGACAGCACACTGTCTATTCAAGAGCGAATCGCAAATTATCACTATGCTTACGGTATGTGGGCAGACAGTTATCAAGCACCGCATCCGTATAGTATTCATACTTTCTTACCGCAAAGCACTCTAAAACTTTTTGATCGTGCGTTTGTTAAAGGCCAAAAGAGACCAACCGCTATGGAGTGGCAAACGGAGTTGGATTTCTTATTAAAAAATTTAAAGCATTGTAAAAAGAATCCGAATCATGCCTATTTTACCAATAAGGGGTGCGGTTTGTGTGTGGCTGAAGAAAAGTTTAAATCTAATTTGAAAGTGGTGCAAGAAAAACAAGCAGAGCCTAAAAAAATCAGAGGGTTTGAAGTTGATAAACTCTCTAAAGAGAGCCTTAAAGAAGATACAATCCAATTGCAACAATCCGAAAAGCGCACTTTGCGGCTGACGTATTTGGGGATTACGGTGTATAGCTTATTTATTACATTTTTGCCAAGTATTGCGAAAATGCATAAGGCAGATTTGGCTCAAATCGGGATATCCATACAGCTGATTGTGTATATCTTGTTTTTTAATTTGTTGCATTGGAGTGTTAAAAAATTCTGTTCATTTTTAACGCTGTGGATGGGTGATTTTTTGGTTTATGCTTTAATTTCATATACTTACATTTGTGTTGTAATGGCATTTGTGTTAGGTAATGATATTAGTTGGGCACGGCTGTTTAACGCTTTTTAGCCAATAGTTTCCTTTAGGATACTAGAGGATAAAAAAGTTCCTACTTTTCATTTATGGAAAAATAGTTTAGTTTTCTTGTATTAACTTTAGCATAAGGAAAAACCCGTGATAAATCTTAAGAATGTAGTTATTTCAGGAAAAGAAGTTTTGCCGATTATTGAAGGCGGAAAAGGTATTAACGGAACCGATGGCAGAAGCAGCGGTCATTTTGCAAAAGAAGGATGTGTCGGGACAATCTCTTTGGTTAGCGCCGATTATTATGATAATAACGGCAAAGTGGTTTTGGAACGTTCACATAAAGTAAAAAGATTAGATCGCCATGCAGATTTGATTGAAGGGGCAATTAAAGGTGGTATTGCGCAAGCGCAAATTGCTCATGAAATTGCCGGTGATAACGGGCGTATCCATGTTAACCAGTTGTGGGAAATGGCTGATTCCGAATCGGTTATCAGGGGCGTTTTAGAAGGCGCAAAAGGGCTTATTCATGGCGTCACCTGTGGAGCGGGATTACCGTATAAATTGGGTGAGTTGGCATCATCCTTTGGTGTTTACTATTATCCGATTGTATCATCTGCCCGTGCTTTTCAAATTTTATGGAAACGTGCATACGTTAATTATAGCGCGTTTTTAGGCGGGGTTGTTTATGAAGATCCGTGGTTGGCCGGCGGGCATAATGGTTTATCCAATGCTGAAAATCCGGAAGTGCCGCAAGACCCATATAATCGTGTTTGTGAATTGCGCAGTGCACTGAATAAGTTGGGATTAAATAAGACACCGATTATTATTGCCGGTGGTGTTTGGTGTTTAAAAGATTGGGAAAACTATTTGGATAATCCCGAAATCGGAACCGTTGCCTTCCAATTCGGCACACGTCCGATGATTACGACCGAAAGTCCAATCAGCGATGCGTGGAAAAAAGTAATGCTTAATACCAAGCCGGGAGATGTGGCGTTACAGCAGTTCAGTCCGACCGGGTTTTATTCTTCGGCGATTAAGAATAAATTTTTGCTAAGACTGATGGAACGTAAAAACGGTGAAATATCTTTTGCAACCGAAAAAAGTGAGCAGTATGATACGTCACTTAGCTTAAGTTCGTCAAAGACAGTTTATATTGCGGCTTCTGATTTGGCAAAGGCTAATAATCAGATAAATGCCGGTTTTAGTGTTATTCAAGAAACACCGGATAGCACGGTTGTCTTTTTAACGCCTGATGAGTGGGAGACAATGAAAAAGGACAGAGCGGAATGTCTGGGGTGTTTGTCGCAATGTCAGTTCTCCAGTTGGTCCGGTGCACACGGTACAACCGGCAAAATTCCTGATCCGCGCACTTATTGTATTCATAAGACCTTGTTTGATATTGCGCATAATGGCAAGACGGACGATAATTTGTTGTTTGCCGGTCATCAGGTTTATAAGTTTCGTGAAGATCCTCTTTACGCAAACGGGCATATACCAACAACACATGAGTTGATTGAGGCGATTAAAGCCGGAAGATAAGGCGATTATATTAGGACGTAAAATGGAATATTTGCTTTATTTACAGGATTTAAGAGAAGCAACGAATGATGTGCTGACGTCCCTTTTATTATATGTGACGAAGTTTGGTGAGTATTTGATACCATTTTCTGTTTTTGCAGTGATTTATTGGTGTATTGACAAGCGTATCGGCGTATTTTTGATTCTGAGCTGCGGTTTTTCCATGATGTTTAATTTGCTCATCAAAAATATAGCCTGTATTTATCGTCCATGGATTTTAGATACGCGGATAAAGCCGGTAGAAGCAGCGCTTAAATATGCCGGAGGATATTCCTTTCCAAGCGGACATACCACAATAGCGGTTTCGTGTTGGGGGGCGATCGGGGTGTTTTGGCGACATATTAAAGGAATGTTGCCATTGATGATTTTGTTATGTCTGTTAATTGCTTTTTCGCGTAATTATGTCGGGGTGCATACATTTCAAGATGTGGCGGTTGCGGCTATTGTTTCAGCACTTATTTTAGTTGTAGGGTGGCGCGTTTTTTGTTGGGTAGAAAAAAAAGAAAAACGTGATTTGATTCTGACAATCTTGGTATCGTTGTTCAGTATTCTTTTAAGTGCTTATATTTGTTTTAAGAGTTATCCACTTGAGTTTGCAGATGGAGTTGCGTTGATTGATCCGTATAAATGCAAATTGGAAGTTTTTTCTAAATTGGGATTTGTGCTCGGTGGATTTTGGGGCTGGTATCTGGAGCGGAAATATATTCGTTTTGAAGTTTGCGGGAGTGAATTAAAATCTTTATTTAAGCGTGCAACAGGTGGATTGCTTCCGTTATTCTTGCTGTTGGGGTTTGTTTCAATTTTTTGCAAGTGTTTTTTTCAAGAGCACTGCGCATGTTTTTGCGGGTTGTTTATCATTAGTTTTTATATCACATTTGTTTATCCGCTGATTTTCTCTTGGTCGAATCGGCAAAGACAGTGAATATATTCAGTTATGTTCGTGTTGTGAGATAGCGGTAGTTTTAGTGACAGGTTGTGTGGTGATATTTTTTGAGATGTTCTTTTTTGCACTGACTGTTTGTGTTTTTTCTTTATTTTTTAGTTTTCGGTTTAATTTTTCTGTTTTGAGTTTGTTTTGTGCTGTTAGATTTTTTCTCTGAATCAAAGGATCTTTTTGTGCCAATAACTCTTGCTGCTGTTTTAAGAATGGAGCGGTCATGTCATAAATTTCTTCCTGTAAAACCGGCGATACTCGCTGTTGTGGTGACCAAACTTTGTATTGTGGTATCGTGGCAGTGGGTGAGGATATTTTCTTTTTACGGTAGTCTTTTGGGGGAGATTTTTTATTGGGTAGTAAATTCGTAAATATATTCCATTTGTTGGTTAACCAATCTGTTGTTTCTTTAGTTTTTTGGGTTGCCCATGATTTTACTTCTTCAGTTTTTTTAAGAGCTGTGTTTTTGACTTTATGATAGGTGTTGCGAGCTTTTGTTTTTACCCTGCTTAGGGTTGTAGTAGATTGGACTTTTTCTATTTCTGGTGATTTAATGGTTGCGATATTTTCTTCTATGTTTTTTTGTTTTCCATATTGTTTTTTTAATTCGTCTTTCAGATTGAATCCTTCTATGGTGTAGATTTTGTTCAATTCTTGTTGGTAGAGGGCTTCGTTTGCTTTGGGTAGGATTAGGGCATCTTTATAATTTTCGGCAATTTGAGATGCTAAAATTTTTTCGGCTTTTTGCCATTTTTCTTGTAGTTCGGAATTGTATTTTAAGTTGATTTGAAAATTTTTAAGGGTATAATCTGTAACTATTCCTTTTAAATTATATTCCATGGAATTTGAGATTTTATCATAAGGAGAAATTATTTGTTTTAATCTTTCTTCTTTATAGGCGTCTTCGTATGGTTGAAAAGGAACTATTATTACTTCAGGTTGGCTATTTAATGTTAAATCTGCGGTCGGATTATTGAAAGTATATGTGGTCTCAAGGAAAGTTTTATTATGCTTTTCCAATTCAGCATCTTTTTTTAGTTGTTGTCTAAACTCATTATTATGTAACAAAGCGTTCTCTACGAACATTTTGTGTTGTGCTAAACGTAGTTGTTGCTCCATGCTTAAATTAGGGTTTGGTGTTATTTTGGGGATAGAAATATAGGATTCGCTGTCAGGTTCTTGTATATCTAAATCTGGATCTACTTTTTGGTTGTTTCTGATTTTTTGGTCAGCAATGTTTAGTATCGATAAATCCATTTTGGGTGTTTGAACATAGGCGGATAAGTCTGTATTATATATGCTAAACATATTTTTGAGGAGCCTTTGATAATTTTTATCTGCTTGACCGCTCTTAACCGCTTGATGAAGTTCTTTTGGATCCATATATTCTAAGTAATCTTTAATGCTCCATAAGTTAACATCTTGTGCTTTTCTTGTTTCTTTTTTTATTATCTCTCCCATGAGTTTTTCTTCTGCTGAAGTCAGAATTTTTATTTGTGGGTGGATTTTTTCTTCTTTAAGAGCTTGTAACCAAGCTTTACTTAAAGGCCCTAGATAATCTGTGTCTTTATAAAACTCTGCACGTTCTTGATCTGTGTTGCAATTGAGCCATCTCTTGCGTAAATATATTGTATTTTCAAAATCTCTTGATATTTCGCTATAAGCTGTTAGGGTTGCCTGTTGTTTGAGTGTGGTTGCGGTTGTTTGAGTATTAACGAGAGCTAAATCAAACCAATTTCGCTTCTCTTCTGGGGTTATTATTTTTTCTATATCCTTGCGAGGTTTATTAGCTACAATCATTTTATCGGCTTTTTTAATGTTTTCATTTATACAGGAAATATCGTTTATGTATTGCGAAAAATTTAAGCCGCCGATGGTATAGGCTATTTTTCGTGCTTTTTCGTAATTTTTGTGATTATCTTTTAATTCATCGTAATCATGTTTTGCCATGTATCCAAGTGTGTTTCGGTATAATTGGTTTTTATCGTAGCTGTCAGAAAAGTTTTCCATCCAAAAGTATTGGGTTTTTTGGGCGATGAATTTCATCTCTTTTTCAAAGTCTTGTAAATTTTGAACTAAAGGATTTATGTCTCCGGATCGTATGGCATTTGTGTAATAATAGAATTTGGAAGCATCTGCGCGGGACAAGATATTAGTTCGTTCTTCTTCTGTTTTTGCATTGATATATTCCATCCGTATTTGCAGGAGTTCAGCTATGGTTGCGGAAATTTCATTGTTGATTTCTGTTTTGTAGTATTGCTCCAAGCTCATTGGCATGTTATCTATACCGGCGGCTTGGTTATCACGGTGTTTTTGTTCATGTGCTTTAACTGCTTTGGATTGTTCTAAAGGGGTATCAGATACGTTTTCTTGATAATTTACTGTGATAGTGTTGTTGTATTTATGAAAGTAAGCGATAGTTGGTGTTTCTTTGGATAGTGTGTCAACTTGATAATCTATTTTGCGTGTTGGTGTCGGAATGGCATCAGCTCTTTGTTTTTTGAGTGCTTTTTTTGTTTCTTTTTTATCAGACATAATTAAGTTTCTCCTAAAAATCATTTTTATTATATAATTTTGGGGAGAAAATGTCAAGAAAGTCTGTTTTATCATAAAAAAACGCCGCCTAAACAGGCGGTGTTTTTATCTTGCTTTTTAAAGAACAATTACTTTTGAAGTTTTGCGATAACTTTATCGGTAATATCTGTTCCACCGGCAGCAACTGAACCTTTAACAAAAGTTACGCTGAAGCCTTCTTTCTTAGCAACTTCTTCTATCAACTTTGTCAAAGCAGAATCAATTTGTTGAAGTTTCAACGCATAGTCTTGTTGGATGACTTGCTGTCTTTGTAATAACTCTGCTTGATATTGCTGAGCCAAAGCGTCTTTCTTTTCTTGAGACTCTTCTTGGTTAATAGTTGCATTTGAGCTGTCAATCCATTGTTGCAAGCTTGTTACTTTATCTTGCATTTCTTGTCTTAATTGAACAACAGGTTGCGCATTGGCAACGATTTGTTGAACATCAACAACAGCAACTTTTTGAGATTTGTTGCAGCAGAAAAAGCAGCAACCTGCCCAAGCCAAAATTGCTACAATAGCAACACCAGCTACGAATAACTTTGTGTTAGAACCAGAATTTACATCACTTTTCATGTGTTTACTCCCTAAAATAACATACGTTTAAGATGTTAGTGTTGTTTTTAGATAAATCAAGTGGATTAAACAAAATATCAACTTATTTTTTTTGTATGTGTGATACTCTTGTTTGTGACAAGCGCTAGAACCAGCAGCAATATAAGCAAACGAAGCGGAACGCTGTCTCCTGCTTTTCCATATAAGGTCGGGTGAGATAGCTGTCGGGGAAGAACTGTGTCGATGATTGCAATTTCGTTTAGAGGAATTGATGAAAGAATTTTTCCCTTATCATTTATAACGGCACTAATGCCGGTGTTGGCACTGCGTAGGACTGTAACACCTTCTTCTACGGCGCGCATTTGGGCGGCGCTTAGATGTTGATATGGTCCGGCAGATATGCCATACCAACCGTCGTTAGCAACAATTAAAAGTATTTTTGTTTTGGATTCAGGGTTAATTGTTTCTTTGGGAAATATGCTTTCGTAACATATCGCGCCGCTCATTGAGGGCAAGCCTGAAACGCGAATCTGTTTTTGTTTTTCGCCTTTTCCCAATTCGCCGACAACATTTGCAACCGGTGTCATAAAATCTGGCAGATAATCTCTAAATGGTAAGTATTCGCCAAAAGGGACAAGGTGGGCTTTATCATAGTAGTCTTTGATTTCTCCAGCGTGATTTAAGATGTAAAGAGAGTTATATAATACTCTTTTGCCACTTTCCATACCAAGGCGTAAAATACCGGTTGCTAAAAAGCCGTGCGGCGGAACGGCGGTGACCAATTCTTCTAAAT
>Ga0310691_10004932_pt1 | contig 14813 bp, 21 predicted proteins | sample 176DNAGHGlowgp2_FD_203887 | JGI IMG/M metagenome (GOLD analysis project Ga0310691, IMG submission 203887) | Sheep rumen microbial communities from Palmerston North, Manawatu-Wanganui, New Zealand - 1766 DNA GHGlow gp2 (v2) (version 2) | ecosystem: Host-associated > Mammals > Digestive system >... | reverse complement strand
TAACTCACATTCCGCAATCCTCTTTCGCAGATAGTCTGCCGTCCATGCGCTCATGTTGCCCTCCTTACAGCTTCTCAGCGTCGAGCCGATGCGCTTTGCGATTGCGGTTGTACGCCTTGACGATCTCGCGGGCGTGTCCGTGCTTCAGCGACGTGGCGCGGCCTTCGCGGATGATGTCGATGGGGCGCACGCGGGACAGCGCCTTAATGAGGTCTTGCTGACTGAACGCACCATAGAACGCCTTGTAGAACTCGCTCATGCCCTTGATGATGTTCTGGTTGACGCGTTCGTCAATCCCCGGCCACGCATCGTGAATCACGGTCAGCATGTCCATGTAGGCGTCTGTACCCAGAGACTTGAAAGCGTTATAAAGCGACTTGACGGCTCTGATATGATTCGCGTCGCTGGTATGATTTTTCTGGTCAAACAGAACGACAAACCCAACACGTTCCGCGCCGCGAACCATGCTCACGATGTCTGTATCTCCACCGTTAAACAAGGCCTTGAATTTGTCGCTTATCATCAGCGGACTGCTGTAACCGGTCTGTGCCAGAAAGACTTTCTGCTCGTCCCTCCACGTCATGCCCTTGAAAACCTTGCAGTAAATCGGCTTGTCACCAAACTTCTTCTCCCACGCGCGAACGGTGTGCTGCCCGTCGAAGACGTAATACTTGCCGTCGCGGAAGCTCACCTTCGGCTCGTTGAAGATGTCGCCGTCAAAATCACCTGCGATCTTGTCAACGCGCGAAACGGTCAAATCGCGCTGGTAGGTCTTGTCAATGACCAACTGGGACGGACGCAGGTAACGATACTCAAAATCATGGCTGTTGTAATTTGTCACAGGGATTCCCTCACTTTCCTAATCTCGTCGATGATGTCGTCGATGATGGCCTTGATCTTCGGTCGGTTCTCGTCGGTGATTGCATTCGCCCGTTCTTCAACCGTGCTGCGCAGAAGCTCCACGTAAGTCTGGCCGTTCAGCCTGAAATCCTCCAGCAGCATTTCCTCCGTGTATACCGGCGTGAAGTTCGGGTCTCTCTTTTCCTCGTCTCGTTCATCCCTCCTTGTGTGTCTGTCGGTTCTGGGCGCGGGCTTCTTCGGTGTCTCAATCGCCTTGTCATGGAGAATGGCGTCGGCGGCTTGTTTGATGGCTTCGGGTTCGGCATTGGCGTAACTCTGAACCGTCATCTTGTTCGCCTTAGCCTTGCCTGAAAGAATCTTGTCGGCGGCTTCATGGTTCACGGATTTGATTGCGTCCACGCCCTGCATGAACTTCTCGGCGCGAATAACTGTGTTGTTCCCCATTCCAAGTTCGCGCGCAATTTCACCGGCCGTGCCTTGCTTTGCCAAGTTGCCAATTTGGGTATTTGGCAAATCTGTGTATTGGTTGCCACGATTTCCTCCGTGAGATTTCTTTCGTGCTTCATACATCTTCCCGATCATGTACGTGCGCTGCTCGTCCGTCAGGTTTCGCCGCCCCAACTGGTTCTTGTACATCCAGTCGAACGCCGCCCATTTGTCGGTAAAGTTCTTCTCCTGCACGTGCCACTTGATTTCCGGGTGCTCCAGTATGATCTTCCAGCGGTTGTGGCCGTCAACGATTGTGCCGTGCCACGTCACGATGGGGTTGTACACTTCACCAGCTTCAAGGATGTTCTCGCGCAGCTGGTTAAACTCGTCCTCGGTCAGCGGCGGGATTTTCTCTGAAAACTCCGGGTCAATTTTCAGATTTGGGTATTGCGTCATGTTTTTTCTTCTCCTCCCTTGCTTTTGCCAATCTCTCTGCCGCTTTCGCCCTGTCCTCATCCTGTAATAAAGTCAAACAGTGATGGCTGGCTCATCGCGCTTTCGGCCTGTCGGCAGTTGATAACCGCCTGATCGTAGTAGGACTTTTTAAGCTCAATGCCGATGCCCTTCCGGTTCATCAATATGGCCTGATACACCTCAGAGCCGATGCCCGCGAACGGCGTAAATACCACGTCGCCCTCGTTGCTCCACATCCTGATACACCGCTCAATCACGGTAAGCTGCAGCGGCGCGATGTGCCTCTCGTCGTTCTCGTCGGCCACGTTTCTGCCATTCAGCGTGTTGCTGGGGTTGATGTCCCACCACACCGGGCTTGCGTACTCATCCCAGATGGGGCTTGCCACCTGCTGCCACTCGGAAACCGGGAAAGATTCGTTCGTGTGCGTCACCCGCTGCGGATTGTCTCCCGGCTTTCTCATCGTCACCACATAGTCGGGAATGCCCATGCGGCTCATGCACGAATCCTTTTTAAGCTGCTTATGCAGAAGCCCCAGCGCTTTCGTGCGCTGCATCGCCGTAACTGGGTCTTTCCAGATCGTCACTTCGCTGTGATAGATAAAGCCGTTCTTCTGGAACTCTCGGATAATGTCGCCCCTGAAATCCTTAATGCCGATGTATCCGTCGCGTTCTTTGCTCGTCGGCAGGTTCATGCAGTGAATCGACACGCACCGCCCCGGCATGAGGATTCTGTACAGTTCCTTCACAATGAAATCAAACTGCGCGAAAAACTCCTCGTCCGTCCGGCTGTTGCCCAGATCCCTGTCGCTGTTGCTGTACGTATACAGCGAGGAAAACGGCGGCGAGAACACCGAAAAATGAATGCTCTCCGAAGGAATGCCGGTCATAATCTCGCAGGAATCGCCGTTGTACAGCGCCCATCCCTTGCCGCTGGCCTGATTGAGTACGTTCATGCTATTGCCTCCCTAATGAAATTCGGTAACACCATCGCCTTTGTCGGCGTATAATCGTTCTTGATGTGCGTCGTGTGCCTGATCTGCTCAAGCGTCGTCTGCCGCATGTTCTCCACCATGTGCGTAATCATCTCATCCATCTGGCCCTGCTTGCGCCTGATGTTCTCAAGCACGCTCACCTCGCGCTCCGTCACAAACACCCACACATCGACGGGCTTCTTCTGCCCGTACCGCCAGCACCGCCTGATGGCCTGATAGAACTGCTCATAGCTGTCCGACAGTCCGCAGAAAATCATGTTGTGGCAAATCTGCCAGTTGCTCCCGAAGCCGTAGATAGCCGGCTTGCTTACCAGCGCGTGAACATTGCCCTTTGCGAAGTTGTACGCCGTGTCGGCCTTGTGCTCGATGGTGTCTGAGCCTTTTACTTCCACGTTGTCAACGATAGCCTTGTGAAGCGCCGCCGATTCGTCGTTGTAATCGCACCACACAAGCCACTGCTCGTCCGATTCGTTCACCATCCGCGCCGCCGCCTCAACCCGGTCATTCAGCCCCGCCCTTCGGGCTTCCCGGCGCTCTGAAAGCGTGCTGGCGACCATCGGAATCATCTCGTAGTCGGCCTTCTCCGTTTCGAGCACGCTTTGATGAATCCGCAGTTCCGGCAGAACATAGTCATCATCCGAATAGCCCAGGTCGGAGGGCTTTCTCACGCATACCGCCCATGTTGCGACCCATTCCCAGAACGTGTGCTGGCAGTGGCCCTTAAGCCGCCATTTCGATGTGTCGCCGCCGTCGTGGATGAAGTACTCCGCAAGCATCTCCGTCCGGCTCATCACGTTCAAAAATTCGCACTGATTGCCCAGCTCCATGTGGTCATTCGGTGAGGGCGTCGCCGTGCAGGAAAGCTTATACTCCGTGCGCTCGAACTTGTCTATGATCATCTGCTTGTATTTGCCTGTAAATGATTTCAAGATAGACGATTCATCCAGCACTACGCCCACAAACTCACTCGCGTTGAAGTGCTCAAGCATCTCATAGTTGGTGATGTTGATGCCCGGTTTCACGTCTTCCTGATGGCGGCAAGCCGTCACGGTATACCCAAACTTCCCGGCCTCTGTCTCTGCGGTCTGCTTCACCACGTTCAGCGGCGCGATAATCAGGATGTCGCCGCCCGTGTGCTCGTGAACCTTCTGCGCCCATTCAAGCTGCATGATGGTCTTTCCGGTTCCCGTGTCGCTGAATACCGCCGCGCGGCCCTTCTTCAGCGCCCATTGCACGATGTCTTTCTGGTAGTCAAACATCATCGGGTTTATATCTTCCCGGTCGGTGTCAAAGCCGCTGTCAACGATTTTTAGCTGCTTCGTCTTCAAAAATTCCTGATATGTCATACTAACTCCCTATGCTCTCCGTTCTATCGGCAAAAACCTCATTCTCGCCGGATTAAATATCACTGGCACTGTTCCAGTCTGTCCCTGTCTCTGTTTTGCAACGTTCAATGCGATATACTGCATCCCGCTATCCTTCAGGTTGTCGAACAAATCCCTGTCAGTCGGCCTGATGTATTTGTCCGTCGCATCATTTGGCTTGTGCATGAAAATCACGTTGTCGGCATCCTGTTCAAGGTCGCCTGAACCCCTGAGTTCTGCCAGCGTTGGCATCGTTCCCTCGCTCGACCTTCCGACCTGTGCCAGCGCAATGATGGCGATGTTGTAATCGGTGGTCATGTCTTTGAGCATCTTTGAAACGTAGGCAATTCTCAGATAATCCTGATCGAATCTGCGTTTTGATTGCAATAGCTGAACGTAGTCAACAACAAGCAAATCAATGTCATTTGTATCGACCTTCTTCTGCACCTCCATTCTCAGGTCTTCGATATATCGCGTTGAAAACATGAACGAGACAGGCAACCCGCTGTAATTTGCAAGAACATCTGAAATCTGGTTCCACGCTCCGTCATCGAGGTTTCCCGTTCTGAGGTTTATCGGGTCGATGTCGGTATTTCTTGCGATGATTCGCGTGCCATATTGGATATCCGTCATCTCCCGCGAACACACGCCGACCTTGTAGCCCTGCGCCGCTGTAGACAGCGCTATGTGCGCTCCAAGCGCCGATTTACCGACAGCAGGGCGTGCGCCTATGATTGTCAACTCACCACGGTGAAAGCCCGTTGTGACCCTGTCAAGCGCACTCACGCCAGACGGCATTGAATGTTCTTCTCCATTCCTCCTTCGCTCAAGCGTATCGTAGGTGTTCATCATTACATCGAGCATTGGCATCCAAGCATGGCGTGTAACAACCATCTCCCTGAGTGTCTGCCTTATGCTATCAAGCACCGTTGCGGCATCGTTCGCGTCATCGGTGAGGTCTTTCCGCGCCTTTGTCAGGGCCTCGTAGAACGTCCTCCTAAACGTTGCAGCTTTTATAACATCTACATGACTTTTAACCTCCCATTCCGCGCCGAACAGGTACTTCTGCATGATATCAATCAGCGCATTTGTCAGGACTGGCTCCTCGTCGCTGTATAGTCGTTTCCCGTAGCTGGAAACCGTCACAATGTCAACCTTCTGCTTCTCTGCGCTAATAAGCTGGCATACCTTGAACAGCTTCCGGTTTATCGGGTCATAGAAATCATCCTCTGATAGCTCTCCTATAAGCTCATTCCCGTGTCCAGAGCCTATAAGAGCGATGACTGTTTTCTCGGCCTTCTCGTTGTAGAATGACGTTCCGGGCATTATATCCACCTCACGCTTTCTTCAACGGCCTTGTCTCCCGAACGCATACCGCGCTTTACCCTGTCACGCTCTATCGTCAATGCCCTTGCCTCATTAACCGTCTTTATTCCCTTCCTCGCGTATGTTTCCAAAATCTTTTTCAGATACGGAAACGGATTCTGAACCTGTGCAAGATTCGTCTGCTCAACCGCGTAAATCATTAAATCGCATCCGACATCATCATAGTATGATATCAGGGTTTCCAGCGCAGAACCAGTTGGAAGAAGCCCAAGCTCACGCTCATACTCAACAGCAAATTTTTGCCATCCATCCTCATCAAATGGCTTCGGTTCTTCTCGTTCTTTCAGAGGCAGTCCACCTTTCGCCCGACGCGCAACGCCGCTTGCTATTCCTGCCGTCCTGCGTTTTTCGATTATTTCATTCATCTTCCTAATTCTGCGCCTTAATGATGCAGACCAGAACCGTTCTCCGTCCGTATCAAACAGTCCGATTGATATGCAATCATCGATATACTGTTTCATGTCGAACGACGTCATAAAAGCCAGTTTTAAGCCTGTTGCCGTCCTTTCTGAGTATTCCAGCGAAACAGTGTCCTCGCGGCTCAACGCCTCAACCAATGCCCAATAAACGCCGTAGCCCTCCATGCCGTAGATTCCGCGCATCTGCGAAATCTTGATGTCACTGAGTGCGTTCCTGTCGTGGCTGAAATACAAATCCACCAACACCAGTCACCTCTTTAGAACGGCGTCAACTGAAGATTTATTCGCATCCCTCTCGATGCGGCAACTACCTCAACCCCAGTCAAGCCGTGTATTTCATCAATCATCTGACGCTCGGAGCTTCTTCCGTCTGACAGATGGCAAAGTACAATTACCCGCGTGTCGGTTATGTCGTTTGCAGCCAGTGTGTCCTTCAAACGTCTGAGTGACATGTGACTGCTCAACAGTCTGTTCCTCAACTCAACAGGCACTTCTCCGTCACGCATCTGCTCGTTGAGGACATCGTCAACATAATTGCACTCGACCAGCCAGTAATTCACACCCGGAAACGTATTGCGCAGATAGTACGTATCGGTTGCGTACAAAAGCGTCTCACCCGTCTCGCAGTATCGAATCAGGAACCCGCAAGGCTCTTTTGCGTCGTGCTGGGTCGGGAAGGGAAGAACCATAAACCCACCAATCGAAAACGGCTTCAAAAGCTCTACCGTCCTCACCCTCGGCGTGTTCAGGTCTATACAAGCGGCTTCAAAAGTTCCCTTCGTGGCGTAAACATCAACCCCGATATTGGCAAGCGCTTTCGCCGCCTGAATATGGTCATTGTGTTCGTGCGTCACAAGGCAAGCTGAAACACCCCGTAATCCCTTCCCGTTGATCTCTGCTGCCCTACGTACAATCGTCATATAAGACAATCCCGCGTCCAGAAGCATGGCGTCTCCCGTCTTTCCCGCGTGGAGAATATACGCATTGCCGCCAGAGCCAGTACCCAATACGTCAAGCACCATCAGAAACTCGGCTCTCCTTCAAAATTGATTTCCATCTGCCCTTCGGGTTCTCCATTCTGCTGTTTTTCATCTGCCTCAATAACTTCCTGCGGAGGCAGTGTAATCGCTTCGCCGTTGGCATTCTGCGCGACTTCAGCTTCTACCGTGTCTCCGTAGTCCTGCGCGACGGCGCTTGCGAATTCAACGCTCATGATGCCGTATTTGCTGATCAGGCTCTTGATAACCGTTTTAAGTGCCATCGCGTCAAACTCGGTATGCCACGGGCTTGCAGGTTGAGACCACGCCTTGCTATACTTTTTCGCGTGAGCTTCAACCTTCTCGCGCGACCAGTAAACAGCCTTTTCAAATCCATTTAGCAGCTTGAAATAGGCGAAGTAGCCAACCGCCTTTTCACTTGTCGCTTCCCCCGTGATTTCCATCATGCCCGTGATACGATCATAGGTGACTTTCTCGCCCTCGTAAACGCAGTCGGCGTTGATGTACTTATATTGGCCCGTGCGCTGGGCAAGCTGTACATAACCTTTATATCCAAGCTGAAAATTGGGCGTGTTTCCGTAAGGAATCACATAGCAAAAGCCAAGTGACTTGGCAACAGGCAGTTTCAACGCCGCAGCTTTCATGCACTCTGCCATTACCTTCGTTGCGTCGCACTTTGACAGGTTCGTGTCTCCCGTGTACAGGTCAAGAACAGACGCGAGGAACACGCCAGCTTCATTGCCCAGCATAGATTTCATTCTGTCCTTGACGCTCTCCGAGTTGATAATTCCCTTCATGTTGGCGATGTTATTCTTAACTACCGAAATCTGATTCTGAGCCATAGCCATATTACGCAACCTCCTTGTTGTTCGCGTCCTTCTCAATCCTGAGAACCTTGTCGTGTGTTACCGTCAGCTTTATCAACTGTCCTGCTGGTTTCGCAATGTAGTTGACGCGCTCCGCATTATCCACAAATACCGGGGCAATGATGCCGTAGTGTTCCGAAAGCACCCGTATGATCTCAATGTCTGCGTTCACGCCAGCCGCCGTATTCGTTCCGCTGTACGAAACAAGCGCACCCTCAGCAGGAATCATGCACTCGCAACAGTCCACAATCGCGCCATTAATCTGGATATCGAACAGCTTCCAGCGCACAGTCGGGAAATGCTCGTTGATGCTCTGTTCCAGAAGTCCGCATCTCGCCGTAATAAATCGCTCAATATCCAACATCATAACTTCCGTGTCAGCCCTTCGCTGTCCGATCTCCGTCTGCTTGGCTTCAAGTTCCTTAATTCGCTGGTCAAAGACCTTGCAGCTCTCAACGCTTGCCAACTTCGCCTTTGCCCTGTCAATGTTTTCCTGCAGCTCTGCCTTACGCTTTTGGAGATTCTTCAACTGTTCATCAGGACTTTCTTCCTTTTCCCGATAAATCGCTCCAAGCTCCGTCTCCAATCTCACAATCTCTTCGTCTGATTCAATATCGGGCGCAGACCTTCTATTGTTCAGCGCATACTCGGCTTCATCAACAGCATTTTTGGCAGATTCCACATCATTATCCGCTCCATCCAGCGCATCACGTGAGACTCTTTCTGCCTCCTCTGCTCTCGTGTACTTCTCCTTCAACTCCTTCCCAAACTGATTGATCTCAGCCAGCCTTTTTGCCTTATCGTCGTTAAACCGCTTCTTGGCTTCTTCTACCATATTTGCAGGTATTGGCTGACCGCAGAACTGGCAAGTCTCTCCACCCTTGTAGTGTTCTGAATATACCGCCTTGTATCGAACGCGCATTTCCTCAAGCGCACGTGCCGCTTCTTCGATTGCGGCCTTGTTTCTGGCCTCAACCATCGCAACAGATGACTGAGTGCGCTTACATGTGTCAAGTCGCTTCAGCGCGTCAGAGTATGTGTCTCTAAGCTTCTTCATTTCGGATGCGTATGCGTCTGAAATCACGCGCTTTCTGGCAACGATCTTCTCCTCCAATTCAATGATCTTCCTCTGTGCATCTGCCCTGTCGATTGATCCACCATTCTGTGCAATCATCGCATTTACACGCTCAAGGTCTTCCTCGGAATCCTTAATTATGTACTCAGCATCCCGCACATCCTGCTCCGAAACCTGAGGCCTCATATGACGAGCCTCATCGATTCTTGCAGGAATCAGTGTGAGCTCCTTCGCCATGTCGCGCTTGCGGTCAGCCAGCACTTTTTTCAGGTCATCAACGCCAATGTTCAGCCTTTCAAGCTCACCGCGAATCGATGAAAATTCATCGCGTTTTAGAAGCTCTGCGTCAACATCAACACCAGACATTCCAATGAGGATCGCCCTGCGCTTTTTCCAGTCCAGCGCGTTGAATGCTCCAAGCGTTGTAATCAGGTTGAAAACGTCTCCGTTCGCAATCTGGTTTATGCGTTCTTGGAAATCGGTGCTTTTAGTCTCCACCGAGTTTATCCAGTATGTCGATGCGTTGCCCTGATATGTGGCCTCTGCGTTACCGCGCTTCTTTACCCAGTTCTCGCGCTGTGTACGCTTCAGCACAAGCGGCTGTCCATCCAGCAGGAAACGCGCCTCAACTGTCGTATCAAGGCCGTGCCGTTCCTGACCAAACTCATCAAGCGGCTTCTCCCTAAACTTGTCAGAACCCGGCGTATTGCCGCGAGAATCGCGGTTTGTCAGTAACCAGCAATACGCATCGACAATGGAGGTTTTGCCAAGTGCATTCGCGCCAAATATCGACGTTTCGTTTCCAAATTGAAACGTCGCATGTTGTATGCCCTTGAAGTTCTCTACCTCAAGGCTATCAAGAAACAACCTCATGATGCCGCCTCCATCTTGCTCACATAGATATCGTTCTTCCTGCGGTAAATCCTCACGTTGTACCCGTTGTCTCGTATCGCCCTGTAGAACCCGTAGTACATCGTGTTAGCAGCTTTCCTGTCTTCTGTTGGCACCTTTATCGCAGCGTTTGCAGATGCGATAAACTCCTCAAGCGTTGTTTTGTACGCGCTTGTCTTCTTGTGTCGCCTCATATATATGTCCGGCACTTCATTAACGATTTCAAATTCGATTTTGTCCTTCATAAATTTTCCTCCTTAGCCCTTGACAGGGATTGTAAACTGTGGTAGGATATCAATGTAAGAAGTGTTTTGTGGCAAAGACATTTCCTTGCTGGCTCTCGAAGGCGTTGGCTTTCGAGAGCCCTCTCTTTATCCGATGACTATCATAATCACCGTATGAATGACGCCGAACACAGCCATTCCAACGGCTACAACTTTTACAAGCGTCCACTCAGGCGCATCCTCCTTTTGTCCCCTAATTGCGTTCCTATAAGCATCGGCGTTTTTCCTCCTGAAGTAGTTGTTCTCCCTCCGTACTTCGCGCAGTTCTTCTTGTAACTGTTTGATCTTATCGTCCTTCTTCTCGATGATGTTCCTTAGATCGGTTGCAGCTTCCTCCGCGCGTTTCCTCGCCTGAATATCCTCAATATTCCTTACGATCGCAAGCGTTCCTTCCATTTTCGGTTTCCTCCCTCTCTGCTGTTAACAGCCATCTGTGTAGCAGTTCAATTCCCTTTCTCATGCCTTCAATCTTCGATGGGGCCTCGTGCCTTGCTACCGCCGTTACCGCGTCCTTCTCGCACACCTCAATCCTCTCCTTCAGATAGTCCGCTGTCCATCCCACACTCATCTAACCACCTCCTGAAATAATCTTCCCGAACCCTAATCGTTTTCCCAAACGAACATCGTCGAAATCATTGTTACACCTCCTCAAAGCCGATATAATCCTTGACGCGCCTGATTACCTCGTCGTAGCTGCCGCCCTCGTGGAGCTTCCGAGCCACCATGAATGGCTTCGCCGTCAAAACCTTACGGATGAAGTCAAGCGGTGCTCTGCCCGTCTGAATGTACCACGCCAGCGGCTCAACGTCAATTCTGGATTGGTCTATGCCGTACTTGTCAATCAAGTACCGCTGGATCGCCCAGAGTCCAGTCTCAATCGTGACCCGGCTGATGTAGTTCGGATTGGATTTGAAGATCATATCTGATGCCTCCTTCACGATCCCACGTACATGATGTCGATGCCCTCAGCCTTGGCCCTCGCTGCCGCTTCGCGCTTCGCCTCTGAGTATGTTCCCAAGTAGAAATACATCTTGTCGCGCTTCTCGGTTTCAAAGGCCCAATGTCCAAAGCCCTTCGGCATTTTGCCGTAAGCCGCGAAATAGCGATCCGTTCTAATCTCAGCCTTCATTGTGTTCTCCTTTCCGCTCTGGCTTGTAACCGAGCCGCCGCATTACCGGCCCTTGCGGGCCGTCACTCTGCGTTGCTTTGTCCTCGGGGCCTTTCCCTTTTCCCTAACCTCTGTATCTATTATAGCGGATATAGCTGTAAATGTCAATACCTTTTTGAAAAAAAGTTGAGAAAATTTTTTCTGTTTTCCCGTCGTGAGATTAAATCAAAAGACAGAGGGCGGTCAGCTATTGAGCTGCTCCTCGTCCTCGGCTTTCTTTACGTGTTTCACGGGCTTGCGCCAGCCGATGTATTTGCCTGACTTGATACGTGCGTCAACGAACGGTTCGTTCTCGTCGATGAACCAGTCGCGGCCCATTTTGATAGCAGTTTTGAATCTTCCTTGCTTTGCCATCCTTCCTAAGTTGCTGTTATCTTTCCCATGCCTCTCGGCGTATTCCTTGAGCGTAATCATCGCCATTCGTATCACCTCGCATTAACAATAGCACACAAAAAGGCATTTGTCAAGCGGTGGTGCGTTTAGTTTTTAGGATGCCAAAATGCAAGTTATAAAAACGGCTCAAAAGTCAAGCGGCATAAGGGATTTCATGCACAAAACCATCCTGTTTTTGAAATTTCCCTTCTATTATCGCGCGTGCGCGTGCGCGGTATATTATTATACTACGTTACTTAAAACCTTCTTTTTAACGTATCTTATTACTCCTATGGTAACTATAGAAATAATATGATAGTATAAGATATTATCCCATTCTATTCTACTATAGTATAATAAAATAGAATTATTATAAAAAGGGTTTGTTCAACACATGTTCAGCAAATGCTGAACAAATGCCGAGCATATGTCAAACATGTGTTCAGCAAATGTCCAACAAGTGTTGAACTCATGCTGAACAAAATCGAACACATGTTGAGCAAGTATTCAACATGTGTTCGAACAAATCCAAGCATGTGTTCAGCAAAAGGTCAACATATGTTCGGCCAGCACATCATCTTTTGCCGTTTCGAGCGCGTTTTTGAGCGCGGGGTTTTCCAGCACATCAGCATATGTCAGCCCGCACGCCTCTACAGCGTCATCCTCGCAGCGCGTAAACTGATACTCATGATTGGCAAGCTCGTACCGAAACATCTCATAGGCGAAGCCAGTTCCGTCCTTGTCCTCACTAATGGCCTTACGAAGCTCTGCTCTGTGGCGTAAAAGCATGCCGTAGTAGTCAATTTCCTTTTCCTTGGAAATATAACCACCAAATCCGATTGAACGAACGTTCTTATAAGTCGCGCCGATCTTTTTCATACCTTCCTGAAACTGTTCACGATTAAAGGCAAAGAACATCGGGAACGCATTAAATTCCTTCTGCTGGCGCTCCATCATGGCTACGTAACGGTTAAACATCTATATTCCCTCCAATCATTCCATATCATAGCAAGAGTAGAAGTATACGCACATGCTCCCATTATGAAGATGACCGACATCATAATGCGCAAAATTTCCTCTTTTGATCATCTCTATAATATGTTCTGCCGTTGATTTCTGCGGCCTTGCGCCTCTGTATGTAAGGCCGTATTGGTAATAGAGTTCGCCACGATATTCGCGCAACGTCTGAATCAGATTGTTTTCTTTGTCCATAAATCTATTCTCCTTTCTGATTTGGTGCTGGGGTTAAAACCCCAGCACCACCACATGTTGCATCTTACGCAACAACCGTCATCTTGCTGGCCTTATTGAGCTTACCCCACTCGGTGCGGCTCATGCTCAGAATGTCGTAGCCGATTCCCTCCATCGCTGTAGAACGGTCATAGCTCTCAACGTCCTGCGCAGCCCTCGTGACGGCATTTGAGAGGCCGTACAGGCTCAGATCGCCGCCGTGAATCAGGTGGTTGAGTACGCCCTCACCCTCATGCTGGCTCATTCCAAAATCATTTGCAGCCATCTCAACCATCGCAGGAATATCGTTGCTCGTAATCTTCGCGTCCTTCGCGTTTCTCATCATATTGACAACACGCTCAAACTGGACTTGATCGACCGTTGCCTTTACGGTGTCACGAACCTTCAGCATCAATGCCCTATCATCGGCCTGAAGCGTTTCGTTGGCGTAGAGGGTATAGTCCTCACCAGCTTCATTCCCGCGCCCACAGTGATACTTGCGCGTCCGGGCATCGTTGACTACAAGCCCGTTCGTACAAACCAGCCGATAGATGAGAGGCTGAATCGTCATGCTTCCGAGGCCGACCTCGCTGTTGGTAATGAGGATGCCGCTCTGCACCACGTCACCGGGTACGATCTCAGTAGTGAGCCGTGGGTTTACTACCTTAATATACATGCGCTCGTCGGTCACTTCGCAGGATTCAACCCGTGCGTCCTTCAACTCACCGATGATAGGCAGAACCGTTTCTGCGATTTCGTAGTTGTCAATGCGGCGGTAACGGTCGCTCAGGAACGCGCGGGCCGTGCCGTCGAGGCTCCGAACCATTATTCGCTGCGGGTTCTTTCCGAACCAGCTATTGACGTTCGTCGCCAGAAGTTCCGGGTTCTCAGTTCGCATCTTTTCATAGTACCGCTTCGGGATGCCGAGCTTCTGCCCGATCTGCGCGTGTGCAATCTCGTTCACGTTCAGGGCCGTGTTCATGTGCTTCTCATTATTGATGAGCGTCAACTGCTGTCCTTCCGTCGTGCTGTCCATCATCATGTTCCGGGTATCCACGAGGAAGTCACGCTTGACCTCGTTCTGCCTCGTAAGCTCCATAGCCAGCTCGTTCAACGTCTTTCCAAACTTCATGGCAAATACCTTCCTTTCTCTCTCCCCGTCTCGCCGATAGGTCAGCGTCAATTTTTACTTCATCAATTCAGCTTCTACGATCTTCCGAAAGTGGTCGTAGTAGCGGTTCTTCCACTTGAGGCTCTTGTACTGATAGCCCCTGATTGAGTAACACCTGTCAAGCGTCTCGCTCCTGATTCTGTCGCCCAGATCGATCATTCTCTCAATTTCCTTATCGTCGCATACAGCCGAGATGCTATGTACGCTGTGCCCGGCGAAGTAAGTCACTTTTTCTTTTCCTCCTTCCACTTCGCGATGCGCTCGTCGTTCCTGCGCTTGATTTCGTCCATCAGCTCCAGCTTCTCAGCAATGGTCATCTCGGTGCCCTCCTTACTTTTTGTTCGCTTTCTGAAAGCGCTTGTACTCGGCGTTGATCACATCGGTGATCCTGATTTCAAATTCCTGCTGACCGAGAGTGCTCAATTCTCGGCCCCAGCGTCCGGGCTGCGTCAAGCGGTAATTGCCGCGCGCCCATCCGGGCAAGTCACCGTCATTGTAGTAACGGTAATAGCTGTGGAAGGCGCTTTCCGTCTTCTTGGTGTACTGCCATCCGGCGTTCTCCATCTCATCGTACTTGGCCTGCTCAATACCCTTGTTGTTCCAGTAAGCATTCATCATTTTCTTGTCCTCCCTTTCGTTTGTCCGGGGCCTTTCCCTAACCTCTGTATATATTATAACAGATATAACTGTAAATGTCAATACCTTTTTTGATTTTTTTGAAAAAAATTTTTTGAGCGAGCGGAGCAATACTATATATGGGATCACAGTTGCTAATTATAGAAAACAGGTGGGATTTCTCCCACCTGAAATTACCCATCCAGCTTACGCATGAC
>Ga0310691_10004930_pt1 | contig 14817 bp, 11 predicted proteins | sample 176DNAGHGlowgp2_FD_203887 | JGI IMG/M metagenome (GOLD analysis project Ga0310691, IMG submission 203887) | Sheep rumen microbial communities from Palmerston North, Manawatu-Wanganui, New Zealand - 1766 DNA GHGlow gp2 (v2) (version 2) | ecosystem: Host-associated > Mammals > Digestive system >... | reverse complement strand
CTTCTTGATGTCCATACCCATCTGTTGCATAATCTCCATGCCATAGCAGAATGAGAATACGATTCCCTCCTGAGCAGCACGAACCAGATGAGCCTTTGAGTGCTTGTTGAAGTTCACGCCATTGATAGAGCATCCGATCTCCTTGTTCTCCAACACACGCTCAGCACCGTTTCCGAAAGGAATCACAGCAACGCCCTCGCTACCGATAGGAGCCTGAGCAGCCAGATCATTCATCTCAGCATAGCCGATCTCCGGAGTGATATTACGGTGTGTCCAAGCATTCAGGATACCAGTACCGTTAATACAGAGCAATACACCCAGACGAGTCTGTTCTGCGGTATGGTTCACATGAGCGAATGTATTTACACGACTCTTAGGATCGTAATTTACATCACCAAGCACACCATAAACAACACCTGATGTACCTGCAGTTGCAGCAATCTCACCTGGATTCAACACGTTCAGTGACAGCGCGTTATTTGGTTGGTCACCACCACGATAGGTAATAGGAGTACCTGCCTTCAGTCCCAGTTCTGCTGCAGCCTCAGCGCTAACCACGCTCTGTTCAGCGAATGTAGGTACGATATCAGCTATCAGCGAGGCATCAAAACCATAGTACTTCATCAGGAAGTCTGCCACCTGATTGTTCTTGAAGTCCCAGAACATACCCTCTGACAGACCGCTCACTGTAGTGTTAGCCACACCAGAGAGTCGCATTGCGATATAGTCGCCAGGCAGCATCACCTTATAAATCTTGCTATACAACTCAGGTTCATTCTCCTTCACCCAAGCCAGCTTTGCTGCTGTGAAGTTACCAGGAGAATTCAGCAGATGACTAAGACACTGTTCACTACCCAGCTCCTTGAAAGCCTTCTCACCATAAGGCACGGCACGAGAGTCGCACCAGATGATTGCAGGACGCAGAGCCTTCAGATCCTTGTCTACGCAAACCAGTCCGTGCATCTGATAAGAAATACCTATTGCCTTAATTTCCTCACCTGTAGCACCTGCCTCCTTCATAATTTTCTGAAGACTCAGCTTCGCATTGTCCCACCACATCTGTGGGTCCTGCTCAGCCCATCCGGCCTTCACTGCCATGATAGGCGCCTCCTTCTCCGGGAAGAAAGCTGTTGCTACACACTTGCCGCTATCGGCGTTAACCAATGATGCCTTCACTGAAGAGCTACCGACATCAAAACCTAAAAGATATCTGTTTGCCATAAAAACTATTAATTAGTTCTAATTATACTACGTTTTTACCGCAAATTTCCCTATTTTTTTTTAATTCTCAAAGATTTTTTGCCCAAAACATCATTTTTTTACGAAATTTTGAACACAATTAAAATAAATTGTTTACCTTTGCACAGAATATTGACTTGAACCGGTAAAAATATAATTCATATATGAAGAAAAAGATATTAATACTTGACGACAAAGAGACCATTGCGAAGGTTCTCTCTATCTACCTTATGAGCGACTATGATGTCCAGTGGTTACCCGATGGACTTCAGGGCGTGAAGTGGTTGCAGGCAGGCAACACTCCCGACCTTATCATTTCAGATATCCGTATGCCAGGCATGCGTGGTGATGACTTTCTGGAGTGGATCAAGCAGAACGAGTTGTTCAAGCACATCCCTGTAATCATGCTCAGCAGCGAGGACTCTACCAGTGAGCGTATCCGTCTGCTGGAGATTGGCGCCGAGGACTATATCGTCAAGCCCTTCAACCCAATGGAGCTCAAGATTCGTGTAAAGAAGATCATCCCCTAATACATTATTATATATATATATGATAGGTGTAGTATATCTTGGAACTAATATCGAGACCCAGGAACGTCTGAAATACATTCCTGGTCGTCTTGTGCAGTTCACTGAGAACTACAAGGATGCAGCATCGGCATGTGTGCCACATGTCCGCAACGAGCATTTTATCGTCTTCTTTGAGCAGACAGATCGTAATGCAGACGTTACAGCCCTAACCTATATAAAAAAGAAAAGCAAGAGCGCATATATCATCCTTCTTACCCATGACCTCAGCAAGGAGGACCGCGACGTTTACCAGAAGTGCGGAATCAACGACACTATACCTCTTAATTCATCTGTCACAGAACTGAACAAGAAGATCCAGTTCATTGCCGACCGCGAGGGCATGTTCTTCGATGATCAGCAACCTCGTTACAGGATGCTACGTTTCAAGATTCCCATATGGAAGCGTCTCTTCGACATTTTCTTCTCCGCACTGGCTATTATCATCCTTTCGCCGGTATTTATCATTACCGCCATTGCCATTCGTCTGGAGAGCAAGGGTCCTATCATTTTCAAGTCAAAGCGAGTAGGAACTAACTATACCATCTTCGATTTCCTTAAGTTCCGTTCTATGTATGCCGATGCCGAATCCCGCCTCAAGGAGGTAGCCAAGGAAGAGGGCAATCAGTATGCGGAGAAGAAGGATAACGAACCGAAGTCTGTTATCACAGCTCCTCTTGGTCCTGAGGCAGAGATGATGATGATGGATATGGGAATGGAGTCCGACATGATGATTAGCGACGATGAGGTTATGCTCGTTGGCGACGACTTTGTTGTAGCAGAAAGCGATTTCAATAAAGAAAAACAGGAAGAAATCGAGAATGCTTTTGTGAAGATCGAGAACGACCCACGTGTAACAAAGGTCGGCAGATTCATTCGCAAGACCAGTATCGACGAACTTCCTCAACTGTTTAATATTCTCAAGGGCGACATGTCTATTGTAGGCAACCGTCCTCTCCCTCTCTACGAAGCCGAGAAGCTTACTGCCGATGCAAGTATCGACCGTTTCATGGCTCCTGCAGGCCTCACAGGTCTCTGGCAGGTAGAAGAACGCGGCAAAGGCGGTATGATGTCAGCCGAAGAGCGCAAGCAGCTTGATATCACCTATGGCCGCACCTATAGCTTCAAGCTTGATATGCAGATTATCTTCCGCACATTCACAGGCTTTATCCAGAAAGAAAACGTATAATCAACATAAACAATAGAAACAACCCAAAGACGATGAGAAAGTTAAGTCGGATATTAATCATAGCAGCCTTCTCGGCAACGAGCACAGCAAGTTATGCTCAATTTAACGAGAGCGGTATTGCTGCAGGTTTCTTCGATGGAAGCAAGGAGAATGAAATTAATTTCTCAGAATTCCATTTACCGCCATTAGCCGTCCTTTTCGAGAATGCCAAGGCAACTCCTCAGGTAATGTCACTCCAAAAAGCCCAGGAAATTGCAGAAGCTGAAGTAGCAAAACAGAAGAGACACATTTTCTCATACATTAATGGCCACGCAAGCTATGGCTATGGCAAAACTGACATGTGGGGACAAGGCCAATCGGGCTATTCTATTGTTCTTAAACAATATCAAGGCTCAGAACAAAGTTATTGGAATGTTGGTGTAAGTCTTGCCGTCCCTATAGAAGATATTTTGGACTTATCAGCTGCCGTAAAACGTAAAAAATTAGTAGTGGATCAAGCCATTTATGCAAAAGATATTGCATATGACCAATTGAAATTGCAGATTGCAGGATTATTTACCAAAATCACAAACGATTTAATCCGTCTAAAGACTGCAAGTGAGAATGCAGCCATGTATCAAGCAGCCGGAGCCCTTAATCTGGAAGATTTTCATAATGGAAATATGAGCATTGAGGAGTTTGCTTATACAAAGAGCCGTGAAGACGGAGCTGTATCTTCATATCAAAGTTTACAGACATCAATAATTACCGATATACTTACTTTGGAAATTATCACTCACACACCTATATTAACGAATTCCACTACTGAGATTACTTTGGACAAAGCTATTCAAAAAACAGAGAAGCAAATAGCTAAAGAAAATAAAAAAGTAGAAAAACGGATAAAGAAGGCAGCTAACGAAGAAAACAAGAAAATAACTTCTTTAGAAAAAGCTGAGAAAAAAGCTGCAAAGGCCGCAGCAAAAGCAGAAAAGAAGGCCAACAAGCTAAAGAAATAACGATATAAAATATATTATTATGGATTTGTTTAGATATATAGTAAGATTTTTATATAAAATACGTTGGTATCTCATTATACTGCCATTAATTGCATTAATAGTAGCATGGTTTATGACGCGCCATATGGAACGCGTATATGATGCCAATACCACCATATATACAGGCATGATAACGTCATACAATCTAGAAGGAGGAACAGGCGTTGCAGGAGGTAAGACTGATGCTAACATGGCAAACCTTCTTTTAATGATTACAACTGACAATACAATTCATGAAGTTGCCCTACGACTTTTTGGTCGTTGCATGATGTATGGTAATCCTAACAAAGACAACAACTACATCTCTGCAGAGCATTTTCGTCAGTTAAGTGCAAGTGTTCCTGCAGAGGTAAAAGCTCTTATAAACCATAATAGTGAGCAAATCACCTATGCAAATTTAAAAGCATACGAACGCCCAACACAAGATAATTTCCTTTTCGGATTAGTTAATTATCATCCTTGGTTTGGCATAAATAACATTACAGCGAACCTAAAAGTAATGCAACTTGGGAAAAGTGATATTATTGACATTGGGTATTCAGCAAATGATGCGGGTATTACATTTAATACACTTGATATATTAAATGAAGTCTTTGCTCGCCAATATGCAGATTTACGATACGGTGAAACAAACAACGTTATTAAATTCTTTGAGCGTGAAGTTGCACGTCTATATAAAATTCTGACTGGTGCAGAAGATGATCTTATAAGATATAATGTCTCAAAAAGAATCATCAATTATGAGGAACAAACAAAGGTTCTATCTGGACAAGATGGAGCACAAAAGATTTCGGATAATGATTTATTAATGGACTACACCACGTCAAAATCTCTGATGGATTATTTAGAGCGTCAGTTGGGCGATCGTGCCAAGGTTATTCGAGCCAACCGTGAATTTACAAATCAGGTAACAGATATTTCTAGAATTCAATCTCGCATCTCCAACTTAAAACTTATGAGTAGCGAAGGTGGAAATGAAGTTGAGTCCCAATTGGAATTAGCAAAAGCCGAAAAGATGCTACAAGATGCAAGATCAAGGATGAAAGAATTAACACTTGATATTGAGGCTTCAAATTACAATACAGAACAAGGAGTACCAGCCTCCACGCTTATCAACAAATGGACTGATCAGGTTCTTTTATTAGAAGAAACAAAGGCTAAGATGACAGCCCAGGATCAGAATCGTCAAAGGATTGATAAAGAAATGCTATATTATGCTCCTATAGGCGCAACTCTTGCAAGAAAAGACCGCCATATAGGTTTCATTGAAGGTAACTACATGGCGATGCTGAATGCATTAAACTCAGCTCGTTTGCGCCAAAGGAACCTTCAAATGACAACAGCGACTTTGCGCGTTCTTAATCCTCCGATGTTTCCTATGAATGCTCAACCAACAAATCGTATGATGATTCTCTTAGGAGCTTTCGCACTTACATTTGTTTTAACAGCATTATACTTCTTCATAATAGAATTACTTGATCGTACCCTCAGAGACAGAATGCGTTCAGAACTTATCACAAAGCTCCCTGTAATGGGATGCTTCCCTAAAGAGAGCACATTACGATATCGTAGATTCAACAAGACGATTGCAGACATGGCATTACGCCAATTAAGCAAGGCTCTGCTTCCTCACTTTAAGGAAGGTCAGCAAAATGTGCTTAATCTGCTCTCGACAGATGCTGGTAATGGAAAAAGTTATATTGCACAGGAATTGGAAAACTATTGGATTTCTATCGGTTTACAAGTACGTCGATTAACTTACGACGAAGATTTCCTTGCTGAAGATAGTAGATTTATCATGGCCAATGGAATTAAAGATATATGTCCAGACATTCTTCCAAATGAAATTGCGATTATCGAATATCCAAATCTTGATGACAATTCAATTTCTCCTGCATTATTAAACATGGGAACTGTAAACTTATTAGTCACTCGTGCAAATCGCACTTGGAAAGATGTAGACCAAAAAGCACTTAAAGAACTTAATGAACGATTAGAGAATAAGAACACCCTTTTCATGTACCTGACAGAATGTCAACGATATGCTGTTGAAGAATTTGTTGGTCAGTTACCGCCTTATACAAAGTTTAACAACTTTATATATCGCATGTCTCAGATGGGATTAACTGCAGTTGAAAATAATCATGCCAAATAATGATTAACAAAGTATATTCTAATAGGATAACCGAATATGCCGGACAAAACAGAGGAAGAGTTCTTTTGCTCTTTCTCTTGTTTTTGCTGGGAATATATGAATTTGTTAATGCAGGATTCACACCCTTTGCTATAATTTGCATTTCTCCAGCTTTAGTACTTATAGTTTTAATACTATTCAGATGGAAAATGGCAGCTTTTTGGGCGTTGATTATTGTCAATTATTTTCTCCAAATGAAAGATCGCCCAATACCATCTGGTGGTGGAATACCAATGTCAATTTATGATGAAATGCTTGAATTGGTATTAATAGCAATTGCCATAATAGATTTAAGGGAAGAGTCACGATTTGGAAGATGCGTAAACATGATGTTATTTGCAATTCTTATTTGGTGCGGATTTTTATTGTTACAATTGTTAAATGACACTTGCGGATTAGGCATAGATGTTGCAGCATGGTTTACTAGCGCACGCCTAATGGGACTTCATTTAGTTTGGATAACATTGGTTTTTTGTATTTATATATCTTCTCCAGAGATATTATTAAAATATCTAAGATTATGGGCAATACTTTCATTATTTTCAGTTTTTTGGACTTGGAAACAGAAATATATCGGTTTTACAGATATTGAATATGGCTGGCTGTATTATGGTCCTGGTGAAACTACGCACATATTAAATGGTGGCACCCTTATTAGATATTTCTCAACTTTCAACGATGCAGCCACATATGGATGTAACGCAGCAGCATCTTCAGTTGCATTTATTACTACGGCTATCACAAGTAAGATAAAATGGGAGAAAATATTCTTCGCCATTACCGGTATTTGTGTCATATGGGGAATGTTTCAATCCGGTACACGTACTGCAATTGTATGTATGGGAGCTGGCTTTATGGTCTATGTAGTATTATCAAAGTCATTTAAGATTGCAGTCCCCTTTGGGTTATTCTTTGCACTATTTATGGCTTTTCTAATGTTTACAAATATTGGAGACGGCAATCAACAAATTCGAAGAATGCGTTCAGCATTTGATAAAAAAGATGCGTCTGCAAACACACGTGACATAAACAAAGCTGCAATAAAAAAATATTTACGAGATGCTCCTTGGGGGCTTGGTATTGCATCAACTCAGGCAAATATACCAGCCAACAACAAGTATCGAAGATTGTCAGACATCCCACCTGATTCAGAGTATGTATATATATGGGTACATACTGGTGTTATAGGAATTGCTATATTTGTTATTTGCATGTTAATAATGCTTGCTGGTGCATGTTGGATTGTAATGTTCAAATTGAATAGTCCATCTTTGATCGGTATAGGAGCGGGGTTATGCTGTGCATTTGTTGCGATTCAATTAGGTGGATATGCAAACCAAATATTATACCAATATCCAAATGGTTTAACCTTCTTTGGTGGGTTAGCAATAGTTTATATCCTCCCATATTTAGAACCCGAATGGATAAAGTTTGAACAAGAGAGATTAGCTAAGCAAGAAGAAATAAAACGTTTAAAGCTAGAAAAGAAACTTGCTAAACGAGTGTAAGCTATCAATCATCACAGTCAATTACAATGGTTTGAAGGACACCTATGAGTTAATTGATTCAATCCCCTTCAATGATTCTCTGGAGGTGATTGTGGTTGATAATGCCTCAACAGAAGACGAAGCGTCATCTATCCAGAAGAATTATCCGAAAGTAAAAGTCATAAGAAGTGAAAAGAACCTCGGGTTTGCAGGCGGGAACAATTTAGGCATCAAAGCTGCAATTGGTAAGTATATTTTTCTCGTGAATAACGATACTTTTTTTAAGGATTTCAATATTCAATCACTGATAGATAGGCTTGAATCATCTCCTATGATTGGTGTTGTTTGTCCTAAGATTAGATTTTCATGGGGTAATAACCCAATCCAATTTACTGGCTACACTCCTCTATCCAAAGTAACAGTCAGGAATCAATCTATAGGATATGGAGAAGAAGATAGAGAACAACATAATGTTCCCCACTCGACTCCATATGCTCATGGAGCAGCAATGATGATAAAAAGAGAAGTTATTGATAGGGTCGGTTTGATGCCAGAATGCTACTTTTTATATTATGAAGAATTAGATTGGTCTATGATGATTACTCGTGCAGGCTATGAAATATGGTATGAACCGACTTGCACTATTTATCATAAAGAAAGTCAAGCTACCGGTCAAAAGAGTCCACTACGTACTTATTATATAACTCGTAATAGGCTCTTTTTAGTAAAACGCAATTGGAAAGGTATTACAAAATACATTTCATACTTCTACCTTATCATCCTCGTGGCCTCACGTGACATAATCAAAAACACGATGAAAGGACAACATTCTCACGTAAAGGCAGTAATAACGGGAGTTCGTGATTTTTATAATTCTCAATTCTCCATTTTTAACTCTCAACTCAATTAGTATGGATCTCTGGTTAGTGTTATATATCATAGATTGGACTTTGTTCATCTTTACAGCAGGAACGGTTCTGTATCTTGGATTATTTTCAATATTTTCAATATTTAATAAGTCACATGAACTAAATAAGGCTAAGATTCAACGTCGATTTATTGTCCTTATACCGTCATACAAACAAGATTCTGTGATAGAACATACTATTCTTTCTATTTTGGGCCAGTCCTATCCACAACGTATGTTTGACGTTACGGTCATTTCCGACCACCAGGATGAAATAACGAATATGCGTTTGGCACAATATCCAATCACTCTTCTTACTCCAAACTTTGAAGAGAGCACTAAAGCAAAGTCACTTCAATATGCTATTCTGAATCTGCCAGAATTCAAGATCTATGATGTTGCCGTTATTCTTGATGCAGACAATATTGTAGACTCAGAATTTTTAACAAACATAAATAACGCATACGAGAATGCATCCACAAAAGCAATCCAACTCCATAGAATTTCAAGGAACCGCGATACTGCTGCGGCACGTATGGATGCTGTATTCGAAGAAATCAACAACAGTATTTTCCGTAAAGGCCATATAAATGTAGGACTATCATCAGCCCTTGCCGGTTCTGGCGTAGCCTATGACTTTGAGTGGTTCAAAGAGAATATTATGCGAACAAAGACCGCAGGAGAAGACAAAGAACTTGAAGCTCTACTCCTCCGTCAAGGCATTTATATTGACTATTTTGACAATATATATGTTTATGGTGAAAAGAAACGTACAACAGAGAAATTAAATGAGCAACGTGGTCGCTGGGCAATCCAACAAATTCAAAATGCTTTTCGCAATATTAAGTACTTGCCAGGCGCTATTTTCAGCAAGCAACACGATTTAACAGACAAGATTATTCAATGGATGTTAGTCCCACGTACCACAATGGTAGGAATAATCATGTTTATGAGCGTTATTCTGCCTTTTATATATTTTACCCTTTGTATTAAATGGTGGATTCTTGGAGCACTTGCCTTATTCTTCTTTGCATTAGCTACTCCAGACTATCTTGTAGATGAAATGTGGGATAAGACATTCCTTAGATCTCCTTTTGTAACTTTAGGAGGAAAACTTTATTCAAGATTACCAATAAAAAAGATCTTTAAAAGGAGTAATAAATGACATGGACTATTCTACATATAATTGATTTTGCCCTGTGGTTCTTCATTGCAGGCTCTGTTGCATATGTAGTTTTCTTTGCTATTATATCACTCTTTTATGAAAAAGAAGACCATTTAGCATTACAGGCGGCATCATTAAAAAATGATTTTACCCGATTTCTGATTCTCTATCCAGCCTATAACGAGGATAGAGTTATCCTAAATGCAGTAGAACAGTTCCTATTACAGGACTATCCAAAAGATCATTATCAACTCGTTGTCATATCAGACCACATGCAACCAGGAACTAACGAGTTACTTAGAAAACAACCTATTACAGTTCTAACACCCAAATTTGAAAAAAGTTCCAAGGCAAAGGCCATGCAATATGCCATTAATGAGGTAAAAGGAGATTTTGACAATGTAGTTATCCTAGATGCAGATAATGTTGTACGCCCAGAATTCCTTTCACAATTGAATGTACTTAGCTCTGTTTACGATGCTATTCAATGTCATCGTTGTGCCAAGAATACAGATAACGACGTTGCAGTTCTCGATGGAGCAAGCGAAGAAATCAACAACACCATTTTCCGCAAAGCCCACAACCGCCTGGGAATGTCATCTGCACTTATTGGTTCTGGTATGTGCTTTAACTATGAGCTCTTCAAAAAAAATGTCTTCAAACTAACCACTGCAGGCGAAGACCGTGAGATGGAGGCCCTCCTACTCCATCAGGAAGTTTTCATAAAGTATGCACCAGACATCCATGTTTTCGACGAGAAAGTCAGCAATCAAGATAACTTCCAGCGTCAGCGCATGCGTTGGATGACAGCTCAGATTCAAAGTCTTCTTAGCAATCTGCCTAAAATTCCTGGAGCGATAGTTCATGGGAAAATAAATTTCATTGACAAGACCATCCAGCAGGCATTAATACCACGCTCAATACTTATTGTACTATTAGCAGGAATATCAATCTTTATGACGTTTTTTAATCCAACTTGGTGCGAGAAGTGGTGGATTCTTTTTGGACTTTTGGCAATAGCTCTATATATTGCAATTCCTAAGGAACTAAGATCTCAATCTTTCAAAAAGGTTCTTGCAATTCCAGGATTAGTACTACGAATGTTCAAGAATATCCTCCACATAGACAGAAAAAATACAGATTTTATTCATACTCAACACGGATAAATATTAAAATGGCAGACAATTGGGATATAATAATCACAAATAAGAGCAAGCTCTTAAGTTTGGACTTGCACGAAGTATGGCGATACCGCGATCTCTTAGCGATGTACGTTAAACGCGATATCATTACGTTTTACAAGCAGACTATTCTTGGACCATTATGGTTTGTAATACAGCCGTTGTTTACCACCATAATGTTTATGTTCGTTTTTGGTGGTATAGCTGGAATATCTACTGATGGCATTCCGCAGGCTGTATTCTATTTAGGAGGCCTTGTAGGATGGAACTACTTCCAGGACTGTCTTAGTAAATGCTCTGACACATTCAATGCTAATCAAGCCATATTTGGAAAAGTCTATTTCCCAAGGTTAGTAGTCCCATTGTCTATTGTTATTTCTAATCTGATTAAAATGGTCATCCAGTTTGCATTATTCTTGGTAGTCTATATATACTATTTTGCATCAGGAATAGATTTCCATATTAACGCTACATTATTATTAGTTCCATTATTGATTATAATGTTAGGATGTCTGGGCTTAGGATTTGGCATGATTATCTCATCTATGACAACAAAATATCGCGATCTTAGATTTTTGATAACTTTTGGAGTTCAGTTATGGATGTATGCGACTCCTGTAATATATCCTCTCTCCGTTATGAAAGATACTTATCCAAAATATATTTGGGTTTTAGTAGCAAATCCACTTACTGCAATCCTTGAGACCTTTAAATACGCGTTTACTGGGGTTGGAGAATTCAACTGGATATATTTAAGTTATAGCTTAGCAATAACTATTATTATACTTATTCTCGGCATTTTAATATTCAACCGAGTTCAGCGTAACTTTATGGATGTCATCTAAAAAATCAAGACGATGAGCAATACTGTAATAGAATTCAACAACGTTGGAAAACAATATATCCTCGGCACCATTGGCACAGGAACCCTAAGTCAGGATTTGAATCGTTGGTGGGCAAGCATAAGAGGTAAAGAAGATCCTTATCTCAAGATTGGCGAAACCAATGACCGTACACAAAAAGGAGAAAGCCGATTTGTGTGGGCATTACAAGATATCAATTTTAAAGTTGAGCAAGGGGATGTTGTGGGTATCATTGGTAAGAACGGTGCAGGTAAATCTACATTATTAAAAATACTATCAAGAGTAACCTCCCCTACTACTGGTGACATAAAAATCAAAGGACGTATTGCATCTTTACTTGAGGTAGGCACAGGCTTCCACCCAGAAATGACAGGACGTGAAAATATTTTCATGAATGGTAGCATAATGGGTATGACAAAGGCTGAAATTCGGAGTAAGTTTGATGAAATCGTTGAATTTGCCGGTGTTGCTAAATATGTAGATACTCCTGTCAAACGTTATTCTTCAGGAATGATGGTACGCCTGGGATTTGCAATAGCAGCCCATTTGGAACCTGAGATTCTTGTCGTAGATGAAGTCCTTGCCGTTGGCGATGCTGAATTTCAGAAGAAAGCAATTGGCAAAATGAAAGACGTCAGTAAGGGAGAAGGAAGAACAGTATTATTTGTAAGTCATAACATGGCGGCAGTGCGTAGCTTATGTACCCGTGGTATCATATTGAAAAATGGTAAAGTAGATTATATGGGCAACATTACTGACTCACTTGACCATTATCTTAATAATGAGCAAGGAAAACAAGCTTCATTAATTGTAAACAATATTAAATGGAAAAAATCATCTCTGACAATTAGTAATATTGAAATAAACAAATCTGCCCAAGCTATTTCAACCATAAAATCCTGTCAAAATAGTCTTGAAGTACTAATCGAAGGTTATACCGAAGAAAATATGACATATGATATCATGCTCATTTTCAAAAGCAAAGAAGGTATACCTTTAGCCTCATATGCAAGAGGACACTATGATGGTGATATAAAGCATCAAAGCAAAGGAAGTTTCAGCATAAGAAACATTATATCATTACCACAGATTCTAAGTCGTGGTATCATTCTTGTCGATTTGTACATTCACCATCCTACGGTAGAATACTATTTGAAAGCTCCCAGTTGCTGCATGCTTGAATGCGAAGGCTATCAATCTGGTTATGGTGTGTCAATGCTTCAAGAAACTAACGGTTTAATTGGTCTTACGGATATATAGGATGCAACATATATTATTTTTAACAGGATGTATTAACCCAAATGGTATGCCATTTACATCTATAACAGACGACACTGTTAGAAAAGAACAATATATAAATGCGATAAACTATTATATTCATAAAACCGATTTCCCTATAGTATTTGCAGAAAATTCCGGGACAGACATTAGCAGTCTTTTCTTGGAATCAATTTCAGAAAAAAGATTGGAAGTTATAACGTTCAATGGTAACAAGAAAAAAGAAAAAGGCAAAGGTTATGGAGAAGCAGAAATAATTGAATATGCAATTAATAACTCCCGGTTCATCGCATCCTTATACAAGGATTTCTCTATAATAAAAATAACGGGGAGATTAATTGTTAACAATATCGCGGAATTAGCCTTCAAAAAATTTATTCTACAAGAATCGGACAGCATAATTGTAGCGTACAATTCAGACTTTTCACTTCCTGATTCTAGAATCATTATTGCACCACTTGACTTTTATCGTTCTTTTCTACTACACAAGGAGGATATAAATGATTTTAGCCACTGTTATTTTGAAACTGTTTTATCAAATTGCATAATCCACAATCTGGAACATCATTATTATCCTTTTTTTATTGAACCAAAAATTACAGGTCAATCAGGAACTACAGGTGAACTATACAAACCATATAATAAAGATTTTCAGAGACGTCTGAAATATTTAGACTATGTGTATTCTCAGATTTTATATTTCGACAAGAATTTTTCAAGAATCAGATTCTCTTATACAAAAAGGATTATATACACTGTAATACAATTACTATTAAAAATTGCAAATAAAACAAGCTCGACAATATCATTTACATCGGAAAAGACGTTTAAAATGTGATTTTAAACTGTCGACAGCGAGCATAGGTTCCTGCAAATACGACCACCAACGATATGCTCTAGAGTGACCAATTTCTCTTAGAGTAAAATCGGTATAAAACAGCTCATGTCTTAGTTCTGCAATTCTCACACGCGCAACTTGTTCACCGGGGGAAGGATTTACTCCTTTAATTATTGGAAGATGTGACTCCCATTTCTTATACAAAACATCTAAACTATTATAGAAATCAATCTGAGCAACCCCTACAGATTTATGCTCAATTAACACATCCCAGAAAATATGGACTTCATATCCACTTTGCCATACTTGTAATGATATGTCAGTATCATAGCTATGGAAACCGTGGAATAGTTTATCATCCCAGGAAATATAATCAAAAACCACCTTACGGAAACACATCCAAACACCATCAACAGAAACAACCAATGTAGGATCTTTCTTATAATCTGTCCAATAATCTTCTTTTATTATTTTATATTCACCGTTGACAGTTGATCCTTGCAGTAAATGTCCTGACCTCATTTCTGTATCCCACCATGCAGCTGGCATCTTGGGCAGGAAATGACCTCCTGCAACTCCTACCATTCCAACATTAGTATAATGACCAAAATATTTTTCCAGTCTAACACCCCAGTCTTTCGTATGATACAGAATATCTTCATGCATGAAACACAAGAGGTCACCTTTCGCAGATCTCATTCCTAAATTATAGGCTGAAAAAATGGAATACTTATTTCCAGAATTATCAACTACAATCAGTTCATAGTCTGTTCCAATTGTATCCTTAATATTTTGCTTAAGTTCGTCAGAGATATCTGATCTCCTTGAACATATAATCAGAGAAATCATATTTGTATTCTTTTTGCAAATATA
>Ga0310691_10004929_pt1 | contig 14817 bp, 7 predicted proteins | sample 176DNAGHGlowgp2_FD_203887 | JGI IMG/M metagenome (GOLD analysis project Ga0310691, IMG submission 203887) | Sheep rumen microbial communities from Palmerston North, Manawatu-Wanganui, New Zealand - 1766 DNA GHGlow gp2 (v2) (version 2) | ecosystem: Host-associated > Mammals > Digestive system >... | reverse complement strand
TCACAATTTGTTTGGGATATTTTTGCCGAAGTGTCTTACAGCCCATCGTATTCCATTTGCCTACGGGGATGGTGACAATCCATGCATGACATTGCATGCCTCGTTTATGACACTCCTCGATGGCGAATTGTAGGGCATCGTAGCCTGGAGATGTGCCAGGTTTGCCAGAAAGACAACCGTCCCAAGGTTCCATACTAGAAGGGAAGATCGTTGTTCCACGAACGCGTGTCTGAATAAGTATGGTATTAATATTAACTTGTTGAAGTTGGTCGAGAATCTTTGTCAGTTCCTGTTTCTGCGCCTTGATAGAATGTGGTGAGGTGGCATAGGTATGCGGCCAGTCGATGCCGCCGATGGTCGTCAGCCACACCGCCCTGATTTCATGTTTCGGGGTATGTGCATGAAGGGGCAATACCAGGGTCAGAAGGATAAAAAACTTTATAATCGTCTTCAAAATCTTCCTTTTTTGATGAATTTTGCTGCAAAGATACAAAAAAAGCCATAGAATTTACCGATTATCGCAGATTATTTGTAATTTTGCGATGAAATTATTAAAAAAACGAATAACGACTATGATTTCATTTCTCTTGAGTCTGTTGGCTCTCATTGTTGGGTATCTATTCTATGGGCGGTTTGTGGAACGTGTATTCGGCCCCGACGACCGTGTCACTCCCGCCGTTGCAAAGGCTGATGGTTTGGACTATATTGTGCTTCCTAACTGGAAGATTTTCATGATTCAGTTCTTGAACATCGCGGGTACAGGTCCTATCTTCGGTGCCATCATGGGGGCGAAGTTCGGTCCTGTGGCTTACCTGTGGATCGTCTTCGGCTGTATCTTCGCGGGGGCTGTTCACGACTATATGTCGGGTATGCTCTCTATGCGTCACGGTGGTGCAGGACTGCCGGAGATGATTGGCAGCTATCTGGGTAAGACCACGAAGTCGGTGATGCTTGTGTTCACGGTGCTGCTGCTGATTATGGTGGGTACGGTCTTTGTGTATTCGCCTGCCGAGATTCTGCACAGCATCGGTGGTGAGACAATCATGTGGGTAGCCATTATCTTCTTTTATTACATCATCGCCACGATGCTGCCTATCGACAAGATTATTGGTAAGGTGTATCCTTTGTTTGCTTTTTCGCTGCTGTTTATGGCTGGTGCGCTGATGGTGTGGCTCTTCCTGCATTGGCCAACGGTGCCTGAAGTTTGGACACATTTTTATAATATGGGTGCCGCTATGGAGCCCGATACATGGAAGGACAACATCTTCCCAGCCCTCTTTATCACGATTGCCTGTGGTGCCATCTCCGGTTTCCACGGTACGCAGAGTCCGCTGATGGCCCGTTGCGTGAAGAGCGAGAAGATGGGACGTCCAATCTTTTATGGCGCAATGATCACTGAGGGTATCGTCGCCTTGATTTGGGCAACTGTTGCCGCCTGGTTTTTCTACGGCAATCCCGCTCCCGGCTATTCGCTCATTCAGAATGCGACTGCAGGCCTCCATACCTCAGCGCCGGCTGTGGTAAACCTTGTCTGTAATGACTGGTTGGGCGTGGTAGGCGCCATTCTGGCTATGCTGGGTGTGGTGGCGGCACCGATCACCTCTGGTGATACAGCTTTCCGCTCAGGCCGTCTGATCGTGGCCGAGTGGCTGAAGATGGATCAACGTCCAATTCCCAAGCGTCTGATGATTTGTATCCCTATGTTTGCTTTATCCGTCGCCATGCTCGTCTGGCAGATTGAGAATCCCGATGGTTTTAATACTATCTGGCAGTACTTCGGTTGGAGTAATCAGGCGCTCTCAGTGTTTACGCTCTGGACGCTGACTGTCTATCTGATACGTAATAAGAAGCCGTTCTGGATTACGCTGATTCCCGCTCTCTTTATGACGACGGTATGCTCCACTTATTGCTTCGTGTCGAAACAGATGCTGGGTCTCGGTGATGCGGGCTATCCCTTTGGCATCATCTGTCTGGTGATCGCCATCGCTTGGTTCGTGATTTGGTATAGAAAAGAAACAAATAAACAAATTAAAGAATAGTTAACTATGAAGAAATGTTTAATGGCAGCTATCGGCCTGATGATGGCAATGAGTGTTAATGCGCAGTATCTTAACGATTCAAAAACACCATTTACGCAAGGTAAAACTTACGTTGGTGCTTCACTCTCTAGTACGGATCTGAGTTACAACGGGTTGTCAAAAGGACATCTGGGCATCAACGGAAAGGTGGGTTATTTCTTTGCTGATAACCTTTTAGGAACGGCTCAGGTTGCCTATGAGAAATATAAGGATGTGCCTTACTCCATCATTTTAGGTGCTGGCGGCAGATATTATATCGAGCAGAACGGTTTGTATTTGGGCGCATCGGCACTTTTCAAGCACCATGATGAATTTGATGATCTCCTTCCGAGTGTACAGGTGGGTTACTCTTTCTTCATCAACCGTACAGTAACCATAGAACCGGAACTCTATTACGAGCAGTCGTTCAAAAATCATAAGGACTATAGTCAGGTGGGACTGCGTATCGGTATTGGTATCTATCTGTTCAAGGACACTTATAAGAATATCCGATAAGCCTATGTTGAGTGTAGAGGAACTTGTCGACAGATTGATTGATCTGTCGTTTGCCGAGGATATCGGCGATGGCGACCATACTACTTTATGCTGTATCCCTGAGGATGCGATGGGAAAGTCGCATCTTCTTATTAAGGAAGACGGCATCCTTGCGGGTGTGGAGATAGCCAAGGAGGTGTTCCGCCGTTTCGACCCTACCATGCAGGTGGAGGTCCTTATGGGTGACGGCACGAGAGTGAAGAAGGGTGACATCGCGATGATTGTAACGGGCAAGGTGCGCTCGCTGTTGCAGACCGAACGCCTGATGTTGAATATCATGCAGCGTATGAGTGGTATTGCCACGATGACAAATAAATATGTAGAGCGTTTGAAAGGCACTCATACGCGAGTGCTCGACACCCGTAAGACTACACCTGGCATGCGTATGTTGGAAAAGCAGGCTGTGAAAATCGGTGGCGGTTGTAACCATCGTATCGGTCTCTTCGATATGATTCTGCTGAAAGATAACCATGTCGACTTTGCTGGTGGTATCATCAATGCCATCGATCGTTGTCATGCTTATCTTAAAGAGAAAGGGCTCGACTTGAAGATTGAGATTGAGGTTCGTAGCTTCGATGAGCTGCAACAGGTGTTGGATCATGGTGGCGTTAACCGTATCATGCTCGACAACTTCAGTGTTTCCGATACCAAGAAAGCCGTTGATATCATTGCCGGACGTTACGAGACAGAATCGAGTGGGGGTATCACCTTCGAAACCATTCGTGACTATGCCGAACAGGGTGTTGACTTTATCTCCGTCGGTGCGCTGACACACTCCGTGAAAGGCCTTGATATGTCATTTAAAGCCTGTTGAACATGAAAAAGTATGTTTTATTGACAGTGTTGCTGATACTGTCAACAGTCCATTGTCAATTGTCAACAGTCTTTGCCTGTACCAATTTCATTGTGGGTAAGAAGGCCTCGGCCGACGGTTCGGTGTTCGTTACTTATAACGCCGACTCTTTTGGTGCTTTTATGCCTTTATATCACTATCCGGCAGCCAAGCATCAGCCAGGGGATATACGGAAAGTCTATGAGTGGGATACCAACAAGTACTTAGGTGATATCGCAGAGGCCTTGGAGACATATAATGTCATCGGTAATACCAACGAGTGGCAGGTCACCATCGGTGAGACAACCTTCGGTGGACGTGAGGAGATGACAGACTCCACGGGAATCATTGACTACGGTTCGCTGATCTACATCGCCCTTCAACGTTCGAAGACGGCACGCGAGGCACTTCAGATCATGACCTCGCTCGTGGAACAGTATGGCTATTATTCCGAGGGTGAGACTTTCTCCGTTGCCGACAAGGAGGAGGCGTGGATGTTGGAGATGATGGGCTGTGGCCCTGATCGTGAGAAGTCCAAGGCGCGTACCGTCTGGGTGGCTGTGCGTGTTCCCGACGATGCGATTGCGGCCCATGCCAACCAGAGCCGTATCACAAAGTTCCTCGATGGCCGTTACGTTCAGGTAAAGATGAAGGATCTGCTGAAGAAATATCCTGTTGATGGTAAGAAACCTGTTCCTAATCTGATGCTCTGCTCCGACAATGTGGTGAGTTATGCCCGTTCTATGGGATGGTTCAACGGTAAGGATGCCGACTTCAGCTATAATGCCGCCTATGCAGCACCCGACTTCTCCGGTCGTCGTTACTGCGAGGCTCGTGTGTGGAGCTTCTTCAACCGTTTTACCGACGATTTCTCAAAGTATGTCTCATACGCTGAGGGTATTGTTGATGACGCAGAGCCTATGCCGTTGTGGATTATCCCGAATAAGAAAGTTACCCTTCAGGATCTGCGAGATGCAATGCGCGATCATTATGAGGGAACACCTTTCGCACTCGATTCTGATATCGGCGGCGGACTCTATGAGATGCCCTATCGTCCGTCCCCCTTGTCTTTTAAGGTCGATGGTGAGAGTTATTTCAACGAGCGTCCCATCTCTACGCTTCAGACCGCCTGGTCGTTTATCTCTCAGATGCGTGCCTCTATGCCCCGCGAGATTGGCGGGTGCTTTTGGTTTGGTAATGATGATGGTAACATGGTGGCCTACACGCCGATGTACAACTGTATGACCCGTCTGCCGAAATGTTTCTCCGGCGAGGGTGCCGACGATGTTACCTTCTCGATGGATAACGCTTTCTGGGTGTGCAACTGGGTGAGCAACATGGTGTATCCCCGTTATTCAATGATGTTCCCGTCGTTGAAGGAGGTACGTGACTCTCTCGATGCCTCCTACGATAAGCTACAGGCCGAGACTGAAGTCAAGGCCTTGTCCCTCGAAGGGAATGCACGCATAAAGTTCCTAACGGATTATAGTTGTCAGAAAGGCGATGAGATGATAGAACGTTGGCGCCAGCTGGCCTACTTCCTCATTGTGAAGTACAACGATATGGTTGTGAAGCCTACGGATGAAAACGGAACTTTCAAACGTAACAAATTCGGTGGTGGAGACCGTATTCAGCGACCTGGCTATCCGGAACGTTTTGCCAAAGATCTGATTCGTCAGACAGGCAGTAAATTCCAGGTTCCCAAGAAGAAGGAATAAACTAAAAGCTCCGATTCAATGTCGGAGCATTTTTATTGGGTTTAGTTGAAAAAGATGTAGAGTCCTATCATGACGACTGCTAATGCCGTCCATAGTGAGGCCGCCAGCTTCGAGAGCGGCTCGTGGATAGGTGCAGGAATCTCGTAGTCGGTCTTGTCTTTATCCGTCAGCGAGATGATAACCATCGAGATGACCAGGATCATGAACAACTCAAACGATAGCATCATGAAGTGTGGCCACGTCATCTGTAACCACTCTGGCGGCCAAAGGTAAAGTATGCCAACGATGAGACAGAACGCGGTACCGATGGTCAGGGCAAAGTTGGCTGCATGTTTCGTGGTGCGTCGCCAGAAGATGCCGAGCACGAAGACGGCTGCCATTGGCGGAGCGATGAAACTGAGCACCGATTGGAAGACATTAAACAGATTCAGGTCTTTGATGCTGTCGATGGCCACCGTGAGAACAATGGCAATAGCAGCACCGATGACGGTGACGAAACGCCCCACATAGTTGATTCTGCGTTGTGAGGCGTCAGGACGGAATCGCTTGACGTAGATGTCCATCGTGAATACGGTAGAGAGAGCATTCAGCGCGCTGCCGATGGTACTGACCAGACAGGCCGTCAGCACGGCAAACACCAGTCCCACCATACCTACGGGGAAGAGGTTCTCGACCATCGTCAGATAGGCTTCATCGGGATTCTTCAACGTGTCGCCGAAAAGGGCGAAACAAATAATGCCCGGCAAGATATACAATACGACGTCAAGGATCTTCAGCCAACCCGTAAAGTTAGTACCGAGCTGTCCTTCGCGCAGGTCCTTAGCGGCAAGAACGGGCTGTACCATACTCTGATCCGTACACCAGAACCATACACCCATCACTGGATAGCCCAGGACAATCGGCAGCCACGGGAAGGCCTCGTCGCTGTTGGGCTTAAACATCACCCAGTAGTCCGAGGGTACCTTGTCGACGAGTGCAGACACACCTCCAACGCGGTCGAGTCCCACGATGACGAGTACGGCTGAAACCACAATCAGCAGGATCATCTGATAGACGTTCGTATAGGCTACGGCCTTCAGTCCTCCCAACATCGTGAAGAATGCGGAGATGACGAGCAGTACGAGTGCCGACGACCACATGGGGATGTCAAACACCTGTCGGATAAGTATGCCGCCGGCAAAGAGGGTAAGTGCGAGCCACGAGATGACGATGGTGACGATGGTGTACCAGGCGAGGATGTTTCTCGTCGACTGTCCGAAGCGCAGTCCCATGAACTCCGGCAGCGTGGAGACCTTTGCGCCCAGATAGCGTGGGGCGAAGACGAAGGCCAGCAGGGCAATGAAGACGAAAGCGTACCAGGCGTAGTTGCCAGAGACGATACCTGTTGTGAAACCTGCCGACGCCGAAGCAATCAGCATCGATGGTCCGACGTTTGTGCCCCACATCGAGAAGCCTATGTGATGCCAGCGCAGGGAGTGCTCAGCGAGGAAGAGGGCACCGCCACGCTTACGACGGGTACTGGCCCAGACACCAATAGCAATGAGAATGGCGAAATAGACGGCGAGGATGATCCAGTCTAGTGATTGCATGTAGTGGGAGTTCATATTTGTAGTCCTTTGTAGTCTCTGGAAATGAAGAGGGAGATGGATTTTGAGAGGTCCATGTCGTCAGTGCAGGTGACATCGTCTGGATATAATGGGATGGTGGCACCAGGACGTACGAAGACGGGCATCTTGTCGAGAGGCACCTCGACATCATAATACCAGTGGCCGCCCTGCAGACGTTCGCCTGTGAAGAAATTCACCCATAGTCCCTCTGGCAGATAGATATCCCTGCGGCCTTCGCTGTTCATGACGGGACATACGAGGAACTCCTTACCGAAGTAATACTCATCGTCTATGTGCCACACCTGACGGTCGTCAGCATGATGGAAGATGAGTGCGCGCAACAGGGGATAGCCAGTTCTACAGGCCTGCTCACTCTGTATAATAATATAAGGTATAAGACGGTATCGGAGATTCCACCAGCGTTTCACGATAGGTGCGATCTCCGGATAGTGCCAGGGCTCGCGCTTACAGGTACCATGATAACGCATGTGAGAGGAGAAGACGCCGAACTGAGTCCAACGGACATAGACCTTTTCATCGATGGGCGAGTTCATGAAGTCGGGTGTGGAGTGGAATCCTGGTACATCGTGGCTCCAGAAAGCGAAACCACTGAGTCCGAAGTGCAGACCACCCTTCAACGAGCCAGCCATTCCAGCCCACGAACTCTCGCTGTCGCCACCCCAATGCAAAGGATAGCGCTGACAGCCTGCCCAGGCCGCACGAGCCCAGACGATACCGTTGCCGGTCACCTCCTTGGTCACCTCGTAGGCAGCCTTCTGATAGAGCAGGGCATAGAGGTTGTTCAGACGCTCTGGTGTCGAAGCGTGATAACGGTGGTCCATATGGATATTCTCGCCGAAGTCGGTCTTGATGCATTTCACGCCCATCTCGAGCAGGGGCTTCAGCAGCGCGTTCTTATACCATTCCGTGGCTTTGTCGTAGGTGAAGTCGATGGTGCCGGCGTAGTCGAGGGCTGAGAAGTTTGAGGAACTAGATTCTGCGGTGTCGTCGGAGTCATCCGATTGTGGCTGTGAGATGTAGTTGTTCCGCTTGGCCTCGTCGAGCTGTTCGGCACCCCGGGCGACATAGGGCAGTTGCCAGAGGGATACCTTGAATCCCTTGTTGGCCAGACGACGGATGAATCCTTCAGGATCAGGGAAGCGCTCCGGGTTGAACTTCCATTCGCAGAGCCAATCGGTACGGAACCATCCCGTATCCAGATGTATTACATCGCAGGGATACTGCTCTGTGCGCAGACGGTTGCAGATATCTTCCACTTCGTCGGCAGAGAAATAGGTCATCCTGCTCATCCAGATGCCGAAACTCCAGAGCGGCGGCATCTGCGGGAATCCCGTGAGCATACGATAGCCTCGCAGGATCTCCTCGGGTGTGCGTCCACCGATGAGGAAGACGTCGAGTGTAGCGCGGTCGTTGAGGAACTGTACGCTACGGGTGCTGTGGTCAGCCAGCGAGAGTTTGCAGTAGTCGGCGGTGTGGTAGAAGCATCCGTACATCCTGCTTGACAGATAAAACGGTATGTTCTTATAGCATCGGCGGTTGTTTACGCCCTGCCCGTCTTGATTCTTCAGTTGGAAGGTCTGTCCGCTGAGGTCCAGTTTACGGAACCGCTCGCCAGTGCCCACGAAGCACTCGTCAGCCTCGCAGCGGAAGGAAATTGTCGCGCGTTCTGTCTCCGTAGTAGTGACAAAACCTAGTGGCAACGCGTCGTAGCGTGGCGGTGAGAAGTGGTCGTCATTCAGTGCGACAGGTTTCGTGAGGTCACCGTCGGGAAAAAGGGTAATCAGTGGCGCTGGTTGTGGGGCAGGCAAGAGATCGCTCCAGTGGTCCAGTTTCGGTGCTTTCAGATCGATTGTAGCCAGCGTCTGTCCGTCGGCGGCAATGATATTCCCGTCAACATATCTTAGCGGTCTGCGACGAACGTCGGGCGAGAACTGTAGCATCTCGTCGTGCTCTATCATCTCATCGCCTGCCATCGTGGTGAACAGCCGGAGTATCCCTGGCTCGTAGGCTTTGATCACGAGGTCGTAGCTGCGCTGGGGACAGGCCTCGTTGGGTGCCATGTCTTCTTGTTGGCGTTGTTTCTGATAGGGGATGGTGACGATGATGTCGCCATCGCGTTCTTCTATCTTCGAAGGTGCATAGGCTTTCCAGAGAACTTCATCCTTTGCCATTTCAGGCTCGAAGTCCATGAAGTCGAAGAGGTGGTAATTCGTTTGTTTCATTGCTTGAAGATAATGTTTGGTCCGGGGTGATTGTCGCCGATCTCATTGCGACGAATCAGGCGTCCTTCAGGACGGCTGGTACTCACCGCTGTTTTGTTGTTTTCTATTGTAAAACCGTCTGTGCGGGCGTCAAGGTAGATGCAGAATCCACGGTTGTTGGTGGCGTAGGGGGCAGGGAAGGGCTGTGAGATATCATTATCGGTGATTCGCGATCCGGGTTGGTTCGAGAGCGTGTATATGCCGCCGGCGTCATAAAGTTGGCGTGCATAGTCGCTCACCGTGTTGCCTTCAATGATGTTTTCCGTCATGCCCGTGTCGTACGGTGTCCATCCCCAGCCGACGCAGATGCCTGAGTAATTGACGTGGCTGACGGTGTTTTCCCATATCGTGCATCTCCGGGCGTATCCGATACTGATGCCGACAGCGCCCCAGTCTTCGTTGGTAGCATCGTGGATGATGTTCTTGATGATGTTCAGGCCAGTACACTTGTTGGCAAGATCATCGTAAGGGCGATGCACCTCTCTCGGACACTCTGCGAAACTTCCTGCCATGATGGCTGTGCCGCCGATGTCTTCGAAGGTGCAGTCCGCAATTGTTCCGCTCTCGATGCTTTCGTAGTCGAGGGCTGTGGCACCCAGATGTAGAAACTGACAATTGGTGAAGTTGACTTCGCGGGCATTGCGTACGGTGACAGCGCTTACCGGTCGCTCTATCCACGCCTGGTTTTCAAGTCCTTCGTCCCAGGGCAGACCGGGATTCTCCTTCAGTTTATAGGCGTCGACGAGCGGAAAACCGCCCTGCAGCGTCACATGGCCTTGATGCAGCGGCCGGTTCCAGCAAGTGTTCTCGAAGGCGAGACCCTCGAAACGGATATAACTGGCGCCGTCGACGATGACGAGTCGTTCGATGCCATCGCGCTGCTCGGCGGTTCTCAGCAGGAAACTGCTGTTGCCGCGCTCGCCGCCGATGACGGGTTGCGGCCAGGGGTGTTCGAACTCCAGCCGGCTCTCGGGTTCAAGGAAGGTGACGACAGTCTTGTCGCTCTCCCGCTTCATGTCCTTTACGCGGAGAATGGCGATGGCCCAGCGCTGGTGGACTACCATCTCCAGGTGCTTCGTGCTGAACACGTCCTTGGGTGGAGTGGGGATGGTGATGGTACGATTGTTGGTATCGAAAGCCATTATGCGCGCCATGCCATCGTGAGGCCATATCTGCGTGTGTTCCTGGCGTGGGTCGCCGCAGAGTGTGGCACCAGCCTCGCCTACAATGGTCAGTGGCGACTGTTCCGTGCCACTGTCCTCGGGCCGCAGGAAGAGCGGCTCCGCCATATAGTATCGTCCGGCGGCGATGCGGATGGTGATACCTCCCTCACAGCGGCTGTCGCCTGTACGTCGCCACTCTCTAGCCTGTCGTAGGGCCTCGTGGATGCTGCAGCCTGCATTGACAGTAATCTCGCCGGCTACTGCTTTGTTGCCGAACAGCATGACGAGGGCTGCCGTAATGAAGGATAAGGTGGCTGTTTTAGAATGTATCATATCATGTAATTTATTTCTTTTATATGCAATTTTAGTTTTCCTATGCGAGACTATCTCTGTTATTGACACCCTCCTGGGAGTATGACCCTCGGGAGGCTGTCGTTTGGTAGGAGTTCAACCTGAATTTCGCCGTAGAGTGTTTGGATGGTGGTGCGGATATGACGGATGTCGCCCACACGAATGGGATCAATGACAAGATGGCGCATGCCGTAGGTACCGGGCTTTTGACGGATACCACTGAGGGTTCGGAACAGCCATTCATCGATTTGCCCCATCATAAAGTGGTTCTCGGATGCGCCCTGACGGGGATCCCACTGTTCGGTGAGTGTCGTAGCTCCCTGAGCAATCTGGAAACCATATCCCGGTGTCTCATCATGGTTGAGCATTTTGAAGAGCAACTCGTTATAGCCGTTGTCGGCCAACACCCGGAAGAGGTAGCGGTTACCCACATCGCCAGTAGTCAGACGGTCACCATGGGCATGGATATCAGCGATGAGACTCTGTAGGACGGCCTCTTTATGTTCTCCACAGATGTCCAAGAAAAGGGGTAGGGCATTGGAGGTCTGAGAGCCTGTACCGTAATAACAGGAGTCGGGGTTGTAAAAGTGTCGGTTGAAGGACTCAACCACCTGTTGATATAACATGCCATATTTTTTGATATCCTCCTGACGTCCCGTCATCCGTGCGGCCTCGGTGAGAAGTTGCAGGTCGTAGATGTAATGGGCTGTGGCAACGAGTGGTATGGGGGTGTTACGGGAAAAGCCTGCTTTCCATGGTCCGTAGTCGTACCAGTCGCCCAGACCGTGACTCACGATGCCATCCTCAGACCGTGAGGTGAGATAGTCCACATAGCGGCGCATTGGCTCATAATTGTCAGTGATCAGCGTCGAGTCGCCATACATATCGTAGTATTGGAAAGGCAGGATGATGAGTGTAGAACCCCATTCCGGCGAGTCGTCAAACAGATTACCGAAGGAAACATACTGAGGTGCTGTCGTGGGTACCATGCCATAGGGCTTCTGGGTGTCGACGATATCGCGGATGATCTTCGGCACCAGGCGCGTCATGTCGTAGTTGTAAAGAAGGGAAGGTCCGCAAAGGTGATCCTGCTCCAACCAACCTAATTTCTCACGGTGCGGACAGTCGGTGAGTACAGCCTGCATGTTGCTGCGTTCCGCCCGTTCGATCAGACGGTGGGTCTTGGTGAAGCGTTCGTTGTCGCACCAGAAGGAAGAGGTTTCGGCAGCGGAGTTATAGACGAAGCAACTCCTCAGACCATGAATCACAGGCAAATGTTGGGGATTCGGTTGTCCTTCGAGTACAGCGCCCTCCACTTGGATATAACGGAAACCGTAATAGGAGAAGCGAGGATGCCATTGTTCCTGACCGTTGCCTTTGAGGATGTATTCGTAATAGTGTTGGCGCCCCGTCTGACTCTGGTTACAAACTCCCTGTGGTGTCAGTCGCTCAGATACGAGCAGCGTAATCTTCTGGCCGCGTTGTCCTGAGACGGTTATCTCAGGGAAACCGGCAAGATTCTGTCCCATATCGCAGACGAAAACTGAAGGGGCTATGGTACGCTTGGTTTTAGCAGAAGCCGACTCAAGGGAGTCTTTGGGTATAGACTTCCAGGATTGGATGTCGTAATGCTCCATCACCTTGACGGGCTGACAGGTTTCTGGGCGAAGCACGCCCTCCGGTCCTTCAGTCATTACAACGGGTTGCCAATCGGTTGTCTCTTCTAATCGTGCATCGTAGGATTCTCCACCATAGATACTGTTGAAGGTAATCGGACTCAGTGACCACAGCCAGGACTTATCGCTGACAATCTGCTCCGTAGTGCCGTCGGAATAAGTAACATCCATACGGAAGAACAATTGCGGTGGACCAAAAGAGCCTTGCAGTTTGCTATATCTATTGACTCGTTGGACATTGAAGAAACCGTTTCCAAGTATAGCAGAGATTGTATTTTTGCCTTGTTTCAAAAGATGAGTGACCTCATAGACATTGTAGTAGACAGTCTTGCTGTATTCACTCCAAAGCGGAGCGAACTCACTGTCACCGACTTTCTGGCCGTTGATCGTCAGTTCGTAGTGTCCGAGACCGCAGACATAGACAATAGCATCTGTGATCTTCTTGGGGATGGTGGCTTTCTTATTGAGAATGATGCTTTTCGTGGAGAGTGTATCCACATCGCGCCATTTGGCCTGAAAGCTGTCTCTCTTAAATACTTCATTGCTCCATCGACCGTTGGGAATACCCGCATCTTTCTTTGTGATGGCACCAATCCATTGAGGATGCATCCTTGGCATGATGCGGATGGTCTGTGTTTGACTCCAATCAGAGAAAGATTCTTTCTCTCGGATTCTTACTTTCCATTGATAGCCGTATCTGTTTGGCTTTAGTGCAGGCAACTCTATAAACTGGCTTTGGTCGGAGTTGATGATACCACTATCGTAGATCTGTCTGTTGGTGATGCGTTCTGTGATGATAATCTGATAGCCATCCTGCATTGCAGAGGACTTCGCTTCATCCTTATATTGCCAGCCTACTCTAATTTTGCCATCGACAATGGCAGTTGGTTCTGACTGGTAGTTACAGAGTGTCTTTGTGACCACGAGTTTTGCACTGGCTGTTTTTTCGCCTCTGACACCGTCTTCGGTATAAGTGATGATTCCATTCTTTATCTCACCTTCGATGCGACGTCGGCCTGAGATGTATAGACAGAAACGACAGTTCCATTCACGGGGCCAAGCTGGGAAGAGAATAGGGGTGTGGTCTTCTCCCTCCTGTAACAGCATCTCTTGGAGTCCAATCATGCCGGCACCACCACGGTTGTGGTCAGGCGCCCAGTCGAAACCTGCGTCCCAGAAGGCAGGAAAGCGGTAGGGACCGTTGCTTAGTTTCTCTGTGTTCAGACGACGTGCTTCGTCAGTTAGACCCAAGCATGCTGCCCAGATGTTGTCTTGTTTCCAACCCTTTGTACTACGCATCTCCAAAGCATGCGGATCTTTGAAATAGGTGTTGCGCGCGATGTTGAGATGTGGACGTCCCACACCATAGATACGCCAAGGAAAGACGGGATAGAGCTGAGGTGTCTCTGTATTCTGAATACGCTCCCAACTTTCAGCAGGAGCAATGCATGTGTCACCATCAATGACCTGAAGAGGGATTTTGGGGATGAAGCTCGTGTCTACGCCGATATTGTCAAGACTATGCTTCATTGCTTGCAGTGCGGCAATGGTACTGGAAGGGTTGCGTGCTATCTTATAGGTCTCGCAGCCTGAGCCAGGGTAGATGACAAGGTTGGGGTAGTGCTCGTTAAAGAAACGCAAGGTCTCATCTACAAACTCTTGATATTTGTCCAATGTAGAGTCCGGATACCACGGAAGTATCTGTTTATACATCTGACAGAACTCCAGGGCCGTGTCCCATTCGTATTCGAGCCATTTGTTCTTCTCCACACCCAGGTCGTCGCCTTCCTTGTGCTTACCGTACTCGGCAGGGTTGGGCAGTCCGAAGTTCTCCAACTGTTCCGTAAACGAAGCACCGCCGTGTCCCCAGTAATAACGGGTACGGGCGACGGCGTTGGGCAGCAGACGCAGGTAAGTATCGAGTTGTGATGACAGCATATCGTAGTCGCCACTCTTTACCATCGGCCAATAGACCAGTCTTTGGTTTTGTGCCGTCATCGTGCCACCGCCCCATTTGCGATAGTCGGGGGTGAAGGTCGCAGCAGAGTCTACATAGACAGGATCAAAAGTGAAGAGTCCGCCATTGAATTTTGTGGGCCATTGTCCGTAGGCATTACAGCCGAGCATATAACGCATAAGCTCGTAATTGCGCAACATCGTCTGCAGGCTATCATTCTGCGTGTCGCTCTCTATCCAACTGCGCTGCCAGTAATTATGCCACCACTGGGCACTACGCTTGCGTGAATCGCTGGTTTTCAAGGTTGGGAAGGAGTAGGAAGCCACGGTGCCGCAACCGTCAACAACCGCATCTTCATAGAGTTGGTGGTTAAGATAGCGTAGGTCAATCATCACACATGAAGTGCGCAGGTCGTCACAAGAGTAGTTCCATGCCTGATAGTCTGTATTTGCATAGATATCAGTGGTAGTTCCTGCATAGTGAAAGCCTGGCGCATACATCACTCCTTTCATTTCTAATCCTCCGATAGGATTGTAGAGTTTGTCCTTGATAGCATCGAGATGCTCATAACTGACGGTGAAGTCGAAGACGGTCTGCTCGCGGTTCTTATGTGAGAAAG
>Ga0310691_10004928_pt1 | contig 14819 bp, 11 predicted proteins | sample 176DNAGHGlowgp2_FD_203887 | JGI IMG/M metagenome (GOLD analysis project Ga0310691, IMG submission 203887) | Sheep rumen microbial communities from Palmerston North, Manawatu-Wanganui, New Zealand - 1766 DNA GHGlow gp2 (v2) (version 2) | ecosystem: Host-associated > Mammals > Digestive system >... | reverse complement strand
GCCGATCTTGCATCAGTTCTGGGCGCAAATTATGGGTTTGAATGGAAAGATGGAGACCTAAGCAACATCAATAAAGTAGGGGTGTATTTAGTGCATTTTGACGTAGACCATAATACTTCACAGACCGACTTTCCATTTAACTATGGTGACTTGATTCATGCTCAATGGAATCCTCTCCCTTCGCAGAGGTATGTGATACAAATAGCAATAAACAATTCTTGTACTGTTTGTAAAATTAGACGTAAATGGGGTGCCAACTATTCACAATGGAAAACGATTACTATTTCTTAAAAGGAGGGCTGTGATCCCCTCCTTTAATAAAATCTATAGCAAAACTCATAGTATAAGTGGAAGAACCATTATTTTTCATGAAAAGCCTCCCATCGCTTTTATAGAGATATATACTGGGCGGTGTCTCACAAATAGTTTCAGATGGTTATAACTGTGACAATTTGGTAAATCTCGGCACAATATATTATTGGTCTAGCAGCAAACCAACAAACGCTCCGTTCCCCTATGGGGATCTTATAACAATAATGAAAATTTATACTTCATGCTATCAATTGTGTTTTTCAAGGACAACAGCTATGGATATTAGAGTTAGATACCTTGAACAAGGTAACTGGACGGAATGGAAAAAAATAAAACACGAATAACTGGGCGGGGTACGAATAATGGCTTCATCAAATTCTGACCTTAACACTTTTACCAAACCAGGTGTCGTTTATGTTTCTGCCTCTGGCGCCACAACAACTACTTTGTCTAATCGACCAAGTGACATCGTAGAGGCATTTATACTTTTTGCGCCTATGCCAACAGTACAGATACTTATTACAACTTGGGCAGAATTACACATGTATAAAAGGTCTTACGATAATGGTTGGCAAAAATGGCAAAAGATTGTAGGAACAGCGGTTGAATACGCACAATAAAAGGAGGGTGTGTTTCCCTCCTGGGCGTTAAAAGGACTTCGCAATATCTTAATGCAAACGAGGAAACAGTCATAGAAACATCTTCGCAAGGCTGCTTTATAATTGCAAGTGACGAAAAGTCTGGTTTAACGGAAACGTGTTGTGTTTACTATTATACGCTATCTACTCCAATTGAATTGACATATTTTACTGTTTATAGGAAATCAAGCGGTGGTCATTTATATATTAAAAACAAGACAGAGGTTGGAAGAGGGTGTAATGTTGTAAGCATCGTAACAAAGATTTAGGTTTTGTATCAGCTATAAAAAGGTGGGCATTACCCACCTTTTATTCTGGGCGGATTGGTGGGTATCTTATCGTATGGGATGACACCAAATAGTACACTCAAATTAAATATAGGTTACGGTCTTGTTTTTGTGAAATGTGCTGGAGACGGGTCTTCATTACTGTATTTAGTTTACAACAGAACCGTAAAGAAGATAGATGGAGGCACAGATAATTCTGTGACTATAAGCAAACCTTCAGAATATGAAATGACAATAATCGCTTTGAAAACCCTGAGAGTTATAATTTTGGGATAATAAAAGGTGTGCTTTTGCTCACCTTCCTTTATATTAGAGTTTTGCAGAGCAGGCTTTATGTCCACGATAGCTTATGCCAGACCAAATTTTCGAATTTTACTTCAGCGTTGGCTCCAGCAACCCATATACCCGTACAATTACCGCTTTGCACACCCATTATCAAATTAAATTGGTAATAATTATTCTTGCATTGATAATAATGTCCATAGTTGGCTGGCCCCCCAGCTGGAAGAGCAGTCGTACCTTTATTCATTAATGTTATTGCGCCCAGAACCACTATAATAGCATAATAAAGGATGGAATTACCCCTCCTTTAGTATTGATGCACCCAAAATATGAGCATATTAAGTGTTCTGGCTGTTGTTAGGTTTTCTATAGCGACCTTTGACTCAGATGTTTTTATCTTAGCAAAATTTGCCCATCCTCCCACACTTGCAATCTCTTGTATTGCAATGTTGTCTGATGTTAATATTTTGTTCCCGTTAAAATATCTTTGGTCAGCATGTACAATAATGAGCATAGAAGGCTGTATATTTATATTACTAATTACTGTTTCGGATGGAGGAACGGTTATTTTGTTCACTGATATTTTAAGCTCTGCGCCCAGTATCAATTAACTATAGTAAGTGAAACCGCACTCCAAGATGTCCAAGGATTATCATTTGATGCTTTACACCTTATAGCCATAGCAGGTCTATAACTGCCAATTGCGATTTGAATGGTAGAATCATGCCGATTATTCACGTATAGAAGTCCAGCCTGTCCCATGCCTGCTGGCGAGTCTGATGTGCCAAACACATAAATACCTTCTGATGTACACACGTCTATTCCACCTTGGTAATTAGATATATAACCGTTCCTTTTTATTTTACCAACGCCCAGAACCACTTAATATATGTCTCGTGACAATCCAATGTATATTATTCTGACTGTTGCACCACGTGTCATGTTATTCTTTATAGTTACCGTATTATTTCTTGATGTATTTGAAATATAATACCTAGCGCTAACATCCTCTGTAGACAATAATCCAAATGAGTCAACTAATATTTTGATATCACCTAAACTTTTTGCCGCGACGGCAAATACATCTGAACCAATTTGAACCATAATGATACAACACTCTTCAACTTTAATGGTATTTTCAGCCCCAGCTCCTATAAACACGTTAGTTGTATTTACGCCCAGAAGTTAACTTACAACACGCCATGTTGAACCCATGAATGGATCATTGTTGTTTTGATAAAGTTTTCTTATCCTAAAATCAATATTCACGTTAAATTGCATACCATATTTTCCCACAATAACAGTGACGAGTGCGCTATAATTATTATAAGTTCCCGATATGTCTACTCCAACTGTATTAATATATATACCACTGGTCTTTCCTTTTGTGAAATTAGTTTCCAACCATTGACTAAGATCCCCACCTAATGATCTCGTATCAACATTCACGCCCAGAATATCAAATATCAGTAAAATCACTCCATTCATTTTGGGTTCTTTTTCTCACTCTAATCTTTAAAGACGGATGAGCAAGAAAGACTACTTGTAAACAGTCAGTAGTATATGGTGTTTTACCATCTATGCTGTATAATATACAATTTATAACAAGTCCAGAATACATTGAAGAGAGCAATCCTTGATGTGTCGCTGAAGCATCAAATGCACAAAACTCTATCCTTCTTTGGGTAGTTATATTGGGTGTGTTAAGTTCTATTTCGTTGCGTATTTGTCTTACATTAAAATCTTTTATCGCATCGCCCAGGAATCCCTCAAAAAAATTATATAAATTGTTTCAATATCTAGGTGTAGTTGCTTCTTCAGTATCATGTGGTGTTACCTTAAATGCCTTTTTCACATCGTTGGCGATCATGGATTTGGCTATATGAGAGTACCTTTGGGTTTGTTCAATCTTAGTGTGACCAGCCAATTTTGATACGGTGGTAATTGGCACCCCCTTGGCTATAAGCAGCGTGCAGAAAGTATGTCTGAGGCAGTGGAATGTTATGCGTCTCGATGGGGCTATGCCAATCCGTCTGCAGAGTTCCTTTAATGTCCGGTTGGCACTGGCGTTGTTGCCGATATGTGTCAATCTTTCTATGCTTCCTCTTTTTTCAATCAATTCCAAGGCTTTTCCGCCAAATAAAGAATATAGGGGTAGCCTAACAACGACTCCTGATGACTTACTGGTCTTCTCTGGTTCCTTCACCAGCCATGTCTTGCCCCGTTCCTTGATTAACATGTCAGAGGTTAGGGTGGTAAGATCATGATATCGTAGCCCAGTATATATAGCCATCAGCGCACAGTCACGGATACGTGCATCACGCTTCTTCAGCTTCAGCCTCTCCAGCTTTGCTACCTCGTCAAAAGTCAATGACTCCTCCCGGCTCTTAATTTTGGGAATCCTAAAATGCAGGAACGGGTCGTCATCGACATGGATGAGTTTCCTCGCTATTGCCTCATTGACTATAGCACGTATTGCCTTTAATCTTCCTGATATCGTAGACTGCGACATACCCTGATTCTGCTGCCATGAGACGAAATGATTAAGGAAATCGAGATCGATATCCGCCAGCGTCACGTTCTTCCTGAATACCTCGACGATCTTAATGAGTGTCATGTAGCTTTCACGGGTATGCTTTCCCCTGGTTGCGCTATGCTCAACCACCGACCGCACAAACCTCCCAAAAGGTACTGTTACAGCGATATCATTCCGCACAGCGTTCTTCATCATTGCCAGTGTTGGCTGTCGCCCGTTCCTAATAAATGAAAATTCTATCCTCTGCAGCTTTATCATCTCTTCAAACAAATACTCATTCAGTTCTGCAGCTAGGTGGTGATTGACCACATAGTGCCCGTCCCATTCCTCCGGTCCGAGGTATACCTTCGTCGAAAAATAAGCACGTCGTCCATTCAGTAAACATTCCATTTGGACGAGTCCCCGTCCGTCCTTGTTAAGCTGGTGCTTACGGTTATACACCAGCCTGTACCTTATTTTATCAAACATAGCCTTAAAATATTAGTTGTAATTTTATAAACGTATGACTGTAGGTACCTTTGTATCGACAAAAGAATTAAACTATGACAGTTGACTCGAAAGACAAGATCCAGTATGCCTGTGCGGTCTTCTCGCTGGTAGCCGGCATTGCACTCTGCTATATCAATTTCTTGATGCAGGGGGATGTCACAAACGGTGTCCTTGGTGTGCTGGGTATGTGTATCTCGTTCTCTGGGGGCGTGTTCGGCATCTCAATATGGGTACGGGGTAAAGTGACAGAGGTGAAGGACTATATTGACAGTCGCCTTCCGGAAATGAACTTAAAAAAAGAATGATATGAGAACCATTACACGCATATTCGTCCATTGTACGGCATCTTACCAGCAGTCAACCACTATCGCCTCCCTGCTTGCGGAGTTCCGGGCGAAGGGCTGGTCCGCTCCCGGATATCACTGGGTGATAGACTGTCAGGGTAACGTCCACCAGTTGCTCGACGAGGGCAAGGTGGCAAACGGAGTGAAAGGCTACAATGCCCATTCCATCCATGTGGCATGGATAGGAGGCATCGATAAGACACACCCGAAGGGTATTGACAACCGGACGGAGCAGCAGAAGATGGCTCTTTACGACTGGGTCGCCAAACTGAAGATGAAGTATCCTGATGCCCAGATAATGGGTCATCGGGATGTCTCTCCAGACCTGAATCATAACGGTGTCGTTGATCCATGGGAATATGTCAAGGCATGTCCCTGTTTCAACGCCATGGAGGAGTATGCTGAACTTAATAAGATATCAAGATGCGACAACTGTTAATCATCATCCCGTTTTTCGCCCTATTAGGGCTGTATGGCTGCAAGACATCACGCTCCATGGAGCGACAGTCGACCGCCGTCCGTGACTCTGTCCATATCCGTGACAGTGTGAATATCAAGGATTCCATACGCTGGAAGGACTCAGTCCGTGCCGTCAAGTCAAAGACTGACTCTACCAGTACCAAGGATTCCTCTGTCATCATCAAGGATCAGCAGGGTAATATCATCTCCCAGGAGCACTGGCATAGCAGAGAGCGTGTGAGCCACTCATCCGACAGTATACAATTCTACCGGGAATTGGCTAAAGTCTCCATTGAGGAAAGGAATAGTGCTCTTATGGAGCTGAGGGAACTTCGGGAATTAATGTCCCGCCAGGAGGCCATCGTCAGGGACCCTCCGTTCTACATGAGGTTGCCGAATTACCTTTACGCTTTTTGTCTGGGATTCCTCTCCTGTGTCATAGCAGCTGTCCTTCTTAATAAGAAGCTGAGAATATTTAGAGGTTCATAAAATTTTGACTTAGTAGTAATTCCGATTTTTAAAATTATGTTTTAAGTTTAGGATTTGGTTTAATTAGTATTTGTTATTCATGTACGCCTTGCCCGTGAGGGTAGGGCGTTTTTCTTTCGAAATGTTAGGAGATATCAATGGAATTTCTTATCTTTGCACCGTATTTTTTATATTTGTAAAGTTAAACATGTCCCCTTTGTCGTGAGATACGGGGGATTTTTGTATCTTTTTCTCGCAAAAAGTTTGGACGTTCCGGAAATAATACCTATCTTTGCAGCGTCAAATCATACAAGCGGGCTCAGAACCGCAGGACGAACATCCTGCCTTTTTTATGCCCACCACTTTAGGAGAAATAGGATTACCACGCCGTGTCGGGAGTCGGGAAACCGCCCCGGGGTTTCAGCTTGTATGAGCCTGACAGCACGTAGCGTGGTATTATTTATGTCAAAATCATACAAGTATGGAATCAAAAAATTATGTGATTCGCGAGAACGATGTGCAGCGTGCGTATTTCTGCCAGCTGCAGGTGTCCAACAAGTTCAGGTAGACGATGTCGCCCCAGGAGTCGGAGCTGGTCGACTGGATCGCCTCCACCTTCTGCCACCGCATGTCGGAGACGTACGACCGCTTCGAGGAGTGCGTCAAAGCCATCGAGTGCCGTATGGAGACCGTCAACCAGCAGCACGACCAGACGGGTCCCTTCCTGGTGATGACGTGGTCGCCCGTCAGGAAGTGGGAGAGCGGCTTCATCCGCATCGAGCGCACCAGCGGACGGCACCAGAGCGTACTGCTGCCCGTCATCGACTATCGTGGATGTGTTAAAATCGACTGAAACGATACAACTTATCTGTAAATTTTGTATATTTGCAATGTAAACTTAAAACGGTACGGTTATGACGATGCTTCTTGATAGTGTATTCCCGGTTCTGATGATTATCGGCTTCTTCTGGCTGATAAGCAAGATATTTGACACTTCGTCCCTTCCTCCGACAAAGAAGGAGGTTGACGATTTTATCAAATTGTTAAATAAGGTAGAGGAAGAAAGTCGTAAACGCGACCAAGAATATTTACGGAAAATAGGTAAACTGTAAAAGGCTCCGCTTCGGCGGGGCTTTTTTATTGTAGTTTTATCAAGCATCTGCCTGGTTTACTTTTGCATTGTTATTAATGCAAAACTGAACTATGGCGAAGAACGAACGTTACGTCATCACAACAGAGATCAATGGTCAGCAAGCCATTGATATGCTCGATAAGCTGACGAAGAAGGTAGAGAGACTGGAGAAAGCTAAGAAAGACGCTCTCTCTCTTGGGCATACCTCATGGATAGAGGGCTTGGATAAGAAACTGAAATCTGCCACAAGGGAAATGGAGCGCTTCCGCCAGCAAACCATGTCCGTAAATGATATCCTGGCAAACCTTTCCTCAGCGTCCCTGGATCAGATTAACAAGGCAATGCGTTCCCTCCGCATGCAGATGAAAGGGTTACCTTCTGACAGTGCGGAGTTCAAGGTGTTGAACGGTCAGCTGGAGCAATGCAAAGCCCGGTTGGCAGAGATAAAGTCAGAAGGCAAAAATGCTGCAGAGGGCTTTGCTACTTTCCATGATAAAGCGCAGTTCCTCTACCGTGTCATACATAATCTTGAGCACACTTCTTTGGATAATCTTAACCGGGCAGCTGCTTTACTCCGAGAGAACATGGCTGGGCTGGATCCGACATCGGGTCCCTGGAAAGCCGAGAATCAGCACCTTGTAATGATAGAAGGCAGGATAGCTGCCATCAATGCGCAGCAAAAACAGCTTGCGTCAACAATTGACCGTTATGACAAGGAGATTCAGGAGGCTAACAAATCCATTGAGGTAACCAGGCGTGAGACTGAATTAGTCAATAAGACGCTGACAAGTATCAGTTCTGCCAATATACGTGACCTGGAGTACTCCATCAAGATACTGAATGAGCGGATGCGTAAAATCCCTCGCGGTACTGCCGAGTTCCGGGAGATGGAACTGCAAGTAAAGAAGCTCCGTACTGAGTTGGAGAGAACACGGTATGAGGGCAAGGCGCAACAAGGTTGGCTAAGCCGTATGGCTGACGGCTTCAACAAGGTTCAGGGTGCCTTCATAATCTTGATTACAATGTTTACCCAGCTCCGCTTCCGTATCCAGCAATGTATCGCTGACTTCGCCCAGATGGAGGAGGAGATGGCTAACGTGCGTAAATATACCGGGCAGACAACCGAAGAGGTACACGAAATGAACGAGGAGTTCAAGAGGACAGATACACGTACGTCTCGTGAGCGGTTGAATCAACTCGCTGGTGATGCCGGCAGGCTGGGCATCAAAGGCAAGCAGGGTATCATGGACTTCGTTGATGCCGCCGATAAGATAAACGTCTCCCTGGGCGATGACCTTGGTGAGAACGCCGTGAAGAACATCGGTAAGCTGGCTCAGACCTTCGGTGAGGATAAGCGGATGGGATTGCGAGGTGCCATGCTTGCAACGGGTTCCGCTGTCAATGAGCTGTCGCAGAACTCTTCGGCTGCAGCCGGATATCTTGTTGACTTCACCGCCCGGATGGCAGGTGTCTCTAACCAGGCTAATATCGCACAGACAGCCATCATGGGATATGCTGCTGTGCTCGACGAGAATATGCTGAGGGACGAGACGGCTTCCACCGCACTTACCAACTTCATCAATAAGATGTTCACGGATACGGAGAAATTCGCCAATATGGCAGGCATAAAAGTCAAGGATTTCTCAGATCTCCTGCGTACCGATGCCAACCAGGCTGTCATCACCTTCCTCAAGGCGATGAAGGAGAAGGGCGGATTCGCTGAGCTGGCTCCCTTGCTGAATGACATGAACCTGTCCGGGCAGCGTGCCGTCTCTGTGCTGACTGTCCTCGCAAATCGTGTCGATGATGTGCAGGAACGTCAGAAACTGGCGAATGTCGAGTATCAGAAGGCTACTTCTATTCTCAAAGAGTTCAATGTCCAGAACAATACGGTGCAGGCGCGCTTGGATAAGCGTCGTAAGCAATTCCATGACCTGAGTGTAGAACTTGGCGAACGGCTTATACCTATGGCAGAACACACTATGTCATTGGCTTCAGCCTTTGTCAAAGTGTTGAATGAGTCTATTAAATTCGTAGCCAAATACCGTTCTACTATCATACTACTGTCCACTGCCATTGGTCTGCTCGTCTTGAAAAAAAATGCAGACGTGCTGATCTCAAAAGCGGAGGTAATATGGAATGAGAGAGTCGCTGTGGCTTTTAGTAAATTATGGGGTGTTCTTAGGGCGAATCCTTATGCTGCGGTTGCCGCTGTCGCCTCTGCAGTAATAGGCTTGCTGATAGATCATGTCGCAAGTGCGAATAAGGCTAGCAAAGCTCTGGACGGACTGAATAAAGTGCGTGAGAACGCGAAGGTGAAAATGGAGGAGGAACGTGGTGAGCTGGAATTGCTGATCTCCGCCTCCAAGGATGAGAGACTGAGCCTTGACGAGCGTAAACGGTCCATCAATGCCATCAAGTCCATAGTTCCCGGATATATAGAGCAGCTGGATGAGGAGACTGGTAAATACAAGGAGAACAAGAAGGCTCTTGATGATTATCTCGCATCTCTCGCTCATAAGTATGAACTGGAGGGCGCTAAGGAACTGTTGGCTGACCTAGGCAGTCAGATTGCCAAGGTGCGTACGGAAATAACCAAGGCGGAAAAGGCGGCTAAAGATACAAAGGTGCTGCAGTCTTCTGTGGCTAAGGCAACTGGCTATAATCAAGCAGAGACAATGTTCCTCCACCATAATACCAGTCAGGCGGAGAGTCATTTGCAAGATGCCAACAAAAGGCTTGAGAACCTCCTTAAGCAAAGGCAGGGAATATATGATACTTACGGCGTGGATTTGAAAAAGGATGCCATTAGGTCTGCCGAGCAAGAAAATGGGGAAAATAATGATGATGTCCAGCCTGGTCCCACAGGCAGTTCCGGAAAGGACGATAAGAAGGATCCTGCGGAGGAACTGAAAAAACAACTCAAGGAGCAGGAGGATCTTCGCAAGGCCGCCACTGATGCCGAACTTGCCGATAATATGCTGAGATACCGTGCAGGTGAGCAGGATTACCGTCAGTTCCTTGCCAACCAGCAGCGCATTCAGGAACAAGGGCTGCAGAGGCGTATGGAGGTCTGGAGAGCCCATTCAGAGCAATACCCCTTGGAGTATAGCCGGCTGGAGAAACGTCTTGCTGCTCTCCAGCTGAACGGGGATGAGGAACTGGGGCGTATGCGCGTGGATGAGCTGGAGCGCAACCACCAAGCCCTTCTTGCCCATTGGGAGTCGGAGTTCAACGATGTGAGCAGCAGTCTCTACCAGAATCAGCATGAGCAAAACGAGATACTCTTCCAGGAGGATATCATGTACCTCCGGGAGAAAGCGGCGTTGTACCGGGAAGGCTCCTATGAGCGCATGCAGGTAGAGTGGGAGATTGATGAGAGAATCGAGCAGCATAAACTGGACAATCAACGCTCCTTCCAGCAGATGCTTCGTGATGTCCGGATGAATTATCTGGAGGCAGGCGACAACGAACGTATGGCTGCCGAGCTGGCAAACCTCGAGGTGCTTAACAATAACAAACTGTTGGCAGAGGAGGATTACCAGCGCGCCAAACTCGCCATTCAGGCTAAATACTCTAAGAGCCAGTCACCGGGTGAGAAAACCCAGGCTACGGCAAACGACATGCTCAAGGTGGCTGGCGATCAGGCAAGGAACTCGCTTGGCTCCTCTGCAGACACATTCTTCGTGGGTACTATCCAACAGTACACCACAACCATGGAGAAGTTAAAAGAACTCTATGGTAATGACCAGCAAAACCATGAGGCTTATCTGCAGGCGAAAGCGCAAGCAACGGCACAGTTCTGCCAGCAGATGGCTCAGCAGTTGCAAGTGGCATACGACAGTGTCAACCAGATTCTGAGTTCCGTTTCCAACCTGTATTCCGCACAAGCGGACTACGAAACAGCACAAGTTGAGAAAAAATACGAAAAGCAGATTGCTGCCGCCGGAAAGAACCAGGTACGGCAGAAAAAGCTGGAGGAGAAAAAGGAGAAGGAGATAGCAGCTATCAAGACAAAGTACAACCGGAAACAGGTTAAGATGCAAATTGCCCAGGCGCTGGCACAGACAGCCATCGGTGCCCTGAATGCCTATTGCTCTGTCTGGGCAGGCGCTCCCTGGCCTGCCAATCAGGTGCTGGCACCTATAGCGGCAGCCATGGCCGTAGCTGCCGGTATGCTGCAGGTGGCAGCCATCAAGAAACAGGCTGCAGCCCAGGAGGCAGGCTATTATGAGGGTGGCTATACCGGCGGTAACAAGTATCACCGGGAGGCAGGTGTGGTGCATGAGGGCGAGTTCGTCGCCAACCACCATGCGGTAAACAATCCGGCTATCACTCCCATGCTCGACCTGATCGATCGTGCCCAGCGCAACAACACTGTCGGATCACTAACCGCTGCCGATGTGACACGGCAGCTTGGACAGGGTGCAAGTGTGGTGGCTCCAGTGGTGAATGTCACTACCGACAATGCGGACATGCAGGAGTCTGCAGACCAACTGTCATCAGCGGCTCAGGAACTGCGCGAGAAACTGTCAGAGCCGATACCCTGCTACGTGGTGCTGGATGGTCCCGACGGGCTGATGGCTCAGATTAAACATTTGGAAAAGTTGAAGGATATATGATACGGTGCTATGTTAATAACCAGGTCTGTTTCCCCGACCTGAAGAGTGAGATAAAACTGACAAAGGAGAATCCTTACGTAAAGAACAGCGACTCCTATACCATGGATATCAGTTTCCCCATGGCTATACCGGAGAATGCCAGGTGCTTCGGTAGTGTCCACCGCCCTGATGTTTCTAAGCGTATGGAACTGTTCGATGGCTGTCTGCTGTATGCCGACAATATCCTGTTAATCAGTGGTTCTGGGAGAATAACTGAGGTCACTGAGTCGGCTGTCAAGCTGCAGATTGTCGGAGGCTACACCAACGTGAGATATCGGGCGGACTTCCTGAAGGTGTTCATCGACCGCATCGATACCTATCCGGCTGTCGACGAGAAATACAACCATAACCATTTGGAGTATGACAGGATTCCTGAGTCTGAGATGGTGTGGGTCCGGGATGAGATAAGGGCTAAGGGCTATGTGGGAGACAAATACCGGTATGTGTTCATGCCTACCTATGATGTTGACAATGACATCATCGTCAACTTCACGGCATTGACGATTAGGGGTAATGATTACGGGTATACTTCCCTGAACAACATCGCCGTACAGCCGAACCTGATGATGGTGCTTAAGTGTGTACTGCAGTATATGGGATACTCCGTCAAGGAGAATGAATACGATGTCGCCCCATGGAACGAACTCATCATCGCCAACGCGCGGCAGACTGTGAATATCGCCTATGCCTTGCCGCATTGGTCTGTGAATAAGTTCCTCGACGAGTTCCGGAAACTTTTCAACGCCTCCTTTATCTTTGATGACAACAAAAAAGAGGTCAGCATCAGGAGGAACAACGAGATTGATACGTCACTGGATGCAGCCTACGAGGTGGCTGAGGAGTACAAGACGAACTTCGACGAGGACGGCATCGAGTACCTGGGCGGGTCGAACATCAACTATGACCTCAGGGGTGGGGACAGGACAATGGACGATATTCCCGCAGAGGTGCTGCAGATGTTCGAGGTTCTGGAGTATCCGACTTATACCGTACTGCTCACAGCATTCCAGTCTATGAGCGAGAAAGACAAGTTCACGCACGTTTTCCACTGCAATATGGGCTATTTCTTCTACGGACACAAATACGACGACAACGATGAGGATACAGGAGAATTCATCCTCAAGCGTTTCGGGACATTCGGACCACTGTACAGGGACGTGGATAGTGAGACTTTCGTGACACTGAAGATGTGTCCTGCCAATATGGTCAAGAAAGTCTACGACACTTATTACATGGTGAACGGTACCACAGACAGCTTCTACAAGCAGACATGGCGGAATCTGCTGACACTTCCGAATGTAGAGAACCCTGACGGGAATTCATATATCGACTATGACGAGAAAGGTTACCTGTCTGTATCCAACATCATTGAGGACAGCGAGTCGAAGGATACGGAGGAGACGGATGACGACAACGTCATATTTCTCATCTGGGCTGACGAGTATGCTTACAACCCGCCGCAATCAAATGACGCAACGTATGGTATCCCAACCTCAGAGGTGGATTATCGTACAGGATATCAGAAAAAGGCATATTCCATGGCATTAACCGATGCACATCCTAATTCTCACCATATCGGAGAGCTGCACAGGGGAAGCATCAAGATTGAGAGCACCGTTGATGTCAACAATGAGATTTGCTATAAGTTTCTGGTGGATGGCATACCTGACCCTACACGGATATATGTCTTCCACAATAAACGGTATCTGGCTTCGAGAATAGAAATTAAAATCACCGATGCGGGTATCGACCGACTGAAGACCGGTTATTTCTATGAGATACTATAGCTATAGCTTTCCGTCGAAGTGCTTGACGCATTCGGGGACTATCTTACCGCGCTTGAGGTATTTGTTTGTTACTGCAATGTCTGAGTGTCCAGCCTGGTCCCTTGCCACCACCACGCCCTCAGCGTTGGCGAGGTCACGGATGCCGGAGTCCTTCAGGCTGTAGAACTGATAACTGTCGGGCCACTTCAGGGCTCGGCGCATTTTCCTCCACTCAAACCGGAATGCGTTCAGATAGGTCATATCCTCGCCAGGGAGGAACTTCCAGCTGAAAAGATACTCGTGGTTGCCATGGCTGAACACGTTCAGCTCATACATCAGCTTGATAAGCTTGCCGTTCAGCCCCACGGTGCGCTCCCTGCCGTTCTTTGACACACTTGCCGGCACCGTTATCTCCATCCGCTCAATGGAGATATCCCTCAACCGGATGTGCCGTAACTCGTCGGGTCGTATAAATGTGTAGTATTCCATCATGCAGGCAAGCAGGAATGGTCTGTTATATTTATATAGGTATACGCGCATGTGCGCGAGAGCCTCGGGTGTCAGTGCGTCTCGTTTCTTCTCGTCCTCCCGGAGCTGCTTGATGTTCTCCACGGGGTTTTTCTCAATGTACTTCCTGTCAATGAGCCAGCTGCTGAAGGCGGAGAGCCATGTGCGGTGGTTGTTCCTGGTCCTGGCACTGACATCCTTGTCAAGAATCAGGTAATCTAGGTAGTCTATGCAAAAGCCCTGGTCAAACTGGTAGATGAACTTCACCTCCGGCTGGCACTCGTCAAGGTAGGTCTCCAGCGCGCCCAGACGGCTCTTGTAGTCATACACCGTCTTGGGCTTCATCGCTTTTTGGTGCTCCATGGCATCCAGGTAGACACCGTAGATCTCAAGCACCTTCCTGATGGGTACCATCTGCCTGGTGGTCTCAGCATGGATAAACGGATTCCACCCGTTCATCAGTGCGTCACTGATACGCCTGATGAGCAGTGTGGCATACCGCTTACGGTCTCCAGCGAGTTTGATTCGGTCAAGCATGTACTTCTTGCGCTTGAGCCTGTTGGTGACCGGGTCGTAAGCCGTGAAGCCTACGTACCATTGCTTCCCCTTGTAGAGCTGGGGTAGGGTGAATGTCCGGATTATACACGCGGGCGAGGTGTTTTCTAAGCTATATGCCATTTTTTTTTCTTGCGAAAGATGGCTCTCTCCCGCAAGAAAGTTAATACTATTGTCTGTCCCATGCCCGTATTTGTCCGAGTACTGGGGTACCTTAACGCAAGAAGCCCCGATAAACAGGGCTCCTTCAAGGTTGTTAGTTGCGGAGGCAGGACTCGAACATGCGACCTCCAGGTTATGAGCCTGGCGAGCTACCAACTGCTCCACTCCGCGATCATTTCTTCTAAGCGGGTGCAAAGGTACGACTATTTTCTGAAAACACA
>Ga0310691_10004926_pt1 | contig 14822 bp, 12 predicted proteins | sample 176DNAGHGlowgp2_FD_203887 | JGI IMG/M metagenome (GOLD analysis project Ga0310691, IMG submission 203887) | Sheep rumen microbial communities from Palmerston North, Manawatu-Wanganui, New Zealand - 1766 DNA GHGlow gp2 (v2) (version 2) | ecosystem: Host-associated > Mammals > Digestive system >... | reverse complement strand
GGATTAAGTTCACCAGCAAACTGTGATTCACCTTCATTATAAACAATATAGTTTCTTAAATTATTAGCGGTATTAAAGACAACATTCTTATTTACCGTACTTGTCCACGACCAAAAGGCATAACTGCTTGCTATTGCAATTATACCCACAAAGAAAACAACGATTGTAAGAATTACAATTTTTCTCTTTTCCATAAGGTCACCTTTCAAATAGTCTACTCAACTATTTTTACTCTATTTATAGTATAACATTTTTATATAATTAAGACAACATTATTTAGAGAAAAAAGTAATAAAAATACATACAGTTAACGACTAACTATATGTATTTTTATTTAATCTAACTATTTAATTTCATTCAACTAATACTAATTTCTGATTAGCAATTGCATATACCCTATATTGGCGATAATTCTCATCATTTACACCATCAATTTTGTTAAATTTTACAAGCACTAACTCATCAGGATTATCAATCATAGCTGATATCCATCCAATTTGCTCAAAATCATCATTCTTACTACCAGCAAATTGCCAAACAGAATTTACCCCCTCTAAATTAGTTGCCAAACGATAAAAGTAATATGTTTGACCACTTTCATCATAATAACCTATAATTTGTTTATTATTATATCCCTGTATACTGCTAACATAATCGCCAAGAACAATTTCTTCGCCATTAATTTTAATTTCTAAATCATTAACGGCAGCACTATCACTAGCAAAAGTAATGGTATCTACCAGTTTTAAACTTGAAGGATTATCTTTTTCTAAAATGTCTCTTATTTCTGACTCAGTTAATTTTATATCATTATTCTTCTTGCAACTAGTCATTAACAAGCAGAAAAGAATCAACACCAATAGCGATATTTTTTTTGACATTATATACCTCATTCAAAGTATCCTTTACCAATAAACTCTCTAATAATTGATAATGAAGGTACATCATCACTAGGTATTGGTAATACTAAATTTAAAAGTTCAATTAATCTTAAAGCCGTCATATATTCAGGATCATCTGATTGTACCTTATATAATAAAGGCAGTGCATATACCTTCATTACCGGAAGTTCATAAGCTAAAAATGTATTAAATATTACATCGGCACTATCTTGATATGGAAAAACATATTTTTCCTCGCCATTTCTAACCTCTGACCAAGTAGAAAGTGTATGTGATGGACTATATCCTCTGTTTCGATTATCCCTTACCATTCTTCTTAAAAGCCTAATATCAGTAAGATTTATACGATTATCATCATCAATATTTAAGTATACTAGTGGTGATATATATATTTTAAATTTCTTATTTTTAGGAATATCAGTAAGTATCTCATCTGATAAAGCATGTAATCCCTCGACTATCAAAACATCATTCTCTTTCATCTGAATTGTTTTATGATATTCTTTCATTCCTGTAATAAAATTAAAAGTTGGTATTGTTACTTCATTCCCTTTTAACAGTTTTTCTATTTGACTATTAAATAATTTAATATCAATAGCTCTTAAGCTTTCAAAATCAGGTTTGCCATTTTCATTAAGTGGTGTATCTTTTCTTTCCAAGAAATAATCATCTAAAGATAATGGTACTGGATTAAGTCCCATTGTTTTTAAAAATAAAGATAATTTTTTGGCAGAAGTTGTTTTTCCAGACGAAGATGGGCCAGATAATAAAATTATTTTTATTTTGTCTCTCTTGTCTCTTATCTCTCCAGCAATACTCTGTAATCTATAATCTTGAATCGATTCCGATAAGTTAATTAATTCAGCTGCATCCATACTAACAATAGCATCATTAAGTTCACCAACACTACTGATATTTAAAATTTTTGCCCATTCAAGATATTCATTTACATTATTAAAGAATTGTTCATGATGCGTATATTTTACAATCTTGCCATTATCATATATTGAAGGAAATCTAAGAATAATTCCTTTGCCCGGTAACAATGTTAAATCATAGTATTTAAGAACCGAGCTATCATGTGGTAAACTACCTAAAAAATAGTTATATACACCATCAAACTTATATAAAGTAACATACTTATTTTTGTCATAAAATAGTGTCTTTATCTTATCATCACGTTTGATTCCTTTAAAGTAAGTAACAGCTTCATTCATTGTTGTTTCAATTTTTTCAAAGGTTAATGCTTTATCAACCTTACTTTTCATTATTTTTTTTATCTCTTTAATATTATCTTCAGTTACTTCTTTACTAGTCTCAAAAAATACTCCTCGATCAATTGAATTTCTAACTTTAATATCCGTGTTTTTACCTAACACTTCCAAAGCACTAACTTTAAATAAAAATGTAAGTCCTTTTTCATATACTCGTGCTCCTTCAAGACTATCAATACCGCAAAGTTTAAGATTACCACTACGACTAATTGCATCATTGTAATTAATTATTCCATTATTAAAGACTCCACAAATTATCTCTTTATCAGGAGCCATATCCCTAACTATTTCTTCTAATTTTATACCTTTACGATATTCTTTTTTTGTTCCATCGGTAAAAGTAATAATAACATTATCCATAATATCACTTCCTATCGTAATATAATTATATCATAGATTTTAAATTTTATATCAAGAAAAAAGAAAGATTATTCTTTCTTTTACTTATCAGTTGATCCAAATCCACCGGTTCTAGTCCCTGCCCCTTTATCATTATCGGTAATCAAGTATTTCATAAATACCCCTTGGCCAATTGCCTCACCCTTTTTAATCATAATATCTTCATCTTTGACATTGTAAAAAGCAAACATAATATGGCCATCATTATCCTGGTTCTCATAATAATCTTTATCGATTACTCCAACTGAATTTGATAATACTAATCCCTTTTTCTTAGGATTAGAGCTACGATTATATAAGTATAAAACTTCATCATCCAACATATAAGCTTTTATCCCCGTAGGAATCAATACTGGCACTTTATTTAAACTAGGTACTAATGTATCTTCAGCGGCTTCAAAATCATAACCAGCTGCATGCATTGTCTTTCTAATTGGTAAATTGATATTTTTATCTTCCCAACCTTTGGCTATTTCAAATCCTCTATTCATGCTATTTAGCCTTTTCTACTTTAAATTTAACTTTATAATCGTTGATATCGTATTCGTCAGTTAAATCATCGCTTTCATTAAATTCAAGCGCTAACGTCTCATCCATAATAAACTTAACAAAATTATGAATATTATCAGTATATTCTTTATCGGCTTTATAATAAATAATTACTCTATCAGCAATATCAAAACCGTTATTCTTTCTAATTTGTTGAATCTTACTAATCGTCTCCCTTGCAAGTCCTTCATTAATAAGTTCTTCAGTTAAAGTTGTATTAAGAACAACGAAATCATCACCGGCATACGCTGTATTAAAACCTTCTTTAGATTCAACTCTTACTTCAGTCATATCAGGTGTTACTACAAAATCTTCATTATCTAATTTTATTGTAATTTCTTTACCATTAATTAAATTCATTTTATCAGTAGTTGTTAAATTCAATAAACTTTCTTGGAATAACTTAATTTTAGGGCCCAATACTTTACCAACAACTTTAAAATTAGGTTTAATTATAAAATTAATATATTCAGATAAATTATTTTCAAATCTAACACTCTTAACATTCAGTTCTTCCATTATTAAATTAGTCAAGTCACCAATAATTTTTTCTTTCTTACCATCTAAAATAACTTCACTAATTGGTTGTCTTACCTTAATCTTAGCCTCTTCACGAACATTTCTACCTAAACTAATTAAATTTCTTACTAAATCCATTCTCTCTTCAATTTCTTCATCAATTAATTTTTCATCATAAGTTGGATAGTCACTTAAATGAACACTCTCAAGTCCAGTTAAATTGCGATACATTTCTTCAGTAATATATGGAATAACTGGTGCACATAATTTAGTTAATCCAAGTAATACTTCATAAGTTGTTATATAAACCGCTTTTTTACTATCATCCATCTCTGATGCCCAGAAACGATCCCTATTACGTCTAATATACCAATTAGATAAATCCTCAGATACAAATGAAGTAATAAGTCTTACCACATTGTTTAAATCATATCTATCATATTCATATGTAACATTTTTAACTAACTTATTATATTTAGATATTAACCATTTATCAATAAGCAATCTATCTTTTACTGCAATATCACACTCTTTAATATCTATATTGTCAATATTCGCATAAGTTTGGAAGAAAGAATAAGTGTTTTTAAATGGATTAAAGAATTTACTATGTACTTCCTTTAAACCTTCTAAATCGAATTTTAATGGTGTCCATACTGGAGATACATAGAACATATACCATCTAACATTATCAGCTCCGTATTCTTTAATTGTTTCAATTGGATCGATAATATTTCCCGTAGATTTACTCATTTTCTTACCTTGACCATCCAAAACCATATCATTAACTACGACATTTTTAAAACATGACTTGCCAGATATAATTGTTGATATAACAAGTAGAACATAGAACCATCCACGAGTTTGATCTAAGCCTTCAGCAATAAAATCAGCTGGAAATTGTGACTCAAATAATTCTTTATTTTCAAACGGATAATGGAACTGAGCATAAGGCATACTACCAGAATCAAACCATACATCAAGAACATCTAATACCCTATTCATTGTTTTGCCACAATCAGCACATTTTATATGTAATTCATCTACATATGGTCTATGTAATTCTATTTTATGAACATCGATGTCTTCAATTACTTTTTCTTGTAATTCATCTAATGACCCAATTACTTCCTTATGACCACACTCACATTCCCAAATAGGCATTGGACAACCCCAGTATCTACTTCTAGAAATTCCCCAATCGATCATGTTATCAAGCCAATTAGCAAATCTTCTTTCTCCAACATAATCAGGATACCAATTGATTTCCTTATTAGCATTGATTATCTCATCTTTACAAGCAGTAGTCTTAACATACCAAGCAGGTTTTGGATAACTAATCAAAGCACTCTTGCATCTCCAGCAATGTGGATAATCATGAGTGATTTTTTCTTTCTTAAATAATTTGTCATTTTCTTTTAAATATTTAATTATATCAAGTTCTAATTCCTTATCAGTAACTAGTCTTCCCTTCCAAGGACCTTCAATATAACAACCATCTGGTCCTACTGGATTAACAAAAGCGATACCATTTTCATTGCATACGCGATTATCGTCAGCACCATACGCTGGCGCAATATGAACAATGCCAGTACCATCTTCAGCTGTAACATAATTATCAGCGAGTACCTCAAATGCTTTGCCATCTACCTTAACGAAAGGCAATAGTTGTTCATACTTTATGCCTTTTAAATCAGTTCCTTTATATGTTTCTAATACTTTAATATCTTCACCAAGTACTTTTTGGGCTAATGTTTCACACAAGATAAATTTATATCCCATAGATTCAACTTTAACATACGTTAAATCAGGATTAACACACAAAGCAACATTAGCCATAAGAGTCCAAGGAGTTGTCGTCCACACTAAGAAATAAGCATCTTCATCAGCTTTCTTAAATGGCACAATAACCGTATTAACAGGATCTTCCTGGTACCCTTGAGCAACCTCATTTTGTGATAACTCAGTACCACATCTTGGACAATACCATAGAACTTTATTACCATGATAGATTAATCCTTTTTTATCCATTTCTTTAATAATCCACCACTCTGATTCAATAAATTCATTTGAACAAGTTACATATGGCTTTTCACAATCGATAAATTGCCCCATCATTGATGTTAACAAATTAATTTCATCAATATTCGTAGCTGTCGCATTATTACATTCACGACAGAAATTTTCAATTCCAAATTTTTCAATATCAGCCTTCGTAGAAAAACCTAATTTTTTCTCAACATTAACTTCAATTGGTAATCCGTGGGTATCAAGCCCAATCTTTCTTAAGACATGGTATCCTTTCATAGTTTTATATTTTGTAAATGAATCTTTTATTGCTTTCGCTAACACATGATGAATTCCAGGTTTCGCATTAGCATAAATTGGTCCATCATAAAACACAAAATCTGGAGCATCTTTCCTAAGTTCATTTTGACGCTCGGTAATACTATTAATACCTCCCCAACTCTCTAAAATATCAGCTTCTACTTCACTTACTTTTCTTTTGTCTAACTCTTTAAATTCCATAATATCCTCCTTACAATTAAAAAGTCCTCATTATATCTCTATAATAAGGACGAAATTATTCCGCGGTACCACCTTAGTTCACAAAAGTGCTCTTAATTTAATATAACGGTTTTAACCGATCTTTTCTAATATCAAAAAGATGCATCAAGAGTGATCTATATTATCTTCTTCATCTAACTTCGCACCAACCAGTTATTCTCTCAAATTCAAAGATAATACCGTCTCCATCACTTGCTTTAACAACAAATCTCTTTAATTATATTAAAATATCTATGTTTTGTCAACGAAATTAGCCTAATTTAAAACTTTTTTATAACTACTAAAATTTAAATACTATATTTACATATCTATAGATATTTAAATCCTGTATTATCAGTTATTTATTATCATAAAAAGGATTATTTTCAATATACACATTTTAACAAACTACTGTTTGTTCATTTGGTTGACTTCTACCATTTTCTTTGCTATTATCTTTATACATAGATAGTCAGGAGTGGTTTATTTGATTAAAGCAAAAGGATATATAGATTTCACAGAAAAAACGGTTAACTGTAAAAAAGATTATGACTATATAATATTTGACGCAAATTATTTTATAGATAATAATGGCATAAAACATTTTGTTGATGGCAAGAAAGTTGTACTGGATTATAGTGAAAAAGAATTAGAAATAGCAAAATGGTTAGGGAAAACATTTGGCGGTAAAATATATATGCTACCCAAAATAAACATTCCCGAAGGAATAAAAACAGCTGATTATTTATTTAAAAATGAATTATGGGATTTAAAAGAAATCAATTCTTCTGGCAAAAGAGTAATAGATAATAGAATTAATGGTAATAAACGCCAAGCAAAAAACTATATATTTGACATTACAAAAACAAAACTAACTAATGAAGCAGTGTTAAAACAAATAGAAAATATATATAAATCAAATGATAGATTATGGATTGATAAAATTATTGTTAAAAAATATAATTATGTACTAGCAGTATATAAAAGAAAATAAGATTGACCCCCAGCCAATGCGGCCGAGGACCAATCTCATTAAATAAATTATACAATAATCACAAATTTATGTCAATTATTTATAACCTTAAATTCTTACATAGTATGAACACGTACTTTTTTCATACCATCAGGCTTCTTAGTACTTATTTCTTTTTCATCATCACTAACAATTGCTAAATAATCATCAATTTTTTTTCTTAAAATATCGCTTTCTAATGTTATCTTACTACTTTCAGTATCACGTCTAATCATTTCAGCAATTTCCATTTCCAAAGTTGTAAGTTTATCTAATGTCTGAATAGCAATATTCCTTTCAGAATCAGTTAAAGTTAATTTAGTACTACTATTACATAATTCCTGACATTTATTTGTATATTCATCTAAGATATCTCTTAATTCAAGTAATTTTTGACGTCTTTCACTTTTACTTAATTTATTAGCACCATCCATAATCGTACTCATATAATTAATAATGCTATTTTTATAGACATCTTGCTTTACTTCTTCTTTCTTTAACTCATTATTAACTTTTAAGCTTACCTCTTTTTTCTTTGCTAATAACTTAGTTATCCTTTTTATTTTTAATTTCATAATTTTAGCCATTCTAAATGGAAGTGATAAAATACTATTATCTTCAATTAAAATTAAAATCAATGTAATTATAGAAACAAGCGATAAAATCAAAGGGATTACTGAAATTAGTGCTTTATACGTACCTATAAGCCAGCAACTAAATGGCATTCCAAATATTCCTAGGATAGCGCCAATTAAAACAAGCGCTTTGTAAATATTTAATCTTTTAACAAGGTCATGTAAATATTTCAAGTAAATTTTTGTATCTGCAACATTTAAATTTTTACCACATTCACCATTTTTAACAATTTCTGCTTGCTTATCGTGTTGTTTAGTAAATTCAGCCAATTCATCTAGTTTTTCTTTAAGTAGTGGATAATACTCTTTAGAATCTTTAATACATAATTCATAATTCTCATAATGCTTATTATAATTAAATTTAATACAATATCTATCCTCACCAGATTGATAAACAAAAGCATCATACTCTAAAGTAGCATTATTATCATCATCTAAGTATGGGCCACCCTTGTTGACTCTATAACTTAATTTTCTTAAAAACTTATTAATAGATATTTCGTGTTTTTTTGTATTAGATAAAGATCCTCCATAGATGTCATAATATACTTCCTCATGAGTATTCCATTTAACTGTTCCATATTCAGTTATATTCATATTCATAAAAATACCCCTCTTTCATAAGACGGGTATATATAATAACACGGTTGTTCGTTTTTGTCAAACTAGATGGTATAAGAATCTTCCAAAGAAAATTCAACATTTTCATTGATCCAATTCTTTCTTGGTTCTACGGCATCTCCCATTAGGATACTTACTCTTTTTTCAGCTAATGCCGCATCGATAATTTTTACTTTAACTAAACTACGATATTTTGGATCCATTGTCGTATCGCATAACTGATCAGCGTTCATTTCACCAAGTCCTTTATATCTTTGAATTTTGTAATTTGTTTTACCGGCTGTCTGTTTTTTTAACTCTTCATTAGTCCATAAATACTGATCTTTTCCACCAATACTTAATTTATAAAGTGGAGGCATCGCAATAAATAATCTACCATCTTCGATTAATGGTTTCATATACCTATAAAAGAATGTTAATAATAGACATTGAATATGAGCACCATCATCATCAGCATCGGTCATAATAATTACTTTGCCATAATTACATTCTTTAATATTAAAGTCATTACCAATTCCCGCTCCGATTGTATGTATTAAGGTATTAATTTCCTCATTTTTAAATATATCTTCTAACTTAGCTTTTTCGGTATTAATAACTTTACCACGAAGTGGTAAGATAGCTTGTGTTTTTCTATCTCTTCCTTGTTTAGCAGAACCACCAGCAGAGTCACCTTCGACAATAAATAATTCACATTTATCTCTTTCTTTGGATGTAGCTGGCGTAAGTTTACCAGATAAAATTCTTTCAATCTTTTTATTATCTTTTCCTTTTCTTGTCTCTTCCCTAGCTTTTCTTGCTGCCTCTCTAGCTTCTTTTCCCTTTAACGCTTTACCAATAATCTTACTAGCTACCGCATTGTTTTCTTCCAAAAAGAATCTTAATTTTTCAGTAACAATTGATTCAACAATCGTTCTTGCTACTGGTGTTCCTAGTTTAGATTTTGTTTGGCCTTCAAATTGTAATAAAGATTCGGGGATTTGGACGGCAATGATTGCTGTTAAGCCTTCTCTAACATCAGATCCTTCAAAAGCTTTATCCCTAGTTTTAATAAAGCCATTATCTTTAGCATAATCATTCAAGACTTTGGTAATTGCTGTTTTAAAACCGACCTCATGTGTACCTCCATCAGGGGTTTTTACATTATTAACGAATGAAATAATATTTTCACTATAACTATCCGTATATTGCATTCCAATTGAAACATTAATTTTATCTTTAGTAGCATCAAAGCATAATACTTTATGAAGTGGTTCTTTTCCCTCATTTAAGAATTCACAAAAAGCTGATATACCATTTTCATAGCAATATTTTTCTTCTCTATTTTCAAATTCATCGACTATTTCAATTGTAAGTCCATTAATAAGAAAAGCACATTCTTGCATTCTTTCACATATTGTTGAATAGTTAAAAGTAGTCGTTTCAAAAATAGTTGGATCAGGTTTAAATCTAACAGTTGTCCCAGTTCTTGCGGCTGTGCCAGTTTTCTTTAAAGGAATTTCAACATGACCACCATTATGAAATTTAATATAGTGTTCTTCTTTATCTCTTTTAATGGTTACTTCCATCCATTCAGATAATGCATTAACGACAGATGCACCAACACCATGAAGTCCACCAGATACCTTATAACCACCATCTGAAAATTTTCCACCAGCATGAAGTACTGTATAAATTACTTCAGGTGTACTCATACCTGATGAATGCATTCCGGTAGGCACCCCACGTCCATGGTCAGTTACTGAGATGCTACCATCAGTATGCATAACAATTTTAATATAATCGCCAAAGCCATTTAACGCTTCATCAACACAGTTATCGACGATTTCCCAAACCAAATGATGTAATCCTCTTTTATCCGTAGATCCAATATACATACCAGGTCTTTTTCTTACTGCTTCAAGTCCCTCTAATATCTTTATACTACTCTCATCATACTTCTCCATATAATCACCTAGAATAATTCTAACACATATTTTTTTATTTTTCAAACTACTTTACATATATAAAGTAAAGAAAAAAGGACTTTTATGTCCTTATACTACCCATTCATTTTAACTAAAGAACGTCTATATTGTTTTTGTGGTTCACCAACTGATAAAATATAATCACTAGTACCTACATTATGTTCTTGCAAAATAGAAGTTTCAGTTTCTTCACCACTAAAATTATATGATGGAACTAAAACATACTTCTCTTCCATTAATAAGGGAATTTTTTTATCATTTAAATGAACTTTATATTTTCTCTCATATAGTTCTGATTGTAGCAACATATCATAGTTTGTTCTTACATTAATATCTTTAAGCATTGAAGCAAGTTTCATCAATCTTTTACTTGCTTTATCAGCATACATATCCACATCACTATGTAATATTTTCATTGCAAAATAATCCATCAAACAATCTGTAGAAAGTATAAAACTATATGAGAAAACAGATGCTGCTAATGTAGCCTTAACATCATTACCACAAATAGAGCCAGCTGCCAAAAACATTGGTAAATTAAAGATATATTTATACTTATGAGCTCTAATTACTTTTATGGGTCCTAACGGTTGTTTAACATCATCAATTGCATTAAAAAAATCATAATTTATAAGTAACTTCATTTTTTTCACTTCCAAGATAAGTATTATAATATTGTAATAATTGATTGTCAATAAATTATATGGCCTCATTTGCTTTAATTTTGTTTAGCCTACTTACCGATACCTTAACACTTTGATACTCCGCATTAATAGTTCCCAACACCTCAAAATTAGTTATTATTTTAGCATAATATGAATAAATTAGTAAAACCGTACCAATTTCCATTCTTCCTGCACTTACTAAATAGATGGCATAGATAATTATTCCATATCTACATAGTTCAATAAAAGCAAGTACTAAAAATATCATCGCATTAACAAACAAATTAAACTTAGCATTGCTTTTTAAATAATTGATGGTACTTTTAATAAAACTATTATCTTTGACTTTTTCTCTTTTCTTTAAAATATCATAAATATTATGAATATTAATTGTTTTATAATCTAAATTATCTTTTCTATTTTTGTTTTCAATTTCAATTCTAGACCCAAAATATAAAATAACAATAATCATAAATATAGAAACAATTAAAGTAATTAAAAATATATAAAAATCAACTTTCAAAAAGTACATATAAATAACAAAAAACTCTAATACTTGAATAACTCTTGTTACCGCATTTCCAATAAATGTTCCAATAATATCAATATCATTATTAATAATATTGGTATATTCACCCAAAGTAATATTACTAACACTAGCTTCGGTAACTAAATTAGTATATTCTAAATATAATTTATTATAGTAATCATACCAAGTTTTTTGATTAAAATAACTCCATAAATAATATAATAAAGACAAAATAAGTGTAATTATTACTAACTTAAAAGAAGCTGGAAAATCCATTTCAGTGGCATAATTCACAGCTTTAGTCCAATAAACAGGAATTACTAATAGTAATCCCTGTATCATAATTGATGTTAGTATTTTTTTATATAATTCCTTTTTAGTTCTCTTAAGAATTGTAATAATATCCACTATATCACCCTATTCTAAGTCGATATAGTCACCATTCTCCATTCCAAATAACGCGGCATCAGTCCTATCTACATGTAATTCCAAAGTAAAATCATCACGCATCTTAATATGCACATTATCCATTACCTTGCCATTAAATATAATTTTAACTATATCACCATTATTATGCTCCGGTAATTCAGATTTATTACAATGAATATGTCTTGTTGCCCTAATGCAACAATTTTCTTTATAAATCTTTCCTTTTGGTCCCTTTAACCAAACACTTTCACTATTAGCTAAATCTCCACTATCTCTAATCGGTGGATCTATACCCAATAATTTTGCATCATCATTTGATACTTCAACTTGTGTATAATCCCTAAGTGGTCCCAATACCCTAACATGATCAAATGTATAGTTATCAGTACTAACTTCGACTATTTCTTCACATGCATATTGCCCTTTTTGACTTAAATCATTCCTTTTAGTAAATTCATAACCTTTACCAAATAAGATATCAGCATCTTCCCTACATAAATGAATATGTCTATTAGATACTCCTACTTTTATTTTCATTTTTTCCTCCTTTAGCACATTTTTTTATCTTTTTCATATAATAACTTGAAAATAATTATATTTTTTGTTATAATTAAAAGCGTGATGGACCTATAGCCAAGTGGTAAGGCGTGGGACTGCAACTCCCTGATCGTTGGTTCAAATCCGACTGGGTCCTCCATATGAATATTACTCTTGATTATTATCAAGAGTTTTTTATTGTCACTGTATAACTACTATTGCCACGATAATAGCCATTTTCATCAAAATCGTCTTCATCATCATAAGTAAATACAGTTAAAGTAATTGGTGAAGTAATTTTATCAGTTTTCCCACCTGCATATAATTTAATTGATGAATAGATAGTATCATCTTTAACATCTTCCATTTCAACATGACTATACCATGCACCATCAGCTTGATGAATATCATCATATAGGTATGTAAAAATATAGTATAAATCATACATCTTTGATGGATCCAAAAGAATTACTTCTTTCTTTTCATCAGCTGTCTCAAAACTAATATAATAGCCAATCTTATACTTATCAATATTTTCATAATTATTATAGTATTTATTAAAATTTTTCTTTGTACTACTACTACCGACATCTTCTTCATTTGTAAAATATACATCAAAAGAAGCAATATCTTCTTCATCTACAATTTTAGTTTCATATTCATGAACCAATTTACCATTCATATATAATCCAACCTCTATAGGATTATCATCTTTATAAGTATCTACCGGTTTAGGCGTTATATCAGGTTCATTACTTACTTCTTTAATATCATTTTCTTTATTAAATGTACATCCAGTAATCAACAATACTATAATTATTAACAATAAGTACTTCTTCATTTTATCACCTAAAATAAGTGTACCAAATTTCTAACAAAAAGTCCACATTATAAATTAAACTAAAAAAAGATGCAATTAAATTATAATTACATCTTAATAATTAATCTAGGTCTCTACTTACCAATATGACACTCTTTAGTTTGTATGTACCATTTATCTTTACATAATTATATCTATAAAAAGGTGCACCGGAAAATAATCCTATCAATTTTATTTCCTCGCCATCATAATTTCCTAATTTATTACCTTCCATATCATATAAAATTCCATCAACTAATTTTCCTATATCAACATCCATTGACAATTCTTGTTCATTATTTGTATAGCCAAATAATCTACTTACATAAACATCATCACTTGAACATACTTTCTTTTTTCTAGTAATTTGATTTTTTTTGATAGTATAAAGATAATCACCATATTGAAAATTATTAATATCATTAAATATCGATTCATTAACACCATAAAATAATATTTCAGCATTCTTAGTTATAATGCTTTCATTTATTTTATCATCTAATAGTTCATTTCTTTCAAGAAATCTAAATAAATAATTTAGTAATACAACATTATCAAGTTCATTTACTTTTATTTCTTTACCTTCTTCTATTCCAAGGTACAAACCATCAGTACAAGATACTGCATTAATATTTTTATATAAAGTTTCAACATCTTCTAATTTAACACTCTCAATCTTATCAAATGGTAACTTATTTTTATTAACTCTAACAATAATTATTACAAATGACAACAATAATATAATTATAAAAACAACAATAATAATAGTTTTATTACATTTTTTCCAAATTTTATTTATTTTAGCCGCCATTTTTTTTATATTATCTTTTATATTCATATTTCACCACTATTATAAGATTATCACAAAAAATAAATGTATGCAAGTATCATTATAATAAATGAAGCAAAAAGCAGAAATTTAAATTTCTGCTTTTTAACGATTATATTTTTTTTTGCAAGACATACTATGGTGCATTTGTATTCATACCATAAGTTACATTCGTATTAGGTCCTATCGAGAAGTATGCATATGCTGACTGATAGAAGTAAACACAATACCAAGTATTAGCTTTAAATGACTGATTAATAGTAATTGTTCCAGTATTTCCTGTCCATGAGAATGAATTAGGATATGATTGCGTAGTGAAATTGCCTGATTGATAAGCGGAACTTTCACCTTCAGTTACTTTATATTTTAATGTAACATTTGCTTCCTGACCTTGCATTTTTAATTTTACCTGTGTTGCTGCTGATGGAAGTTTAAATTTCACTCTCATTGTCCACCATAGTGTTCCACCACTTGATTGGTATGTCCAAGTATCTGTTCCAACTCTAAGTGAAGTACTACTTGAAGAAGTATAATCTGAAGCATGGAAAT
>Ga0310691_10004923_pt1 | contig 14827 bp, 13 predicted proteins | sample 176DNAGHGlowgp2_FD_203887 | JGI IMG/M metagenome (GOLD analysis project Ga0310691, IMG submission 203887) | Sheep rumen microbial communities from Palmerston North, Manawatu-Wanganui, New Zealand - 1766 DNA GHGlow gp2 (v2) (version 2) | ecosystem: Host-associated > Mammals > Digestive system >... | reverse complement strand
TTCCAAGGTCGCTTCGAACCTTGTTTTTCTCTATGTCGATGGCACTGATGACGATGATGATTTCAGCATCGTCCTTCATCTGCATGAGCATCTTGAGCTTGCTGTCCGGCTCAAATCCGGGCAGGACCCGGCTGGCATGGTAATCGTCGAAGAGTTTGCCGCCGAATTCCATGTATAGTTTGTCGCCGAACTTGGTGATACGTTCCCTGATGCGCTCAGATTGGATTTTGAGGTATTTTGCGTTGTCGAACCCGTATTTCATATGAGATGTCTTGAATACGGGTTACAAAATTAGTTAAACTCAAGAAAAAATACAACGATTAATCCGGAATTATATTTATCTTTAAAAGTTTTTTGTATTGCCTTATGGATAGATTCGATTTGGTAAAGGAGTCGTTCGAGAAGAAAGTGATTCCAGCAGAAGTGCCTGCCGAAAAAACCTCTGAGTATTTTGGTGAACTGGTCTTCGACCGCAAAAAGATGTGCAAATATCTGGACCAGGACACCCTCCAGGCCCTTTTGGCCTGCATAGAAGGAGGACAGGCGCTAGATCGTAAGACTGCGGACGGGGTCGCCCGCGGTATGAAGGAGTGGGCCATGGAACACGGAGTAACGCACGTCACCCACTGGTTCCAGCCTCTCACCGAAGGCACTGCCGAGAAGCATGACTCCCTGATCGACTATGATGGAAACGGGGGAGTAATTGAGACCTTCGATGGCAAGATGCTTGCCCAGCAGGAACCGGATGCGTCATCCTTTCCCAACGGGGGCATTCGAGCCACCTTTGAAGCACGCGGATACACTGCCTGGGACCCGACATCCCCGGTTTTCATCCTGGACGATACCCTCTGCATACCCACGGTATTCATATCTTATACAGGCGAAGCTCTGGACTATAAAACCCCTCTGAAGCGCTCCCTGAAGGCCGTTTGCGATGCGGCTGTGCCCATCTGCAAGCTGTTCAATCCTAATGTAAACAAGGTCTTCTCCTATCTTGGATGGGAGCAGGAGTATTTCCTCGTGGATGAATCCCTGTATTCCGCAAGGACGGACCTTATGATTACCGGGCGCACGCTGTTTGGGCACAGTTCATCCAAGAACCAGCAGCTGGACGACCACTATTTCGGGGCCATTCCGCCTAGAGTGGCCGCCTTTATGCGTGATCTTGAGGTGGCAGGGCATCGTCTTGGCATTCCTCTCAAAACCCGCCATAACGAAGTAGCCCCCAATCAGTTCGAACTGGCACCTATTTACGGTGAGGCAAATCTGGCGAACGACCAGAACCAGATAGTTATGAACCTGATGAACCGCATTGCCCGCAAGCACGGCTTTGTGGTGCTCCTTCACGAGAAACCCTTCGCCGGAGTCAACGGTTCCGGAAAGCATAATAACTGGTCTCTAGGCACGGATACCGGCACTCAGCTGCTTGCACCGGGTAAGGATGCCGACGGTAACCTTCAGTTCGTGACGTTCTTCGTGAATGTGCTGGCTGCAGTGCAGAAGCATAACGGGCTGCTCAAAGCCTCTATTGCAAGCGCCACCAACGCCCACAGGCTCGGCGCCAACGAGGCTCCTCCTGCAATAGTGTCCGCCTTTCTTGGCCGCACAATGACCGAAGTGCTTCACAAGCTCCTGGAGGTTCCTTCCGACACACCCATCGAAATCGCGGGTAAGAAGGGGAAAAAACTGGGGCTGGTTGAGATTCCGGAGATCTTCGTGGATAATACCGACCGCAACCGCACATCCCCCTTTGCCTTCACCGGCAACCGCTTCGAATTCCGCGCCGTGGGTTCCTGCGCCAACTGCTCCGGGGCCCTTACCACTCTGAATGCCGCCGTGGCTGAACAACTTTTGGATTTTAAAGCAAAGGTTGATAAGGAGATCGCTGCCGGAAAAAAGACGAATATAGCCATTATGGATTCCCTGAAGCCCATCATCAAATCTATTATAGACGTGGTCTGCTTTGATGGAAACGGCTATACTGAGGAATGGAAGGCAGAGGCGGCAAGAAGGGGGCTGGATGTGGAGACAAATGTTCCGAAGATGTTCTGTGAGTTCACAAAACCAGCCTCCGTGGAAATGTTCACTAAGACAGGCGTCTACACAGAAAAAGAACTCAATGCCCGCAACGAGGTAAAGTGGGAAACTTATATCAAGAAAGTGCAGATAGAGTCCCGCGTGATGGTTCGAATGGCCATCAACCATATTATCCCGGCTGCCCTCGAATACAAGTCCAAACTGCTTCAGGAGGTTACCCTGGCTAAGGGAATATACGGAAATCTGGATTGCTGCACCACCGAAATGGGCATTCTTGACGACATCAACAAATATGTTGAAGACGTGCGGGTCCGGGCTATGGAAATGAAAAAGGCCAGGAAGGCTGCCAATGCAATCGAGAACGATTACCAGCGCGCTCTGGCCTATCACGATATCGCGGAGAGTTTCGCAGCCCTGCGTAAACCCATAGATAAACTTGAAGAAGTGGTGGACAACAAGATGTGGCCGCTCCCCAAGTACCGCGAACTACTCTTTATCAACTGATACAGGCTCACTCAGCCTGTGTATGATATCGTCCAGCATACAGAAGAGGCCAGGTATGGTCTCTTCTGTTATACTGTTACACAGCACGCTGGACGCTATGGTCCTGGGGACATTTGTCAGTTTCCCCTTTAAACCTTTTCCCGCCTCAGTGAGGTTTACTATCATCTGACGGGCATCCTTCTTTCCTCTGGAACGTGTCAGGATGCCTTCTTTTTCCATACGCTGAAGAAGTGGAGTTACAGTGTTCGTCTCGAGAAACAGTCTCTTGGCAATATCATTCACAGGCTGCGCGTCTTTCTCCCAAAGCACCAGCAGCACTAGGTACTGCGGATAAGTCAATCCGTACTCGGAGAGCAGCGGATGATATGCCTGGGAGACAAGCCGCGAAGCGGTGTACAGCCTGAAACAGAGCTGATTGTCGAGTTTGAACTCTTCTTTTATCATAACATCTCCTTAATGTCCTTTTCCATGTCTTCAGGGGTGGTGAGGGGAGCGTAACGTTTGATGATGGTGCCGTCACGGTTGATAAGGAACTTGGTGAAATTCCAGAGGATGTCACTATCCTTCTCTACACTCTTGCTGATACCCTTGAGCATGGCACGGGTTGCCTTTGCTTTCAGCCCCTTGTATTCTTCAGTGGGAGCCTGGGACTTCAGGTATTCGAAAACGGGCTCTGCTTTGGCGCCGTTCACATCGGTCTTTGCCATCAGGGGGAATGTAACACCATGATTCAGACGGCAGAATTCCTCAATCTGTTCGTTGGAACCGGGCTCCTGACCTGCAAACTGGTCGCAAGGGAAACCGATGATCACAAATCCCTGGTCCTTATACTTCTGGTAAAGGGCTTCCAGGCCATCATATTGAGGGGTAAAACCGCATTTGGATGCAGTGTTGACTATCATAAGGACCTTACCTTCATACTGTGCAAGATCTACTTCAGCACCTTTGTTGCTGGTAGTTTTGTAGTTATAAATCTTTTCCATATTATTTATTTGTTATTTATGTCGTTCACGATGCAAATATACAGCAATTATTTTATATCGCAAGCGATATTTTAAAAATTTGCTCTTTTTGCATATATTTGTAAAAAAGAAGATATATGCTGAACAGCAATACCCCGACAATCGCAAAGAAACGTGAAATCTGGCTGGACTGGCTGAGGATTGTAGCCTGCTTTCTGGTTATGCTTACACACAGCACTGAACCTTTCTATCTGGGAGGGAAGGGATCTCTTATCCTCACTCATACCGATGCAGTGTGGTCAGCCATAATGGATGTGCTTTCCAGAGCAGCCGTCGTCTTGTTCGTTATGGCTTCCAGCTATCTGCAACTGCCTTTACATTACAATACCGGGGAGTTTTTCCGCAGGCGGGCAGCACGCATACTCCCGCCATTTATTATATGGTCTATAGTATATGCGCTTGTCTGGGGAGAACCTGTGCAGAACTTCAAAGACCTGATATGGAATTTCAACTATGCGGCCGGCCATCTCTGGTTCGTGTACATGCTGATCGGGCTATACCTTGTGATGCCTCTGCTTTCACCCTGGGCAGAAAAGGTTGGGAAGCGGGAACTTCAACTATATCTATGCATCTGGCTGTTCACAACAATTATTCCCTTCATACGTGAATGGCTGGGTGGCTCTGCTCCGGTGATCTACGGCCCGTCCGGCATCCCGAACCCGGCCAAATATCCGCTTTGGGGCGAAGCCAGTTGGAACAGTTATGGCCTGTTCTACTATGTCAGCGGCATGCTGGGATATATGCTGCTGGGCTTGTATTTCAGAAAGTTCGTAGGGGAGATATCCTGGAAGAAAACCCTTGCTATTGCACTCCCGGTTTTCCTGGGTGGTTTTGCGATAGGCGTATTCGGATTCCTGCGCCGTGTTGGCGCAGATGCCGGGGGAGTTTTCCCCATTGAAGGGCCTGTAGGTCTTGCTGCCCTTTGGGAGACACCCTGGCTCAACGACAGCATTGGAGTTGCAATGATGGCCATAGGATGGATCCTGGTCCTTCGCAAGTTCAATGGAGGCGGCCGATTCTATCAGAGAGTCGCCCAGCCTGTATCCAAAGCCAGCTATGGCATGTATTTGAGCCACATGCTGGTGCTGAGCCAAGTCTCCGCGTGGCTGCGTAATTCCCTTAAGCTGGGCAGCGACGGCATCCTCGGCGTGTGGACGACTCCGGCGCAGATACTTGGCACCGCCTTGATTTCATATACAGTAGTAGCCATTGCCTGCGTACTTATCCGTAAGATTCCCAAGGTCGGAAAGATAATTGTCTGAGTATGAATCCTGTACTGATTGCTCTTCTGATTCCTTTCCTGGGCACCGCCCTCGGTTCTGCTTTTGTATTCTTTATGAAGCGGGAAATGCCGCCTCTGGTCCAGAAGATACTATTGGGCTTTGCCCTGATGATGGTTCTGGACGTGGTTTTAGGATGAATACCCTTCTCTCGCAGATGCTTTCGATGGCCGACCCGTCACAGGTGGATGGGCTTTCGCGCTTCTTCAAGACAGGCCCCGGCCAATACGGCGAGGGGGATAAGTTCCTTGGTATCAAGGTCCCCGTAACGCGCTCTGTAGTGAAAGAATGCTGGAAGAAAGCAAGCTTTAAGGATCTGGAGGAGTGCATCTGCAGTGAATACCATGAAGTGCGTCTGGCAGCATTGCTGGCATTGGTGAAGATCTTCAGCCATTCCAAGAAGAATCCTGTTCTTCAGCAGCAATGCATCGACTTTTATCTTGCGCATACTGCCTACATCAATAATTGGGACCTTGTGGACTTGAGCTGCTACCCTTTGCTAGGGGAGTGGCTGCTCGATAAGGACAGGACTCTGCTTTATGACCTTGCCCGGAACGGCAAAACAATCTGGGAGCAGCGTATCGGCATCGTCAGCACTATGACACTTATCCGACACTCTCAGCTGCAGGACACTTTCAATATTGCAGACATCCTTCTGCATCATCCGCACGACCTTATCCATAAAGCGGTCGGCTGGCTGCTCCGTGAGGCAGGAAAACGGGACAAAGCAGCTCTGGAGTCCTGGCTCGGGCCAAGATTTCGGGAAATGCCCCGCACTATGCTGCGCTATGCCATCGAGCGATTCCCGGAAGAAGAGCGGCAGAGGTATCTGAAAAACTAACCCTCGAAAGTGATGCTGTCGATTCTCAGGCGCAGGGTTCCGGAAGGGACCTGAGCCTCGGCTATTTCGCCGACTCTCCTGCCCATCAAGGCTGCGCCTATAGGTGATTTCAACGAGATCCTGCCAGCATCAAGGTCCATCTCGTGGGGGCTGACTATCTTGAATTTCATCTGAGTGTTTGTCGAGAGGTTGGTGAATTCAACACAACTCAGAAGGCTGACCCTGTCTTTTGGGAGGGCGTCAGGATCGATCACACGGGAATGCTCCAGGATATTCTGCAGGAAACGGATCCGGCTGATGGTCTTTGCCTGCATCCGCCTGGCTTCACGGTATCCCGCATTATCGCTCCGGTCCCCCTGGGCGCTGGCCTCCGCGAGGTCATCCTTTATCTTGGGATACACCTCGCCTATAAGATGTTTCAGCTCGCCCGCAATCTCATCATATCGTTGTTTTGACAAGTATTCCATGGCTCAAAGTTACTCATTTTTCGTCTTTTTGGCGAATAGTATTATATTTGTATAGTATGAAGAAGTATCTTATCGTTGTTTATTCCTTGCTGGCCATAGTGATTGCAGGCTGCTCCCACAAGAATTCTGCCTCCGATGTGTCTTTGAAACTGGATCCGCAGAAGGCTGAATGGTTCAAGGATGCCAAGTTCGGGATGTTCATCCACTGGGGGCTGTATTCCATTCTGGAAGGCAGCTACAACGGTCACACGATGCCCGATGCGACCTTCCCTCAAGGGAACTCATGGTACGCAGAGTGGATCAAGCCCCGCCTCGAGGTTCCGGACGACTACTACAATGGCCTTATCAATGAGTTCAATCCGGTCAAATACGATCCTGAGGGCTGGGTCAGAGAGGCCTGCAACGCTGGAATGAAGTACCTTGTAATCACCGCAAAGCATCACGACGGTTTCGCCTTTTGGGATTCCGGAGTGTCGGATTTCGATATTGCCGCGACTCCGTATAAGAAAGACCTGATTGCCCCTCTGGTGGCTGCATGCAAGAAATATGGCCTCAAATACGGCTTCTACTATTCGCACTGGCAGGATTGGGAGGATCCGGACGGGGCATTGCCGTTCTGGTACCCATGGCGGCCCGACGAAGATTTCGAGAAGTATTGGCAGAGGAAATCCCTCCCTCAAGTTAAAGAGCTTATCGAGAAATACGATCCCGACCTGCTTTGGTTCGATACCTGGGGAGGGGATAATCACATTACCCCGGAACGGCGGGACGAGCTTATCCGGCTGGTCAGGGCACATAGCGACAAATGCCTTATCAACGGCCGTATCTGCTTTTCGGATCCGGGAGATAATATCGATTTTCTCGAGATGCACGACAACTCCTATCCGAAAGAGATGCTGGACAAACCTTGGCAGACTCCGGCCACAATGCAGAACTCCTGGGCATATCATAGCAAAGACTATAACTGGAAACCGGCCACAAGGATGCTCCGGTATCTTGTCAGCAACACCTCGATGGGCGGCAATTACCTGCTCAACGTAGGCCCCAAGGCGGATGGCACGCTTCCGGCTCCAGCCGTAAGGCGGCTCAGGGAGATGGGGGCGTGGTTGGGAGCCAACGGAGAGGCGGTTTATGGCACTAAGCCATCCTCGCTGAAAGTGGACGATGGAGATGTGTATCTTACGGAGAAAACGGCAGGGGAGGAGAGAAGTCTATATATCTTTATCACGTCTCCAAGATCCTCTGTAACAGTCCCTTCCGATAAGCTGAAAGAATGCTGCGTCCTTGAAACCGGACAGCCTTTATGTATTACGGGCGAAAACGGATGCACCGAAGTCCGTATTCCCGAGAGTGTATTCAAAGATAATTCTATAGTCGTTCTGAAGGCGAAGCTGCTCCTATAGCTTATCTTTCATTTCTATGCGCCTGGCAGCATAGTAGTCATGCCGTCCGGGATTCTCCGGGAACCAGCCGCGAAGGACACGTTTTTCCTGCAAGAACATCTCATGAATACCCCAGAGACAGCAGAATGCGAAACCTCCAAGGATGATTGAAATGATATCGTTTGGCACGAAAAGGGATACGGCACAAAACGCCAGCCCGGCCACCAGCCATATCCACCAGCTTTGCTTTCCCCAGTGATACTCCATCTTTATGACAAGCGGATGGCAGATGCCTATGCTGAGGAACACGGCTGCACCTATGATGATTCCGTTATAATTCATATAACACAGATTAACCGGTGCAAATTTCGGCAGATTAGACGGGATTTTTTAGGCTGAGAAGGTAAGGAGTTAGGATTATCCTTGCATCTTCTTCCGAAATACAGAAGGTGTAAGGCCTGTCTCTTTTTTGAAAAGGCGCGAGAAATAGGACTGATCATCAATACCTACGGCGGCTGCAATGTCTATGATGGGATGACTTGTATCCGAGAGCAGGCGCTTTGCCCGCTGAATGCGCACAATATCGATCCATGCACCCACGCTCCGGCCCGTGTGCTTCTTCACCAGACGACTAAGATAATTCTCGCTGATTCCAATCTCAGATGCATATGAAGCAATTGTTCCGGGCATCTTTCCAGGGTTGAAAACAGATTCCAGAAACTGGCTGACCGATGCCGGGAATGATGCTTCCCTGGTCGGTTTGATGCGGGAGAGAAGCAAATCAAGGCCCTTCTCCACGAATAACTGATCCCCCTTCTCGAATGAGTTTGCCATCATATTGAATAGTTCGCTCATAAAGGCGCCCTCATCGAACCAAAAACCTTGATGAAGAGGGGCCGACAGATAACGGAGGGGCCTGGTGTCAGACAAGATAGAGGGGGCAAAACCACCGGTATACCCGATTGCATCCTGGTAAAAACGAATAGCGAAATGGCTCTGCTGGGGAATAAGCATAATCTGCCCCGGCTGGCAGAGAAATGGCATCGAATCGACTTCTATGAGCACTTCCCCCGATGCCACATAGATAAATCCAATAAGAGGAATATGGGCCTCGGGCACTTCTAGAGGCCTGACATAACTCGTGGTGTCCATTCTCCGGATAAAGAATGGAATGGATGAGAAATCCTCTATTGAGTGCAGCGCCATATGTCTGCAAAATTAATCATTTATTGTATTGCTCGTCCGTCCGGTGGAAGAAATAACAACCACGTTTGCAGTTGTGCAACAGCTTTTTTAAAAAAAATAATAATATTTTAAAATAATTATGTATCTTGCACCCGGATTAGGTTAGGAACGCAGTGTTACGCACCATTAATAATTACTCTCAGCAGCAGTCTTGGAACCAGCAGGTCCCGAGCGCTTCTGCGTGTGTATAACTCCAGCCTTATGCTGCGCATCCAAATAGAAGCAAATAGAAATCGAAGATAATTCAGAGGCTGGGCCCGGGGGGTTCAGCCTCTTTTCTTTCCAGTCACTTTGTAAACGGTTAGTATAGTAGTTATTATTTTTAATGTATTGTTGTTATGGACAGATCTGATTTAGTCAAGGAGTCCTTCGTGAAGAAGGAAGTTCCCGCCTCGATTCCTAAAGGTAAAACCTCCGATTATTTTGGAGAGTTGGTTTTCGACCGGAAGAAGATGAACAAGTATCTGGATGTCGAGAGTCTCCGCGCACTTTTGGACTGTATCGAGGGCGGTAAGCCGCTCGACCGCAAAACGGCAGATGGCGTTGCACGCGGCATGAAGGAATGGGCGATAGAACAGGGTGTGACGCATGTTACCCACTGGTTCCAGCCTTTGACCGATGGAACTGCCGAAAAACATGACTCCCTGATCGATTATGACGGTAAAGGCGGCGTGATCGAATCCTTTGATGGCAAGATGCTTGCCCAGCAGGAGCCAGATGCATCATCCTTCCCGAGCGGCGGTATACGGGCCACTTTCGAGGCTCGTGGTTATACCGCATGGGATCCGACTTCACCGGTCTTCATTCTGGACGATACACTCTGTATCCCGACTGTCTTTATCTCATATACCGGCGAAGCCCTGGACTACAAGACCCCGCTCAAGAAAGCCCTCAAGGCCGTCAGCGACGCAGCTGTTCCCATCTGCAAATTTTTCGATCCGAGTGTGACCAAGGTTTATTCCTATCTGGGCTGGGAACAGGAGTATTTCCTTGTGGACGAGGGCCTTTACTCAGCACGTACGGATTTGATGATTACCGGCCGCACCCTGTTCGGCCACAATTCCTCCAAGAACCAGCAGCTGGACGACCATTATTTCGCTGCCATCCCACCTCGCGTAGCTGATTTCATGCGCGATCTTGAGATTGCCGGACATCGACTGGGCATTCCCATCAAGACTCGCCATAACGAGGTTGCGCCGAACCAGTTCGAGCTTGCCCCCATTTTCGGAGAGACCAATCTTTCTAACGACCAGAACCAGCTCGTGATGAACCTGATGAACCGTATTGCCCGCAAGCATGGGTTCGTGGTTCTTTTGCACGAAAAGCCTTTCGCCGGGGTGAACGGTTCCGGCAAGCACAACAACTGGTCGCTCGGTACGGACACGGGGACCCAACTGCTTGCACCTGGTAAAGATGCAAAGGGAAACCTGCAGTTCGTCACGTTCTTCGTAAACGTGCTTGCAGCCGTCCAGAAGCATAATGGTTTGCTGAAAGCCTCCATCGCCAGCGCGACGAACGCCCATCGTCTGGGTGCCAACGAAGCGCCGCCTGCCATAGTTTCTGCTTTCCTCGGTCGGACGATGACCGATGTTCTGCATAAACTGCTGGAAGTGCCTTCCGATACCCCAATAGAAATCGCGGGAAAGAAAGGCAAGAGTGTAGGGCTGGTGGAGATTCCGGAGATTTTCGTAGATAACACCGACCGCAATCGGACATCTCCATTTGCATTTACCGGTAACCGTTTCGAGTTCCGCGCAGTGGGTTCCTGTGCCAACTGCGCCGGTGCCATGACCACGCTCAATGCGGCAGTCGCCGAGCAGCTGATATCTTTCAAGGCCGACGTGGATGCTGAGATCGCCAAAGGCAAAAAGGTCAATATCGCAATCATGGACACCCTCAAGCCGATTATCAAGTCGATTATCGACGTGGTCTGTTTCGATGGAAATGGATACACCGAAGAGTGGAAACAAGAGGCCATCCGCCGTGGTCTGGACGTGGAGACAAATGTGCCCAAGATGTTCTCCGAGTTCACTAAGAGCGCCGCTGTGGAGATGTTCACCAAGACAGGTGTCTATACGGAGAAGGAACTAGTAGCCCGCAACGAAGTGAAGTGGGAGACCTATGTGAAGAAGGTTCAGATCGAGTCCCGCGTGATGGTCCGTATGGCTATAAACCATATCATTCCCGCCGCCATCGCCTACAAGACAGCCCTGATGAAAGAACTTACCCTGGCGCAGGAACTCTTCGGTAATCTGGATAGCTGCCGCACCGAAGTGCGCATACTCGAACGCGTCAACAAATATATAGAAGAAGTAGGGGTCAAGACGCAGGAGATGAAGGAGGCACGCAAGGCCGCCAACATCATTGAAGGAGAATACGAACGTGCTCTTGCCTACCACGAGATCGCCGAGAGCCTGCAAGATCTGCGCAAACCCATCGACAAACTTGAAGAAGTGGTAGACAACAAGTTATGGCCGCTTCCGAAGTATCGTGAACTGTTATTCATCAGTTAGTAAATTCAATACAAGTAATGACATCGAAGTATATATTCATAACGGGCGGCGTAGTTTCGTCGCTTGGAAAAGGTATCATTTCGGCCAGTTTGGGAAAACTCCTGCAGGCGCGCGGATTCAAGGTCACCATTCAGAAATTCGACCCGTATATCAACATCGATCCGGGCACACTGAACCCCTATGAGCATGGCGAATGCTATGTGACGGCCGACGGAATGGAAACCGATCTGGATCTGGGCCATTATGAGCGCTTTACCGGGATACGTACATCGCGGGATAATTCAATCACGACCGGACGTATCTACAAGACGGTCATCGACCGGGAACGCAGGGGTGACTATCTAGGCAAGACCATCCAGGTAGTTCCACATATCACCGATGAAATCAAGCGACGCATGCTGCGCACGGATGTGGATGAGGAGGATCTGGATTTCGTGATTACGGAAGTGGGGGGAACCATCGGCGACATCGAGAGTGCTCCGTTCATGGAGGCAATCCGCCAGTTACGATGGCAGCTGGGCAGAAACGCAGTGAATATCCACTTGACCTATGTGCCCTACCTGAAAGCCGCCGAAGAGTTGAAGACAAAGCCCACGCAACATTCCGTCAAGGAACTGCAGGGTATGGGGATCCAGCCAGACATCATCGTCCTGCGCACCGAACGCCATCTCGACGACGCCCTGCGTATGAAAGTGGCCTCCTTCTGCAATGTGGATCTGGAATGTGTTGTGCAGAGTGAAGACCTGCCCAGCATCTACGATGTGCCCGTGAACATGCAGCGTCAAGGGCTCGACGCAGCCATACTCCGCAAGATCGGTATTCCAGTTGGCGAGACGCCTGTGATGAAACACTGGCACGATTTCCTGGAAAAGCAAAGGAATGCAAATCGAGAGATACATGTGGCCCTGGTGGGCAAATATGATCTACAAGATGCCTACAAGAGCATCCGGGAAAGCCTGAACCTTGCCGGTATCTATGATGGCGTGAAAGTAAAGGCCCATTTCGTTGCCAGCCAGGAGATCACGCGGGAGAACGTGGCGGAAAAGCTGTCCGGCATGACAGGTATCGTTATCTGCCCGGGCTTCGGACAGCGCGGAATTCCCGGCAAGATCTTCGCCGCGGAATATGCCCGCACAAAGGACGTTCCGTGCTTCGGCATCTGTCTTGGCATGCAGATGATGGTAATCGAGTTTGCTCGCGATGTGCTTGGTTATGCCGATGCCGACAGCAGCGAGATGCGCGCTGACACGCCTCACAATGTCATCGACATGATGGAGGAGCAGAAGAGTATTACCCAAATGGGCGGTACAATGCGCCTGGGGGAGTATCCATGCATACTCCGTCCCGGCAGCCTCGCCTTCGAAGCCTTTGGAGGGAAAGGGACCGTTGCCGAACGTCACCGTCACCGCTACGAGTTCAACAACCGTTATCGGGAGGAGTACGAGAAAGCAGGCATGCAGTGTGTTGGCGTGAATCCCGATGCAGACCTTGTGGAAATAGTAGAGATTCCATCGCTGCGCTGGTACCTCGGCACCCAGTTCCACCCCGAATATTCATCGACGGTGCTTCATCCGCATCCGTTATTCGTTTCATTCATCAAAGCTTGTATCGATGGAATCCCTGAAGCATAATTGCGGCGTTGCGCTCATCCGCCTGCTGAAACCGCTTTCATATTATGAACAAAAATATGGAACGCCCCGCTACGGTCTGGAAAAGCTCTATCTGATGATGGAGAAACAACACAACCGTGGTCAGGAGGGGGCTGGATTGGCCTATCTGGATTTAGAAGCAGAAGTAGGCACGGAATATATGTTCCGGGAGAGGGCGGAGGGTTCGGATGCCATCACGGAAATCTTCAAGCGGGTCGAAGTTCCGTCTCACGCTCAACTGTACTTGGGCCACCTCCGTTATTCCACCACCGGTAAAAGCGGATTGACCTATGTCCATCCATACCTTCGCCGCAACAACTGGCGTGCGAAAAATCTATGCTTGTGCGGCAATTTCAATATGACCAATATCGACGAGGTCTTCCATTTCCTCACGGCGCAAGGTCAGTCTCCCAGGCTGCGTGGCGATGCGTACATTACGCTGGAACTGATGGGGCACCGGTTGGACCGGGAAGTGGAACGGCTCTTCGACGAAGCTACGGACAAGGGGCTGGAAGGGCTCGATCTCACGCGTTATATCGACGACCATATCTGCATGGCCAATGTGCTGAAAACTACGATGTCACATTATGACGGAGGCTATGTGATGTGCGGATTCACCGGCAGCGGAGAGATGTTCGCCGTACGCGACCCGTGGGGTATTCGTCCGGCATTCTATTACCGGGATGAGGAGATTGTAGCCTTGGCCAGCGAACGCCCCGTACTCCAGACAACCTTCAACCTGGAAGCATCGGATATCCATGAACTCCTTCCCGGAGAGGCCCTGATCGTGCGGAAGAATGGGGAGAGCCTGCTGGAACAGATTCTGCCTGCGCAGCGGTTTAGCGCCTGTTCGTTCGAGCGCATCTATTTCAGCCGCGGCTCCGACCGAGATGTTTATCAGGAACGCAAGCGGCTGGGGGAGCAGTTGACGGAATCCATCCTCAAGGCTATCGACGGGGATGTGGCCCATACTGTTTTCTCCTATATCCCCAATACCGCTGAAGTGGCGTTTCATGGAATGACGGACGGAGTTCGCCGGCTCGATCACGATGTTCGAATCGAGAAAGTGGTTTGGAAGGACATCAAATTGCGTACATTCATAACGGAAGACGCGGCACGGAATGACCTCGCGGCCCATGTGTATGACGTCACATACGGTTCTCTGATTCCGTACGAAGACAGTCTCGTTGTCATCGACGATTCCATCGTTCGTGGAACCACACTGAGGGAGAGCATCTTCAAGATCCTGGACCGTCTGCATCCCCGGAAGATCGTCATGGTGTCCAGTTCTCCTCAGATCCGATATCCGGATTACTACGGCATCGACATGTCTCATCTGGAGGAACTCTGTGTCTTCCGCGCGGCCATCGCCTTGATTCGGGATCAGGGCAGGCAGCAGCTGATCGACGACGTTTACCGCGCTTGCAAGGAGGACCCCTTGTCTGCAAACCACGTACAGAAGATTTATGCACCGTTTACCATCGGGCAAATCAACAAGAAGATTGTGGAGATGCTCCGGCCGAAGGGAATGCATGCACCTGTCGAGCTGGTTTTCCAGAGCATCGAAGGGCTGCACCGCGCCTGCCCCAACCACCCCGGCGACTGGTATTTTACCGGAGAGTATCCTACGCCCGGAGGCATCCGTCTCTGTAATGAGGCTTTCGTGAACTACGTCGAGAATGTGCTGGAGTTCAGAGTAGAATCCAGATCCCAAATTATTGCAGGTAATCCGTTGGCGTCATCCCCGTCATCTTCTTGAACAGACGGCTGAAATGGTGTGGATACTCAAAGCCAAGGAGGTCTGCCACTTCACCCACGCTGAGTCCTTTCATCAGGAGAGATTTTGCCTGGTCTATAACGAAGTTGTGGATATACCCTATGGCAGTC
>Ga0310691_10004922_pt1 | contig 14828 bp, 29 predicted proteins | sample 176DNAGHGlowgp2_FD_203887 | JGI IMG/M metagenome (GOLD analysis project Ga0310691, IMG submission 203887) | Sheep rumen microbial communities from Palmerston North, Manawatu-Wanganui, New Zealand - 1766 DNA GHGlow gp2 (v2) (version 2) | ecosystem: Host-associated > Mammals > Digestive system >... | reverse complement strand
TGAGACCATTTATGCGTGGCTGTTCCTGCATGAGGGAGAGGACGACGGCGAGACTGTTTCAGAGATCATCATCCAGAAGAAACTGAGACCGGAGCCGTCCAATGAAGAGCCGACCCCCGTCCAGCAGAACGCTATCACACAGGCAATAGCGGCATTGAACGTGGCTGTTGAGCAGACTGCGGCTGATGTGGTCGCTTCTGGCGAGAACGCACAGGCGGCAGAAAACTCAGCAGAGGCGGCTGACGGCTATGCTGATGCTGCACAGGGTTACGCTTCGGACGCTTCCGGCTATGCTTCATCCGCACAGGGATATGCTTCGAATGCACAGGGATATGCCCAAGACGCAGAAGCGGCGGCGGGATCCGTGCTTGGTTTGACTGCTGACGCTACGGTGGACGCTAATGTCGGCACTCCGAGTGTTGAGGTGGACGTGACCATCGAGAGCGACCACAAAAACATGACCTTCACGTTCAAGAATCTGAAAGGTCAGCCGGGTGAAGCTGGAAGTCAGGGACCTGCGGGACCAGCGGGACCAACCGGTCCAGAAGGACCTGAGGGTCCAGAGGGAAGTCCGGGTCAGGACGGTCAGGACGGCATCTCTCCCACAATCACGGTCACAGAGATAAGTGGCGGTCACAATGTCGAGATTACAGATGCACAGGGAACTACTGATTTTGATGTGATGGACGGAGAGGTTTCCGAAGAACAACTTGAAACCGCTTTAATCGATAAAGCCGATGTGATTACTTCAAACGCATCCGGCGAAATCGTCACCATACAGGACGGTGGAAACAATATGCCTGTGGTCGATCTGAGTGTTTCCATTCTGCCTGTACAAGACTTGCACGGACAGTATAGTCCGTATCCTCCGGGGGGTTGGAAGAATAAGATTGACATCAACAATCCGCTTTCTTCATCTCCGTATGTTTCCGTTCAAAATGGCGTGATAGTCGGAAGCGGTGGATATACAAACAGTAACATCATCTATGAAGTAACAGGACTATCAACAGGATCGTCTTATTATGCTTCGTTGGTAGTCAAGACGAACGCAACAGGATACAGAATTGTCATATCTGTCTTAGAAGGTGGAACAGGGGAAAGTTACACAGGGTCAACTGGAACTATCGGATTCGCTTTCACTCCGTCTGCTTCAACAGTAAAGATCGAGATCGCGCAGAAAGCAAACGGAAACTGGACAGCGGATCAACTTCAACTGGAATCTGGTTCAAGCAAGACGGATTTCGCACCCTACTCCAACTTCTGCCCCATCTCTGGATGGACAGGGGTAGAGGTGCATCAGAGCGGGAAGAATATGCTAGATAACCAGTTGGTTTCTGGCACTTATAGAGGATGCACGTTTACAAAGAACGCTGACGGAAGTATTACAGTGGGAGGAACACCGTCTGCACAAGAAAGACAAGCAATTCATTCTGGCGTGTTCTGGGACAGGAAAACTACTGGAATGACTTCATTTGGCACGTTTCCAAGTGGAACCAGAGTTTTTGCAAGGAGAACGAATAAGAATGGTACTGTAACATATCCTACGTTAGCAAATAATCTGCTTGTTGCCAATGTCGTGTATGATCAGTTGTATCTGGAGATCAATACTTCATATAATGGCACTCCGTTCACGATTTATCCGCAAGTTGAACTTGGTTCGACCGCAACCGCATACGAACCATACAACGGCAACACTTATCCAATCTCATGGCAATCCGAAGCTGGAACTGTATATGGTGGATCACTTGATCTGACTACTGGAGTGATGACGGTTACGCATGGAATTGCCGATATGGGTGATACCAATTGGAACGCTGATCCCGATCGACCGGGGGTGTTCTATGGCTTTATTTCCGGGAGAAAGGCCAGTAGCAATATCATTGCCTGTTCTGCGTATCAAGTAAGAAATATTGGGGTCGCTACATCATATGATTGCTATGTTTCTGGTGCTTTTTCTTATGGTGGTAATTCTATTTTCTTCCGTGATACGAGTATGGCGAGTTTCACCTCGGCACAAGTTAAAACCGCAGTTACAGGGTACAAAGTGGTGTATCAACTGGTAACCCCTCTGACCTTCCAGTTATCGGAGAACCAGATAGCGACGTTCCTCGGCACAAACAACTTCTGGTCAAATTCCAACGGACAGATCGATCTGGAGTATCGTGCTGATACGAAGTTGTATATTGAGCAACTGACGAAACCTTCCGAAGATGACATGACAGCTAATGCCAATATTGCTAGTGGCAAGTTTTTTATGATCGGAAATAGATTATTCCTTTCGACCACAGCCATCGCACAGGGTGAGCAGATTGCGGTCGGAACGAACTGTTCAGAGGTCAGTTTGGCTGATGCTTTGAATACGATCAATGCGTGAGGTGCTTAATGTGTATTTTTAAGAAGAAGAATATTCCAAAAGAAGAACCTAAAACGTGTTCTGGATGCAAACATCTGTTCTATTACAATGACGGATCGGTTGGATGCGATCTGAACGCTGAACGTGCTTGTTTTTCGTCAAATCGAAAATATTATGAGGTTAAGGAGAATTGAAAGATGGTTTATCAGTATTATGTAGTCGAAATCAAAAGACTTCTAAATGGCGAACTTGAGCATTCTGTCACTTGGCATTGGGATGCGGATCAAGACAAGGCACGGCTGAAAGCAGAAAGCAAATGGCATGAGGTCATGTCTGATGCGGCTGTTTCGGAAACGCTGAGTCATGGTGCGATCATGTTCTCGTCCGAAGGATTTCCGTGCTTGAACGGATGCTATAAGCATGATGGTCAGCCGACTCCAGAACCAGAACCAGAAGCAGAAGAATGATTCAGATCATCTGTTGGTGCATAGGATGCTTTGTAGTGGGCGCATGGGTGGGATTTCTGCTCTGCGCCCTTCTGTGTACAGGAGATGATGAAAAATGAGAGTGCTTCATCATGGGGATTCTGGCGAGGATGTTCTGTACATCAAGCGTCAGTTATTCGAGAAGGGTTACTATCCGACCACGGTCAAGAAGATTGAATCGGACAAATGGGGCAACGATACCGACCGAGCGGTTGAGAATTTCAGGAGCAGATACGTTCCTCAGGGTGAAATCAATCAGACGCTGTGGGATGCTATCGTATCGGCGAAACCACTTCCAGAACCAGAGATCCCTTCCAACATCGGAAGCACGGCACGGTTGGAAATCGACCACGCTCTGCAAGGCATATCGGCAAGACGGAAGGCGATGGTGCTTAATGCGCTGATGTTCGCTTGGGATCCAGAACAGCCGAGCGAATATCCGTATTCGTTTTATATTCGTGGAGCGAACTTATACGATGGAGTCGGAAGTTTGCACGTCATGACCAAATCACGGCTTGATGCCTATTTCAATCGGTCGGCATACTCGCAGTATTTCTCAAACGGCAGAAAAGAAATGATGCTGAAAGCGTCCGAGGCATCTGGTTACACAAACAGCGGGGCAGATTGCTCTGGTGGTGTGGTCGGCCTGTTGAGAAATGCCGAGTTGGTCAAATCTGGCTGGGATTGCTCTGCGGATGGATTCTACAAACAAACCGGGAGTTGGAGCCATGTCACAGCATCCGAGATGATTCCGGGTGATCTGGTGCATAAGTCCGGGCATATCGGGATGTATGTTGGTGGCGGGTATACCGTCAGTTGGGAAGGCGGGGCTTACGGTTGTCAGCTGATACAGGTCGGGAAGGATCTGGATCAGAAACGCAGGGACTTTGATTTTGTCGCAAGGGGATATAAAACTCTTGGGGCATGGGAACATTATTTACATGGGAAATTCTACTAACGGAGGAATCAAAATGGAAAGAGATTGGGTAAAATGGTTTAAAGCGGCAGGGATCCGTGCGATCAGAACTGTAGCACAGGCAGCCATTGCGGCGATTGGATCCACGGCTGTATTTTCTGATGTAAACTGGGCCGTGGTCGGCTCCACGGCTCTGCTGGCTGGGATTCTTAGCCTGCTGACTAGCATCGCGGGGATCCCGGAGGAGAACCTATAAGGAGGCGGCAATGTCAGAATCGGTTATTGTTGCCATTATCACAGGTCTGTGTGCCGTCATTGGTCAATGGTTAATCTCACGGAAAAGCAGGCAAGAGGATGCCATCAAACAGGCCAAACGTGACCAACATTTGGATGATACTATCAAGTCGCTGTCTGACAGGGTTGACGAACACAACAAATATGCCAAGATGTTCGCTGACATCACTGCTGACATTAGGTTAATCGCACAGGATGTGCGATATCTGAAGGAAGGAAAGTTGTAAACAGCAGAAAATTTCAGAATGTTTTTGAACGCACATTCTGAAAGTACCGTAGTTATTGATGGTCGTGTGGGTTCAAGTCCCACTACCGACACCAGAACACGCAGAAACCCCGGTTTTCCGGGGTTTTTCTTATTCTATAAGGGTTTGAAATGGGTCATTTTCGCCCTAAAATCGGCAATTATTTGCCTAAATCGGAAATATTTTTCCTATCATTTTTGAATGAATTTTGAATGAGCAGAGATAAAAAATAGGCGTCGATCTGTTTCTGGTTGTTTGCCCGATCCTGCTCAAACGAGTGAGTATAGACTGACTTCATAACGTTTGGCGTTGCCCAGCCGCCGATGTCCATCAGGGTTTTCTCCGGGATGCCGAGTTTCTGTGAACCAATCGAAGCAAAAAGGTGGCGAAGGTCATGGAACCGCATTTTCAGACCGTACTTTCCGAGACGGTACTGAAGTTTGCCGTACAGAGATCTGCCGCTCCTTGGCTCGATATATCCCTCTCCGGCTTTCCATGCGTCCGTCTGTTTGATCAGATCCATGATATAGTCCGGGATCTGCAATCTTCGGTTCCGGGTGAATGTCTTGGCTCTTTTCTTATGCACATCTTCACCGTCAATTCTCATGACAGACTCATCTATTGTCAGAATATTCCCTTTGATTGATGAAACCTTAATACCACGGATTTCCGATGCTGTCAGCGACATCCACATGGCCAGAAGAACAGGCAGTTCGATATCGGTTCCTTTGACCGCCTGAATCACCAGCTTCGGCTCTGGAAGGTCACGGAAAGTTCTGACCGCTTTCGGGAGGGTGACCACCGGGTAAAACTCCGGGCGTACCATCCGAAGCGATGCGGAGAGCAGACCATATATATTTTTAACGGTCTTTGGAGTGGTCGGTGTTCCCTTCGGGGTCAGCCGGACGGATTCGGCGTTGATGGCTTGCTGGATGTCGAGACTCGTCAGTCTGCCCACCGGGATTGTGCGGATGTATTCTAGGCGATAATCCGCAATCTGTTGATAAGAATAGATCGTGGACGGGCTGAGGATGTTCCGTTTGCTATCGATGTATTGAGTGATCGCTTCAATGACCGTGCATCCTTCACGCTCGTGCCGTCTTTCTCCTTCGATCAATGCGGCGGCTTTGTTCCGTACTTCCGTTTTAGTCGGGGCGGTGATCGAGTGGCTTTTGCCTTTAATCATAATTTGGGTGTTCCAATTGCCGGATGGGAGTTTGCGGATGGTCATATTAAAACCTCACTTCTATGATATTTCCGTTTCTTTTTTAACCGGGTTCTGAGATAAGAATCCAAGCATCAACGCTTGGACAGCATCTTTCTGCGTTTCGGTTAAACGCCGAAAATTTGCGATCAGGGCGTTTTCATTTTCGGAAAGAGAATCTTCACGATCTAAAAGAAAATCTACGGAAACGCTGAAATAATCGGCTAGTTTGCAAAGCGTGGATGCGTTGGGCGTGAACTTTCTCCACTTCTTAGCTTGTTGCTCAATACCAAGATCCCGCTCCACTTGGGCAACGGAAACCCCTGCATTTTTTGCCAATTTTTGAACTTTGTCATAAAAGGTGTATTCCTGCCCCATTTTCTTATTGACATGGGAATAAATACCCCTTAATATACTGGATGTGGGGTACAACTTCCCAAACTCCTATATAAAAATTGATCTGCAAGTCAATTATAAGGGAATTTGTTCCCCATGAAAAGACACTAGTTATGGGGGTGAAAACGTGTTTAGGGACAAGATCAAGGAAATCTGCAAGGAAAGGGGGATCAGCGTCCGGGAATTGGAACGCCGTGCAGGGCTTGGCGAGGGGACGGTGAAGAAATGGAAGGACTTCACGCCACGGGCAGACAACCTTCTGAAAGTGGCAAAGGTTTTAGAGGTCACGATTGAACAGCTTCTGGAAGGGGAGTCAGCATGAAAAACACTCAGATGGACAAATTATCAACCGAGGGACGAAATCAAGAAAACTCCCCAGAGGGATGCGTCAAAAACTCCGTAGAAAAGACGCTGACGCCAATCAAAGCAATTCGTGCGTATTGTCTGGGATGCAGTTGCGGTTCTTACCAAGAAGTTCAGCTTTGCCCGGTCACCGATTGCGAGTTGTACCCGTACAGGCTGGGGCATAACCAGAACATCAAGCGGGAATACACCGAGGAGCAGAAACGGGCAATGATCGAGCGGATGAAAAAGGGGATGGAACATGAACAGCCGTGACATTTTCCAGAATCTGGACTTTGAACGCCAAAAGCGAGGGTACACCGTCCGGGAGTTTTCTGCCCGGTGCGGGATCTCTCCAAGGACGTGGACGGCGTACAAATCGAAACCCGACAGGATCCCGCTTGGAGTGATTGAAAAGGCGGCAAACGTGATGATTCTCCCGATGGGGGAATTGCTGAAAAGGAGGAGCTAAGAATGAATCTAGATGACCCGGTGGTGCTGATGATCCGGCGGGAGATGAGGAAGAAAGGCGTTAACGCCGACAAGATGGCAGAGGGGATATACGTTAACAGGTCAACCTTTTACACCAGATTGAACCGACCCGAAACCATCCGGCTGGACGAACTTCGTGCAATAGCAAAGTACCTCAACTTGGATATTGGGGTGCTTGCAAGGGGGGTCAGATGGACGAACGAACGTTTCTGAACCCTGACCCGGTGGAAGTGGTCGGGATCTGTGCCGGGTGCGGGTATGACATCGTGAAGGGCGAAAGCATATACCGCTTCGATGGCTGCATGATCCACGCCGACAACGAATGTCTGGCTGAGTTTTTCAAGAACTATTGCGAATTACAAGAGGAGGTTGCAGAGGATGTACGGAATCAATGACAAGGTGTTCATAGCGGGATTGTTCATCTTGTTTGTGACGGTTGTCTTGGGCGGGGTCTTTTCTTCACAGGTGGCGGTCTTATGGATCCGTAACAAGCGGGAAGAAAGACGGCACGATGACCGCAGGAGGGAGAAGGACAAGATCGACCAGTTTGAAAAGGAACGTGCGGCTTGGTACGAACTGGCAAAGGAACAGGCAACAAGGATCGACCGCATGAGCGAGGAGTTGACCCGGTTAACACGGGATTATGAGAACGCTAAGAAACTAATGAAAAACGTGAAAGTGAGGGAAGAAAAATGAACCAGACAGAGTATGAAGAAATGTTCCGTGAAGAAGAAAAGGCTCCGGCAGAAGCTGGCACTCCTACCGAAGCACAGAACCAGAAGGTTCCTGAACAGAACCATGATACCACAGAACCGAAGAAGAAACCAATCTTTGATCAGACGGCGGTTTCCAGACGGATCCTTGAATCGTTGGGGGACGTAAGTGACAACTCTATAAGGCATCAGCGGTTTTCAGACATCGCATGGCATCTGGAGCAGATCAGACGGATCTTGGAGGGCGAAAAATGAAACAGCGAGAAATGGCACGATTGCTCCACAAGGAGTTCCCGCTGATGGACGCTCCGTTCCTCAACAAATGCTTGCAGCCCGACCGCTCCGGCGGTCAGCTGACCGAGAGGGCGTTGGAAATCATCGGGGCGAAAAAATGCGATTTAAGGCGGGAAAAGCCGGGAACGAAGAAGATTACGTTCCGAGCCGAAACAGGGCAGATAGTGGCGTTGCAACGTGCGAAAACGTATCTGGGCGTTAAGACAGATCAGTTAATTCTGCAAAAGGCGATTGATACCGCTCTGGACGCATGGGGGATCTACGAAGGAGGGAAAGCATGAACATTTACCGGAAAATACAAGCTGTGATGCAGGACATTCAGTACCTTGCAAAGGACGATCAGGTTTCATTCGGAACCACCAAATACAAAGCCATCTCCGAGGAGAAAGTAACAACCACCGTCCGGGCATCGATGATCAAAAACGGACTGGTTATGTACCCGGAAACGCTGGATATATCCAAAGAGGGTCAGATCACTACTGTGAACGTTACTTACCGCATGGTCAACGTGGATGAGCCGAACGAGCATATCATCATCGCATCCTGCGGACAGGGGTCTGACACCCAAGACAAGGGCAGCGGGAAAGCGATGACTTACGCCTACAAATACGCCTTATTGAGAACGTTCGCCATCCCGACAGGCGAGGATCCCGACAAGATTTCCTCTGCCGAACTGGATGCAAAACAGGAGTTAACCGACCCGGTTGTAAGTCCCGCAGTAATTCACGCTCAGATCGTAACACTTGGCGGGAACGATCTTGACCGCATTAACGATTTTATTCACCGATTTCTCAAAACAGATAAGGATCTAGACGATTTGAATCTGGATGAATCCGTCCGGGTTAAGGCGGCGTTGGCGAAGAAGGTGAAGGGATGAAAGTCAAACTGAAGGATTTGTCCATGGGTTACCTTGGCAATGAACAGACCATGATGCTGTCTGTCACCGAAGGGGACGCAAGGACGCTGTTTGACGAATACGGAACGGACAGGGAGTTAGAAATCTCCCTGTCCATCCCAAAGAAAAAACGGTCATTGGATGCCAACGCTTACGCTTGGGTGCTGATCGGTAAACTGGCGGCAAAGACCAGACAGCCGAAGGAGCAAGTCTACCGGGAGATCATCCGGGATCTGGGGGACAATTACGAAGTGCTTCAAATGCGAACAGCGGCAATCGAGGCGTTTGACCGGGCGTGGACGGAGGGACACGTTGGGCGGTTTACCGAGTTACTGGACTGGGACGATTACACGGGGACGGCAAACGTGACAGCGTACTATGGTTCTTCCGACTATGACACCAAAACCATGAGCCGATTGATCGACCGGGTGATTGAGGACTGTAAGGAGCAGGGAATCGAAACGATGACCCCATCCGAGCAAGCCGAACTTCTCAGGTTGTGGGGTGAACGATATGGAGCGTAAATGCTTTTTGTGTGGCAGAAACGGCAACGGGGATCCGTTAGAGAAGCATCACATTTTCGGCGGGAATCCCAACCGGGCATTATCCGAGAAATACGGACTTTGGGTCTATCTCTGCTGGAACCGATGCCACAGGAACGGAAAAGGATCCGTTCACCAGAACGCCCGGACGATGCAAATGCTTCACGAATACGGTCAGAAAAAGTGGATGGAAGAAAACAACGGAACGATTGATGACTTCATCAAAATATTCGGGAGGAACTACTTATGAATAAATTCTTTGTTATCGGAAACCTTACAAAAGACCCGGAAAGTCGGGTGACATCCAACGGGAAAGATGTTTGCAATTTTACGGTTGCAGTAAAAAAACGATACGGGGCAGATGCCCAGTATATCAAGGTCACTACATGGGGAGTATTGGCACAGAACTGTCAGACCTATCTGTCGAAGGGTTCAAAGGTTGCCGTGCTGGGCGAAGCTTCGATTGAGGTCTACTCCGGGAAGGACGGATCTGCAAAAGGGAACCTGGTCTGCAACGCTGAAACGGTGGAATTTTTGAACCGGGTCAATAAGGACGAGAAGGCAGCCGAGGAAGCGATGGCAAGCGATATTGCCGGGATTGATTTTGATGATATCGGATTTTAAGAGGTGGTTGGCGTGAAATACTTGAAGGTTTTCACCAACTTCAGACGGTCTATGGAAGGACTGACGGATGAGGAAAAGGGTCGGTTGTTCGATGCGATGCTGATGTATGCAGAAACAGGAGAAGAGCCGACCTTCTCCGGGAACGAGCGGTTCATCTGGGGATCCGTTCTGAATATGTTCGAAGCGCAACAGATCTTCAACGATAAGCAGCGAGCGAACGGGGTAAAGGGTGGCAGACCATCAAAACCCAAAGAAACCCAACAAAACCCAGAAAACCCAAACGAACCCAAAGAAACCCAACAAAACCCAGAAAACCCTAAAAGAAAAGAAAAGAAAGGAAATGAAAAGAAAAGAAATATAGATAAGGCTTCGCCTTTTGAGATTGCGCTGGATGAGTTCAGACAATACCGAAAAGAAAAGCACAACCCTTTGGGCGAGATAGCAGAAAAGAAACTGCTCAAAGAGTTAGACCGCCTGTCCGGGGGAAACGATGAAACAAAAATCCAGATTCTGGATCAATCGATCAGGAACGGCTGGGCGGGGGTGTTTGAGTTACGGAACAGAAAAGCATCCGGGGGATATGAACAGCACAAAGTGACGGATGCGGAACTGAACCATTTACTTGTTAATCTGGATGATTAGGAGAAAAGACGATGGAATATAGAAGCAGAGTATATACAGACCGACCAGACTATGCGGACTTTGACGCACCAGACAAGTTTCGGACGATTATCGGGATTATCTGCCGGAGGCTGAGAGAACATCCGAACGCTATCTGTTCTTACTCCGGCGGTGCTGATTCGGACATTCTGATGGATCTGATCGAACAGGCCCGGAAGGTGATGCAGCTTCCTCCTGTGAAGTATGTGTTTTTCAACACGGGTCTGGAGATGAAAGCGACCAAGGATCATGTAAAGGAACAGGCTGAAAAGTACGGAGTGGAAATCATGACGGTCAGACCGAAGGTGGGGATTGTTCAAGCGGTTCGGGAGCATGGGATCCCGTTCGTTTCAAAAATCATGTCTTACGGATTAAATGAGTGGCAGAAAAAGAACATCCCGCTTTCGATTGCTGACGAGTATGACCAAGCGCAGGACAAACACGCAAAACGGATGGAACTGAAAGAACGCTATCCGGGGTGCGAAAGCGTGATCAACTTTCTGTGTTGTTGCAACGCTCAGGGGGAACCAAGACCAGACATTCAGCTTGTCATCAATTCATCCAAGTATATGAGGGACTTTATTGCCAAGTACCCGCCGGACTTCAAGGTTTCCGCAAAGTGCTGTGATTACTGCAAGAAACAGGTTGCCCACAGCATCCAGAAGAATTATGACATGGTGATCACCGGGGAACGGCGGGATGAAGGTGGAATGCGGTCTGTTCCAAGGCAGGACAACACAACGCTGTGCTTCACCGAAACGGCAGACGGAAAGTATCGTTTCAGACCGCTTTATTACGTTTCCGATCAGGATAAGGCTTGGTATAAATGGCGGTTCGGCATCAAGTATTCGGACGCATACGAGGTTTACGGATTAACCCGGACGGGGTGCTGTGGATGCCCGATCAGCTACAAAGCAACAGAGGATTTGGAGAAGATCGGCAAATATGAACCGAATCTTGTCAAGGCGGCGTGGAACGTGTTCGGGAAAAGTTACCTGTATCGGCAGAAGTACAACGCATACAAGAACAAACGGATGCTGGAAGAAAAGGAATGTCCGGGACAAATGAGCCTATTTGATTACATCGAGGAGGCGAAAGCATGACCGAAGCAGAAGAACAAACGATGCTTTTTCAATGGGCAGAGTATCAGCGGTTGAAATATCCGCAGTTGGCGTTAATGTTCCACGTTCCGAACGGAGGGTCAAGAAACCTGATTGAAGCAAAGAAATTCAAGCAGATGGGCGTTAAGCCGGGAGTGCCTGACATCTTTCTCCCTGTGGCACGGGGCGGGTTTCACGGTCTTTTCATCGAAATGAAACGCTCAGACGGTGGGCGGTTGTCAGACAGCCAAGCCAATTATATTCAGAAGTTACGAATGCAAGGCTATCAAGCTGTGATCTGTAAAGGCTTTGAGCCAGCCGTTTCCGTCATCAAAGCATACTTGGAGGGGGAAGAATGAGGAAACCATATTCAGACCCAACGGCTGACAGGGCGTTAAGGAATCTGGCTGAACAGGCACAGGAAGAATATGCGGAACGGCACAGGAAGAAAAGTCCGAGCGTGGTGCATTATTCGGACAAGAAGCAGAGTTTTATTGACTTCATGAACGGGAAACCGATCTGCCCGAAATGCGGGAGTGCCAATCTGGACAAACTGGGATTAGAACCGGGGGATCATTCGTGGATGCTATGCAGGGATTGCGGGGAGGTGATTGAAAGTGAATGAAAACATAATCGGGATCATTGTATGCGTGGCAATGATCGCCTGCGGGATGGGCGCTTATTTCATCGGCAGAGCGCAGGGGATTGAATGGGCAATAACGCATATAGGGGAAATCAAAGTAACTGTAGAGGAGGAAGAAAATGAGTAAGGTAGAAGAGTTTTTGAAATTGGTAAAGGAGAACCCCGATATTCCAATCATCCCGATGGTGGACTCTGAAGTGGTTTGCGATGATACATATACCTACTGGATGGGTGGATGGGGACATTCTGAGGTAACAGAGTATTACGTTGGCGAAGAAGGAATCCACTTCAAGGACGATGACGAAGAGGATGTCCTGAAAGATATGGTTGGTTGTAAATACTATTGCACCCCAGACGGCAGGGATATTATAGACCTTTCAGATGAAGAATGGAATGCGCTGTATCAGTCCATTCCGTGGAAGAAAGCCCTCGTGGTCTACATTACCACGCCAGATGATTTGAGGTGACGGGATGAATTCTATAATTATTTTTTTATCAATCCTATTGGGTGCAACAGCCCTTCTTGTTCTGACAATAGCCATTGTGTATATCGTGAAACTGATATTCGGAATCAAGATGTTTTTAAGAAATGAAAAAGTCAGAAAGCTTAACGACAGGATATCCGAATTGATACAGTCCATATGAGGTGACGGAATGAGCAGGATAAACAACATACTTCCAGATCAGGGTGCAAATACGGATTTCGGAACCTGTCCGAAATGCGGGGCACCGATAGATGGTGACAGATGCGAATACTGCGGTTCGATCTTTTATGACTTCGTAAACATTCAGAGCGGTGCTCCAACATACATCCGGATGAAGATCATGGGGGCTTTGCATATTTTCCGTGCGGTTGTTGAGGATGTGGAAATCAATCAAGACAATGGCGGGACTTCGTTATATGCAGATAAAGACAACTATCTGATTCATATAGAACCAGAGATGCCAGAGATCACCTTAAGGATGCGGGTTGTTCCGGATGATAAAGGCGTAATTTTAGAAAAGAGAAAGAAGGTGACAGAATGAAAGACGTTCTTATTGGGATCGCTGTTGGGCTAACAATAATCATCGTTGGATTTGTGTTGCTTTATCCATATTATTGTTTGGTAAAGCTCAATGATATAGCAGACGATCTGGAGAAAATCAGAAAAGCTATAGAAGACAAGAAGGTGACGGAAGTTGGCAGCATCTAAATTGACAGTACCGATACTTCTTAATTGGAATGACATTCAAGCGTACATGGAACAACATGACATCGTTGAAGTGGTTCGGTGTAAGGATTGCAAGCACAGACCGTATGAGGATGCCTATTGTAATCCCGTGTTTACAGACGATGTGTGCCCGTGCCAATGCTCTGAAGATCCATATTATGGGTGGAATCCTCCAGCTGATTGGTTTTGCCCGAAAGGTGAGAAAGGGACGAAATGAGCAGAGCAGAATTATGCAAATCCTGTATTCACAGGTGCGTCTGTATGAAAGACAAAAATATTTGCGGGGATGTATTTGTTCCCGGGAATCCGATGATTTTTGATAATGAAAAATTGTATGAAAATTATTCGGATTGGAAGAAAGCTGGATTCCCGTGTGGTGACTATTGTGCAGAAGAGAGGAAATCAGATCGCAATCGGGGAGGAATTGAAATGAAAATGATTCCGTTAAAAACGGTAGAGCAATTCTGCCGGGAGCATAACTTTCAATCGATCAGCTTAAAACAACTTCGGGAACTGGCAATAGATTCCAGCACGCAGGACGGGGAAGAAATCTGTTTTAAAGCTGGATACGGTCAGGCGGTTAACGATCTGGTGGAGTTCATCCGGGAGAACAGGCCATGACTATGGACGATCTGAAAGGGTTGCGGGAACTGCACCGGGAGCGGCAGAGAATCATAGATCGAATGGATCAGCTGAGAGCATCGGTGCAACGCACCTCTCCGAATCTGGACGGGATGCCGCATGGGGGACAGCAACGGGACATCATGGCTGAGTATGCGGCGAATTTTGAGGACGCTATAAGGACGCTGGGAACGATTGAACAACGGCTGACGGAACGGATTGACATGGTGGAGATGGGGATCCGGGACGCTAACTTGCCGCCGAGGGAAACGGCTGTGGTCTGGTGCAGATTCGTTGAAGGGATGTCAATCGGTCAGGTGAGCCATGAATTGAACTACAGCCGGAGCCGGACGTATGACCTGTATAAAATGGCGTTGCAGAGGATGTTTGGGAAAGATCGGACACAATCGGACAGAAAAACATGATATTATGCTAGTGGGTTTTTTAGGATATAGGCTGTTTCATAATTTACCTCCTTGCTTTGGGGATCGGGGCGTTGCTCCGATCCTTTTCTTTTACGGTGGTCAGGGGTGGCGGTTTGGTGGAAATTTACGGAGGCGGTTAAAAAAATGCCGGAGGGGGTCACTCGTCGTCAGGCATACAGGCCCGATCATAGCGGCGGAGCGCATCAGGTAGCGTTCCGGAGCAATCGCAAGATCATCTTCGCGACACAAGAATATTGTGCGCTTTGCGGAAAGCCTGTCGATTTTTCGCTGAAATTTCCTGATCCAATGTCGCCAACAGTGGACCACATCGTTCCAATCGCAAAAGGAGGCCACCCCAGCGCCCTGGAGAATC
>Ga0310691_10004920_pt1 | contig 14830 bp, 12 predicted proteins | sample 176DNAGHGlowgp2_FD_203887 | JGI IMG/M metagenome (GOLD analysis project Ga0310691, IMG submission 203887) | Sheep rumen microbial communities from Palmerston North, Manawatu-Wanganui, New Zealand - 1766 DNA GHGlow gp2 (v2) (version 2) | ecosystem: Host-associated > Mammals > Digestive system >... | reverse complement strand
CATACGGGCTAACATCAATAATCCTTTGTCTTCCATGCGGCAAAGGTAAGGAATTTAATTCAAATAAAGGCATTCCCCTATGATTTTTCGCTTGAGCCACTTTAAGGCATAAAGAAAGTGCAGACCTACCATATCCAGACCAGGCCTAGCACAGCCCTAACACATTATGGAGAAGTCTGCACTTAAAGTGCATACTCCAATATGTGTTATGTTTGCTCGTCTTTCCTTCGGAGGTGCTAGTTCGGTCTGGAATTGAGCAAAAAAATGGTGTATCCTTTTAGATACGGTGCAAAGGTATAACTTTATTTTATATTACCAAAACATAGTCTGACTTTTTTAACTCTTTCTTTTGTTCTCTCATCTTATTTTTGTACTTTTGCAGCAAAGGAATCGCAAGCAGGCAAAGGACCAGCGACACAAATCCGCATCATCTGCTTAATCCATGGTTGAGCATTATCACTCATCGTACTCACATAAAAACAAATACACTTATGAAACACTTCATCTTTCGTTACGGTCTGACCGTATTATTCTGTCTGTGCGGCTTTGCCTTGACAAGCGCGTCGGCAAAATCAACCGGCAAGGGAACGGCATCTCTGAAACATGCTAAGCCCAACAGCCGGCTGGATGCTGCTATGGAGAACTATCTGCAAGCAGCAAAGGACCAAAAGCTCAACATCCAGAGCGTCATGGTGTTGCAGCATGGCAAAGTGAAGTACGAGAAATGGCTGAACGGCGGCGAGGCTCAGAAGCCGCACGTCCTGAACAGCGTGAGCAAGACGTTCACATCGGCTGCCGTTGGCTTGGCTATCGAGGAAGGACTCCTGTCGCTCGACGACAAGCTGGTGTCCTTCTTCCCCAACGACTTGCCTGCCTCTCCTTCAGAGAACCTGAAGAAGGTGACGATTCACAACCTGCTGACAATGAACTGCGGACACGACTCCGAGCCGTCGCGCAAGAAGGAGGGAAGCACATGGGTGAAGACGTTCCTCGACTGGCCCGTGGAGCATGAGCCGGGCACGTACTTCTGCTACAACAGCATGGGAACGTACATGCTCTCGGCCATCGTGCAGAAGGTGACGGGGCAGAAGGTAGTCGAGTACCTGCAACCGCGTCTCTTCGAACCTCTTGGCATCGAGGCACCGCGCTGGGACGAAAGTCCGCAGGGCATCAACTGCGGCGGATGGGGACTTTACCTGAAGACCGAGGACTTGGCTAAGATGGGACAACTGCTCCTGCAGAAAGGCAAATGGAAGGGGAAGCAGGTGTTGCCGGAGAAGTATGTCACGGAGATGACTCGTCGCCAGGTTCCCTGCCAGCCATCATGGATAAGGGCGGACAAGGTGGCTGAGAGCGGACTGACCAAAGAGAACAGCGACTGGGTGCAAGGCTACGGCTATCAGGTATGGCGCTGCCGCCACAATGCTTTCAGAGCCGACGGAGCCGGCGGTCAGTACATCATCGTCATCCCCGAGAAGGATGCGGTGGTGGTCAACACAGCCGACCTGAACGACATGCAGGCCGAGCAGAACCTCATCTGGGACTACATCCTGCCAGCCTTGAAGTAGTTACTGAAGCTTCGGATGTTTAGGAACATCCACAGATTAAGCAGATTAAACAGATGCATTTAACGGATTGGGCTGATGGCGGACCAGGAGAGATGGAAATGGCAGGAGCCGGGCACGACGTGGAAGGGCATTGGCCTGTATCACATCACGCTGACAATCCCTGATAGGCGGCCTTTGCTGGGGACTCTCGAGATACCTGACGGCAACCCGGACAGGGCTAAAGTGCGGCGTACGGTGCTGGGCAATGCCTTGGTGGATTGTCTGATTGGCGTTCCGCAGCATCATCCGGAAGTGCAGGTGCTGCACTTTTGCCTCATGCCAGACCACCTTCATGCTGTCCTGTACGTCAGGCGCACTATGCCAGTAGGCATCAGGGGAGTGGTGCGGGGATTCTGGCAAGGCGTGAAGAAGCTGGGGCGCGCCTGGTCGGCGGCTTCTTTGATTGTTCCGAATGATATTCGGAGGAACTGCCAAGAAGGGAAACAAGAGATTGTTCCGAATGATAGTCGGAGGAACTGCCAAGAAGGGAAACAAGAGATTGTTCCGAATGATAGACGGAGAAACTGCCAAGAAGGGAGACGAGAAGGATGCCAAGAAGGGAAACAAGAAGGAAGCGGGGATATTGCACAGCAGGGGCTTCGAGAAGAGACGAGCCGAATGGAGGCTTTCTCTGCGGAACTGCAGAAACAAATAGGGGACGATGCTTACTATCGTTTGCCGCCGGTCTTTACCGAAATGCCTTTCATCCGTTCAATGGGGCACAACACCCAACTTCCAAACACTATCCGCTACCTGGACATGAATCCTCAGCGGTTGGCCACCAAACGTCTGAAGCCAGGCTATTTCCGTGTGCAGAGGGAGATTATGATTGGCGGGCGCAGTTATGATGGCGTTGGGAACACCATGCTGCTGACAGCAGAGACGTATGCCGTGGTACACGTGAGGAGCCTGATGGTAAAAGCTGCGGAGAATGGTGATACAGAACCACTGAGGAACTATAAGAACTCTTGTGTGTTGGCGGCTCGTAAAGGAGCGGTAATGGTATCGCCGTTCATCTCAGAACATGAGAAGCAGGTGATGCAGGTGCTTCTGCGTGAGCAACTGCCGTTTGTGTACCTCGCAGACAATGGTTTCCGTGATTATTACAAGCCTGTCGATGCTCTTTTTGATGCATGTGCAGCAGGTCGTGTCCTGATACTAAGCCCCTGGACGTATGATGCAGGCAAGCGTAAAATCAGTCGCGCGGATTGTATGGCTCTCAATAATATGGCAGAAGAAATATGCAATCATCTTCTGCACTCGAAAATAAAAAAGTAAATCTTTTCGGTTTTCTTTTTGTATTTCGCACGTTTTTTCGTAACTTTGCAGCGGAAAACTAGAATAAGGTTAAAAGGTTATGAGGTTGTAAGGTTATGAGGTTCTTCGGCGCAGGCGGTTGATTCACCTTAAAACCCAAAAGCGAAGCGACCTGAAACCTGAAACCTAACAGGATATATGGCACAAAATAAGTTCCGCGGCCTCGGCATTGCCCTCATCACTCCCTTCAAGACGGACGGGAGCATCGACTTCGACGCACTCGACCGACTGGTGGAGTACCAGATAAAGGGGAGGGCTGACTTCCTCTGCATCATGGGCACCACAGCTGAGACGCCTACGCTGAGCCGCGAAGAGAAAAGATTGTTGAAGGAACATTTGGTGGAACGTGTGGCCGGTCGTGTGCCCCTGCTGATGGGGTGCGGCGGCAACAACACGGCTGCCATCTTAGACGAGTTACAAAACGAAGATTGGAAGGGTATCGACGGCGTGCTGAGCGTCTGTCCCTACTACAACAAGCCCTCGCAAGAAGGCCTCTACCAACACTTCGCAGCTATAGCAAGGGTCAGCCCAGTGCCTGTCGTGCTCTACAACGTGCCCGGCAGAACAGGCGTAAACATGACGGCTGAGACGACGCTCCGACTGGCTCGCGAGTTCGAGAACATCGTGGCCATCAAGGAGGCAAGCGGCAACATCACGCAGATGGACGACATCATCAAGAACAAGCCGCAGCACTTCGACGTCATCAGCGGCGACGATGGCATCACCTTCCCCCTCATCACCCTTGGGGCAGTAGGCGTCATCAGCGTGATTGGCAACGCTCTGCCTGCCGAGTTCAGCCGCATGGTACGACTTGCTCTCAGAGGAGAGTACAATTCGTCGCTGACCATTCACCACAAGTTCACAGAGCTGTTCAAGCTGCTCTTCGTCGATGGCAATCCTGCAGGCGTGAAGGCCATGCTCAGCGAGATGGGAATGATACAGAACGTGCTCCGTCTGCCCCTCGTCCCCACCCGACTCACCACGATGGAGAAGATAAGCCAGATAGTGAAGGAGCTTGGCTATTAAAGCAATTCAAAATTTATAAATTCAAAATTCAAAAGACTCATTAACCAATAAACAATAAACAATAACCAATAAACATTAAAAGTTCAACAATTATGGTTTATTCACACGAAGTACAGAACATGTGTTGTGTGGCCAAGGGTCCCAACCATGGTCCTGCTCCCATACCTGAAGAGGGCAAGTGGGTTCAGGCAAAAGAAATCAAGGACATCAGCGGTCTGACTCACGGCATTGGCTGGTGCGCTCCTCAGCAGGGTGCTTGCAAGCTGACGCTCAACGTCAAGGACGGCGTTATCGAAGAGGCTCTCGTAGAGACCATCGGTTGCTCCGGCATGACTCACTCTGCTGCTATGGCAAGTGAGATTCTCCCCGGTAAGACCATCCTCGAGGCGCTGAACACCGACCTGGTTTGCGACGCTATCAACACCGCCATGCGCGAGCTCTTCCTCCAGATTGTCTATGGTCGCACACAGAGTGCCTTCTCAGAAGGTGGCCTGATGATTGGTGCCGGCCTCGAAGACCTCGGCAAGGGCCTTATCTCCCAGACCGGTACCCTCTATGGTACGAAGGTTAAGGGCACCCGTTACCTGCAGCTCACTGAAGGCTACATCACCAAGATGTTCCTCGACAAGGACGACCAGGTTTGCGGTTACGAGTTTGTTCACATGGGCAAGTTCATGGATGCCGTCAAGAAAGGCGTTCCTGCCGACGAGGCCCTGAAGAGTGTCACTGGCACTTACGGTCGCACAAAGGCCGAGGACGGTGCAGTGAAGAGTATTGACCCACGTAAAGAATAGGAGGAATACATTATGATTAGAGAAGTTAAATTCGAGTCACAAGACCGCCGAATCAAGCAGATTCTTGCTTGCTTGAACAAACATGGTATTGCTTCTATCGAAGAGGCCAACCAGATATGTGAGGCTGCAGGCCTCGACCCTTACAAGACTTGTGAGGAGACACAGATGATATGCTTCGAGAACGCTAAGTGGGCTTACGTGGTAGGTACCGCTATCGCTCTGAAGGAGAAGGCAAAGGATGCTGTAGAGGCTGCCAACTATATTGGCGAGGGTCTGCAGAGCTTCTGCATTCCCGGTTCTGTTGCCGACGACCGCAAGGTGGGCATCGGCCACGGCGAACTGGGTGCTCGTCTGCTCAGCCCCGACACCAAGTGCTTCGCTTTCCTGGCAGGCCACGAGAGCTTCGCAGCTGCAGAGGGTGCCATCAAGATTGCTCAGATGGCCAACAAGTCAAGACCAGCCGACAAGCCCCTGCGTTGCATCCTCAACGGTCTGGGCAAGGACGCTGCCATGATCATCAGCCGCATCAACGGCTTCACCTATGTTCAGACTCAGTTCGACTACTTCACAGGCGAGTTGAAGGAAGTGAAGCGCATCGCTTACTCTAACGGTCCTCGTGCTGCCGTGAACTGCTACGGTGCCGACGACGTTCGCGAAGGCGTGGCTATCCTCTGGAAGGAAGACGTTGACGTCAGCATCACAGGTAACTCCACGAACCCGACCCGCTTCCAGCACCCCGTTGCAGGCACCTACAAGAAGGAGCGCATCCGTGCAGGTAAGGCATACTTCAGCGTTGCCAGCGGTGGTGGTACAGGTCGTACGCTGCACCCCGACAACATGGCAGCAGGTCCCGCCAGCTACGGCATGACCGACACGCTGGGCCGTATGCACTCTGACGCTCAGTTTGCAGGTTCCAGCTCTGTGCCCGCTCATGTTGAGATGATGGGCTTCCTGGGCATCGGCAACAACCCGATGGTAGGTTGCACCGTGGCTTGCGCCGTACAGGCTGACCTCTATCTGAACAAGAAGTAAACCATTCCTTTTCGGATAAACATTAAAAGGGGGAGCAAGGCCTTGCTCCCCCTAACCATTCTCCTCATATAATGCCGCGGGCAAGACGCTCGCGTACGAGGCAAAACAACGGTACTTTGTCAGTACCACCGTGGTGGTACTGGAGTTTTCCCACGGAAGTACTGGAGTTTTCCCATGGTGGTACTGACGAAACTACATGGGTCATCACGACAGAAATACTGCTACGACATTATCAAACCTGAAAAGAAATCTATATAATAATAATGTATAGGACTAATGACCGTTTGGGGGTAAAACAAATGAAAAACATGAAGAGAAACATTTTTGCACTTGTCCTGCTCTCGGCAATCGTGCTGCCCTTGCAGGCTGACAACTGGATGAAGCGCCTTCCAGACGACGCATACATCTCCACGCTCTCCATTCCCGGTAGCCACGACTCGGGCACAGGCAACGGCTTTCCAGGCATCTCCACCTCTATCTATGGACCTTTCGGCGACAAGTATGCCCGCACGCAAGACAAGAGCTTCGAGGAACAATGGAACTCTGGTGTACGTGCCTTCGACCTTCGTCCGTGCATCAAGGACGATTATATCAACGTCAATCATGGCATCATGCCCACCAACCTCCGCTTCGACAATGCTCTTTATTTCCTGCGCGACAAACTTCGGGAGAACCCGTCGGAGTTTGCCGTGATTCACCTCCTTCATGCTTCCGACGGCGATGACAATGCAAGCAATTACGGCGAGCGACTGTTGGAACTGCTCAATCGCGACGACCTGAAGGACTTCTTCGTTGAGTTCAAGAGCTCGCTTACAGTCAGGGAGATGCGCGGGAAGATACTGCTGCTCAGCCGCAACCAATATGCCGACACTCCTGTAGGAGGCTTCTTTCAGGGCTGGACGGGACAACTGGACTGGAATGCACAAAGAAACGGACAAATCATCGGACCTAACGGAGCGACTGCAAAGCTCTATATGCAGGACTTTGCGGAGACGCACAGGGAAGGCGACCTGGACCGTAAGGTGGCCGCCATACAGCAGTTGCTCGACTTCAGCACCAAGCACAAGACCACAGCAGAATCGAGCATCGTCTGGGTCTATAACTTTGCCTCTGCCTACTCGAAGACATCCAGGCTCTACATTCCCTTTATCATCGACCAGGAAATCTCATCGAGCGACGGTTACCGCGACAATGCCGCACATACCAATGCCGCCATCATCGAGTATCTGGCCAACCCTGCAAATACTGCCGGACCTACCGGAATCATTCTTGCCGACTATGTAGGCGTGAACACAAGCAACGGTTATAACACACGGGGGCAGGAACTCATCGACGCCATCATCGCTAACAACTTCCGCTACCTGAAAGACATGTATCAGGTTGGGGAGAACGATGCGACATACCGCAAGCCAGTCGATATGTCAGCCCGCATCGTCAATCCGTGCTTCAACAGCAACATGCTCACAGGCTGGGACGGTGACCAGTTCGGTGCGGCAAACCCTAAGGAGAATGCCGAGCACTTCAACCATAACTTCGACACCCACCAGAAGCTCACCAACCTGCCTAATGGTGTATATGCCATTAGCGCAAAGGCCTTCTATCGCCCAGGTGAAGCGGAAGAGGCTAACACCCATTTCCGCAACAGAGACCTGGCTTTGCGCAACGCACGAATCTATGCTGTGGCAGGGAAAGACACCCTTACCTTCCCCATCGTCTCACCATTCTCCAAGAGCGTCGTCAAAGCAAGGGGCGTAGGACGTGAAATCGGTGTGAAGAGTGGCTACACCACCTACTATATCCCCGACGACATGATTTCCGCTGAGCATTACATGCATACGGTCAAGGCTTACGACAATAAAGTCTTTGTGGCCATCGACAACCACACGCTCACCTTAGGTGTCCTCAAGAAGAAATCTGCCGGTATGGACTGGTGCGTCTTCGATGACTTTGCCCTCACCTACTACGGCAATGAGCCCGAAGCCTACCAGTATTGGCTTACAGAGATGAAGAGAAAGAAACTCAGCTACACCACCGTGACCGTCAGCAAGCCTTATAGCGATGCCTACGACGAAGCATTCGGGGGCACCGCAACCAACAAGGCGGAGGCCATCGCTGCTGCCAAAGCTGCCGACGTCGCAGCAGAGGAGATAACCATAAATGCCGAACTTTGGGCAGCATACAAACAGGTTGCAGCCGAGGCCAAGGCAATCATTGACGGCAATGAGTACAGCGACGAGGCCAAAGCCTTCCTGAACTATTACTATCAGTCTGTCTATCAAAGGAATTTAGAGGAACTTGAGCTGACCAACGACAAACTTCCGAAGTACATTGACGAGCTTCGCACGTACATCGGCTATGTGAGAAGCGGAGAATGGACAAGCCTTTCCGAACTGCCGGAATCGAGCAACTCGTCAATTAACACGCCACTCATCTTCAGCATCGACGGCAAGCCTGTCACCAGACTTGGACAGCGAGGTCTATACATTATATATAGTCCCAAAGGCAAGGTCCAGAAAGTCTTACGATAGCTTCTCAAACCTATAGGTCATTCCTGGAGAGATACTCATCTACGGCATCGATGACCAGCTCCGTCTCAAATCCCTTGGAAAGGAGGTGGCGGACAAGTTTGGCCTTGCGTAGGTATTTATCCTTGTCCTTCAGAGTACGATCTTTGGCACGAAGCACATCTTTCAAAGCCTCGATGTAGTCCTGCTCGTCGATTGTCTCCATTCCCTCGGCAATTTCTTCATCGGTGAGCCGAAGGTGGCGAAGCATCTGCCTTATCTTGATGCGCCCCCAATGGTTGTAGCAGAACTTGTCGTGGCAATAGGCACGGGCAAAACGACTGTTGTCGATGTACTTCTCCTTCACGAGGTAGTCCATGATGTCGTTGGCGTCCTGAACTGACACATTCCACAACGAGAGCTTCTCCATTATCTGGGACGAACAATGCTCGCTACCGCCACATAGGGCCGTAGCCTTTCCAAGAGCTACCTCCTTCGGCATTAGTCCTGTATCTTTCTTGCCCATACGAATCGATTGTTATTGTATTCATCTTTTTCCACCTGTGCCTCTTCGTAACCTTTCTTCTGTAGAAGTTCTGCCACTTGCTCTGCATAAGCCCTATTCACCTCAAAGAAGATTTGCCCACCATTGGTAAGATGCTCTTGACCGAAGTCGGCGATTGCCCTGTAGAAGAGCAATGGGTCGTCGTCGGGCACAAAGAGCGCAAGGTGCGGTTCGTGGTCAAGGACGTTCGCATCCATCGTCGAAGCCTCGCTTTCGCAGATGTATGGAGGGTTGCTGACGATAGCAGAAAGCCCCCTCCTGCTCCCCCTTTGGGGGAGTGTCCAAGCTGCAAACCTCTTCGCTTCCGAAGCACTCCCCCAAAGGGGGAGCGGGGAGGGGGCTTTTATATCCCCCTTCACAAACTCCAGCTTCGCACCAAGTCGCTCGGCATTCCTTCGGGCAAACGAGAGAGCGACGTCCGAAACATCGAGAGCTGTCACTTCGTAGCCCGCCAAAGCCAACGAGATGGCGATGCAACCACTGCCCGTCCCGACATCAAGCACCGAGCTTCCTTGTGCCACATTCTGCTTCACGAGTTCGACCAATTGCTGCGTCTCAGGCCTGGGAATAAGCACGCCTGGACCAACGAGAAACGTTCTTCCGGAGAACTCTTCATGCCCCAAAACATACTGCACAGGCTCACCATAGGCAACTCTATCAATAATTATTTGCAACTCTGCTTGCTCTTCTGCTGATAAAGTCGTATCTTTGCCGAGGAGAATATCAGTACGAGAGAGACCGAAACGCTCGCCGAGGATGAGTTCATAAAGTGCTCTCCCCTCGCTCGAACCATATCTCAACTGTAACTTCTGAAGTGCTTTCATGCTGCAAAGATATAAATAAAAGTGAAAAGTGAAAAGTGAAAAGTGAAAAATATATGAGTGGTGATATAGAGTTCATGCGGCGATGTCTGCAATTGGCTCGTTGCGGTGAGGCTGGAGCACCGCCCAATCCGATGGTGGGAGCCGTGGTGGTCTGCGACGGACGCATCATTGGCGAAGGCTATCATCGCCGCTGTGGAGGTCCACATGCCGAGGTGAACGCCATCTCCTCTGTTAAGGAAAAGCATCTCCTAAGCCGCAGCACTATCTACGTCAGTCTGGAGCCATGCGCCCATTACGGCAAGACGCCGCCTTGCGCCGACCTCATCGTCAAGAGCAGCATCCCGCGTGTCGTCATCGGCTGCACCGACCCTTTCGCAAAGGTCAACGGCTTGGGCATCAAGAAGCTGAAGGATGCCGGATGCGAAGTCATCGTAGGCGTGTTGGAAGACGAATGCCGCAAACTGAACCGCCGCTTCTTCACCTTCCACCAGAAGCGCCGCCCCTGGATTACCCTGAAATGGGCACAAAGCGAAGACGGGTTCATCGGGAAGGACGAGAGAGTCATCCTATCTAATGCCTTGACCCAGACACTTGTTCATCGGCTAAGGGCAAGAAGCGGAGCTATACTCGTCGGCACGAATACGGCTCTACAGGACAATCCCACCCTCACCACAAGATACTGGACGGGACCCAGTCCGCTGCGGCTCACCATCGACCGCCACGGCATACTTCCACCCACTCTTCATCTAAAGGACAACAGCACTCCGACGGTCATCTACAGCCACGAAAGCATCGAGGAGATACTGGCCGACCTCTACAATCGGGGCATACAGAGCCTCATCGTGGAAGGCGGAACAAAGTTGCTGCAAAGCTTCATCGATGCAGGTCTTTGGGACGAAGCATGCATTGAGACGGCTCCTGTCCGTCTCGGCAATGGTGTGAAGGCGCCTGTCCTTCCCGAATGCTCACCCCTGAGCAGCCGCACCTATTGCGGTCACCTCGTCACGACCTTCCTGCCGCTCTCCTTGCCGCTGGTCGCCTCTTCGGGGATGGGGTAACAACGCATCATGAAATGGCCCGGGTCGTTATGGCAAAGGCTTTCGCTAGCCACCAGCACATCGGTAAACGGCACTTGCTTAATCTCCCCGCTTGCCATCGCTCCGCAGCAGATGCAGAGCAAGCAAAAGCTTGTCAAAAACTTATTCTTCATAGGTAATTATGCTATTGTCTAACTTATATATTATTCCCACTCATCCATTTCTTGCCGTTCTGAATGTAGAGCCTTCCCGGTTTTGCGAGTAAATATCCACCAAGGTGATAGACGCCAGCACTTGCCTCTTGTTCCTCGTCCCTCACTTCGTTCAGACCCGTGCCATTATCTTTCGCGCTAATCACGACGACGTTGTAGCTGTTTGGCTTCAGGACGAGACGTTTGCCGGGCTCAACAGACGCCTCGGCAGGCACGAAGCGCGTCGGCTTTTCGGGCGTGTTCTCGCCATTCAAAGTACCGCTAAGCGAAAGAGACGTTATGCTGCCCACCTCGCCGAAACCCGTCAAGTTGAGCGTCAGGCCACGTGTCTGAGTGCCGTAGTTCACGATGTGCAGCACAAGGGTGTCGCCTGCCTCGTTGCGCGTAGCAGTATAGTCGAGGTTGACATTCGAGGCGCAGAAACTTTCGACGAGCAGCGGCTGATGGTTCTTCGCTGCCATCTGCTGGGCATAGAACGGCGGTTGCATCCAAACCTGCGAGGGCGAGAAGAAGATTTGTCCCTGGTCCCAGCCGTTGTCGTTCTGCTTGTAGGGCTGTAAGGCATTCGCCGGACTGTCGAGGGGCACGAAGCCTGCTGAGCGACGAACCACGTTGAGCATCACAGCATGAGCAAGGGCGCGGGCCATGTCGTGCGTGTTGCCGTTCTCTTCGAGGATGGCGCATCGCATCGAAGTCTGCGGGTTCCATTCGAGGAAGAGCTTCTGCATCTTGGCTATCTCCGCTTCGATCTCTTTAGCCTGTTGCGGCGTCTCTGTCCAAGGATGGTAGTCCCAAAGGTCACATTTGCCGTCGAGCGACTGGAAGACATACTTCATCGTCTCCAGCTCATCCGGTCTCCACCAAGCTGCACTAATGAACTGTAGCTCAGGATAAACTGCATGAATAGCCTCGTAGAGCACAAGGTAACGTTCCACATAATGTTCGTAGTCGCGACGGGCAGTACTGAGAAGATTCTCCTCGTTGCCAATCTCGATGTATTTAATAGAGGGGGCAAGGGGCGAGGAGCAAGGGGCAAGAGGATTGCTCTGGCAGTTGGTATTCTCCTGCTCCTTGCCCCTTGCTCCTTGCTCCATGTAACGAAGCAGGGCAAGCACGTCATCGGGATTGTCCTCGATGTTGATGGCGAAGCAAGGCTCCGTGCCGATAAGCCTGGCGAACTCCACGAATTCGGGTATGGCGAAGCCGTTAGTGGCGTAGCGATACCAATATCCATAATAGGGTTGACGCTCAAGGCGACTGCCCGTCATGTTCCGGGTCATGTATTCCGCCGCATTAACCATCGTGCCGCCATAGCGAAGGAAGGTAAGGTTCTGTTTCCGGAAAGCCTCTGTGATGTCCGAACGGAACGGGTAAGAGTCGGTGCAGAGCAACACCTGATCGACCCACACACTACCCCCTTCCGCGAGTTGAAGCACGAACCGTCCCTTCGGGTCGCTGTCGTTGGGAGTCAGCTCGACGTCGAAACGTTGCCAATCGTCCGTGATGCCGCTTATCTCCCCGCGAGCGTACTCCTTGATTCCGTCTGCCGATTGCAGGGCAACTTGCACCCTACCCGACCCTTTCAGATACATCGAAGCCTTAAGCCTCTCGTCCTTGTTGATGCCGATTCCCCAGCGGTTGAGGCCCATGTTATAAATGCCAACGCCTTGGCCGCCACATATCTTCTGCGCATATCTGCCGGTAAAAGGCTCGGAAGAGTCATGGACGAAGGTTCCTTCGCCGAGGGCTGTCCACATGCCCGAAACGTTGGGGCCGTCGCTTTCGAAGGCGATGGCCTGTCCTGAGACCTTGAGGTTGCGGAACGTTGCCGAACCGCCATAGGAACGCAAGCCTATGAAGCCTGACGTCAAAGGGTTGTTCGTGTCGTCGTAAGTCTTGATTTTCGTGCCGTTGAGGTATATGGTAAGCTTCGCCTTGTCGATGATGACGCGCAGCTTGTTCCAGTTGCCCAGGGGGTTGAAGCTCATGGGCGTGTCGGAGATGGGCTGCCAGTTCTGCTGATGCTTGCCGAGAACGAAGGAGCCGAGGCGGGCGTTCAAGGCCACCTCATAGCCGTTGAAGGCGTCGGCACCATTCGCCGCTCCCGAAACGTTCACGATAAGTCCGGCTATGGCATTCAGGTCGTCCATGCGGAATTCCACTTCGACGGAGCCGCTCGACAACTGCTGCTCCTCGTAGATGAGCTTGCCGTGACGGGACGTTTGCAACTGCGCCATGCCCGACGTGATACTCCAACGCTCGTCGTAGGCCTTGAAGCCTTTGATGTCGCAAAAAGCCAGTTCTTCGAAGCCCTCACCGAAAATCTTCTGGTCGTACAGGCCGCCATAGATTTCGTGGTTCACGTCTTCGGCTCCAGCGCCATAGATGAGCGGCTCGATGCGGCAGAGAACCTTGCTGGCATCCACGGTCAACGTCTGAGCCGAAGCAGGAAGGCTGATTGCAGCAACTGCGGAAAGTGACAAAAGTACACGTGTGTAAATGTTCAGCATAACATCATTAATTAAAACAATTATAGTTAAACCCGATAGGACAGTCGTACAGATGTCGTCCCTTCGTTGATGGCGAACCCTGCAATAACATATATCGTTCCACTAATGCCACAAAGATATGATTATTTATGGAAAACAGAAAGGCTTTAGCATGAACAAATTACAGTAAGAATCATTTTTATCCTCTTTTCCTTTGCCGACGCATAGTTTTTTGTATCTTTGCAGGACGAACATAACAATTCCGCACAACGAACCGCGCATATGGACAAGACAAACATGCTAAGCAAACTCATCGACATCGTCGTCGAGGCATCAGGTCTCATGCTCACAGACGACTTCCAAGTGACAGAGAAACAGGGAGTAGCCAACATCGTCACCTCGTCCGACGTGGCCGTTCAGGAGTTCCTGCGCGTCCGTCTCAAGGAGCTTCTGCCCGATTGCGGCTTTCTCTGCGAGGAAGAGGACCAGCACGACCTGGCGCACGAATACGTTTGGATAGTTGACCCCATCGACGGTACAGCCAACTATGCCCGTGGCATCCGCGAGTGCGGCATTTGCGTCGGGCTGCGACACCATTCGCAGATGGAGCTGGCAGTCGTCTATCTGCCGCGAACCGACGAACTCTTCATGGCCGAAAGAGGCAAAGGCGCTTTCCTGCATCATCCCGAATCGGGGAAGCCCGCCAAACAGCTCAAAGTGTCGGAACGCCCCTTTGCCGATGGCATCATGTGTACCGCCCTTTCGCTTTATCACAAAGAACACGCCAAGGTCTGCCACGACATTATCTTCGAAGCCTACATGCAATGTAACGACGTCCGCCGCTTCGGTTCGGCGGCCTCAGAACTGTGCTACCTGGCGATGGGTTTGTGCGAGCTCTACTTCGAGTATCAGCTCTCGCCATGGGACTTTGCTGCCGCCTCGCTCATCCTCGAAGAAGCAGGCGGCGTGCTTTGCGACCTCGATGGGAAGCCGCTCGACCATACAAAGCCGTCGGGAGTCCTTGCCGCCAACACTCAAGAGAGCCTGCAACGGCTCGCCTGCATCGTCAAGTCGCATCTCTGACGTCTTCTCCTCACATCTCCTTTCCCGACGAAGAAGCAGAGGCTGCTCCGCCGCTACTTCTTCTGTTCCCCATTTCATCGCGTCGCTCAGGTGCAGGCGGAACTTCCCTGCGTCCAGGCGCAGACAGGGCTGGCTGTCATGACTCTGAGCCGCACTAAACAAATGGATTGAGCCCTATTCTGTTTGTTCTCGGAGCAAAAATAGAAATGTGGAATGGCACGCATAAAAATTATTTTCAAGGCTTGAAAATATATTTTCAGGGCTTGATTATATATTTTCAAGCTTTGGTTATATATTTTCAAGCCTTGAAAATAATTTTGTTACTAAGCTAATTGACAAA